>Ga0335075_10018177_pt1 | contig 10424 bp, 10 predicted proteins | sample Lox_Sample_24_FD_206723 | JGI IMG/M metagenome (GOLD analysis project Ga0335075, IMG submission 206723) | Soil microbial communities from Loxahatchee National Wildlife Refuge, Florida, United States - Lox_Sample_2.4 | ecosystem: Environmental > Terrestrial > Soil > Wetlands | place: USA... | reverse complement strand
GCTAGCGTCCCGCCCCGGAGCGCGGGGGAGCCCACTGCGGCATTCAACCACGCTCCGGCTTCATGTCTACACGAATACCGGGCAACAGGCATCCGCATGGCGGATGAAGCCACGGGAACCCGTTGCCTGTTCGCGTCCAGTGTCCCAGCCCGCGGCGGCCCGCCGCCCCGCGGCCCGGGCCTGCCCTCCGGCTCCGCGTGCCGTCAGCCGAGCCAGGAAAGTCATCCACACAGGACACATACCCGCCTCGGGCCGAACTACCTCGAACTGGGCAGATTGGATATGCCCAGTTCGAGGCAAGCACGCCGGGCCGTCCCTGGCGGCGGTGGCGGGGGCTGGCCCGGCGCCGCCCGCCCGCCTGGCCACCTCTTACCCCTAAGTGCGGCCGCGCCATCGGCGGCTAAACGTGATCATCACCACGCTGGCCGCCGCTGGCGGGACCGGGATATGGGCAGGCGGAACCGGATATCACGGTTATGGCGCGCCCCGAAAGCTTTCGGACGCCAAGCGCCCCTAGGTCTTCCGGCGATTATCGCAGAGTGATATTGACCAAAATGGCACCAAATGGTGCGATTTAGCACATGGACAGCGCCGAAGGGAGCGGGCGCCCGCGCCCTGCACCCTCGCTGAGGCCGAATCGCCTGGCAGCGGCGACGGGACCGGCGGGCACCCGCGGCCCGGGCCGGAGCCGTCAGCCGCCACAGTGGAAGTCTCAGGGAAGAGGTGGAGAAAAGGGGCGCCCCCCGCCGGGGGGGAGAGCGGGGGGCGCATACACGGGCCGGCCCTGGGGGGGTAGGCCGGCTCGTGTTCTACAGGAAAGCTTATCCCCTTTCATGGTGTAGTTACACCATGGATGGGGATGCGAAGCGGTACCCGTTGTCTCTGAATTAGACCATATAAGTACGCCCTTGAACAGTGCCGGGCCAGATTGGTCTTGGCCCCCATGCGCCACGATCGACGGCGGCCGGCCAGCTCGCCCCCCACGTCAGCGGGCGCGGGCCGGGGTCCTCATGGCCACCCGGCCGCGGGCGTTTCCGGTCGTGAAGCAGCGCGCGGCGACATGAGACGGCCGGGAACGATCGAGATAACGAATCGGTCTCGGCTACCGCTTCCTCCCGGCGTCATTTCGTCGTACAAAGGGTGCTACGGACCCACGGACGTCCGGGCATGGCAGCCAGGTACCCACGCGCGACCAGCCGCGGGAGGCGGGTCAGGTCAGGCAGGCGGCAGGAACCCCGGCCGCCACCTGGCCGACAGTGACCAGGTGCACGCTTTGGTAGCCGGGCGTGGCATGCATTCGGCGGCGGCGCCCCCTCGCGGGGCGCCGCTCGCGGTTTCTGGCCCTTGCCCAAGGGCACTGTTACAGGCAGGCTGGAGCCGCGACCCGATAGTGTGGGATAACTGTCGGGATATCCGCGGGCCCGTCGATGGCGGCCGATAACCTTGGACCACCTGGCGTCCGTATGAGGGGAGTGACTCCATGGTCCGCATCGCAGGGGTTCGAATCCCGGGGGGCCGCGCGCAATCCGGCAACGGAGCGGCCACGCCAGCACCCGACTCCGAGTCGCTCGGCGACCTGGTGGCCACCGCCGCCAAGGACGTGTCCCAGCTGATCCGCTACGAGATCGACCTGGCGAAGAGCGAACTGCGGGCTGACCTGAGGCGGGCCGCGATGGCGGGCGCGCTGTTCGGCTTCGCGGCCTTCGTGGCGTGCCTGGTGATGGTCCTGCTCACGTTCGCGCTGGCCTACGGATTGCACTCGGCGGGCGCCCCGGGCGGCGGCGGGCTTTACGTGGACTTCGTCTACGCCGCGGTCATCTGCGTGCTGGTGGCGGTCGCCCTGGCGGGCATCGCCGTGCTTGGCCTGAAGAAGTTCACCAAGATGCGGCAGACCCGCAAGACCGTGACCGCCGACATTGGCATGCTGCGGGCCGGCATCGGCCAGTCGGCCAATGGGTCGGCCGGGCCGGCAGGATCCACCGAGTCCGCCGGAGGCAGTGCCGGGGCCGTTACCGACGGCCGTTCCTGACGCGGCCGGGTGCGACGCCGCGAACGCCCTGCGAGGGAGCAGATGCCCAGCCAGTCCGATTCCGTGATCGAGATCAGCGGCCCGTGGGCGCATCGCTCGGTCAGTGCCAACGGGACGCGCTTCCACGTCGCGGCCAGTGGCGAGGGGCCGCTCGTGCTCCTGCTGCATGGCTTCCCCGAGTTCTGGTGGACGTGGCGGCACCAGCTTCAGTCGCTGTCGACGGCGGGCTTTCGCGCCGTGGCGGCGGACTTGCGCGGCTACGGCGGCAGCGACAAGCCACCGCGCGGCTATGACCTGATCACGGCCGCCGCCGACGCCGCCGGGATGATCCGGTCCCTGGGCGAGGCGAACGCGGTCGTGGTCGGGCACGACTGGGGCGGGCTGGTGGCCTGGACGCTCGCCACCTACTTCCCCAAGGCGGTCAGGCGGCTGGCCATCGTGAGCATGCCTCACCCGCTCCAGCTGCGCGCCTCCGTCCTCGGCGGCACCTTCGGGCTCGGCACCCGCAGTGGCTACCCCTTGTCCTTCCAGGCCCCGATGCTGCCCGAGCGGCACCTGGTCCGTGATGGCGCGGCCCGGGTGGGCGACCTGCTGGCCTCCTGGTCCGGGCCGGGCTGGCCCGATCCGGAGGTCGCCCGGGTCTACCGGCGGGCCATGCGCATCCCGCCAGTGGCCCACACGTCACTTGAGTACCACCGCTGGTTCGTCCGCAGCAGCTTCCGGCCCGACGGGCTGCGCTACGCCCGGCAGATGAAGTCCCCGGTTCAGGCGCCGACCCTGCACCTGCAGGGCTCCCTCGACCCCTGCGTGCCCACCCAGCTTGTCCGCGGAGCCGGCCGGCACGTTGAGGGACCCTACCGCTGGAAGGTACTCGACGGCGTCGGGCACTACCCGCATGAGGAACGTCCCGAGATGTTCGACGCCGAGCTCATCGGCTGGCTGGCCGATCCTGAGCCAGACCGGTGAGCGGGATGACCCACCGCGATCGTGACGAGTCGGGGCGGCCGCGCAATGCCCGTCGCCGCGACGAGCTGGGTCGCCCGCTGGCCAGGGACGCCGGGCACGAGGCCCGCCAGCTCTCGGCCAGTGCCCCCATCTCCCCCGGTGAGGTCGTGGACCTTGGGGCCGCGATGCTGCTCGAAGGCCGCCCGTTCCACGCGCACGAGGTCTTCGAGGACGCATGGAAGCCCGCGGCCGGACCGGAGCGCGACCTGTGGCGCGGCCTGGCCCAGGTGGCCGTGGGCCTCACCCACGCCCGCCGCGGCAACGCCCGTGGTGCGGTAGCCCTGCTTGGCCGGGGCGCGTCCCGGCTGCGCGACTACACCGCCCAGGGCGGCGCCCCCGCTCCCTACGGCGTGGACGTCATCCACGTGGCATCGACCGCCGACGAGCTGGCGACGCGAATCGGCACCGGCGGCCTGTCGGCCATTTCCCCGGCCGACCTCCTGCTCCGGCTGCAGCGCGAGCCCTCGTCGTGAAGGCCGGGCGCTAGTCGCAGCCCTGGGTGGAGACGGGGTTGGTCTCGCTGGCGCCGGCGCCAGCGTCGCCCTGGACCTCGGCGGCGGTGAGCGCGAAGCCGGTGTCCTGGATGCCGACGGCGGCCGCGAACACCACGCCGTAGACGCTGCCGTCCTGGGCGAGCAGCGGGCCGCCTGAGTTACCTGGCTCGACATCGGCCCGGATCTCGTAGATCTGCCGGTCGACCGTGCCGGTCTGGTAGATGTCGGGCCCCTCCGCCTGCTGCACCTGCCCGATCCTGGCCGGGCGCGCGGTGAACGGGTGGTTAAGCGGGTACCCGGCGACCACCGCATCCTGCCCGACCCCCTGCTGGGTGGCGAAGTGCAGCGGCGTCACGTTGAGGCCGGGCACGTACAGCACGGCCACGTCGATCTGCGGGTCGTAGAGGACCACCTGGGCCAGGTAGCTCGTGCCGTCGGGGAGGGTCACCCGCGGACCTGGCTGCACGCCTGCGACCACGTGCGCGTTGGTGAGCACGTGCTCAGGCGCGTAGACGAAGCCCGATCCCTCGATGCTGCGGTCGCAGCTCGGCGCCGTGCCCTGCACCTTGACGATCCGGTTGCGATCGGCGATGACGCCGGGAGACTGCACGACGGCCGGGTTCGGTGCCGGAACCGACAGCAGGTGCGCGCCGCCGATGTCGCTGAACACCTGCGGGAACGGCCCCTGGGCCAGCATCCGCCTGAAGGCGGTGAACATCGTCTTGGCGGGCGAGGGCATGGCCTTGTCCATCGTCTGCAGCACCAGCGAGTCGTTGACCTGGCTCACGACGCCAGGGAACTGGGACCCCGTGAGCACCGAGCCGATGGCCCAGGCGATCAGCAGCATCGAAAGCACGCTCACGGCTGCCCCGCCGATGGCGTCCACCGTCGTCGATGACCTGCTGCGCATGGTGGATCGCATCGTGGTACCGATGGAGGAAGCGATGAACTGGCCCAGGATCGCCCCGGTGACCAGCAGCACCACTGCCACCACGTCCTGCTGCGTCTGCCCGCCTACGAGGGCTTGCGCCACGGCTGGCCCGAACTCGGCCCCGAGCACCGCACCGCCCACGAAGCCCACGAAGCTCAGCGAGCCGACGATGAAGCCCTGCCGGTACCCGGAGACAGCGAACGCCGCCGCCACCACGATCAGCGCCAAGTCAAGCAAATCACCGTGCACGTGTTAACGGTATCCGCTGCGGCCAACTGCCGAAGGGAGAACAGCTGGCGGCTGCCTCTGATGCGACTAGGCCGCTCCTGAGGGCATCTCCCGTACCCGGGATGAATCCCAGGGCCTGGCCCAGCCGCCGAGCTCAAGCAGCGTGGCGGTGAGGCCGGCGGTGAATCCCCAGATCAGCATGGAGCCGATGCCGAAGGCCGGCGAGACATGCCCGCTTGGCATCCGGAGCATCAGCCGGTGGACCGGATTGACCAGGTCGGCGACCGCGATCCGCTCGACCGCCGCTACCTCACCGGTATCGACCGGCCACACCGCGCAGGGGACCCGCCACCAGGCCAGGACCGGGACGACCCGGAAGTTGCTGTGCGGTATGAACATCTCCGGCAGCGTGGCCAGCACCTCGACCCCGTCAGGGTCGACGCCGACCTCTTCTCTCGCCTCGCGCAGGGCGGCCGCCACCGCACCGCCGGCCGGGTCGGCCAGCTCATCGGCCTCTAGCCCGCCACCGGGGAACGCGGGCTGGCCCGGGTGGCGCCGCAGGCCGGCCGAGCGCTGGATGAACAGCAGGTCGGGACCACCCGGTCCCTCGCCGAACAAGACAAGCACCGCGGCCGGACGGCCACCTGCCGGGGGCGGCCGGTGGCTCGGGGGCACCTTCATCGACTGAGCCGCGGCCGCGAGGCCGGCCAGCCAGCCGGGAACCTCGCTCACGAGAATGGGCCCGCCTTGACCAGCTTCGCCGCTGTCGGCTCGTCGGTCGGGCCGAGCCCGAAGGACGGGCACAGCAGCGCCACCGGGCACACGCCGCAGGCGGGCTTGCGGGAGTGGCACATTCGCCGGCCGTGCCAGATCAGCCGGTGCGACGCGATTGTCCAGTCCGACTTGGGAAGGAGCGCCGCCACGTCCTGCTCCACCTTGACCGGGTCGTCGCTCTCGGTCCAGCCGAAGCGGCGCGACAGTCGGCCGAAGTGCGTGTCGACGGTGATGCCCGGGACGCCGAAGGCGTTGCCGAGCACCACGTTCGCGGTCTTGCGGCCGACGCCTGGCAGCGTGACGAGGTCGTCGAGCTTGGGTGGCACCTGCCCGCCGAACTTGTCGCGCAGGGCGGTGGCCAGGCCCATCACCGACTTGGTCTTGGCGTTGAAGAACCCGGTGGGGCGGAGGATCTCCGCGACCTCCTCCGGGTTGGCCGCCGCGAGATCCTCCGGGCCGGGGTACTTGGCGAACAGCAGCGGGGTCGTCAGGTTAACCCGCTTGTCGGTCGTCTGGGCCGACAAGACGGTGGCGACGAGAAGCTGGTAGGGGCTGGCGAAGTCCAGTTCGCAGTGCGCGTCCGGATAGGTCTCCGCCAGCACCCGGTTGATCTTCCGCGCCCGGCGCACCAGCGCGGCATGGGTCTCGGGCTTCTTGACGGGGGCCATGGTCCTAGGTTACGCGGGGTGGCCCAGCGTCCCCGCCAGATCGCGATGGCCAGCCGCGGTGCCGCCCGCCTGAGCTAGCCCGCTCCAGAACGGGCGGCAGCCCCCCGTGCGGACGACGGAGGGCTGCCTGGATGGGCCGAGCTAGCGCACCTCACCCGGTTCCGGCGCGATCATGCTGACGATCTGGAATGGGGTGGCGCGACCGTCGGTCAGGCCGAACTGGAACATCTCGTCGGGCACCCGCTGCAACTGCGGGATGTCCATGGTCAGCGGGTAGCTGTCGAACGCCATGGAGTCGGCGACCTTCCTCGCCAGGCCGGTGTAGTGAGCCATCGCCTTCTCCGCGATGGCCCGCTGGGTGTCGGCGGTCTCCTGGCCCTTGGTGAGGGCCTTGAGGAAGGCCGCGACGGTCCTCGGGTGCGCCTTGACCCACTGCGCCGTCCCGATGTACCCGGTGAACGGGAAGTTCTCCGTCGCCCCCGAGTCGAAGTCGGCCAGCTCCTCGGCGCCATAGGTCTGCTCGGCGATGGTGCCGAACGGCTCGGGCAGCCAGGCCGCGTCAACCTGCCCGGCCTTGAGCATCTGCAGCAGGGCCGGGAATCCTTGCGCGGGAGTCACCTGCTTCGCGTCCTTGAAGAACGAGTACCCGTTGTCCTGGTAAAGCGCGCCAAAAAGCACCTGCCCAACGTCATTCGTGGTATTAAGCCCGACCGTGGCATGGTGGATGGCAAGGTCGCCAACGGTCTGGAACGGAGAATTCTTCCGGACATAGAGAGCCTCGGTGCCCGGCGTGATCTCCGATCCGGCCGCCACGATGCGGAAATCCGCTGGCTTGCCGTTGAATGTCTTGTTGATCTGCGCGAGGATGAATGAGACGTAGTTTCCCGCGACGAACTGCGCCGCCCCGGACTGCAGGTCAGGTATGGCCGCCTCGCCGCCAGTGACGGGCTTGATGATGACGTTCAGGCCCTGCTTCTTGAAGTACCCTTCGTACTGCGCTACATAGAGTCCCGCCTCTTCGGCCGCAGGCACGGAGTCCACGACGATCGACGTCTGCTCCGGAGTCGGGTTAACCGCGGCGGTACTGCTACTGCACCCGGCAATCGAGATTGCCGAGAGCGCTGCCAGCGCACATGTGGTCAGCGCGCCTATGCGCGACATAATGCCCCCTTGGTGTCACATCACGTTGCTCAAGAGAGTATTGGCGTGCGCTCATTCCTGTAAGCGCTTCGGTCAATTACGCCAGATGTCCGAAAGGTTCGACTACATGGTGAAACGGGCGACATGGGCGGGCTCGCAATATATTGCGAGTCTTTTGTCGCGCGGTCGCCGGCGACCAGAATGTCAGCCGGCGTCCCTAGCATCGGATCATGAGGGCCCAGCGGGTGGCGTGCCAGGTCTGCCGGGGGCCGGTGTCGGCCGGCTTCACCCGGTGCTATCAGTGCGACCTGCACTGGCGGATCGCCGGCGGTCAGCTGGCCGACGCCGTCGTCCCGATCGGGTACGCCGTCAAGGGCGGCCAGTTCGGCACCGACTTGTGGCGGTACAAGTGGGACGACGACGCGGCGGCGGCCGGGCGGCTGCAGCGGATACTGTGGGACTTCCTGCGCGGTCACGCCGGCTGCGTCCAGCGGGCGGCCGGCATGACCAGCCCGCCCACCCGCCTCGCGGTCGTGCCAAGCGGCCAGGGGCGCGCGGGGCCGCATCCGCTAGAGCGCATCGTCGCGTCGTGCCTGGCGCTACCGCGGGTCTCACTGTCCTCCTGCGCGCAGCCGGCGGCCCGCGGCCGCCAAGTCGATCCCGGCTGGATCCAGGTCAGTGGCGGCGTGGCGGGCGAGCGCGTGCTCGTCATCGACGACACCTGGGTATCGGGCGGCAGTGCCCAGTCGGCCGCCGTCGCGCTCCGGCGGGCCGGCGCCGTGCGGGTCGCCGTCGTGGTCCTCGGCCGCCATGTCAACCCGGCCGATCCCCGGGTGGCCGCCCTGCGGTCGGCCCGCATCCTTCACCCGCAGTGTGCCTCGCGGCCAGCAGGGCTTTGAGCGGGCCGGCCACAATGGGGCCGTGCCGACCGAATACACCGCCCCGACCGGGCCAGCGGCCTCCGCTGGCCCGGATGTCTGGGCGCTTTCAAGCAGCCTCGTCTACTCGGATCGCTGGATCCGGCTTCGCCGGGACGAGATCGAGCGCAGGGACGGAAGCAGGGGGACCTACGCCGTCATCGACCGGGCGGACTTTGCCCTGGTCATCCCGGCCGAGGACGGCGGGTTCCACCTGGTCGAGGAGTTCAGGTACCCGATTGGGCGACGGACCTGGTCGTTCCCGCAGGGCGGTTTCCCGCCCGGGCAGACCGGCACGCTCACCGAGCTCGCCGCGCTTGAGCTGGCCCAGGAGACCGGGCTGCGAGCCAGGACGCTGAGGCCGCTGGGCACCGCGTCGATCGCGCACGGGATGTGCTCCCAGTTCGGCCACTACTTCCTCGCCACCGAGCTGGTGCCTGGCCCACCGGATCGCGAGCCCGAGGAGCAGGACATGCGGCAGGCCTGGGTCGAGCGGGCCGAGTTCGAGAAGATGGTGCGAGACGGCCGCGTGGTGGACAACTCCTCGCTCTCCGCCTACACGCTGCTGCAGATCGCCGAGCGGCAGGGGGACGTCAGGCTCTAGGCCGGGACCGGCGGCCTAGAGCCCTCGCTGGCTAGGCGCCCGTGGGGGTACCACAGGAGGCACAGAAGTGGGCGGCGCCCGGCAACTCGATGCCGCACTGGGTGCAGTGCCGCACGGCCGGTGCCATCGCGCTGCCGCAGCCCATGCAGAACTTCGCGCCAGCCGGATTGCTGGTCGAGCAGGACGCGCAGGTCACCCCGGAGGCGGGCGCGGCCTGGGCAGCGGCCGACGCGACCGGCGGGGGCTGCGGGGGCTGCGGGGCCTGCGGCGGCTGCGGGGCCTGCGGCGGCTGTGGGGCCTGCGGCGGCTGCTGGCCGAAGCCCGCGAGCTGCTGGCCGAGGCCGAGGCCAACGCCGAGGAACGCGTTGTCGGCGCCGCCACCGCCCTGGGCCAGCCCCTGGCCAGCGCCGAGCGCCATCTCGCCCGCCGCGTACTGCTGGAAGCCGCCGGCGAGCTGCGAGTACCTGACGTCGTGGGCGAGCTTCTTCAGCTCGGCCTCGTCTTCAGGCGGCACGTTGATGTCGAAGTTGCCCATCCGGGTGACGGCGAGGCCGTAGGCCTCAAGCTGCCCGTTGGCCGCGACGACCGCGGCCTGCTCGATGTCGGCCGAGTGCATGGACAGGCCGAGGATGTTCCACCCCTCGCGCACGACCTGCGTGGTGACATTGGTGCGCAGCACCTTGAGCAGCTGCTCGCTGACCCACCCGGCGATCTTGTTGTTGTCGGTGACGTCGACCGTCGAGGTCAGGTTCGTGACCAGCCGGACCGGGTCGATCACTCGCAGCGCGTAGTCTCCGAACACGCGCAGCGTCACGATCAGTCCGCTGCGCGGGTCCTCGACGTTGTCCACCCGGCCGCCGAACTTGAAGCCGGTGTACTCCCGGGTCCCCACGAAGTACAGCTCGGCCCGGTAGGCGTTGCCGCCGGTGGCATGGTCGATGATCGCGCCGAGGCCGGGCAGCTCGTCGGCGCTGATCTGGTGCCGTCCCGGTCCCATCGTCTGCACGACCTGACCGGTGTTGACGAAGAACGCGACTTCGTCGGCGTTCACGATCGCGTGCGTGAACTTACGGATGAGGACGTCGGGCCACTTGAAGACGATCTGGCCCTTGCGGTCATCGGGTACTGCGATGAACTCACGGCTGAGGAATGCCATGCTTCAAACGATACCGGCTGGAAAGTTGCAAGGACTACACCCCCGACGAAGGTGTCATAACTGCTATCTTGCCAGCGTGGAAGCTATCTTGTGCAGCTGGTGCCAGACTCAGAACCAGCTCGGAAGTACAACCTGTGTTACCTGCGGTGCCCCGCTGAACGTGGCCGACAAGGTGAGCGATTCTGGATGGCGTGAGGCACCCAAGCTCCGGGACATGAGCGAGTTTCGCTTCTCGCAGAGCACCGTTCAGGTGGAGGGCGACCTCGTTCCCGTCGCGGAAATCAACTTGTCCCCCCACGATGGCGTCTACTTCGAACATCATGTGATGCTCTGGAAGGACGAATCTGTTCCGCAATGCCATTGAATTAAGCGGCGGGATGAAACAGCCGGATCGTCGGCGGTGAAGCGTGGCTGACGTTTTTCTGGTCGCGTTTCTTCATGGGGAACGCGGTATGCTGGGTGCGTTTTACGCCGCGAG
>Ga0335075_10018176_pt1 | contig 10424 bp, 8 predicted proteins | sample Lox_Sample_24_FD_206723 | JGI IMG/M metagenome (GOLD analysis project Ga0335075, IMG submission 206723) | Soil microbial communities from Loxahatchee National Wildlife Refuge, Florida, United States - Lox_Sample_2.4 | ecosystem: Environmental > Terrestrial > Soil > Wetlands | place: USA: Florida... | reverse complement strand
CAATGAACTGCAAAGTCTCGCCAGCGACAGCCTCGCGGGGCGGAAGGTCACGCTGGCGTCGTCGAGCGCCTCGGGTCCGCCGAAGGTCGCTCGCTGTAACGCCATCGCCGGCTTGGCAGGAGCCCACGCACCGTGCGTCGGCTCCTGCAGGAATACTGAGGTCCGATGAAAGCACGAAAGCGCTGGAGGCTGCCAAGCCGATCACCGCAAAAAAATTTCTGGAACCCGAAGAGCTTGGCGCGCTGAAAGATGGGGAGAACCTCAACCTGCGCAGATTTGAAGCTGCGATTGGCGAAGCGTTCGAAGAAGCAGACGACAGGGTGACAGCAGACTAGCTGCCGCACGCAGCCTGCGAAGGGCAGCAACGCGCGCGGCCGGCGCTGGCGCGCGGCGATCAGGATGGGGGCAAGGCGTCAATCAGGATGAGAAGGGGTCGCTGGCGTCGTAACGGAGGGAGGGCGTAGCCCGACCGGAGTTACGATGCCAGCGACGGCGCGATCCCGAGGGGACCGCGCCGTCTGGCAGTCGCGGTGGCCGAGTATGGTCGGATTTTCTAACGCCAATGAGGAATCCGCACGTTGCCCGGCCGACTCGTCACCGACTGCCAGATGAGGTTGTACATGAAGTTCCGTCAGAACGAAGCGCCGATCGGCCAAAGCCGGGTTCAGCGCTTCCACTGCCTACCGTTTCGAACGAGATCCCCGGCTCCCCTCCCAGAAGAAGAGGCCGCGCGGCCGCCGGCGCCCCGACCCGCTTGCCGAGGTCTGGGAAAGCGAGGTCATACCCCTGCTCGAGAGCGCCCCGCGCGTGCGCCCCATCGCCGTCTTCGAAGAGATCCGCCGCCATCCCGAGATCGGTGCCGGTATCCGCCGCACGCTGGAGCGCCGCATCCGGGCCTGGCGGGCGCTGAACGGTCCCGACCGCGACGTCATCTTCCGCCAGGAGCACGCGCCGGGCCGGCTGGGGCTGTCCGACTTCACCGACATGGGCGATCTCGGCGTGGCGATCGCCGGCGAGCCGCTCGACCACCGGCTCTATCACTTCCGCCTGGCCTTCTCCGGCTGGGAGCACGCCCATGTCGTGCTCGGCGGCGAGAGCTTCGTGGCGCTGGCCGAAGGGCTGCAGAACGCGCTGTGGGCCCTGGGCCGAGCGCCCCTGGAGCATCGCAGCGACAGCCTCTCGGCCGCCTTCCGCAACCTCAACCGTGACGCTCGTGAGGACCTCAGCGCCTCTTACCAGGCCACGAACACGCTCTCGTTCCAGGGCAATGCCTATCGCCGCGAGTTCCATCAGACGGTTTCCAACGGCAACACCACCGACTTCATCGCCTGCACCACCGGCAATGGCCTGCTGTGTCAGCCGGACGGCGTGACGCCGCTGACCTCGACAACGAACGGGACGATCCTTGATCTGTCGAACGGCGGCACCATTCCGATCGGCGAGAACGATTTCGAGACCATCCATGCGATCACCTATGGCGGCTCGGCGCAGACGACCTATACCGGCGGGTTGTTCGGCCACGAGAACAACTTCGTCGTCGGCGGCAGCATCGACAGTTCGACGATCGATTTTCAAACGGCGAACGAAGTCGGCCAGATCAACCCCTCGCTTCAGGTGGAAGCCTCCGGCTTCTACGTCTTCACGCCGGAGAATAGCTTCTTTACTCCGGTCCCGGTCGGTTTGCGCACCATCAGCACTTATTACGGCGCGTTCTTCAGCGACACCTTCAACGTGACGCCGGCGCTCGCGGTCACCGCCAGCGGCCGCTACAACTTTGCGACGATTGATCTCAATGATTACGAGGGCTCGAATCTCACCGGCTACAGCACCTATGCCCGGTTCAATCCGGCGATCGGCGCCACCTACAAGATCCTCCCGGGCCTCACCGCCTATGCCGGCTATTCCGAGGGCAATCGGACGCCGTCGCCGAGCGAGCTCGAATGCGCCAACCCTGCGCTGCCCTGCGTCCTCCCCTCCTCACTCTCGTCCGACCCGTCGCTGAAGCAAGTGGTGTCGCACACCTACGAAGCCGGGCTGCGTGGCAAATTCACCCTGCCCGATCTCGTCCCCGGCCGGTTCGGTTGGAATTTCGGGCTGTTCCGCACCGATCTCGATAACGACATCTACGGTGTCGCCACCTCGATCAGCACCACCTTCTTCGAGAATATCGGCTCGACGCGGCGCCAAGGGATCGAGACCGGCATTGCTTACAATGATGAGAAGTGGTCGGTTTACGGCAATTACAGCCTCGTCGACGCCACGTTCCAGTCGCCGCTCACGCTGCCGTCGCCCAGCAATCCCTTCGCCGATGCCGCCGGCAACATCCAGGTGTCGCCTGGCGACCGCCTGCCCGGCATTCCCGAGCACCAGCTCAAGCTCGGCGCGGATTATCACGTGACGCCGCACTGGACGGTGGGCGGCACTTTCATCTTCAACAGCGACCAGTTTTTCCGCGGCGATGAATCGAACCAGAACAAACCGTTGCCGGGATATGAGGTAGTCAATCTGCACAGCTCCTATGAGGTCACCAAGAACTTCGAGCTGTTTGCCGACATCTCCAACCTGTTCGACACGCGCTATGCCACCTTCGGCGAGTTCGGTGATCCGACCGGTGTCGGCGCGCCCGGGGTCCCCACCAACGGAATCGGCGTCGACAACCGGTTCGTGAGCCCGGCAGCGCCGATCGCGGTGTTCGGCGGGGTGCGCATCACGTTCTAGCCGATCGGCAGCGCGGGCGGCGGACATCGATCGCGTCGAGGTGCGGCGCATACCGCAAAGCGGCTTCTACGGCCCGGATGCGATCGGCGGGTTTCATCAGCATCGTCAGCAAGACAAGCTCGGAGCCGAAAGAGATCCCCGTCGGTGCGGGCGGGGCTCAGGGAATAGAGGGGATGCAAACGCTGAAAAGACGCGCCATCCTGCACGATCCCGCAGCGCACGAACACGGGATTCGTTCCCGTTTTCTCAGGGACTTTTTCCTCATTTAGGCCCCATAGCACGCGCAAATGGCAAGGCCTCCCGTTTTGTCCAGGAATTTCTCCCGAGTTAACTTAGCTTTTTTCCCAGAGTGTCCTTCACTCGAAATCATGCTCCAGCCGCTTCGGTAGTCGTGCGGGGCGCCAGACCTGTCGACGGTACGCTCTTCGCAGAAGGTTAGGCACATCTCCGAATAAGCGCAGAACGGCCCTATGTCCGCTTGGGGTGTGCGCCGTGAAAAGGCGGCGCGCTCTCGGCACCGCCTGAGCCAAGCCCCCTCGCGTCATTACCGACGTCTTCATCTCGCAATGCCGACGCGAGCCCGCGGCCTTGTCATCCCTGCTGACTTCTCTCGACAATTACATCACCTTTATCCTGACACCCGACCCGACGAGGGAGGCGCCAATGCGGTCATACGCCCTGCTCGCAATTCTGTTCTGCCTGGGTGCGGCGAAAGCCAGCGCCGAAACGGTGGACTTGGCTGTCGTATTTGCGGCTGACGTTTCGCGCAGCGTCGATAACGATGAGTTCAAGTTACAGCGGCAGGGCTATGCCGCGGCGGTTACCGATCCGGCCGTTCTGAAGGCGATCGCCGCCGGCCTTCATGGTGCAATCGCTATCTCGTTCATCGAGTGGTCCGGGGAGGAGGAGCAGCAGGTGGTGGCGGATTGGACGATCGTGCGAGACGGCGAGAGTGCCGCAGGCTTCGCCGGGACACTGCTCAACGCGCCACGCTCCTTCGCCGGTCGCACCTCAATCAGCGCGGCGCTCGATTTTAGCCGCGCTTATTTCAGCAAATTGCAAGCAGCAGCGGTGCGGCACGTCATCGATGTTTCCGGCGATGGCGACAACAGTGCCGGCCGCCCCATTCTCGACGCACGCAACGAGGCAATAGCGGCGGGCTTTACTATCAACGGCCTCGCCATCATCAACGCGCATCCCAATCCCGGTTATTTCGCGGTGACCTCCGTCGCAACCGGATTTGCGCTCTCATGATTTAGAACGGTGTCGGTGGTCGTGTGCCCCTCGCGGGTGCCCGAGGCTAGTTGCTGAAGCCCCGCCGGCAGCGCTCTGCCTTGTCACTACCGCGGGGCTTCTGCTTTCTTTCCCTGAGGAGCTAGGGACCTCATTGCGGACCACAGTCATGACGACGGCACGGCCTCCGCGAGGCTTCTGAGCTTGGCAACCGCCGAGGCATCGTCTTCCTGGTAGTGTATGAACGTGACGAATTTCCCGTCCGCCCCCATGAGATAGATGATGGCCGAATGGTCCATCACATAGCCGCCATCATCGGTCGGGATTTTCTTGTAGTAGACGCCGTACTCCTTGGCGATCTTGGCAATCTCTTCCGGCGTGCCGGTGAAGCCGCGAATGTGCTTATCGAAGGATGACAGGTAAGTGTGCATCGACGCCGCCGTGTCCCGTTCCGGATCGACGGTCACGAAGACGTAGTTGAGCTTGTCGGCGTCCGGCCCGAGTTTTTTGATCCAGCGCGACAGATCCAAGAGGGTGGTCGGACAGACATCCGGGCAAAAGGTGTATCCGAAATAAATCGCGTAGGGCTTGCCGGCGAGCGTCCGTTCGGTGACCTGCGCGCCGGAATCGTCGACGAGCGTGAATGGACCGCCGAAGTGGCCAGTGCTGGAGGCCTGTTCCGTCTGGTGCGCGGAGACCATGAAAGCGAAATAGAGCCCGAGCGCGGCGAACCCGGCAACGCCGGCCAACGCCGTCAGAACGCCGCGACGCGCGCGCATCATTTCATCTCCATCTTACCCATGCCGCCGGACTTGTTGTCCTCCATAGCGCCCATGGCTTTGACCTGAACCGTCACGGAAATATTCCCGGCTCTTTGGAAGGTCAGCGTGAGCGGGAAGGTTTCGCCCACGGTCAGCGGCTTTTTCAACCCGATCAACATGACGTGATAGCTGCCGGGCTTGAGCGTCACCGATCCCCCGGCCGGGATGGCGAGGCCATCGGTGAGCTGACGCATTTTCATTATGCCGTTGACGACGGACATCTCGTGAATTTGGACCTCTGCGGCAACATCCGATGCCGCCGCCGTGAGGCGGTCCGACGCGTTGGCCTTGTTGGCGAGCGTCATATAGACTGCGCCAGTCCGAGCGCCCGCGGGTGTCGCCCGGGCCCAAGGTCCTTCGACGGCAATCGGGGAAGCGCCGCTTCCTTGAGCGAACGCGGCAGGAGCGAATGCAAACGGTATAACAATCAGGACGAGTTGGAAGATCGAGGCGAATTTGAACAAGGCACGCATGGTGTTCTCCGCGCATGAGTGAATCTTCTCCGCAACGGCGGAGCGAGCTCGAGCGTCAGGCGAGGAAAACCGGGGGAGCGCGTGGATTGCCGGCCGTACGATGGAGCTGAGGGACGAAGGTCTCGTCGATAGGGTCTGACACCGCTCCGACGAGCAAAGCGGCATAGGCCGGCGGCGCCTGGGCCGGGCCCAAGAACGCGATGTGACCGGCACTTTGTCCGGCGACGAAGCAAAACGGACACTGCGGCGCGGGATGGGGCTTTTGCCGGTTGTCGGTCGGCGTCGGCGTGTGTCGTGACGCAATACTGCAGATGGCAGAGCCATCTGACCCGGACCCCGCAAGAGCGGACATGCCCAGCCCGACGCTGGCGATGAAAGCCTGGATGGCGAGCGAATATGCGACGCAAATCGCGATCAGGACGCTTAACCGTCGGGATCGTATGAATTTCCGCAAGCGTCTCATCAGTCCGAACCATAGCAGGCGCCGCTCGCGTTCGCGAATGAACTCGGCGCCACGGTGCCAATCCAGGATAGAAAAGCGACCGAGTGGGAACGGACGCTATATTGACGTCTCGTCCGGATTTGCCGACCAGCAGGCCCCTCGGCAAACCCATACTGCGACCTACCCAGCGTCACGGACATGGACATGCAGATGTCTGTGTCCTGGCGCTGTTCCGTGTCCATGCTTCTCTTCTTCGACGTCTACCGGAACCATCACGAGCCGCCCGTGACGGACGCCTCGCTCGGCGATGACATGGTCCGCGAAGCGCTCCACCTCCTCGGTCTTGCCACGTAGGACCGACACTTCCATGCAGCTGTCGTGGTCGAGGTGGACGTGCATCGCCGACAAGGACAGATCGTGATGTTCGTGAAAGAAGCGTGTCAAGCGCTTTGGCAGTTCGCGGATGCCGTGATCGAAGACATAGATGAGCGCGGCGACGCAATTGCGTGTCGGATTCGCTTTCTCGTTCGCCTGCCTTATACCGCTACGGGTGAGGTCGCGAATGGCCTCCGATCGGTTCTGATAGCCGCGTTGGGCGATGAGGTGGTCGAGTTCTTCCATGAGCTCGTCGTCGAGAACGATGGTGACACGTTGCATGAAGTGCGCTCCTCGATCTGCACCACCCATCGTATGACATTTCTCTCTAGACGTCATACCCAGAAGCTGCTTAGGATGATGCCGATGGTTCCCCTCGGGGATTGAATGGGAACACGGTATGGGCGCGGCATGCGCCTCAAGCCGTGGCTGCCCCCGCAACTGTAAGCGGTTCGCCGCGCGCCATTGATGCCACTGGGAAACCGGGAAGGCGGCGTAAGGCAAAGAACCGCAAGCCAGGAGACCTGCCATCGCCGTGGTCATGCGCGGGCGCGTCGGGCGGGGTGTCTCGATGGGGCGGCCGGGTGCTCTCGCGCTTTCGCCAAGAGCCGACTGCCTTTCGTTCGCGGATGACGGGGAGCACGCTCATCCGCGTCCGGGGGGAATATGGAATTCGAAGCTGCTGTTCGGCCGGCCGTCCGGCCGCCGTTGGCGCGGTCGCGCGTCGGAGCGGCCGTCCTGCGCCGCTTCGGTGTCGGTTGTATGCTGGCTGGGTCGTCCTTGCTCTCGCTCAGTGTCGCAGCACTGGCGCAACAAGCCGACAGCAGCCCGCCGCCCCCAGCTCCCGACAGCAGTCAGCCGATGCCGGAAGTCACGGTGACGGCGCCTCGTGAGGACCTTCTGGGCACGGCATCGACCGCGAGCCAAGGGGTCATTGGCGACCAGCAAATCCAGCTGACGCCGGTCTATCGCCCGGGGCAGATTCTGGAGACCGTCCCGGGCCTGACGGTGACCTCGCACAGCGGCGAGGGCAAGGCCAACCAGTATCTCATGCGCGGCTACAACCTGGACCATGGCACCGACCTCGAAACCTATGTCGACGGCATGCCGATCAACCAGCCTACGCATGCGCATGGGCAGGGATACACCGACCTCAACTTCATGATCCCGGAGCTCGCCGATCAGATCACCTATACCAAGGGACCCTATTACGCCGATGTCGGCGATTTCGGCGCCGTGGGATCGGTGCGGATCAGCTATCGCGACATTATTGCGGACCAGGTCGCCGCGACCATCGGCACGCTCGGGTACACACGCCTCTTCGGCGCTGCATCGCAGACGCTCGGCTCAGGGTACCTGCTCCAGGCCGTCGAACTGCAGCACTACGACGGCCCGTTCGTGGTCCCCGACGACCAGCGCAAGGAAAACGCGGTGCTGCGCTACGGCGAGGAAGGCCAGGACAACGGCTTCTCGCTGACCGGCATGTTCTATCACGACGTCTGGACCAACACGACAGACATCCCGCTGCGCGCCGTGCCGGACATCGGCTACTTCGGATCGCTCAATCCGACCGATGGCGGTCACGCCATGCGCGGCAGCCTCTCGGCCAACTACCACACCCCAACGGACGTCGGGCAATTCACCGCGAGCGCCTTCTACATCTACAACTCGCTCGACCTCTACAACGACTTCACGCATTTCCTCATCGATCCCGTGCACGGCGACCAGGAGGATCAGTTCGAGAACCGCAACGTCATCGGCGGCGCGGCCAGTGACACGGTGCGGGTCATGTTCGGCGGCGTTCGCAGCGAACTTCTGATCGGCGGCTTGACGCGGTACGACATTCTGGATGTCGGCCGCCTTCCCAGCGAAGGCCAGGCGCCGCTGAGCCCGGCGGAAACGGCGAGCGATCCCGCATCCTTCTCCAACCATGACGAGGTCAACTTGTTCGCCGGGGCGCTCTACTCGCAGGCGACGACGCATTGGACATCATGGTTTCGCAGCGTGCTCGGCGTGCGCGACGACTACCAGCACGGCACGGACGACGATCTCCTGGCGGCGCTGCATGAGACGGCCGGCTACACCAACGGCGGCGCCCGTGGTCAGCAACTCATCCAGCCCAAGGGCAGCCTGGTCTTCACGCCGAGGAAGGACCTGGAGTTCTACATGTCGGCGGGTGAGGGCTTTCACAGCGCCGATCTGCGCGGCGTCAACCAGAGCCGGAGCGTCGATCTCGGCATACCGGAATCGCCGCTGCTGGCACGTCAGTACGGCGAGGAAGTGGGCGTCCGCGCCGAGCCGCTTCCGAGCCTCAAGCTGACGTTCGCGGTCTACAACCTCTGGCAGCAATCGGAGACGATCATTGATCCCGATGTCGGGATGGACGTCGCGGGACCGCCGAGCGAGCGCTATGGCTTTGAGCTCAACACGATCTACGCGATCAACCAATGGCTGGACTTCGACGGCAACTTTTCGGCCAACCACGCACGCTTCACCAGCCCGTTTGACGACGGAACGGGTCATCTCGGCGAATACATCCCGGATGCACCCTTCTATGCGGGCTCCTTCGCGCTCCAACTGCACGATCGCGGCCCGTGGAGCGCCGGCCTCGAATATCGTCTCCTGGGGGACTTTCCGATTTCGTCCGGGCCCTGCAACGATGCCGCCGCCGTGCACGACTTCCCGGGTGTGGCAACCTCCTGCGCCAATGCTCCGACCGCGCAAGGCCAGGTCAACGGCAAGGGATACGGACAGTTGAACCTCGACGTGCATTACGCCTTCCCACAGGGCTGGATCGCCTCGCTGGGGATATACAACCTGCTCGATACGCACGCGCCGGCCGCCGAGTTCTATTATGTCGACCGGCTGCAATCCGAGATCGCCGCCGATCCGGATGGGCGTGCCGATATCCACGAACATCCTCTCGAGCCGCTCATGGCCAGGATTTCACTCGTCAAACAATTTTAGAGGAGGCGGCCATGAGCGGGCCCATTCTGACCTTCGCGGATCTGCTGGCTCCGATCAGCCCTGAGACCTTCCTCGAGCAAAGCTGGGAGCAGCAGCCGCTCCACATTCGGCGTCGCGAGAGCGGCTTTTACGAAGAGTTGCTCACGCATCGCGATGTCGAGGAAGCGATCGTGTCGGGAGGTCTCCGCTATCCCTCGATTCAGCTGGCCAAGGACGGCAGGTTCTTCACCGCCGAATCGTTCACCCGAAACATCCGCTCGGGCGATGACGTCTTCAGCGGCATTCCCAATCTCGACCGCGTTGGTGCCGAATATCGATCCGGAGCCACGATCTCGCTGCCGGGTTTCCACCGCGCGTGGCGGCCACTCGGCGCGTTAGCGGCGGCCGTCGAGGAACAGTTAGACCACGTGGTGCACACCAACGTCTACATCACGCCCGGCAATGCTGCCGGTTTCAGCGCTCACTACGACACGCACGAGGTCTTCGTGCTTCAGATCGCCGGGAGCAAACGGTGGCGCATCGAGAAGCCGCCGCTATCCCTGCCGCATCGCGGCCAGCCGTTTGATCCGCGCAGCCACAGGTCGTCCGCCGCCCCGCTTCTCCAGGTCGATCTTGCGCCCGGCGATCTTCTCTATCTTCCGCGGGGATTTGTGCACGAGACGACGACGTCGGACAGCTTCTCCCTCCACGTCACCCTCGGTGTCACCGTCTATACGTGGCTGGAACTGCTCGCCGAGTGGATCCAGTCGGGCAGACATAATCCAAGTCTTCGCCGAGCGCTACCACCGGGATTCACGCGCGGGAATGCCAAGCAATTACTCGACGACCAACTACCTCTCATCATCGCCGAGCTTCAACGAGTGACGGATTATGGCCGCCTTGTGGACGGCTTTGCGCACCGCGTGCGGTCTGCGCGCGCCGGCGCTCCGGTCGACTTCTCGACCAATGTCCTTGCGACTAACCGGACCAGATCTCGATGAGGGCGGAGCGCCGCCGATGATCCAAACCAGCAATCGGCCGCACGCTCAGAGGTCCGTCAGGCGTGCCGTGCGCCGGCAACCTGCCCGAGAGGCAGCTTCGAGGCGAAGCCAATCGCCACGCCTACCCGGTGCAGTACCATCAATCCCAGGAAGGCGGCGGCGTTGATCGCGAGGATATATGCCACGATCGTCGGCGCAAAATCCTCCGTTCCGCCGAGCCATGTCGCCGAGACCAGAAACAGGCTGCCCTCGTAGACGACGAAGGCGCCGGCGAAACTGATAAGGGCAGTGATGACGATCCCTTGTCGAGCAACCCGCCTCGTCAATTCGATGGCGGCCAATGTCGTGAGAACGGCGACGATACCGAGCACGATGCCCCAGGTGATCGTATCGGCCGTCATCGGATAGGACAGGA
>Ga0335075_10018175_pt1 | contig 10424 bp, 8 predicted proteins | sample Lox_Sample_24_FD_206723 | JGI IMG/M metagenome (GOLD analysis project Ga0335075, IMG submission 206723) | Soil microbial communities from Loxahatchee National Wildlife Refuge, Florida, United States - Lox_Sample_2.4 | ecosystem: Environmental > Terrestrial > Soil > Wetlands | place: USA: Florida... | reverse complement strand
GGCCTTCCTCGCCGAGCAGGAGGGCACGGCTTTTGCCGGGCATCTGCGCGGCATGTACGCAATCGCCACGCACGACCCGAGCACCGGTCAACTGCTGCTGGCACGTGATCCGTTCGGCATCAAGCCGCTGTATTATGCCCAATCCGCCACCGCCTTTGCCTTCGCCTCGGAGCCACAGGCACTATTGGCGGCAGGGTTCGGCAGCCGGGCGATCGGGCGGCGGCAGATGGCGGAGCTGTTGCAGCTCAAGTTCGTCACCGGCACGGAGACGATTTTCCCCGGGATCTCCCGCGTGCTGCCGGGCGGGATGCTGCGCATCGAACATGGTGCCGTTGTCGAGCGCCGCCGCCGCGCGGCACTGCCGAAGGGTAGTCCTGTCAGCATCCACCCGGAGACAGCGTTACGACAACTCGAAGGCGTGTTGCTGGACAGCGTGGCGGCGCATCTGCGGTCCGATGTGCCGTATGGCCTGTTCCTATCGGGCGGCATCGATTCGTCGGCACTGCTGACGCTGATGCACCGTGTCGCCGCAACCCGGATCCAGACGCTGACGATCGGCTGGGAGGGCGACGCGGAGGCAGACGAGAGCCGTGAGGCCGAGCGGTTGGCGCGGCTGCTTGGGGCGGATTGCGAGCGACTGGTCATGACGGAGCGGGATTTCTGGTCACTGGCCCCGCAAATCGTCGCCACCATCGATGACCCGACCGCCGACGCCGCGGTGCTGCCGACGTGGATGCTGGGCCGCGCGGCGCGCGCCGCCGGGCTCAAGGTCACGCTGTGCGGCGAGGGGGCGGACGAGCTGTTCGGCGGCTACAGTCGCTACCGCAAGCGACGCCTTCCCTGGCGGTGGCTCTCTCGGCCGCCGCGCACCACCGGGACGCTTGGCACGGTGCCCACTCTCGACGGCTGGCGTGAGGGGCTGGCCGAGGCTGAACGCGACTCCGGCGCAGGTTGGACGCCGCTCCAGCAGGCGCAGGCGGTCGATTGCGCCGAATGGCTGCCCAACGATCTGCTGGTAAAGCTTGATCGCAGCCTCATGGCGCACGGCGTGGAGGGGCGCACACCATTCCTCGACCCGGTGGTGGCGGACTTTGTCTTTCGCCTCCCGGATGCCCAGAAAGCCGGTCTGCGATTCGGCAAGCGGCTGCTGCGTGCGTGGCTGGCGCGGGCGTTCCCCGAGGCGCGGGCCTGGACGCCCAAGAAAGGCTTCAACCCGCCGGTCGGCGCCTGGATCGCGCAGCGGGCGGAAGCAGTGGGGAAACTGGTTTCGGCCCACCCGGCCCTGGCCGGGCTGCTGCCGGCCGACACCGTTCGCGCCGCCTTCGTGCGCGCCGCGGCTGCACCGCAGCCGGCCTGGTCGCTGTTATTCACGGTGTTGTGGCACAGCCACCACGTGCTCGGCCTTCCGGCCGACGGGGATGTGGTGGAAGTGCTGGAGGCTGCGTCATGCACTTGAACACCTCTCCGCCCTGCGGGTGAGGAGCCTCCTTTGCCGTCCTCCGCCGCGGCTGGCAGGAACCGGCCGATGCCGCCTTTGGACCTCGCCGGCAGGCTCGCCGTGCTGGTGATGCCGCTTATGCTGCTGCACGCGCCCAGCCTCGCAGAGGGCAGCATCGCGGTCGCCGATCTCTGCTTCCTGGCGCGCTCGGCTCTGGAGAGCGACTGGCGCTGGCTCGGGACGCGCTGGCTGCGCGTCGCTCTGCTGTGGTGGGGGTGGCTGGTGATCTGCTCGGTGCCGATACCACCACTTGGACCGGGCGGTGGGCATTCCTTTGTCGAGGCACTCGCGGTCGTTCGGTTCCTGATCTTCGCCGCGGCGCTGGAGCATTGCGTGTTGCGCGATCTTGATGCCCGACGCTGGCTGTTCGGCATGGTTGCCGCTGCTGCTGCCTGGATTGCTGGGAACTGTCTGCTGCAGTTCGCGACCGGCCATAACCTGTTCGGCGCTCCGCGGGGCGCCGGCGGTGCCGTGCTCACCGGGCCATTCCACAAGGAGCGTGCCGGTCCGCCCCTCTCGCGCATTATCTTTCCCGTCATCGTGCCGGCCGCCACCGTGCTGTTACAGTACCGGCGAGTGGTCGCCATGCTGGTTGCGTACGCTCTGCTGCTCGGCGCTATCGGGATGATGGTTCTGATCGGCCAGCGCATGCCGCTCACCCTGACCGGTTTCGGCCTGCTGGTGGTAGGGCTGTTGCTGCCACGGCTGCGTCCGGTCGTGGCGGCGGCCGCTCTGGCGGGTATCGGCTTCGTTGCGGCTGTCGCAGTGCTGTCGCCGCCGACGTACGCGCGGGTCGTGCTGCAATTCTTCATGTTGCTGCGGCATTTCCCCACCAGCCCATATGGCGAGATCTACGCCCGGTCCTGGCATATCGCGACGGCCCGGCCATGGTTCGGCCGCGGTTTCGACGGGTTTCGCACCGGCTGCCTGCTGCCGGAATATTTCGGCCCTACCTTTGGCGGTGGCCTGCCGGATGGGGGTGGCGCCGCGTTCTGCACCACGCATCCGCACAATTTCTACGTCCAGGCTTTGGCCGAGGGCGGATTTCCCGGCCTTGTGCTGTTCGCGGCCACGGCAGTCGCTTGGCTCGCACCGCTGGCGCGGGGATTGTGGCGAGACCCGGCACCGGTACGCGTCGGTTTATTCGCCTCGATGTTGATCCAGATCTGGCCGATCGCGTCGACCAGCGACTTCGTCGATACCACGATGGGAGGCTGGTTCTTCCTGCTGCTCGGCTGGGCCCTTGCCGAGTCGCGCTGGGGCGGAGCAGGGGTACCGGCAACCTCCGATCGGGTCCCCATCGCGATGGCCGGCATTATGCCCGCACCAATTGGCGGTAAGAAGCCTCGATTCACACCCTAACCGATACGCATCGCCCAGGCACGGCGACACGATCGACCCGTCACCGATGAGGAAGCGCGGGGCGGTGTACTTTCGGCTGCGTGCGGACCTGTGCGGACGTCTTCCCGGTACGGTGCCGCTTGATCGATGCCCCACTTGCAGACCGGTTCCGCCGGACTGTCGCCTTTGGCGTGGTACTGGACACCTTGGATTGAGCGCGCTTCTTGGCTCGGACAGGCTTTTGCGGAGTGGCCGTCGCGCCGTCGGCCGTCGCAATCGCGCTCCCATTTGCGTCCATATCCAGCCCGAACAGCGCCGACAGGCCGTCGGCGTCCAGCACCTTGTGCGGGGCAGGCGCCCGCTTTGCCATCGGCAGCGCGGCGTCGATGTGCGCCACCAAGTCCTTCTCGTCCACCGCGCGCAATCGGAACAGCAACTCCGGTTGTTGGTCCAAGCGGGCGCCGACGCCGTACAGTACGGCAGCCACGTGCTTGCACATGGAAGCGTAATCCGGGCAACTGCAGGAGAAGCGAATCTCCGCCGGCTTCGGAAACAGCCCGCTGCCCTGGCGGCAGATCCGCTCCATCACGCCCTTCGAGAAGCGCCCCTGCAACAGCTCGACGAGCGAGTCGATGCCGCCGGCGCAGTCCTTGCAGATTGATGCCCACTGCTTCTTCTCTACCGCGCCGATGCTGATCTTTACCTTGTAGATCGACGAGCCGCTGACCATCGCGGCCACCTCGGTCGGCGCGATCTGCAAGTCCACCACGGAGCCGTTCCGCACGTAGGTACGGCCACGCTCCAACCGGTACTCGTAGTCGCGGTAGCTCTCCAGGTTCTCGCACCACGCCTTGCCCCAGAACGTGGACGCGATTTTGCGCCCCTCGATCACCACCGGCGCCACCGGGTGGCCCTTCTTGCGCAGCTTCTGCACGGCACGCTCGGCGTTCAGCCGCCGCTCGGCAACCGAAACGTAAGCCGGCCAGCCATCATAGTAGCGCGACATGGCTCTCAGTCCTTCATCGCGGCATTCAAATCCAGTGCGACCAGTTGCAGCAGTTCGTCATCCTTGAGCTCGGTCAGGTTGATCTCGCCGCCGGCGGCCAGCAGCTCATCGGACACCGCCCGCTTCGAGTCGATCAAGCGGTCGATCTTCTCTTCCACCGTGCCGCGGCAAATAAACTTGTGGACCAATACGTTCTTCTTCTGTCCAATCCGGAAAGCACGGTCGGTGGCTTGGTTCTCCACCGCCGGGTTCCACCAGCGGTCGAAATGCGCCACATGCGAGGCCGCCGTCAGCGTCAGCCCCGCGCCGCCCGCCTTCAGCGACAGCACAAAAAACGGCACCGCCTCGTCCTGCTGGAAGCGTTCTACCAGCGTCCGGCGCTGCCGCACGGCGGTCTGGCCGTGCAGCACCAGCCCGGGGCGGCCGAACACGCCGCCGAGGAACCCCGCCAGGGGCTCGGTCATCTCGCGGAACTGGCTGAACACCAGCAGCTTTTCCTGACGTGCCGCGACCACTTCGGCGATCTCGCGCAACCGGGCCAGTTTACCGCTGTCCTCCTCGGCCCAGCCATTGTCGTTCAGCCACTGCGACGGATGGTTGCAGATCTGCTTGAACCGCATCAGCATCGCCAGCACGATACCGCGCCGCTCGATCCCGTCGGTCGTTTCCAGTGCCTTTTGCAGGTCCTGCACCGCCTGCTCGTATAACGCGGCCTGTCGGCGGCTGAGGGTGCAATAGGCGTTTACTTCGGTTTTGTCCGGCAGGTCGGCGATGATCGTCTTGTCGGTCTTCATCCGCCGCAGGATGTAGGGTCGCACCAATTCGCGCAGAGGGCCGTACGGGTTGTCGGTGCGATCGGTCAGCGCCTTGGCGTAGAGGGCGAACTGCTTCGCCGAACCCAGAAGGCCGGGGTTGATGAAATCGAAGATGGACCACAGGTCGCCGAGGTGGTTCTCGACCGGCGTGCCGGTCAGGGCGATGCGCGCCTGGGCCTTCAGGGTCTTGGCGGCGCGCGTCTGTTTGGCACCCGGATTCTTGATCGCCTGTGCCTCGTCCAGAATGGCGAAGTGCCAGTCCAGCTGCGCCAATGCCGGGATGCGCAGCAGCGAGCCGTAGCTGGTGATCGCCAGGTCCAGCCCTTTCGTCTGCGCCGGCTCGAACTCCTTCACTTCCGCCGCGGTCATTGCTGACGGATGGACGATCAGCGTGCGCAATTCGGGCGCGAATTTCTCGATTTCCGCCGACCAGTTGGCCAGCAGGGAGGCCGGAGCCACCAGCAGGCTCGGCTGTGCCGCAGCGCCCTTGCCGCGCCGGCGTTCGAGCAACAGCAGGGCCAGCACCTGGATCGTCTTGCCCAGCCCCATGTCGTCCGCCAGGCAGGCGCCGAGGCCCAGCCCAGAGAGCAAATGCAACCATTGCACACCAGCCTGCTGATATGGGCGCAAGCTGCCGCGCAGGGCTGCCCCCGGATCGACGCCGGCGCCATCGGGGGCTCGCAACGCCCGCAGCGTCTCGGCCAGCCAGGGCCCTGCGGTCACCCGCGACCACTCGGGATCGGCAGCCTGCGCCGCATCGTCGGCGACCGACGCGCCGGCCAGCATGCGCATCGCCGCGGCGAAGTTCAGCCCGTCGCGCGCCGCCAACTCCTCGGCCTCGCGGAACTGCTGCACGGTGCGCTGCAATCGCTCGCGGTCCACTTCCACCCACTGGCCGCGCAGCAGCACGAGCGAATCGGTCCCGGCCAGCAACGAGGTGATTTCCTGTTCCGACAACACCTCGCCGTCCAACGTGACGGACATGCGGAAATCCAACAGTCCGTCGAGGCCCAGCGCTGACGGCTTGCGGGCACCCACCGTACCGCTCACTTGCGGGCGCGCTGGCCGAGCGGCGCGCCATGTTGCCGGCATGCGAATCACGACGCCGGCGGATTCCAGTTGCGGCACGCTGGCAAGAAGTCGAGAGGCATCCTGCGGCGTCCATCGTAACGGATGAAATATTTCGCCGGAGTCGACCATCGACTTGAGCCAGGCGCATTGCTCTGTCGCGCGCTGCACGGGCAGCAGCAGCGACAGCAGGCGCTGGTGGTTGGCTGCGCCGGCGTATTCGCGCAACGCCTGCGCCAGCGGCACGTGCTGCGCCTTGGCCTGCGCCGAGAGCCGCGTCGTGTAAGTGGCCATGAAGGCGAACGGGGCGTCGGCATCGCGGCGGTTTTCGGCCAGGTTGAAATGCACCCGTCCGACGAGGTTCCAGGCCGGGTTGAGACCTTTGAGGAAGCTCTGCAGGTCGGTCTGCGCCTCGGCCAGGGCGGCCGCGCAGGCGGCGGCGGTCTCGTCCCACAACGCTTGCAGCACATCGGCCGTCAGATATTCGGCGCCCGGCATCATTGGGGCGGTCAGTATCAGCGAGGCGCATTCGGCGGCGGTTGGACTTTGCAGGTCCGGCAATGGCGCGCCGGGTTCGGCCGCTGGGGCGTGCAGGCACAACGCGGCCGTGTAGCGGCCGGCGAACGCGCGCCACCAGGCGAAGGCCGGCGGCAGAAGCTCGCCGACTTCCCCGGCGCCGAGTTGCAGCAGGCCATGACCACTGCCGCGAGCGAAGGCGTCGGCGAGGCGCCTGGCCGTGCGCTGGTCGAATTCCGGCGCTTCGTCGGTGGGCTCCGCCACCAGATGGCCGTGCGGGGTCAGCCGCAGGCCGAGGCGGGATTTGGTCGGTTCAGGTGCCATGCGGTGCGTATCGGCTAAGAGGCTCCGGCATGCCAGAGTGTCCTGGACATCAGGTCGTCACAGCCGAGCCTTGGCGGCGCCGGGAGCGAGCCGCAGATGACGATGCGGCCCGGGCAGACCTCGCCGGAGCTATTATGAGCCCGGTGGCTTGCCGACCAGCGGGTTCACCACGGCGAAGCCAGTGAAACGACTGAAGTCCCGGTCCGCCGACCACAGCTCGCGTACATCATGCTGGCGGCACAACGCGGCGACACGCGCGTCATGGACCTGCGCGCCGGCAATCCGACCCCCGGCAACCATCTCCCGCAACGCTGGCCAATGGGCGGCCGATTCAGCCAAAAGCACGATTGTCGGGGATTCGAGCCAGGCATCGACCTGGTCGAGGGCACGCGACAAGGGCGTAGGTGGTGCATAGATGCGCGGATGCGTCACGATGGCAAGGAACTCGTGCAGGCATGGCCAGGGAATGGCCCAGCTCGCCGAGCCTTCGGCGAGTTCTTCCATTCGCCGGAAGGCAGCCTCGTGGAATGGCGAATCCTCGCGGTGGGCATAGACGAGAATGTTGGTATCGACAGCAATCAAGCGCCCCGGCCTTCATAGGCCAGATCGCGCAGCCTGTCCCACGACGCATCAGCGCGGTCGGCTTGCAGCCCTTCTCCTTTGAAGCAGGCCCGGCGCAGCTTGAATGGCGTGGTGGGCTTCGTCTCGGATACGACGCGACGAAGCCCACGCTCCACCAGCGTTCGGAGCGTGATTCCTTCGGAGGCGGCAAGCTTGCGTGCCTGGCGCAACAGCGGATCGGAGATTTCGATGGTTGTCTTCATTGGGCCTTCCATATGGCGGCATCGATATGGGCGCCCATATTATAGGTTTAGGGACGGTCTGAGGCAAGGACGGGTGCCCTCTCCGGAACAAACCGGGGCGCCCACCCACCTTCCAGCGGAGCCGTGGTTGAACATCTTCGCGCGATTACGAAACGAGCCGCGAGTAGGCTCCAAGCCGGTCGGGCGATCGCTGCCGTCCATCTCTTATCACGGCACGATCGTCACGTTGAACGATCCTCTCCATTGCTCCGGGCCATTGATCGTATCCCAATACAGAACATACGCCAGATGCACGTTCGTCGGCTGCGATACTTTTGCAGCCGTCGCCATGACATTCACGCCCGGAACGCGCGTGGTGGTGCATCCGGGCTGCGATGGCGTAATCATGGCCGGAACCGTAGAAAGCTTCAGATAGTCCCCACCTGATATGGCCTCTACGTGGTCGAACTTTATCACCAGCGACCTGCAATCTGAAGTGCTGATCCAGTACCCGTTTCCAACCCTGACCGTCTGGCCTGAATGCACGACCAGTGGCCGAGGCGGCGCCGCAGGCGTGCATCCCGTCATGAGGGCCGATGCTGCAATCAGTAGCGGCAATGAAAAGATGATTGGTCTCACTGTGTCGCTCCCTCGATTGATTGTTAGGTTGAAGGCGCCTTCGGTCTCCGTTCGAGCGCGACGCGAGAGGACAGCGGAAAGCCGCCACGCAACGACATGTGGCCGTTGCCCTACTGTGTCAGTCCGGTCGGATATCTAAACTGCGGTCCATCCTGACGCAACAAACTTCGGGAGCGTGCTATCCGTTGCCCGGCCGCGCCAGGGGTTTCGCGCACGCTGGGCCCTCACCCGGATCGCTTCGCGATCGGACCTCTCCCGCAAGCGGAAGAGGTGAAAAGCACGCCAGCGCCGATGTGCTTGTGGTGCCCGACGCTTACGCCATCCACGGCGGCACTGGCAGTCCCTTCGAGCGCAGGAACTCCACATTGAACAGCTTCGATTGATACCGTGATCCGCCATCCGCCAGAATTGTCACCACCGTGTGCCCCGGCCCGAGTCCCTTCGCCACCCGCACCGCCGCCGCGACATTGATCCCCGAAGACGTGCCCACCGACAGCCCCTCCTGGATCAGCAGGTCGTAGATCAGCCCCAGCGCCTCCGGATCGGGGATCTTCACCGCGTCGTCGATCGGCGCGCCCACCAGATTCTCCGGCACCTGCGACTGCCCGATCCCCTCGGTGATCGAGCTCCCGACCACCTTCATTTCCAGTCCTTTTACCCACTCGTAGAGAGCGCTGCCCTCGGGATCGGCCAGCACGATGCGGACCTTTGGATTCTTCTCCTTCAGCGCGAACGCCACGCCGGCCAGCGTGCCGCCGGTGCCGCAGGCGCAGGTGAACGCATCCACCCGGCCTTCGGTCTGCTGCCAGATCTCCGGCCCGGTGAAGGCGCGGTGCCCCTCCCGGTTCGCAAGGTTGTCGAACTGGTTGGCCCAGATCACGTTGCCCTGCGCGGCGGCCATTTCCTCGGCCAGTCGGCGGGACACATGCTTGTAATGACCTGGATCGCGCAACGGCTTCGCCGGTACCAGCCGCAAGTCCGCGCCAATCATGCGCAGGAAGTCGATCTTCTCCTTGCTCTGCGTCTCGGGCACCACGATCACCGAACGGTACCCCCGCGCATTGCCCACCAGCGTCAGCCCGATGCCGGTATTGCCCGCCGTGCCCTCCACGATCGTGCCGCCCGGCCGCAGCGCGCCCCGCTTCTCGGCATCGGCGATGATGTAGAGCCCCGTCCGGTCCTTCACCGACCCGCCCGGGCTCATGAACTCGGCCTTGCCCAGGATCGTGCAGCCGGTCGCTTCCGAGACCCCCCGCAGGCGGACCAGCGGCGTATTGCCGATTGCCTCGGCCAGCCCTGCCTGCCAGCGCGAGCCGTGATACAACTGGGTCATCGTTCCTCCGCGGACAAAAACCGGCAGCCGGAGATCATAAGATGGTCGAGAATGTCTCGCCCGCCCAGGCGTGGGAAGCCCTCAGGTCGGACCCGCAGGCGCAGCTTGTGGATGTGCGCACCCAGCCCGAGTGGGATTTCACCGGCGTCCCCGACCTCGGGGCGGCGGCCAAGCAGGCGGTGCTGATCCCCTGGCAGGTCTATCCGGCGATGCAGGTCAACGCCCGATTCGCCGAGCACCTGAAAGAGGCGGGGTTCACCCCGGAGCACCACATCTATTTCATGTGCCGCACCGGCGGACGGAGCACCGCGGCAGCGCAGGCCGCGCAACAGGCCGGCTTCCCGCACGCCTTCAACGTCGCCGACGGATTCGAAGGGCCGTCCGACGGCGCCGGTCACCGCGGGACGCTCGCCGGTTGGAAGGCGAGCGGTCTACCCTGGCGGCAGAAATAGCAGCGTGGCACCGGCTACATTCACCTCTCTCGCTCTGCGGGAGAGGTCGGTTCGCGAAGCGAACCAGGTGGAGGTGCAGGGTGCCGCGGGCACCCTCACCCGCCACGCTTCGCGTGGCCGACCCCTCCCGCGGAGCGGGGGAGAGGTGAAGTGACTGCCTTCGGCCTGTTCCGTCACCTCGTCTTCGCCGGCTGCCTCGCGCTTCTGTCGGCCGCTGTGGTGCAGCTCATGATTCGCGCCCGGGTGCTGGACCATCCGGACCCCCGCAAGGCACACCCGCTCCCCACGCCGAAGGGCGGCGGGGTCGGTATCGTTGTGGCGTTCCTCGTCGGCATCGTCCTGCTTTACGGCTTCGCCCACTTCTCGCGGCTGGCGGAGCCGTATTTCCTCGGCGTCATCGGCGCCTCGGCAATGATCGCCGTGGTGTCGTTCCTCGACGATCTGTGTGACTGGCCGTTCGCCGTGAAGTTGACCACCCAGCTTCTCGCAGCGCTCGCGGCCGTGGCCACCGGCGTCTATGTGCGCGACTATCGGCTGCCCTACGTGGGCCCGCTCTATGTCGGCTGGATCGGCGGTCCGGCGACGCTCGCCTGGATTCTGTTCGTTACCAATGCGATGAATTTCATCGA
>Ga0335075_10018174_pt1 | contig 10424 bp, 7 predicted proteins | sample Lox_Sample_24_FD_206723 | JGI IMG/M metagenome (GOLD analysis project Ga0335075, IMG submission 206723) | Soil microbial communities from Loxahatchee National Wildlife Refuge, Florida, United States - Lox_Sample_2.4 | ecosystem: Environmental > Terrestrial > Soil > Wetlands | place: USA: Florida... | reverse complement strand
CGGCGTTTCGTTCGCGGACTATTACCAGCTGGAGGACTCGATCCTGCCGGCGCCGACGATGGCCCTGTTCCCGGAACTGCTGGTGAAGTACGCCGATCACCTGCACAAGATCGATGAGTTCTTCGATGCCGCGAAGACAGGCACGCTGCCGGCGTTCAGCCTGGTCGAGCCGTCCTATTCGAAGAACTCCGAAGAGGATCCGCAGAACATCGCGTACGGCGAGCAGTTCGCCGCTTCGGTCATCGATGCTGTCATGACCGGCCCGGCGTGGAAGAACACCCTGCTCATCTGGACCTTCGACGAGCATGGCGGCTACTACGACCACGTTGTGCCGCCCGCGGCCGTTGCCCCGGATGACATCCCGCCAGATGCTTCGGTCGCCTATACCGCCTTCCGGCAGTACGGCTTCCGGGTGCCGTGCGCGGTCGTCTCGCCATGGGCCCGGCCGGATTACGTCTCGCACGAGGTGTTCGATCACACCAGCATCTGCGCGCTCGTCGAGCACAAGTGGAATCTGCCGGCCATGACCTACCGGGACGCTAACGCCAAACCCATGCTGGACATGGTCGACTTCGCCGTGGCGGCCTTCGAGCACCCGCCTAAGCTCGCACAGCCGCTGCTGGATACTGACCCGAGTGCCCTTGCTTGCAACACCAGCGGGCCAGGCACCATACCGCCGCCCGGATCTGTGAGCTAGTTCCGTCCCTCACAAGTTCCTGACTGGGTCTTGGTGACTGAGCGTTGCTGTCATGCGGCTTCGGGAGGGCGGTCTGTGGTTCGGGCTGGGGGGTGGCGTTCGAGATAGCGGGCGTCCCGGCCCGGCTGGCGGGGGATGCCCGGGTGCTTGCGGGATCGCGCCTACGGCGGTCTTCTCATCCAGGCTGACGAGAACCGTGCCGGGCGGCGAATTCAGGTAGAAGCGGCAGACCTGCCCGGCGCGGACCCGGAACCGGGAGTCATCAGGTGAGCGACGAGGAGCTGCAATGGGCATATGACGACACGCACATCGGAGCCTGCTACGTGAAACAAAGATACAGATGATTGCAAGAACTAGCGCTCCGGTGTTAGATGGCCGGTGAGCGCGGAGGTTTCATGACCAAGCGGTCCATCGCGCTCACCCGAGTCCTGACTGGAAGGGGTGCCCGTGTTAGCACGAAGACTCACCGGCAGCGTGGCCCTGGCGACGCTCGTAGCGTTGGCAAGTTCCGCAGGGACGGCTGCGGCTAGCGCGTCTTCCGCAGGAGATCCCGGCCAGCACAGTCCCGTGGTGCCAACCTCCGATCACGGCCGTGGCGCCTCGGTGCCGTTCACCGAGTACTCGGCGGTCGGGTCGCAGACCAATGGCACCGAGATCGGCCCTTCCTTCAACCTGTACACACTGGCCGACGAGGCCGTAGGCCGCACTGCGGTGACCCTCAGCGGTGCCGGGCAGTATGTCGACTTCACCCTGGCCAGGCCGGCCAACTCGGTCGACCTTCGCTACTCCATCCCCGACTCGGCCGACGGCACCGGGCTCACGACGCCGCTGAAGGTGTACGTGAACGGTCGGGAGAGACCAGACCTGACCCTTACCTCGGATTTCGACTGGTTCTACGGGAGCTACCCGTTCACCAACAACCCCGCTGACCTGCACGGTCATCACATGTACGACGACGTGCGGACCCAATTCGGCCGGACCCTGCCGGCCGGGACGCAAGTCAGGTTCGAGATCGCGAACCCGGCTATCCCGGTCACGATCAACGTCGCGGACTTCCAGGAGGTCGCGCCGCCCGCGCCACAGCCGCGCGGCTCGATCTCGGTACTGTCCTACGGGGCAGACCCAACCGGCCAGACGGACTCGACAACCGCGATACAGAACGCGATCAACGCCGGTAGCGCCGAGGGCAAGACGGTCTACATCCCGCCGGGCAACTACACCGTCACAGCGCACCTGATCGTCAACAATGTGACGCTGACGGGCGCGGGCGAGTGGTACTCGGTGCTTGGCGGCAATGGCGTCGGCGTCTTCGGCAACATGCCCCCCAACCCAAGCACCAACGTGCACCTGTCGAACTTCGCCATCTACGGCCAGGTCCAAGCCCGGGTCGACGCCGACGACTTCATGGGCATCGGCGGCGCGCTGCAAGATTCCACCATCAGCAACGTGTGGATTCAGCACGTCCAGGCCGGGATCTGGATGACCGGGCCGTTCAGCGACCTCAAAATCAGCAACGTGCGGATCCAGGACACCGTCGCCGACGGGATCAACTTCGACGGTGGCGTCACTAACTCCTCCGTCACCAATACCTACATCCGCAACACCGGTGACGACGGCATCGCGCTGTGGTCCTCCGGGCCCGCCGACACCAACGACGTCATCTCGCACGACACCGTCGTGCTGCCCATCCTGGCGAACAACTTCGCCATCTACGGCGGCAGCGACAACTCCATCACCCACGACTACGGCACCGACACCATCACCCAGGGTGGCGGCATCCAGGTCGGCAACCGGTTCTCGTCGGTGCCCCTGTCCGGGACGACCACCATCGCGGACAACACGCTGGTCCGCACGGGCACCCTCGACCCGAACTGGAGGTTCGGCGTGGGCGCGATCTGGTTCTACGCATCCGACAGCGAGGACATGACCGGCACGATCAACGTCGAGCACAACACGATCCTCGACAGCCCGTACGACGCGTTCGGCTTCGTCGGTGACTACATTCCCAACGCCACTCCGCCCGCCTACGCGATCGACAACGTCCACATCAACGACAACATCGTCCGCAACGTCGGCACGTTCGTGTTCCAGCTGCAGTCCGCCGGGTCGAACGACACGATCTCCAACGTGGTCGCCAGCGGGGTGGGGATGGACGGACAGATGGCCTGTGCGTACGGCATCACCCCCACCTACGGGGCGGGCAATAGCGGGTGGAGCGGCTCAGAGTGCGCGTTCCCGCCGTTCGACTACCTCAGCACGTCAACCTCGTCGCTGGACTTCGGCCTCGTCAACCTGAATACCCAGAGCCCGTCGCAGTCGGTGACCATCACCAACCCGGGCCCGGACGCGGCGTCGATTTCCAGCGTCTACGCGACCAACGGGTTCGCTGAGACCAACAACTGCCCGGCGTCGCTCGCCGTCGGGGCGAGTTGCACGGCCACAGTCACCATCACGCCAACCGCCGTGCAGCAATACCAGGGGAACCTGGTATTCGACGCCAACCCCACGAATAACCCGTTCGCGCCGTACGTGGTCAGCCTGAGCGCCGCCGTCTACAACCCGAACGGCAACCTCGCGCTGACGGCTACCGCCTCGGCGGACAACACGCTGGCCGGCTTCCCGGCCAGCAACGCCAACGACGGCAACCAGGCCACCTACTGGCAGGCGGCGAACAGCACCGGCGTCCTGACGCTGGCGCTGGCCAAGGCCGCCCCGGTGGACCGGGTCGTGCTCGAGCTCCCGCAGGGCTGGGGCGACCGCGACCAGACCATCGAGGTGGACGGCAGCACCGATGGCTCGACCTGGACCACCCTGGTCCCATCGGCGACCTACCTGTTCAGCGCCAACAATGCTGACGGCAACAACGTCGTCACCATCTCCATCCCGGCTGACCCCACGGTGAGCTACCTCCGCCTGGACGTCAGCAACAACACCGTCCAGGGTGCCCCCCAGATCGCCGAGTTCGAGGTCTTCTCGAACTAGCCACTCCCGGTGAAGCACCAACGGCCCCCCGCCTCCTCGCGGGGGGCCGTCGCCGGTGCTGCCGCAATCTGTGCGCTGACATCGTCCGGATCTGCATGCCGCTGAGCGGATGGCGAGCGCGGCCGCACCGAGGACGCCAGTCAAGCCGGTGTCCCTGGCGGGGATTTGAGTAGTGGCGTTGCCTCGGCGGGATAGCCGGCGCGCCGTTGCCGCAGCGCGCTCGCTGCCATCCGGATCAGATCGATGGTCACTCCGGCGGCACCGCTCGGGTCGTGCACTTTCAGCTTCACATCCAGGCTCACGGGCGTATCGCCCCAGGCCTGCGCCTCGATGTTGATGTGCGCCACCTTGTGCGACTTCAGGTGCGACAGGTATCCGAGCGGGGCTACCTGCACTCGGCCCGCTGCGGCTCCGTCGGTGGCGAGGGCGTTGAGTTTGGACTGCAGTTTGGTGTTGCTGTGCTCGACCAGGTTCCTGAAGTCCTCGGTGCCTCCCAGGTTCACCTGATACGAGCTGGTCAGGGTGAGTCCCCGCTCTTCCAGCAGCCGCAGCAGGGCATGATGCACGACTGAGGTGCCGAACTGGCTGGTGAGGTCGTCGCCCACCAGCGGCAGGCCGGCCGTGATGAACCGATCGAGGCACTGCCGGTCGCGGGCCACCGCGTCGGAGGTGGTGTTGATGAATGCCGCTCTGGCCTGCAGTGCCGCCTCGGCATAGGCTCGCGCCGTCTCCGGCCGGCCGCTGGGCGCCGCATAGAGCACAACCTCGGCCCCGGCGAGCTCGGCAGCCACGCGTTCCACCTCGGTGGCATCGGTGAGACCGCGGCGCACCATGACCCCGGAAAGCGGCAGCTCGGCGGCGAGCCGGGGAAAGTTGTTGGGCGGCAGGAAGATGGCCTCGGTGAGGTCCTTCCCGATCTTTTCCGGGGAGATGGCGAAAGCCGCCACGAACTCGATGTCGCCTACGCCCAGTCCGTCCAGCACCGGCGTGCGGACCCCGATCAGGCTGCCCGTGGCACGGTACAGCGCTATTCCTTGCACCAGCGCTGAAATATTATTGCCTGTTCCGATAACTACTACTCTGACTGATTCGTTCATGTTGGCGCTCTGTACATCCTTACGTGCAAACTGGCTGGGTTAGCCTCAACTAGCCCACTGTTCTCATCCGCAAGCGCTCGCGAGTGTTGCCCGAACTCGCGACACAGGCCTCTCCCGAACGCCAAGATCACCAACTGGGGTCGGCAGCGCCTTGTCGCCGCATGTGAAGGGCTCAGGTCACGAGCAGGCGAAGGCCAAGCTCGGCAGCGTCGAGATCGATGAGGTCGCGGTTGCGCGCGGCCCACCGGCCAGAGGTGAGGTCGGCACACAGGCTGTGCGCTGCCCGCTCCTCGGCGTCCGGCCCGACTCTCGCCCAGATCGATATTCCGCGGCGGACACGCTCGTCCAGGTAGGCCTCGGGGCGGCGCCAGTAGGCCTCGTAGAAGCCGTCCGCGCAGTCCCAGGGAATGAGCACCGGTTCCGTCCGGCCTCCGATCACTCCGGCCAGCTCGGTCAGCGAAGGCCGGCCGACGAGAAGGTCAGCGAACTCGGGCAGGTAGTCGCGATTCAGCCAGAACAGATCGGGGTCACTGAAGTCGCTCGTGAACACGACCACGCGGCGGGCCACGCGCCGCATCTCCTGTAGTCCGGCGATAGGGTCCTGCCAGTGATGGATGGTGGCAAAGGCCATCGCGGCGTCGAAGGACTGGTCCTCGAAGGGCAGACTCTCCGCGGTCGCAGCCACGCATGGCGCTGCGCCTGCGGGCCGCTGCGCTCGCATGACCGCCGACGGTTCCACCGCGGTTACGTCCCGGTCAGGGGGCTCATAGGAGCCGGTGCCTGCCCCGACATTCAGTACCGTCCGCGCGTCGCCCAGCGCTGCCCAGACCTGCGCGGCGATCCTTGGCTCGGTGTGCCGGGTCACGGCGTAGGTAGCTCCGATGGTGTCATACAGGTGCGCGCTGGACATGCAGCCGCCTCTCTGGCTTTCGCCGCACGCCACAACTCGCGCGGCGCGATGTATCGGATTGATACATCGGCACGATATACAGTGTCACGTAATGTCGCAAGTCGGGCATGGCCCCGGCGGCGCTCCCGGTTCCGCGACCACGTGGCCAAGGCTCCGAGTTGACTGCCGTTCGGTCACGACACCGACCCAGTCGCTCGCTCATCCTGCGATGAGAGTGCAGCGCGCCGAACTGGATAGTTTGCGCGTTGCGTCCATAGTCGGAGGGCAGCCTTCGCTCGTCGCGGCGCCCGTCCGTGCGGCGCTGATCTGCTGGTCAGGTCGTTGTCTTGGTGGCCTGGCAGGGCCTACGCTGCGGAAGACGTGGCACGAGACCGGTGAGGTTGCGATGACTGCTCTACAAGGCAAGTGCGATGAGCGCTTCGGCGCGCTGCGAAGTGCGCTGCAGCAGAACGTGGACTCGGGAGCGGAACTGGGTGCCTCCGTCGTGGTCGACCTCGACGGCGAGATAGTCATCGATCTGTGGGGCGGTTACCGCGATGAGGCGCGCACGCAACCGTGGGAACGAGACACGATCACGAACGTCTGGTCGACTACCAAGACGGTGACCAGCCTCGCCGCACTGATGCTGGCCGACCGGGGGGAGCTGGACGTGGACGCGCCGGTGGCCCGGTACTGGCCGGAGTTCGCGGCCGCCGGAAAGCAAGACGTACTGGTGCGGCATCTGCTCTCGCACTCGTCGGGCGTGTCCGGGCTCGACCAGCCTGCCGTCATGGAGGATCTTTACGACTTCGACAAGTCCACAGCGCGCTTTGCCGCGCAGGCCCCGTGGTGGTCGCCGGGCACCGCGTCGGGCTACCACGCGCTGAACTTCGGCCACTTGATCGGAGAGGTCCTGCGCCGGATCACCGGGACGTCGCTCAAGCAGTTTGTCGCCGACCAGATTGCCGGGCCGCTCGGCGCCGATTTCCAGATCGGGGCAGCAGAGCACGACTGGGGCCGCATCGCGCCGGTCGTGCCGCCACCACCGCTGCCGTTCGACCTCGAGGCACTCGGCCTCGACAGTCCGGTCGTCAAGACCTTCACCGGGCCGCCTGCCGACGCGGCCGCGGCCAACACCGCTGCCTGGCGGCTAGCCGACATCGGGGCCGCGAACGGGCACGGCAACGCGCGCTCGGTAGCCCGGATCCTGTCGGTGATCTCCCGAGGCGGCGAGGCCGACGGAGTCCGCCTGCTCCGCCCGGAGACCGTCGACCTCATCTTCCGCGAGCAGACCAACGGGGTCGATCTCGTGCTCGGCGTGCCGCTGCGGTTCGGCATCGGCTACGGGCTGCCTCAGCTCGATACGTTGCCTTACGTTCCCGACCAGAAGATCTGCTTCTGGGGCGGCTGGGGCGGCTCGGTCATCATCATGGACCTCAGCAGGCGCATGACGATCTCGTACATGATGAACAAGATGGGGCCGGGCATCATCGGCTCAGATCGCAGCGAGCAGTACGTGCGAACCATTTACGACGTGGTCGGCGGCTAGACGGCGTGCCGGGCTCGGTAGTCGTGCGGGCTGAACCCGGGAGGGCGGCCGCCTCAGGCATCACAGTGGGTCGAGGCGGGCCTTGAGCAGGCAGAACTCATTGCCTTCGGGGTCGGCCAGGACATGCCACGGCTCCTGCCCTGTCTGGCCGATATCGGCCGGGCGCGCACCGAGCTTCAGGAGGCGTTCGAGCTCGGCGTCCTGATCGCGGTCGGTGGCGTTGACATCGATGTGCAGCCGGGATTTCCCCTTCTCCGGCGCATCCCTGCGACTGAGGATGATCGTCGGCTGCGGACCGCCGAACCCTTCGCGCGGCCCGATCTCCAGCGTGCCGTCGTCCTCGCGATCGAGGACGACGAAATCCAGGACCTCGCACCAGAACTGCGCCAGCATCTCAGGGTCGCGGCAACCGAGCACGAGCTCACTGACACGACATGCCATGAACGAAACCTGCTCTCAGTCCGGGAACTGCCTGCGGCCACACGCGAACCTCACGGCTCCCAGCAGCGGAAACACTCCCGCGACCGTACCGGACGAGGCCAGCACGGGCCAACTGAGTTTCAGTTGCGCCCTGTCCGGGCAAGCCGGGCAAGGCCGTTGGCCATGCAGGGAAGCTGCCTTTGAGACACGAACTAGGCCGCCGGGCTACTTGCCGCCCAGCTTGCGCCACACGAGGCGATCGGTATCGACGCGGCCGCGGCCGAATGCGTCCATCTTCTTCCACGGGCCGGGCAGGTCGAGGATTTGCAGGTGGCCGAAGCGCAGCGGCAGCGCCGGGTCGACGATCAGGTTCTCGCCCTGCGGCTCCAGGCCTAGGCCTGCCCGCAGCATGAGCAGCGGCGCTCCGGTCGACCAGGCTTGCGGGCTGCACGCCGTCGGATACTGCACCGGGTACCGGGTCGTGCTGCGCTGGTAGCCGCCGAAGGCTTCCGGCAGCCTGCCGTGGAACACCTCGGCTGCCTCCATGACTCCGGCAACGAGGCAAGCTGCCTCGTCTTTGAACCCGTAGCGGCGCAAGCCCCAGGCGATAAACGAGTTGTCGAACGGCCACACCGTGCCGACGTGGTAGCCGATCGGGTTGTAGCGGGCCTCGCCCTCGGCCAGCGTGCGGATCCCCCAGCCAGAGAACAGCTGCGGCCCGAGCAGATGCCGTGCGATGGAGCGGGCCTTGGACTGCTCGACGATGCCGCTCCACAGCAGGTGCCCGATGTTAGAGGTTAGCGAGTCCACCTTGCGTCCGTCGGCGTCAATCGCCACCGCGAAGTACTCGCCGTCCTCGACCCAGAAGTCACGGTTGAACCTCCGCTTCAGGTCGGCGGCTTCCTTCTCCAGCCGGTCGGCGAAAGCGTTGTCCTGCCACACCTGCCGTGCCAGGCGGGCGCCGCGGACCTTAGCGTCGTAGGCGTAGCCCTGCAGCTCGCAGGTCGCGCGCGGGAAGCCGGGCAACTCGCCATTGCGATACGAGATCGAGTCCCAGGAGTCCTTCCAGCACTGGTTCTCCAGTCCGGTCTTCTGGTTGCGGCGCTGGTACGAGACGTAGCCGTTGCCCTGCAAGTCCGCGTATTCGTCGATCCAGTTGAGTGCGGCCCGTGCGGCCTGCTCAAGTTCGCGGACCAGCTTGGTGTCGCCGGTCCAGCGCTCGTACTCATCGAGCAGCACGACATACAGCGGGGTGGCGTCAGCGTTGCCGTAGTACGGGGAATGCGGACGCTCCTCGAACGCCGTCATCTCGCCGTACCGCACTTCGTGCAGGATGCGGCCGGGGTCCTCGTCCCGGAAGTCGTCGATCCTGGTGCCCTGGCGCTCGGCCAGCGCGAGCAGCGTGGTCGATGCGAGCTCAGCTGTGAACGGCAGCGCCTGCAGGCTGGTGAAGATGCTGTCCCGGCCGAAGATCGTCATAAACCACGGCAGGCCTGCCGCCGGCAGCGCCCGGCCCGGCATGGTGAGCGTGGCGAAGCGCAGCGCGGCCAGGTCGGTCAGGCAGCGGCGGTAGATTTGCCCGACCGCCTGCCAGTCGCACTCCAGGGTGGGCACTTTCTGCAGCCATTTCTGCAGGCCGTGGGCCATGTCCTCGCGCACCCGCCGGCGGCCCTGCCCGCGGACCCCGATGGGCCCGTTCTCCGGTCCGTTCTCCGGTCCGGCCTGCGGCCCGTCGGCCGGTCCTTCCGACGCGACGACGTCCAGCTCCGTGCTCCACTCGCCATGGGGCGGCACAGTGATGTTGAAAGTGAGGCCCTTCTCATCGACGCGAGCGGGCTCAGTCGAGCTGATCCAGGTCTCCCTGGCGTAGGTCTCCCGCTGATATCGCAGCACGAGACAGCCGTCTTGTAGCTCGTTCCCGTACGTTCCTTTTTTCTTGAGCGCATCCTTGACCTCGAACAGGTCGGCGAAATCGCTCGCCGCCTCGATCCGGATGGTGAGGTCGACCGGCAAGTTCTCGTGATTGAGAACGCGTAGCTGCTCCCTGAAGCCGTCGGCGACCTCGCGCTGCCGGATGACTGACAGTTTGGCGTCGACGTAGACAGTTCCGCGGCCGGGCACCAGGAAGAACCGGGTCTGGAAGTACTGCATGTCATCGGTCGACAGCGCGGTCAGCCGCTGACCGTCGACCGTCAGCACCCACCGCGACAAGAACCGGGTATCAAACGAGAACAGCCCGGTCGGATCGGTGCGGGATGCCTCGATGTCACCCCGGTCATCGCTGACGACGAAGGTGTTGCCTTCGAGAATCTGGACGAGCTGGTCGCTCACGTCGGCCTCCGCTGAGCCATCACTGTCTGCGATCTGATCGGCGCGACCCGACCGGTCGAGTCGGGCGGTCCCGGCAGGCACCGCTGGAACATGACCAGAGCCGCCATGCTGCCCTCACACGTCAGCACGCCGCGCAGGAGGCCGGCCATGGCGTTCATCCTGCCGGTGACGATGGCCTCGAATGGCGGGCGTCCGACGTGGATGACGGCGTCCGCGGCCTTGTTCTGACGGGACACAGCGTTCTGACGGGTCACAGTGACGTCGCCGTTGCTCACCGCCACGTACCAGTGCTGAACCTGGCCGCTATCGTGCACGTCGAAGCGCAGCGTGGCCGAATGCCCCTCGAATGTAGCCAGGTGGCCCGGCGCAGCGAGGTCGGCAAAGAACTGGCTGATCGGGTCCGCCGTCATCGTCAGCGACCCGGCGCGAGCTGTCGGCATAGCCGGTTATTTGATCAAC
>Ga0335075_10018173_pt1 | contig 10425 bp, 7 predicted proteins | sample Lox_Sample_24_FD_206723 | JGI IMG/M metagenome (GOLD analysis project Ga0335075, IMG submission 206723) | Soil microbial communities from Loxahatchee National Wildlife Refuge, Florida, United States - Lox_Sample_2.4 | ecosystem: Environmental > Terrestrial > Soil > Wetlands | place: USA: Florida... | reverse complement strand
GTTTAGAATAGCGCGCAGAGGTTTTCTTACTTGGGAAGCAGAAGCGGCTGGTCGAGCCGGCGGCGGCGTAGGCATCGGCGCGAGCGCGGATTTGGGGCGCGCGTGAAAGCGGCGGCACCGCGGTACGCGGTGCTGCTCATCGCGTTGGCGATGATCGGCATGGGCGCGGTGATGTCGTGGATGACGCTGCGGTTTTTCATGCGCATGTATTCGCATGGCGGAACTCCGGCGGCGCAGTCGAGCGCGGCCGTGCAACTTTCATCTCCAAATGCGATGGCAAATGCGCGATTGCAGCAGGACGTGCTGAGCGATTTTGCGCAAGCTACGCGGCAGGCGAAAGCGGGCGACATAACCGAGGCGGAAGTACAAGTGGACCAGGCCGCGGCAGAGATGGAAAACGCGCGTGTGCAGCTGCAAGCCGCGGTCGTGACAGCTGACCAGCCCGGGGATACGTTTTTCAGCCGCGCGTCGGCGGCGCTCGATGGGATCGTGAAAGCGCAGCCGAGCGGGGAACGGGCCGCAGGTCAGTCCAGTGACTCTAACTCGCAACCAACGGCGCAGGACATGGCTGCAGGCCATCTTTTTGAGCATGTAACGCAGGCGCGGATTGAATTGGCGGCTATGAAGTCGTCGGAGGAGCCGATGCCTCCGAGCATCATGCTGGCGGCCGATGCTCAGGCGCTGGCAGCGAACGCCGCAGCTGAAACGGACGGTGCTAAAGCAGCAATCGCGGAGGCGGGTGATTCGTCTGTCACGTCCGGGGAAGCCGTGGCGCGGACGGTTACTGCGGCGCAGATGCCGAAGCTTCCGGCGGGGCACGTGGTGATCAATGCGCCGCGCGAGCTTGCGGCGAACTATTTGCTCAATCCGGCGGCGCTTGGCGGGAGTTTCCTGGACGCATCGATGATGCCGGACACGGTGGAGATTCTGCTTCCTCCGGAGACGCGGCAACTTTCAGACAATGTGCGCGTTGAGAATTTGACGATCGCGGGAGCATCACAAACCCTGGACGGGATTCATTGGCGCAACGTGACGTTCATCCGCACGCGGTTGCGATATGAAGATGGGCAGATGGATTTGCAGAACGTGCGGTTCGTGCATTGCACGTTTGGGTTTCCGCCCGATGCGCGCGGTGCGAGCGTGGCGACAGCGATTACGCTGGGGAAGAATTCGATCGAGATACAGTAGGTCGCGTGCGCCTGCGGGCCAAGTTCCAAACCAACGGCAGATCCCTCACGCCGTGCGCGAACATGCGTACGCCACAGTGCTGCCGCCGATTCGATTCCGCTGTTACCAGTAATTTGCGTCTCCAATACTGAAATTCACGCGCGGAGTCCGCGCACACTTCCATTTCCAAGTGAGAAACGCATGCCGACGAAAAAAAACCTGCAGGACTCCGTGCGGACGGCTGATCCGGCGATCGTGCCGGTCGAAGGGCCGCGCGCGATGACGGTTGTAACGACCGATGCGACGGCAGGCGCAGCGGGCGCGCCGTATGGGGCTAACAACGAGCAACTGCCGGACCGGTTGCAGGAGACGCTGCGGCGCCTGGTTTTTGACTTTGGCACCGAGTCGGAGCTTTCGCGGCGGCAGGAGATTCGCCGCATCAAGCAGGCGCACCAATTTTGGCGCGGGCTGCAATATCTCTGGTGGGATGAGCGCGACCAGAATTGGCATTTGCCGTTCGAGCAGAAGCTGATGGATGGCAGCTCGCTCGAAGATATGCCGCGGTACGAGTTCGTCACGAATATTTATCAGGCGTTTGGGCTCTCGCTGATCGCCGTGCTTTCGCAGGACGTGCCGCGGGTGCGATTTTTTCCGTCGTCGGCGCAGGCGGAAGAGGATGTGGCTGCGGCAAAGGCGGCCACGGAAGTGGCCTCCCTCGTTGAACGCAACAACCGCATCGGAAATTTGATTGCGGATGAGGCGTTTAACTTGTGGACGGATGGCAAGGCCGGCGCGTACGTGCGGTTTGTGGTGGATGGGCAGCGGTTCGGTTTTCACCCGGAGACGGAAATTGGGATGCGGGAAGTACGGGTGGGCGGGGATGTTTACGTTTGCCCGGAGTGCGGGATGGAAACCGGCGCGGCGGGCCCCGAGCATCTCAATCCGAAGGGAGTTGATGCGGGCGCGGCGCGCCCTCACGATGACAACGGTCTTTATGATGACGCGACTGCCACTGGAATAGCGGGGGTGTTTGGCGACTCCTCGGAGACGCCGAAGCTTGCCTCGGGGGGCGATCCGAGCGAAAAGCAGATACCTCACCACGGTTCGGCAAAAACCATCGGCCAGGTTCAGGATGACAACGCGGAGCGCCAGGGCGCGTCGGGGGATGACGCTTACGTGGAGTGCAGGCAGTGTGGGGCACTACTGACTGAGGAAGATTTTGTTGCCGCGGAGACGATTACAGTGCCGGCGGCGCAGACGCGCATGCGCGTGCCGAACGGGCAAGAGGTGATCACGATCGTGGGCGGGCTGGAGCTGAAGACTCCTCCGTGGGCCAACGAGATGGCCGAGTATCCGTACCTGCAATGGAACATGGAAGTGCATTTGGCGCGGCTGCGCGCGGCGTATCCGCATGCCGCGGACAAAATTGGATCGCCGGTGGCAGCGTCCATGCAGGAATACGAACGGCTGGCACGGCTGGCACAGTCGCAGGGCGGCCCGGTGACCGAAGGCGGCGATTTCAACATCAACCTGATTACGTTTCAGCGGACGTGGCTGCGCCCCTGGGCGTTTTTCGCGCTAGAAGATAAAGCGTTGCGCAACGAGCTGCTGCAACTTTTTCCCGACGGCGCGTACGCGGCCTTCGCGGGAGACGTCTACTGCGAATCGCGCAACGAAAACATGGATGACCACTGGCGGGTGATGCACGCGCTGCCGGGGGACGGGTCGAGCGGACGACCGGCGCTGGGCGATGCCTTGATCAGCGTGCAGGAACGTTTTAACACGCTCTCGAATTTGCAGATTGAAACTTACGAGTACGGGATTCCTCCGATTTACGCGGACAGCGAAGTGCTCGATTTCGGTTCTCTGCAGAGCCAGACGGCCGAGCCGGGGTCGCATTATCCGGCGCGGGCGAAGCCGGGGCAATCGCTGGCCTCGGGATTTTTTCAGCCGGATGCGGCGAGCGTGCCTCCCGATCTTGCGGAGCACGCTGCGAATCTGATGGGGCCCGTCGCGCAATTCCTTACTGGCGCGTTTCCCGCGCTTTTCGGCGGCGCAATGAGCAACAACGATACAGCCGCAGGCTACTCGATGGCGCGCGATCAGGCCATGGGACGCATCGGGCTGGTGTGGCGGCGCATGAAATTCTTCCACGCGGATGTGATGGCGCTGGCGGTTGATTGCTTCCGCAGAAATCGTCCGAATGACGTGGAGGTGACGCTGCTGGGAGCGGGCGCGGCGTTCGAGTCGAAATGGATTCGTCTGGCCGATCTCAAGGGCAATTTATTCAGCTACCCGGAAACCGACGAGCAGTATCCAACGCTTTGGTCGCAGCAGCGCGGCGTGTTGCTGCAGCTGATGGGCAGTCCTGATCCGCAAATCCAGGCGATGCTGTCAAATCCGGAAAATTTAGCGCTGGTGAAGCGGCTGATCGGGCTTGAGGAGTTGGTGATTCCGGACGAGGAATCGCGCACGAAGCAGTACCGCGAGATCGCGCAGATGGTGGGCGAATCGCCGATTGTGGTGCGGTCGGGGACGGGCGCGCCGGAAAGCGGAGAAAACCAAAACAGCCGCCAGGATGGCGGCGCTACACGAGCTGGCGCCGATGTCGAACTTACGCTGCCGAGCATAATGCCGGACGAATTTGCGGACAATCATGCTGTCGAGCTGGAGGCGTGCATGCGGTGGTTTTCGTCCGATGCGGGCCAGGTGGCGAAAATTGAGGCGCCGGCGGGATATGTGAATGTTCGCGCGCACGCGATGTTTCACCGCGAGTATTTGCGGAAGCAGCAGGCGCAAGCGCAGACAGCGGCTACTGCGTCGATGGCGCGACCGCGAAGGTAGGAATAATCCCACCCTTCGCGTTCGCGAAGCGTGCGGCACCCCGGAGGGGCGAAGGCGAACGCAAACACGGCTACAGCAGTTGTGTAGTGTCCCTTTTCGGGGCGGCAGTTTTTTCGTCGCAGAGGCAACGCAAAACGATCCAGCAATTCACGGCGCGGAACGATCACGCTCCTGACGCAGATGCACGTGGCGGTCGCATGCTGGCCTAAACGACAGCGGCTACATGACCGCCGGAAGCTGCTGCGTCATGCAGTGGATGGTGCCGAGGCCGAGGACTAGGTCGCGGCAATAGATTGGGACGATTTCGCGAGTGGGAAAGAGCGCGGCGAGGGTGTTGAGCGCGAAGCGGTCGGCGGGATCGTTGAATACCGGCACCAGCACGGTTTTATTGGCGATGTAGAAATTCGCGTAGCTGGCCGGTAGCCGCTGGCCATCGAACCAGACGGGGCGCGGCATCGGGAGAGCCTCGACGCGAAGCTCGCGACCGTCCTGATCGCGCATGCCGCGCAGGAGCGCGAGATTTTCCTGCAACGCTTCGTAGTTTTGCTCGGCGGGATCGTCTTCGACGACGGTGACGACGGTCGTGGGATCGACGAAGCGCGCTAGATCGTCCACGTGGCCATGGGTGTCGTCGCCGGCGATGCCGTTGCGCAGCCAGAGCACGTTCGTCACGCCCAGGTAACGGCGAAACACTTCTTCGTAATCTTCTCTGACGAATCCCGGATTGCGTTCCTGCACGCTGCTTAGCAGGCATTCCTGGGTAGTTAGCAGCGAGCCTCGGCCGTTGACGTCGATTGAACCGCCTTCCAGGACTACGCGGCGGGACTTGTGTTCGGGTCGGATAAGGGAGCCGGAGCTAAAGGCCTGAGAATTTCGGGAGCTTTTCGCTCGCGCGAAAAGGCGTACGGCGCGTTCGACTACACGCGCGTCTTTCTTGTGGTCGTCGTATTTGGCCCACCCGTTGAACGAGAAATTCAGCAGCGTGCGTTCGCGGGACTCGTTTGCTACCGCAATGGGGCCGGAATCGCGCATCCAGCCGCGGTCCGTGGGTACGCGCAGGAACGTGACGGCGCGCAGATCGGCGCCGGATTTGTGCAGGATTTTTTTCGCTTCGGATTCGGCGGCGTCTTCGACGAGCAACAGCACGCGTTCCACGCGCGCCAGATGCCGGACGATTTCCGCGAACGCCCAGGGAATTGGCGCGAATTTGCCGGGCCAGTCGGTGCGCTCATGAGGCCAGCCGAGCCAGGTGGCTTCGTGAGGCTCCCACTCAGCGGGCATGCGGAAACAGTGCGGCGCGCCGGTGGTTCTTGTTTCGGAGCGTCCGGCGGTTCGTTTGCGCGTGAGTTTTCGCGTGGTCATTGCCGGGCGGGTCGGCCGGGATTGTGCAGCCTAGCGTCCCTTCGCTGGCGCTGCTCCGCTTGGGATAACAATCCTGGCGGGATTGTCACTTGGCGAGCCACCTGTTGAGGATGGGCTCGTAGGCGTCGATGCGGCGATCGCGGAGGAAGGGCCAGTTGCGGCGGGTGTCTTCGCTTTTCGCGGGATCGCATTCGGCGATTAGGATTTCTTCCTTATTGGTGGAGGCTTCGGCAATCACGCGTCCGAATGGATCGGCCACAAACGAGCTGCCCCAAAACTCGATGCCAGTGTCGCCCGGCTGCGGGCTGCTGCGTTCAAAGCCGATGCGATTGGTGACCGCGACGAAAACTCCGTTGGCGATGGCGTGTCCGCGCTGGATGGTGCGCCAGGCATCAAGTTGCGAAGCTCCAAATTCGTCCTTTTCGGCCGGATGCCAGCCGATGCTCGTGGGATAAAAAATCACCTGCGCGCCGGCGAGAGAAATCAGCCGCGCGCCTTCGGGGTACCACTGGTCCCAGCAGATCTGTACGCCGATGCGGCCGTAGCGCGTGTCGAATGCGGGGAAGCCGAGATCGCCAGGCGTGAAGTAAAACTTTTCGTAGTAGAGCGGGTCGTCGGGAATGTGCATCTTGCGGTAGATGCCGAGGAATGAACCGTCAGCGTCGATGACCGCGCAGGAATTGTGGTACAGGCCCGCAGCGCGGCGCTCGAAAATTGATGCGACGATGGCGACTTTATTTGCACGCGCCGCTTTCGAGAGCGCCTCGGTGGCGGGACCGGGAATCGCCTCGGCGAGATTGAACAGCTCGGCGTTCTCTGTGCGACAGAAATATTCGCCGAGGAAAAGCTCGTGGGTGCAGATGATCTGCGCGCCCTGTTTCGCGGCTTCCCGAATATTGGAAGTCGCGTGGTCGAGGTTTTCGGCGGCGTTGCGCGTGGAGCGCATTTGCAGCAGGCCGAGCGTGAACTTATCCGTAATGGGAATGCCCATGCGCACATCGTATCACGGGCCGCGATGGGGACATCGCCGCGCTTTAGCCCGTGAGAGGGCGAGCGCCGCTTTTCTCGCGATTGCCGAGACAGTGTGCGGGCGCGGACCGTTACCAGCATCGAGGAGCCTCTCTTTATCGCGCACCGGAGAAGAGGGATTCTTCGGCGCTTCGCTCCTCCGGGTGACAACGCAAAAAGTTTGGTGAGATCGCGCCTTACTATAGCGCGCGTTCAATGCGGCTGGAATACTTTGGCGCGTCGTAGGCGTTGGTCATGGCTGGCGGAGGCGCAACCAGCCGAATGACGTGCTGCAGGCGCTCGGGCTTGAAGGGTTTGGCCATGCAGACTACCGCGCCCATTTCGTGGCTGGCGGTGTAATCGGCAGGCTGCGCAGAACGCGTGAGCAAAATTACCGGGACGCGCTGCAGGCGCTCGTTGCGCTTGATGATCAGGCAGAGATCGTGGCCGGACATGTCTTCGCATTCAACTTCGGCGATGAACACAGCCGGGACGGTGGTTTTCAGGACTTCCAGAGCGTCCTGCGCGGTGGGAACGGTAACGACCGTATAGCCGTCCTGCTGCAGCATACTGCGAAGCGTATCGGCGCTCCGCGCATCCGGCTCGATGGAAAGCACGACGGATTGCCGGCGCTCCTGCGCGTGGCCGGCCGCATGAGATTCGGACGATGCGGGATCGAAGGCGTCTCCGGTTTTGCGTTCGCTGCGCGAGTCGGTGCGCGCCGAGAGGAACTGGACGCCGATCGAGAATTTCCCTCCGGGAAGCTGCGTGACGCGAACCACTTCGGCTGGCTGCGCCTGATTCAACGCGTTGGCAGAGCTCGAGTACGGAAACGTGACGCTGAGCGGCTGGCCCTTCCAGTAGCCTGCGCGATTGGCCGCGATCTGCAGGCCGTCGCGCGAGACGTCCACGGTCATGCACACTTCATCGAATGGCTCGGGCGCGTTGACGGCACGGAGTTGAACCTGCGCGGAAATTTTGGCGCGCCTGCGGCGGCGGCGCTCGACGGCTGAGCGCGACTCATGCGCGGCGCTCGCATCGGATTTTTCGGTGACCCCGGAAGTAACCTCTGTGGTCGTGTCCATGCTCGATTCCTCAGTTTCTCTTGCGCTTGCTCGGCGCTCCGGTCTGGGGCCGGAGGTTTGCCCGCGTGACATATATTGGCAGCGAGGGCAGCGCTGCGGAATAGTACGGGAGTACCGATTTGGGAAGGCGGAGTTCTAGGGCCAAAGCGCTACGGCGTAAACGCCGCGGCTTCAGTGGGATGAGGCGCCTCTCAGTTTGGGCTCGCCAGGAGGAACGCATATGAGTGTCGCGTCAATTAGTTCGGGCGGAGCTAGTTCAGGCGAAACGGCCCAGGCACGACAGGCGGGAAATGACGGCGGAAGCGCGCAGGGATCTGTCGCGAGCGAGCCTGGCACGCGGTCGCGCCGAAATGCGAACCAGCATACAAATACCGCTGCGCCGCAGCACGGGAATGCAGCGGCCAACGGTGCCAAGCATCCGGCACTGATGAATCGCTACGCCACTGATGACGAGATTTTGGGCATTGCTCCGGTTGCGGCCCCTGCGCGCGCGAATGGCTCGGCCTGGGATGCCAATCTCGCCTCGGGCGCAGAAGATGCACAAGTCACGGGCGATGATGCAGGATCAGATGCGGGCGTGCAGCCTGATATCGACGACACCGCGCTGGCTACAGATGCAGCACGCGAGAACGGCGCGCTGCCTGACGCCAAAGTGCAAGCGGCGCTCGATGCGAGTCCGCAGCTGCGACGAGCCTGGCAGGACGCCCAATCGTATCGCGAAGTGTTTGCCACGCCGGAAGAAGCTCGCGCGGCCACGGCCCTTTTAGGCGATCTGAATCACATGGACGCATTATTCTTCTCGCAGCGGCCGGAGGACCATGCGGAACTTGCGCGCGCGGTTGCGAGCCTCGATCCAGGCGCCTTCGCGTCGCTCGCGCAGGCCATGAATGCGCTGGCGGCAAATGGCGCGCACGCCGCGCAGTTCGGAAACGAACAGCAGATTGCTCGAACTGCTTCCCGCGGCTCGGAAAACAAGCGCCAAGACGAACGCGCGGCTGAACCTGCTCCGTTTCTCCAGCGCGAGCGGAACGACAACGTGCGGGCGGATGCTCCACCGCGGCAATCAGATGCGCCTTCGCCAGCGCAGATGGACTTTTTACACGCGGCGAATGCGGCGGCTGTGCAGGGCGTGCTGGACGCGATCGAAACGCAGGTCGAGCGGCTGCTGCCGGAGGGCGTGTCGAAAACGGCGCGCAATCGCGTGGTCGGTGAGATTTACCGCGAGCTGGATGGTAGCTTGGCTGCCAATCGTGAGCTTGGGCAACAGATGCGCGACGCGTTTCGGTCGGGCAGTCTCGATGCCGCGCATCAGCGCGCTGTGGTGACGCTGGTTACCGGACGCGCGAGACAGGCCCTGCCGGGAATCGCCAAGCGAGTGTTGAACGAATGGACTTCCACGGTGGTGGCTGCGAATCAGGACCGGTTGGCGCGGCAACGCGCTGCCGCGCATCGCGTCGATATCGCCGGGTCGGGACGCGGAGGCGATAGCGGACGCCGGCCAGTCGGTCCGCGCGACATTGACTACGGGCGCATGTCGGATTCCGATATTTTGAATTTGTAGATATCCGCCAGCTCTGAACGAGACAGCGATCAGAGCGAGGTGCGGTTGGTGGCAGTTTTGTAGGTGTAAATGATTTGCGCGAGCGATTGCGCAAAGCGGGTTACGTCGGCTTGCGTGATTGCGGGCGGCAGCTTCAACAGGCCACTGCTGGCCAGGCTGCTGACCATGGTCGCCAGATTTGAATTTACCTGCGCCCAGTTCACCACGCCGCCGGAAGTTGACGTCACCACGTAGGAATCGACGACCCGCAGCAACGTGCCCGGCGAAAGCAGCACGCCGTTACTGCCGTTCATGGAGTTCACCAGGTCGAGGGCGAAATATTGCATGTCTTGCTGGCTGGTTCCCGACGGCGGCGAAACGATGCCGCTGGCAATTTCGGCGGCTACGATGGAATTAACGGCGTTGGTTTGCGCGGCCTGATTCGCGGAGCCGTCGGCATTCGTGGGAGGCATGGCGTCGGCGACAGCGCAGCTCAGACCGAAGATGACCAGATTCGTGTCCGGCGCCTGGATGATGTTTGATACAGCCACCGCGTAGGCTTTGTACTGCGCAGTGGTCATGCCGTAGTGAATTGTCAGCAGATCCGTTTTTACGGCATTTGCTGCGAAGCATTCCACCGCGGCGCTCGGGCTCGACGTGCATTGTGCAGCGCCAGCCGGCTTAGCCAGCGCTGAAAGCGAGACGAGCAGGCAGACTCCTGCGAGGATCCACGTCTTGAGCTTCATTGAAGACTCTCCCGTTTAAATCTTCGGTGCGTTCCGGGCAGGATGTAGAACGCGCGCTGGACAGTTGAACTTTCCAGCGCGCGAATCATGCGCCTGCACGCACGGCGCGCTCAACTGTACGGAGGGCCAGTTTTGGAACGGGTGCGGAGACCTGTCCTTGCACGAGCGCGCGGTGGCCCGGAGGACAGTTACGAGATGTTCGGCCTAACGCGAGGAAGAGAGCTGAAGAGGGATTCTCCGGCGACCTCGCCGGAACACCTGAGAATGAAAGCGCACGCGCGGTACGCGCATTATCGTTTTCTTTTTCGAAGTAAAGCTTTCCAACCTTGAATCACCGTCCGTGAAGGACACCCCAGCTCGACCAAATAATCGGTGATGCGCGGAGAGCCGAAGTTCGCAGCTGCGCGCAGATGCAGAGGCTGCCGCTGATGCTAGCGGTGGCGCTGCAGCTGAGCTTACGCTGACACTGGCGCTAACGCGTGTCGCTCCGCCAAGGAGAAACAAACGACATGGCACAGATGCAAAATGCGCAGTCCGTTGCGCTGCAACTCGAAAAGGTACGCGACAAGCTGCCCCTGATGTATGAACGGGACGACATGTTGTTGACCATGATCCAACAGCGGGGCGATGTGGAGCGCGTCAGCTCGCGCAACATGCGCCTACCGCTGCAAAT
>Ga0335075_10018172_pt1 | contig 10425 bp, 8 predicted proteins | sample Lox_Sample_24_FD_206723 | JGI IMG/M metagenome (GOLD analysis project Ga0335075, IMG submission 206723) | Soil microbial communities from Loxahatchee National Wildlife Refuge, Florida, United States - Lox_Sample_2.4 | ecosystem: Environmental > Terrestrial > Soil > Wetlands | place: USA: Florida... | reverse complement strand
AAGACCGTGCTGTTTGTCAAGCGGTCGATGGCCTCGGGTTATGCCGGGGTCGAGAACGAACTGTTCTATCGCGACAACACGATGATGCTGTTCGGCGACGCCAAGAAGATGTGCGAGGAAATCGTCAAGGCGATGGAGTGATCTGGAACCGATACCGAGCGATCTCTGCGCCGGTAGCGTCCGTTCGATCTAATTGCCTCGACGCCCGGCTGATCAGGTAGCCGCCGCGCGGGAAAAAGGGCCGCGCCTTTAGTAACCTTCGCGCTCCATGCGCTTGCGTAAGAGCTTGCGGTAGCGGCGCACTGCCTCGGCTTTTTCCCGCGCCCGCCGCTCCGAGGGTTTCTCGTAGCTGCGCCGCAGTTTCATTTCCCTGAACACGCCCTCGCGCTGCATTTTTTTCTTCAAGGCCCGAAGGGCCTGATCGACATTGTTGTCGCGGACGAGGACTTGCACGGGGGCTCTTCTCCATTCTCAGGTGCAGCGGCAACGCGGGCTGCCGATCTGGTGTGCACTTATTTAGCACTCGCCTGGTGCGGTGTGAAGACATCGCGTCATTAAAGCGGCGGGCGCTTTACCGCCATCGGTCGAGCCGCCATATTGCCGCGATGGCATTGCTCAAAATCGCCCATATGGGCAATCCGGTATTGCGCGCGCCGGCGGCCGCGGTTGAGGATCCGACCGCTCCTTGGGTGCGCCGCCTCGTCGATGACATGATCGAGACGATGGAGGATGCCGGCGGCACCGGGATTGCCGCGCCCCAGGTTCATCAGCCCTGGCGCATTGTCGTGTTCTTTGTGTCAGGCGACCGGCTGAGCGGGTTGCCCGCGGATGTGGCCCGCGATCTGACGGTTTTGATCAATCCCACGATCGAATTCATCGGCGAGGAACGCAGCTTTGGCTGGGAGGGCTGCCTGTCGGTGCCTGATATGCGCGGCGTCGTCCCGCGTCACCTGCGCATCCGCTATCGCGCGACCGGGATCGACGGCGGCACGATCGAGGAGGAGGTTGAAGGATTTCACGCCCGCGTCGTCCAGCATGAATGCGACCATCTCGACGGCGTTCTTTATCCGCAGCGGATGATCGACCTGCGCCATCTGTTCTTCATCGAAGAGCTGCAGCGGCACCCGGTCGATCTCGCCGCACTCCTCAAACAGACCCGGCAACGATGAACAGCCCGCTTGCTGAAACCCAGCGTGCAGCGCTGATCGAGGCGATGCTGCCCGAGGTGCCGTTTGACGGCTGGTCGCGGGCGGCAACGCGTGCCGCGGCGCGCCGTTGCGGGATCACCGCGGCAGAAGCCTTTGCCCTGGTGCCACGGGGGGCCGCCGATCTCGTGGCCGGGTTCAGCCACTGGGCAGACCGGCAGATGCTGGACCGGTTCGAGGCCGTGCCGGTCGCCAGCGTCCGTGTCTCCGACCGGATTGCCGGGGCGATCGCGACGCGCTTTGAGATTGTCGAGCCCCATCGCGAAGCGGTGCGGCGGGCATTGACGATTTTGGCCCTGCCACACAATGTGCCGCTCGCGGCGCGGCTGGTCTACGATACGGTCGACGCAATCTGGTATGCGGCCGCCGACGCCGCCACGGATTTCAGCTTTTACACCAAGCGCCTGACTTTGGCCGGCCTCTATAGTGCGGCGGTGTTGTACTGGCTTGAGGACCGTTCCGAGGGGTTCGCCGATACCCGCGCTTTTGTCGATCGCCGCCTCGCCGGGGTGGCTCGGCTTGGCCGCATCAGGCGCGATCTCGACACGCTTGCCGAGCGGCTGCCCAATCCGTTCCGCCTGCTGCGTCCGCTGCGCTGAAGCCGCACCTCGCTCCAGCGCGCGCTTGCGGTGTGACCTGAGGAGATGGCTGTCTTTTCCGTTATCGTCATCCCCGCGCAGGGGGTGCATGCGTCGCGAGGACGCTTGACCATTGCCGACCGCGGCATGAACGGCAGGCCAGCCGATCCTGCGCGACGGCAATGGGGTGATGACCGCTCGCCCGGTCACCAAAGAGGCCATCGATGAACTGCCCTCCGGGTGGCCGAGGAAGCCATCGCCGTGATCAACGCCTGCGACGTCATGGTCGTGCAGTAGCGCCGCCCCGGTTGGTCGTCGCCGCGGCGCTGATCGCCATATCGCTGATACTTCCCGGTCACAAGGCGACGGCGGATCAGGCAATTATTGGCACGGCGTTCGTCGAGCAGACACACACGATCGATCCGGCAATGGTTGAAAAGCTGCCGGCGATTGACCAGAAGGTGTCGTTCATGACCGCCCATGGTCCCGAGGAGGCCACCTATACCGGCGCGCTGCTCTGGTCGGTGCTCGAACACGCAGAAATGCTAGGTGGCGATCGCCGGGCGCGCGTTCACCGCACAGTCATTGTGACCGGGCGCGACGGCTACACCGCGGTGCTTGCGCTCGCGGAGATTGACCCCGAATTCGAGGGTAAAGAGGCGCTGCTGGCCTATCGCCGGAACGGTCAGCCGATGGCAGGACACACGCTGCGGTTGGTGGTTCCGGGTGACCGCTACGGCGGTCGCAGTGTCCGCGATGTCGTCCGGATCGACCTCCATTGAGCTCGATACCGCACCCGACATCCTCGATCGACGCCCAAATGCCTAGCGCCAAATGGTTGGACGAATTTCGGATTAAGTCCTTAGCCGCTCCGACAGGGATATCGGCGCTCGACATGCTCGGCCATCCGCCGGAAGCGCTCGGCCAGCTCCAGTAATTCACGGCGCACTTCCGGCAACTGACTTCGCTCTGCGAGCTGCCTGATCTCATCGGCAACGTTCCGGTAATATTCGGCCGTGGGTAGCTGTTCGCCGCTCATTCAGCTCGCCGCTCATTCGGCCCAACACTCGGAACCAATGCCGCAATAACGCCGCGATTTGGATCTCAGTTCCTCAACCACCGCCGAGGTTACGATATCATACAGTGCATTAAATTAGTGTTGTCAGCCTGGTTGATTTAAACGGCGCCTCGTAAAACAACGGAGAAATGCATTACAAAATGTCACATGACGAGAGGAAATTACGATCGTTGATTATACTATGGAAAGACATATTAAGTTCCTGCGCGACCAGGCAGCATCGCTCCGACGACTGGCCCTGCGCGCGTCACCAATCGCCGAGGCGATTCGCCGTATTGCTGACCAACTCGATGCCAATGCCAAGGAGCTGGAGGATCATCAACAGCGGTCGGGGTCCCCACCAGGCGAGGCGTGACGCCACTCGCAGCGATGTGCCGGCGGATCCGGTCATCTTTGGCGCGGATCAACCCTGTTGCGTCGGGGCCCCTCCGGCCGGCCGCGCCCGCGGCCATCGCGGAACGCCCCACAAATGGGATATTGCAGGCGGGCTTGGCGATTCGCTCGCGACGCGTCGCGATCTTGACTCGATCGGCAGCATCTGGCTTGGGCTTTCAGGATGCGGCAAGTGATGACGCCGGTTCGATAAAAGATCTGGTGCTCGCTGTTTCCCTTGATCCGCTTTGGACGATCACCTATTGGGGATGGACAACCTGTTGGGATAATCAGCGGCCATATGAATGAAGGAGCCGGCCGGCTCCGGGCAAAGTAGAAGCCTTTATTGTGTCACGGATTGTCAGCCCCCTCCCCTAGATCCGCGGGTCATAGGCGCGTTAGTGAGTGAGATGAAGGCTCCTGCCCTGCTGATGGCACATCTCGGCGGGACGCAGGTCGACGCCGGTCTCGCCGGCCAACACGCCACGCAAGGCGGAGCAACGGAATGCCGGCAAGCAATGGCAAGCCCGAGCGTGATCGGCCAAATTGCCGGTTCGCCGACGCCGCGCAGCGGGCATCGCGTTAGCCGCGGGTTGGTCATAGCCGTCGCGGCCATGGCTTTAACATTCGCCGCCCCCCGGTCGCAGGCCGCGGATCCGCAGCCCTATACCGTCAATCTCGGCAAGACCGGCAACGGCGCGCTCGACCAGGCGCTGCACGATTCGTCCGACCTGGTCAGCCTGCGTGAAAGCGCGCCCGCCGGGCCTTTTGCCCTGATCGAACGGGCCCGCACGGACGCCGGCAGGCTGGTGGCGGCGATGCACAGCTTTGGTTACTATAAAGGCAGCGTCAGCATCACGATCGCCGGTCACGGGCTCCAGGACGGCGATCTGCCCGACCTGCTGCGCCGCGCGCCGGCGAACCCGCCGGTCACCGTGACGGTCGCGCCACAACCCGGTCCGCTGTTCCACATCCGCAAAGTCGAGATCAAGGGCGCCCTGCCGGCACAGGCGCGGGCTCGGCTCGGCCTCGCACCCGGCGCACCGGCGCGGGCGCAGGATGTGCTGATGGCACAGACGCGGCTGCTCGACGCGCTGCGCACAGAGGGCTACGCGCTTGCCAAAGTGTCGGCGCCAATGGTGATCGAGGATCCGGCCGCCAACAGCCTCGACGTCACCTATACCGTGAACACCGGTCCACGGGTCGATTTCGGCGAGATTTCGATAAAAGGGCTGCATGCCGTCAACCCGGACTTTGTCAAAAAGCGTCTGCTGATCCGGCCCGGCGAGCAATTCAGTCCTCAGGCGTTGGAGAAGGCGCGGGCGGACCTCTCCTCGCTCGGGGTCTTTGCGTCGGTGCGGGCGACGACCTCCGATAAGCTCGACGCTGCGGGCCGCCTCCCGATCGAGTTCGATGTGGTCGAACGACCGGCGCACAGTGTCAGCTTTGGCGCAGCCTATTCGACCGATCTTGGCGCCGGTCTGACGACCACCTGGTCCGATCGTAACCTGTTTGGCAATGCCGAGCAGCTGAACCTGTCGGCCGGCGTGCAGGGCGGCGGCACCGTCGAGCACGGTCCTGCTTACGATGTCAGCGCTCAGTTCATCAAACCTGATTTTCTCGACCGCAACCAATCGTTGCAGGCGGATCTCGGTGCGGTCAAGCAGAACCTGCTCGCCTATGATCAAAACGCGCTCAGCGCAGATGTCTTGCTCAAGCGCACATTTCTAACGCATTGGAGCGGCTCGATCGGCCTGTCCGGGGAAGCGGAACGGATCGCGCAGGAGGGGATCACGCGCAATTACACGCTTATCGGGCTGCCGCTGACCGTGAAATACGACAGCACCAACAGCCTTTTGGACCCGACCAGCGGCGTGCGCGCCGCGGCGTTGGTGACGCCGACCTATTCGCTCGGCGGCTCCAACGCGACTTTTGTGCTGATGCAGCTTTCGGGATCGACCTATCTCGACATGTCGTCGTTGTGGAACAAACCCGGGCGCAGCGTTGTCGCGTTGCGCGGACTGCTCGGGACTGCCGAGGGCGCCAGCCAGTTCGAGTTGCCGCCCGACCAGCGCTTTTATGCCGGCGGCAGCGGCACCGTGCGCGGCTACAAATATCAATCGATCGGTCCGCACTTTGCCGACGGAAACCCCGAAGGCGGCACTTCGATCGTCGCCGGCAGCCTCGAGTTCCGACAACGCATCTTGTCCGATTACGGGTTTGCCGCATTTCTCGACGGCGGCCAGGTCTCCGCCAGCGGCTCGCCTTTTGACGACAGTCTCAGATTTGGAGCCGGCATCGGCGCCCGCTACTATACCTCGTTCGGCCCGATCCGGCTCGATATCGCCGTCCCGCTGACACGGATTCCCAATGGCGGTACGTTCGAAATCTACCTCGGCATCGGGCAGGCTTTCTGATGCGGCGGCGGCTTCTGCAGTGGATCGGGTGGAGCGTTGCCATCCTGGTCGCGGGACCGGTGACGCTTGTCGTCCTGGTGCTGGTTGGCGGCAACACCGCGCCCGGACAAGCGCTGATCGCTCGGCTCGCTCCGCAATTGACCGCGGGGCTCGTGACCATGGACGGGCTTTCGGGCCGGTTTCCCGATCGGCTGCGCGCCGCACATCTGGCGCTTCATGACAAGAACGGCATCTGGGCGACAATCGACGATCTAAAGCTCGACTGGTCGCCGCTGCGACTCCTCGCCGGCGAGATTGCAATCCGCCGTATTTCAGCGACGGAAATCGCTGTCCGGCGTTCCCCGGCAAGCTCTCAAAGCAGCTCATCGGGTTTACGGTTTGCGGTCGATATCGACAGGCTGCATGTCGCTCGCTTGAACATCGCGGCGGCGGTAACCGGAACCGCCACCTCGCTGGCTCTCGACGGGTCGGCTGCGATCACCGCGAGCGAGCAAGGGCAGGTCATCCTGGCCGCAGAGGGGATCGATGCCGCCGGCAGCTACCATCTCGATGCCCGCCTCGACCCCGCCGATCTTCACATCCGGCTGATCGGGCACGAGCCATCGCACGGTTTGATATCGAGGATCGCCGGCCTGCCCGATCTCGGGCGGCTGGAAGTGGATGCAAGTCTTGACGGACCGCGCTCAGCCGCCGTTGTGAAACTGGCGTTGGCCGCCGGGGCATTGCGGGCGGCGGCGCAGGGGACGATCGATCTCGAACATCGCTCGACCAAGCTTGCCGTCACCGCGACCGCACCGGCAATGGCGCCGCGACCGGATCTGTCATGGCAGTCGATTGCGCTCGACGCCAAGATCGATGGACCCCTTGTCCGACCCGCGGCGTCGGCGATGCTTGATATTGCGGCCCTCAGAGCCGGCGGTGCCTCCGCCGCGCGGATTACGACCAAGGTCGAGGGCGATTCCGGCGCGGTGCGGCTATCGGCATCGCTCGCCGGAGTTCGCATTCCGGGGCCCCGGCCCGACCTGCTGAGCGCAGCGCCGGTCGAGGTGACGGCCGAGATGCGGCTCGACCAGCCGGACCGCCCGGTCCATTTCTCGCTGGCGCATCCGCTGATCACGGCTGACGGGAACGCGACCACCACGGCCGGACAGCATGGTCAGCTTAAACTCGACCTACCGAACTTGGCGCCGCTGGCGTCGCTGGCCGGGCTCGATCTGCAAGGCCGTGCGGCATTGGACCTGACTGCGGCGGTGCAGAATGGCACCACCCGGCTCGGCGCCAGCGGAACCGTCGCGATTACTGGCGGGCAGGCTCCGGCCCCGGCGCTGATCGGCGACGACGCCCATCTCACGTTGTCGGCCGCCGCGACGGGCTCGCAGGTGACCCTGTCGCGGCTCGAACTCGATGGTCGCAAGCTCCATGCATCGGGTGCGGGCAAATTAGGCCCCGGCAAGCTTGCGCTCGACTGGCAACTGGCTCTGCCCGATCTGACCAGCGTGGTTCCGACCCTGGCGGGCGCGATCAAGCTACAAGGATCGGTGGCTGGACCGGCCGACGATCTCGCCGCGACAGCTGATCTCTCAGGGAGGCTGGGGCCGGTCGGAAAGCCGCAGGGCCCGCTCAGCGCGCAGGCGCAATTGAACGGCCTTCCCGGCAAACCTGCCGGCCGCATCACCGCACAGGGTATGCTGGTGGGATCGCCGCTCGCACTGACCGTCGCCGCGACCCACACCGTCGCTGGCGGGCTGAAGGTCACGATCGAGCGTGCCGACTGGAAGAGCGCGCATGCCCAGGGCACGCTCGCCCTGGCGCCCGGTGCACGCTTCCCGCTGGGCCGGCTCGACCTGCGGATGTCGCGCCTCGCCGATGTCGGTCCACTGATCGGGCAGCCGATCACCGGCGCACTCACCGCCAGCGTGGTCACCGACGAAGCCGGGGGCCATCAACGAGCTGATTTGCACCTCGCGGCGCATGATCTGGGGCTGGCCGGAGCTGCGTCGGCCGGCCATGCTGAACTGGCGGCGGTCATCGTCGATCCGCTGACCCATCCCATGCTCAACTCGCGTATTGTTGCCGGCGGCAAATCGGCGAGCGGCGTCGCCGCGTCGGCGCGGATCGAACTCGCCGGCCCGGAAGACGCATTCCGGCTGAACGCCGCGGCCGAGATCCGCACCCCCGGGAGCGGCGACGCGCGTCTGGCCGCCACCGGAACCGTCAATGCCGTAGCCCGCCGGGCCACGCTGTCCGCCTTGCAAGCGGCCTGGAAGGGCCAAGAGGCGCATTTGCTGGGGCCGGCCGGTGTTGGCTTTGGCAACGGCATAAGCATCGACCATCTCCGGCTGGCGCTTGGGCAGGGGGAGATCGATGCGAACGGCCGGGTGTCGCCGAGACTCGATCTGAGCGTGGCAATGCGCAACCTCTCCGCCGGTCTGGCCGCCGCCTTTGCCCCGGGCTTTGCCGCCGACGGCGTTTTGCACGGTGACGCCAAACTGACCGGAACACCAGGGCGCCCGGAAGGCAGGCTCCGGCTGGAGGCCAGCGGTCTGCGTTTGCGCAGTGGTCCGGGTCGAGTGTTGCCCGCCGCCAACGTGATCGCATCGGCTGATCTCGCCGGAACCGGTGCGCGCATCGCGGCGCGCCTGACGGCCGGGCGGGCGGCCACCTTATCGGTCGGCGGGCAATTGGCGACCGCACCATCGGCGCCGATCGATCTTCGGGCCGTCGGCGCTCTCGACCTGACAATGCTCGATCCGCTGCTGAGCGCAAGCGGGCGGCGGGTAACGGGGGAGGTCTCGCTTGACGCCCGGATCGGCGGATCGTTACGGGCGCCGCGGATCAGCGGCACGGCGCAGCTGGCGAACGCCACGATCGAGGATTTCTCTCTGGGCGCCGACATCACCAATATCAGCGGGCTCGTCGAAGCCGACGGAGGCACGATCAGATTGACCCGCTTGCAGGGCCGGGCTGGGCCGGGGACAATCGGCGCAACCGGCTCGGTCGATGTCTCGGCGCCGGAATTGCCGGTCAATCTGCAAATCACTGCCCGCAATGCCCGCCCGATCGCGAGCGACCGCCTGACGGCGACCCTCGATGCCGATCTGCAAGTACGCGGTGAAGCCCTTGGAAAGCTTGCCGTCGCCGGCAAGGTCGATGTGCTGCACGCCGAGATCGGCATCCCAAAGCGCATGCCAGTCGCAGTACCGAACCTCGCTGTGCGTATCGCCGGCCAGCCGCCGGCCCCGCCACCGGCACCGCCGCCGGCGATCGCGCTCGATACGACCGTCGCCGCGCATCAGGTTGTGGTGCGCGGCCGCGGCTTGTTTGCCGAACTTGCCGGCACTGTAAAAATTTCCGGCAGCACCGCGGCGCCGCAGCCGCTCGGCAGTTTCCACATGGTCCGCGGCAATCTCAGCATCGCCGGGCAGACCCTAACCTTCGACAAGGGAGAGGTTGGCTTCAATGGCGGCAGCCTGACCGATCCGAGCCTCGATTTCGTCGCGACCAGTTCCACGACCACTACCAGCGCATCGCTGGCAATCAACGGCACCGCGAGCAATCCGCAGATCAAGCTGACCAGCATTCCCGAACTGCCACCCGACGAGGTACTGGCGCAAGTGCTGTTCCACCGCAACGCCTCGTCGCTGAGCCCGTTCGAACTGGCGGGAATTGCCAACTCGCTGGCTGAGCTCAGCGGCACCGCGTCGGGGGTCGGCGATCCGCTCGGCGGGATGCGCCAGCGCTTGGGTCTGGAGCAGCTGTCAATCGGCACCAACGCCAATGGCAGCGCCAGCTTGCAGGCGGGCCGATACGTCGCCCGCGGCGTCTATATCGGTGCGCAGCAGGGTGCGGGCGGCAACAGCAGCCAGGCAAAGGTCGAAATCGACATCGCCAAGGGGCTCAAAGTGGTCGGGACCGTCGGCACCGGCGCCAATGCGACACCGGGCGCCACCCCGGCGGACTCCGCCGGCACCAGCCTCGGCCTCAAATATCAGTTGGATTACTGATGGATTACCGAATACCCGATGCCGATCAGGCCGGCCGTCAGCTCAATCCAGTCATCGTAAGCAAGGGTTCTCGAACCGGGCGGGCGGCGTTGACCGGCATGCTGCCAGCAAGCAATCGCGAAACTATGACATTTCGGGCCCACGGTCGGTGCCGAGTGCCGCCCGAGGACAGGTTCCGTAAAATCTCCATGCGCCGGTCTGATGCGGGCCGGCCACTCGTCATGGCACGAAACTTTCGCCCTCTGTCAATCGTTCGGGAGGGCAAGATTTATGCTCGGGGGAGATATGCGAGCGTTTATCACCGCGGCACTAGTGACGGTAGCCTTCACAAGTTCCGTCGTCCTGGCGCAAGCCCGCGAGCCGAATGCGGCTCACGGTTCGAGCCTGATCCGGGATGGCCAGGCTATGGAGATTGCTGCGAGCGGGAAGGAAAGCACCATACCGCAGCAGCAACCTCAATCCGGGTCAGGGAAGGCGCCGGGATCCTTGAGCGAGGAACTCAGCCGCTCCGGCGGTATCATTCATCCGCCGGCGAGCGGCGATGGCAACGTCGTCTTACCCCCGAACCAGCGGACGAGCCGGACGCCGATCATTCCGCCACCCGGCACTCCCGGTGGAAATCCGTTAGTACAGCCAAAATGACACGGACAACGGGCGGCGCTTTCAGCCAACAGCGGCGCTTCCGGCCAACGGCAAGGCAGCATTAGTCCCGCCGGCGGGATCCACTCACGATTCACGATCATGCCGCGCATCACCACCAGCAATACGATG
>Ga0335075_10018171_pt1 | contig 10426 bp, 7 predicted proteins | sample Lox_Sample_24_FD_206723 | JGI IMG/M metagenome (GOLD analysis project Ga0335075, IMG submission 206723) | Soil microbial communities from Loxahatchee National Wildlife Refuge, Florida, United States - Lox_Sample_2.4 | ecosystem: Environmental > Terrestrial > Soil > Wetlands | place: USA: Florida... | reverse complement strand
GCTCGCTCTGACCTGCCCAAGGGCGTGGCGTTGCTGGTGCTGCGCCGCCTGTAGTACCTCTGAAATTCGGCCGTAGGGTCTGACCTGGGTCGTTACGCGGTGTGCTGGTACTCGTTGATCAGCCCGCCGAGGAGCTGCCGCCGATGGATCCGGTGAGGTGGTGCCGGGTAGGGGATTACGTTGGGAGCGTCGTCGGGGGCGCGCAGGCCGAGTCCGTGTCCTTGGTGGCTGCGTCCGTTGTTGTAGTGGTTGACGTACTGGGTCATGATGACGCGTGCGTGTCGTTCGCCGGCAATGAGCATCCGGTCGGTGCACTCAGCCCGTGCCGTCCGCACGAACCTCTCAGCGATCGCGTTCATACGAGGTGCCTGCGGCGCGATCGGAACCACTTCGATCCCGCAGGCGGTGAAGACCGCGTCGAACGCGGCCGTGAACTTGGAATCCCGGTCCCTGATCAAGTGGGTGAACCCACGCCCGGCCTCAGCCAGGTCGGCGGTGAGCTCGCGGGCCAGCTGGGTGGCCCAGGCCGCGGCCGGGAACCGGGTGACGCCCAGCAGGTGAACGCGCCGCGTGTGGTGCTCGATGACGAACGCCACGTACAGCCGCGTCAGCGACACCGCGCAATCGATGTGGAAAAAGTCCACCGCCAGGATGGTCTTGGCGTGTGCGCGCAGGAAGGTGCGCCAGCGGTCATCTCGCACGGGTGGAGGCGGTATCCGGTGCGAGCGCAGGATCTTGCGGATGGTCCCCGCGCCAATCCGGTACCCGAGGCGGCGCAGCTCACCCTGGACCGGACCACGCCCCAGCCGGGGTTGTCTTTGGCCAGCTTGACGATCAGTCCGGCCAGCTCACCGGCCAGCGGCGGGCGGCCCGGGTGCCTGGGCTGGGTCCACTTCCTGGTAACCATGCGCCGGTGCCAGCGCAGCAACGATCCCGGACTGACGATCCGGTGCGCCCGCAGCGACCCGGGCAAGATCCGGGCCAGCGCGGCCAGCATAGCCCGGTCAGCCCAGCCGATCCTCGGCCTGGGGTTGCCGCGGCGCAGCACCGCCACCTCGTGACGCAAGATCAGGATCTCGGCGTTCTTCGACGCCGACGACCGGGCCGACAGCGCAAGCCACGATAGCAACGTGGCCAGGAAACGATAGATCAGGCGAACCAGCACGGCCACCCATCATCCCAGGTCAGATCAAACGGCCGGGTTTCGGGAGTACTACAGGCCTGTCGCTACCCTCGGCATCCGGCATTGCGCCAATCTAAAGCAATCAGCCGAACCTGGCAACCTTAAACGAGAAATTCACAGATTTTCGGCGCGCCGCCTGTGGATATGCGGATGGTCAGAAAGAGATCTCTTAATTCAACGGCATTGGGCTAACGACCAGTCGTCAAAGCGAATAACTCCAGCCACGTTACGCTGACCACGACTATCCTGCGTTGCTCCTCCAAGATGACATAGACGGCCATTCCCTCGGCTCGCTTCCCGAAAGGCATGGTGCGCATATTGCCGTCCGGCTTGTCGTCTCGATATGGAGCACCTTCCCAGGGAGTAAGCTCCAGGAACGTGATTAGCTCCGCATACGCCGACAAAGCAGACACAGGCAACTTGTCGACCTGCGCCACGGCATCCGGCACGGCGTCGTATGAGTACACCGGTTAGAGGCCGAGCCTCGCGTTGATCTCGGCCTTGTGGATATGTCCGGGCACTGTAGGCACGTCATCGCCGCGCTGCAGTCGCGCGACCTGATCCAGCATCCTCCGATGCGCGGCGGTGCCCTGGCGCTGAGTAATCTCAGCGATCTTACGGTAGGTGCTCAGTACTTGGAGCACGCCGGCCAGATCCAGCGTCTGTGCCGCGCTCGCCATCTCCTCGGCGAAACGTCGCTCGAACTCGGCGCGCTCCGCGTCAATGAGCGCGTCGCGGATGCTGCGCGCGGTGCCGGGCGAAAGCAGCGCCGGCATCGGCTTCCCATCCCTGGGCATCGCAGGAGAGCTCATGCCAGTACCTTAGCCGAATGCCCTGTTGACTGAACTAGCGATGTCCCGGTGATCAACCCTGTAGTACTCCCGAAATTCGGCCAATGGATGTGACCTGGGACGATGGGTGACCGTGCTGGTTCGTCTGATCTATCGCTCCCTGGCCGCGTTGCTGTCATGGCTTGCGTTGTCGGCTCGGTCCCCGGCGTCAAAGAACGCTGAGATCCTGATCCTGCGCCACGAGGTGGCGGTGCTGCGCCGCGGTAACCCCAAGCCGCGAATCGGCTGGGAGGACCGGGCGCTGCTCGCCGCGCTGGCCCGGATCCTGCCCAGAGTGCTGCGGGCACACCGGATCGTCACCCCGGGGACGCTGCTGCGCTGGCACCAGCGCATGGTCGCCAAGAAGTGAACCCAGCCCAGGGCCCCGGGACGCCCGCCACTGGCCGGTGAACTGGCCGGGCTGATCGTCCAGCTGGCCCGGGACAACCCCGGCTGGGGCGTGGTCCGGATCCAGGGCGAGCTACGCCGTCTCGGGCACCGGATCGGCGCTGGCACCATCCGCAAGATCTTGCGCTCACGCCGGGTACCGCCCCCGGCGGTGCGAGATGACCGCTGGCGTACCTTCCTGCGCGCACAGGCCGCGACGATCCTGGCAGTGGACTTCTTCCACATCGACTGCGCAGTGTCGCTAACGCGGCTGTACGTGGCGTTCGTCGTTGAGCACGACACGCGGCACGTACATCTGCTGGGCGCACCGCAGGCCCCGCGCATGAACGCCATCGCCGAAAGATTCGTGCGCACCGCACGGGCCGAGTGCACCGACCGGATGCTCATCGCCGGCGAACGACACGCACGCCTCATCATGGCCGAACACATCAAGCACTACAACACCGGACGCAGCCACCAAGGACACGGACTCGACCTGCGCCCCCCCCCGACGACGCACCCAACGTAATCCCTTTCCCGGCACCGCCTCACCAGATCCGCCGCCGACAGCCCCTCGGCGGACTGATCAACGAGCACCAGGCCGCCGCGTAACGAACCAGGTCAGGCCCTGCAGCCGGATTTGAGAGGTACTACAGGGATCCTCAACGAGTGCGATCATGCCGCTTGAGCTGCACGGATGAGATTATCGGCAGGCACAACGCTGGGCCAATTCACGATGCCCCGCAAATGGCGACATCAAGCACGAAACGGCAGGTCACACTCCTTTGACACCGGCCCGCTCCTTCAGAGGTAAATGGACACAAACGGATCATGCATATGAAGAAAATTCATGGGAGTGAACTTCTGGGCATGATGGGGTCGTTCGGCATGAAATCGGGCTAGGGTGTATAAGCCAAGAGAATTGGGTATATTACGTTCCGGTGCGCAGTTGATTTCATTCCCGAGGGTCCAGGGCCTGGCATGGGTGATAACGGTGTGGGGTTCGGAGCGCTGCTACGGGCGTGCCGTGAGGCAGCGGGGCTGTCGCAGCAGGAGCTGGCCGAGCGGACGGGACTCAGCATCCGGACGCTAGGCAACCTGGAACGTGGCCGCACTCAGTGGCCTTATCGGGACTCGCTGAGTCGGCTGGCCGATGGCCTTGGGTTGCGGGGCGCGGCGCGGGCCGAGTTCATGGCCGTCGCCCCCCGCCGGCTCGGTTGGGCTGCGCCGAACACCGGAAAGGCTGTGCCACGTCAGGCGGAGACGAGCAGCGGTGCCGTGCATGTCGGCTCGAGCACGGGGCAACGGGTGGTGCCACGGCAGCTTCCGGTAGCGGTGCCGACCTTCGTCGGGCGGCGCGCGGAGCTGGCCGCCCTGTCCCGGATGCTGCACCCGACCAGCGGAACGACGGTCATCACAGCGATCGGCGGACCCGCAGGCGTGGGCAAGACGGCCCTGGCGCTGCACTGGGCGCATCTGGTCGATGCAGACTTTCCCGACGGGCAGCTCTTTGTGAACCTGCGCGGTTTCAGCCCGGTGGATCCGCCGGTAACACCCGCTGAGGCGGTCCGGGTCCTGCTGGAGGCGCTCGACGTCCCGGCCGGTCGGCTGCCGGGCACGGTAGAAGCGCAGCTTGGCATGTACCGCAGCTTGCTGGCCGGGAGACGGATGCTTGTCATACTCGACAACGCGTCCGACGAAGCGCAGGTGCGGCCGCTGTTGCCCGGCTCACCCACCTGCCGGGCTGTAATCACCAGCCGCAATCGCCTTACCGGCCTAGCCGCCATCGAGGCCGCGCGCCTGCTGACGCTAGACGTGCTGACCGACGCCGAGGCCGCTAAGCTGCTGGAACAGCGCATCGGCGCGGACCGGCTCGCCGCCGATCCGTACGCCGTGCAGCAGGTGATCCAGACGTGCGCACGGCTGCCGCTGGCGCTGAGCATCATCGCCGCGCGGGCCGCGATGCGACCCGATCTGCCGCTCAGCCAGGTCGTCGCTGAGCTCACCGCCTGCCAAGACCTAGCGCCCTTCAGCGCTGGCGGTGACGCCGCAGCGGACGTCCGCGCCGCGCTGTCCTGGTCCTACCAAGAACTGCCGGCCGAGGCAGCACGTGCCTTCCGGCTGGCGGGCCTGCACCCCGGCCCGGATCTCGACGCCTACGCGATCGCCGCGCTGACCGGCACGACGCTGGCGGAAACCGGCGGCGTGCTGGGCATCCTCGCCCGCGGATGCCTGATCCAGCCCGGGCGCCGGGGCCGCTACAGCATGCACGACCTGCTGCGCCGCTACGCCGGTGAGCTCACCGCCGCTCACGACAGCGAGCAGGAGCGGCAAGCTGGGCTGACGAGGCTGTTCGAGTATTACCTCACCACCGCGGCGGACGCGATGGACCTGGTGTTCGCGGCAGAACGGCACCGTCGGCCTCGTATCGCCAGGCCCGCTGTGCAGATCCCGGCTATGGCCAGCGAGAATGAAGCACGCGAGTGGCTGGGTATCGAACGGCCTTGTCTTGTCGCTGCGGCCCAGCGCGCCGCGCAGGACGGCTGGCACAGCAGCTATCCCACCAGGCTGTCCGCCACCTTGTTCCGTTACCTCGACACTGGCGGCCACCTGGCTGAGGCCATCACCGTGCACGGCGCTGCCGTCCGCGCAGCCGGCCGTTCGGCCGATAATGCCGCTGAGGCGAGCGCGCTGACGAACCTCGGCTCCGCCTACTTGCAGCAGGGCCATTTCGAGTCTGCCGCGAGTCACTACCAGCGGGCCATAGCCCTGTACCGGCAGGCCCCTGACCGCATGGGCGAAGCACGCGCCGTTTCGAATCTCGGTCTGGTGGAGTTGCAAGAGGGCTGCCTGGAGCAAGCCATCATGCATATCGAGAACGCCGTGGCGCTGTTTCGTGACATCGGCGACCGTACCGGAGAAGCCGGCTCGCTGGCGAATCTGGGCATCGCCGAGCACCGGCAGGGCCAGTTCACTGCAGCCATGGACCATGTCCAGCGCGCCCTCGGCATTTGCCGCGAGATCGGCGACCGGAGCAGCGAGGCGCATGCGCTGACCATTATCGGCACAATCCACCTCCGGCAGGGGGACCACCGCCAGGCCGTCACCTTCCATCAGCAGGCCCTGGCGCTGGCCCGTGAGATCGGTGATCGCAGCAGGGAGGCCGACATCCTGGCGAACCTCAGTCTGGCCCGGCTCCAGCAGGGCCATCACGCGGCGGCCGCCCATGTCCTGCAGCAGGCCATGGCCCTGGCGAGGGAGTCCGGTGACCTCGCCCTTCAGGCGCAGGCGCTCAACAACCTCGGCGAGGTATACCGCGCCCAGGGGCGGCCGGGTGACGCGTACGGCCGACACATGGCCGCTATGGAGGTGGCCGCCGTGATCGGCAGCAAGCTTGAGCAGGCGCGGGCCCATTACGGCCTCGGCGAGGCCTGCCATGCGGACGGCGACGTCGGTAAGGCCCGCCGCCACTGGCAGGAGGCCCTGGCCTTGTACACCGATCTGCGCGCGCCCGAGGCTGAGCAGGTCCGTGCCCGGCTCGAAGTGCGGGCGAGCCCGGTATCCGGCTAGATCTGATAAGACTGCGAGCGGTTCGGTTTGGCACGTCGTCCGCTGTTCCTGGCCGCCCGCAGACCAGCAGCAGTAAAAACAGGGTCAACGTCCAGTAAGAATTCCAGTCAGACTGCCTGTTAGTGTTCCTGTTTCATAGTGCTCGGTGCCGTTACTTTCTGGCCAGGGATATTTCATGAAAGGGGCAGGACGTGATTACCCTTGGCATCCTTGGCGCTACCACCTTGCGGTACGATGGCCGTGAAGTCAGCCTGCGGCCGACCCACGCGGTTCTATCCCTCATCTTCGCCAGCGAGCCAGGGAACGCCCTGGCCTCGCACGATATCCAACGGCTAGCCTGGCCGGACCGGGTGCCCTGCGGTGCCACCGCGGCGAATTTGCGCAGCAGCATCAGGACATTCCGTAGGAGCTTCGCCGCTGCTCTCGGCCGCAACACGCTCCCCGAGGGCGACGCCTTCCCGCCAGAGCGGACCACTATCGCCGGGCACTCTGGGTACCAGATGTGCATCTCCGAGAGCGATGCTGAGGTCTTCGGCCATCTGGCGACTGAGGCACGGCTGAGCCTAGAGACGGGCCGACCGGAGGCGGCCTGGGCGCAGGCCAACGAGGCACTGAGGCTGTGGCGCGGGGTCCCGCTCGTCGACGCGGGCGCTCGGCCCTTCGCCGTGGGCCTAGCCACTAGGTTCAACGAACTCCATGTCGCCGTCCGGCTCACCCGCGCCGAGGCGGGGATCTGGCGCGGAAATCAGCGTGAGATCACAGGTGACCTGCAGGCCCTCGCAGCCGACAACCCCGGCAATTTCGACGCGTGGTACCTGCTGGTGAACGCTCTGGCCCGATCCGGCCGTGTCGTCGAGGCTGCCGAGGCATGCCAGCGGGCCATCCGCTACGCCCAGACTCAAGGCATCTACGATCTCCGCCATGAGCGCCTCCAGCATGATCTGCTCAACGCATACCTTCCTATGACCGGCCCGCTCTGGCCGGAGCAGCGCCGGGTGCAGAACAGCCCGGCCTCGTAAAAGTCACTGACCGTACTACCCAGCCGGATTTGGTGGCCGGGGAGTCTTTCCGTTCCGCGCCGCCGGTGATGTCGACGAGCGGGCAGGAGGAGTGCACGAGTCGGCTCATAACGCTGGGGCCAGGACACCGAGGAGAGCTACGAGAAGAGCTGCGAGGCTGAACGACGTGACCGCTATCGCGGCCGTTTTGGCCGCGGCCACTGCCACCTTCTCCAGTTGCGGCGGCGCTGTTATGTCGTCAGGCGGTTCCAGCGTCACCTGATAATGCGCTGTCTCGTCGAAGTTAACTTCTATCTTGTTCTTTCCCGAGGGCACCGTCTTGCTGCCGGAAATCGTGACGGTGACGCTTCCATACCCCATGCCGACACTTATGCTGTCGCCTCCTCGCAACGAGAGACTTTGCGAGTACGTGGCATCAGGATTACGTCCTCTGTCTTCCACCTCTTGTATCATCTTCGCCCTCTCCTCTTCGGCGGCGCCCGAGGCGAGCTGCACGAGTTCCTCCGTTGGCAGGTCGACCTCCTCTGTCACCCCTGTTGGCGTGCCGACCACGACGCTGGAGGAACCATTGGGGTGCAAGTTGATGTTGCCGAGCACGTAATCCCCAGGGCTCGTGATGTATATCGTTGCGCTGATTGTGAGCGTGCCGAGTTCTGTTTCATATTTCCAGCTATCAGTCACAGTGATCTGGGGGGCGATGGGAACGATCATGCCGGTGGGGTCGGAGTTCGTGGCGGGATCGTCGTAGCCGTAGGCGTAGGGGTTGAGGTCCTGGGGGTCGAACGGATTAAGGATGGGGTCCGTGGAGATGAACGATCCGGTCGCGGGCTGGTATTCGCGGGCCCCGAGGTTGACCAGGCCGGTGGCGGTATCGGTGGTGCCTCCCACGAACCCCTTGTCCCCGTCGGGGAACGTGGACGCTCCGGGGCCGACCGGGTTGCCGTACGGGTCGTACCAGCGGCGGGTCACGGCGAGGGTCGAGGCGTCGATGGCGATGGTTTCGGTGTGCTGGCTGTCTCCGGCGAGCCAGGCGAGGTCGACGCCGCCGCTGGTCGCGGTACTCGCGGCGATTTGCTCCCCGTCGATCGTGTAGTAGCGGGTGCCGGTGATCGTCCCGGTGCTGGTGTCGAGGACGAGTTCCTCGTCGCTGAGGTAGAGGGTGACCGTGCCGGGGTCGGTGCGGATCAGTTCGTTGCCGCTGGCGTCGTAGATGAAGCCGGTGTCCTGGGTGGCACCGCCGGCTGGCGTGACGGCGATCTGCGCGAGCTTGCCGTTGTCGGACCAGGTCAGGGCCTGGTTACCCGCGCCGCTTGTGACGCTGGTGAGGTCGCCGTCGGCGTCGTACCCGTACGTGGTGGTGCTGGGGGCGCCGGTCCCCGTGGTCACGGTGGCGCTGGTGACGCCGTGCGGGCCGGCGCTTCCCGCCGCCGGGTAGCCGAAGGCCGTGGTGGTCACCGTACCGGTGGCGGACGTGGCGGTGATCCCGGTGAGGTCGTTCTCGGTGTTGTACGAGTACTGCTCCAGGTAGGGGGCTGGCCCGCCTTCGTCAGAGGCGGTGGGATTTGACACGCATCCGGTGCTGCCCTGCGCCCACGCCTCGGTGAGCCTGCCGAGGTAGTCATAGCTGAAGCACTGCACGTCGGTGTCTCCGGGGGCGCCCGACGGCGTGTCGGCTTCGGAGGTGATCAGGCCGTCGGCGTCGTAGGTGTAGTGCATGTCGTCGACGGTGGTATTGGCGGTGCCGGCCTGAACCTGCTGCTCGGTGATGCTCCCGGTCTGCGGGTCGTAAGAGTCGGTGATGGAGACCGGTGCGGAGCTGGTACCCAGGCTGTACTGGAGCGGCTGGTCCAGGCCGGTATAGGACAGGCTGTCAACATAGGTGCTGGCCCCGGTCAGCGAGTCTGGTTCGCCGGCGGAGTTGTATCCGGTGGTGACGGTCTCGGCGGGCAGCCCGCCCGCGGCGGAGTCGGTGTACGAGAGCTCGTCCCCATCAGGGGCGTAGCTGTAGCTGGTGGTGTAGGTTCCGGCGAGAGCGCCCTGCGCGGACGGGATGATCGTCTCCTGCCCCTCGGGCAGGCCCTGGCTGTTATAACCAGTGAACTCATCGGTGTACGCGGCCCCGCCGCTGTAGCTGGTCGCGGAGGTGAGCTCGCCCGCGGCGAGGGTGTCCCAGGTCCAGGACGCGATCTCGGTCGAGGAGGATTCCAGCGCGCCGCCGGTGGTGTCGTACTCGCCGGTCTTCCGCCCGTCTTGGTCGTAGGTGAAGGAGATAGTATCGCCGCGCGCGTTGGTCGTGCTCATCAGCTGGCCGGCCGCGTCGTAGCTGGCGGTGGTCGTCCCGCTGTCAGGGAAGGTCTGGGACACCAGGTCGCCGAGCATGTCATAGCTGAACGACCACTGGTTCCCGGCTGAGTCGGTCACCGACGCGAGCTTTCCGGCCGGCGTGTAGCCGTAGCTGGTCTGGTCGTAGTCCGAGGACGGGTCTGACGGGGAGGCGGGGACCCCGGCGTGGTACTGGTAGACCGCTGTTTCGTCGCCGAGCGCGTTGCTGAACACGGTCTGTGACGTGCCGCCGGTCGGGGGCACGTCAGTGACGTAGTTGCCGCCGTATGTCGAGGTGGAACTCCAGGTGGCCGTGCCGTCGTCGTACGTGGTCTGGCTGACCTCGCGGCCATCGCCGTCGTAGGCGTACCCGGTCTCGTCCGCGACCGAGGTCTCCGCGGCGGTGACCAGGGTCGCGGACGGGGCGGACGAGGTGTAGTAGGGGCCTTCGGTAAAGCTGTTCAAGCTGTCGCTGTTGTAGCTGTACTGGGTGATGTCGTTGCCGCCGGAAGCGGTTTCGGTTTGAGTTTCCGCTTTCCGGCCCAGCGAATCGTAGAGCGTCTCCGAGGTCAGGTAGTTCCCGCCCGGCTCCTCGGTCTGCGTCACGTCCACGGACGGCGCGGTCTGGCTGACCGTGTACGAGTACTCCTCCTGCGGGCTCCCTGATGTCGCGTTGCCGGGGGTCCACTCCGCTGTGACACGGCCGAGCGCGTCGTAGGTCTTGGTCGTGACGGTCCCGTCCGGTTCCGTGACCGTGAGCGGCAGGTCACGGGCCGGGTCGTACGTGGTCACCGTGGCCAGGCCCATTGGGTCGGTCACCGTCACCTGCGTCGGCTCCGCCCCGGTCGCCGGGGTGTAGGTGGTGGTCGTGGTCCGCCCGTCGGGATCGGTCGACGAGGTGACCCTGCCGTACTCGTCGTAGGTCGTAGTGGTGAGCGCGGTCGCGCCGGAGGAATTGATGGTCTCCTCGACGCCGGTGACCAGGCCCTCGGTGGGGGCGGCACCGAAGGCGCCGCCGTCGTAGGCGTACTGCGTTTCCGAGACCAGTGCCCCGGGTGAGGAGCAGGACCCGTCGGTGACCTTCTCTACGCTCGGCTCGGTGAGGTTGCTGGAGG
>Ga0335075_10018170_pt1 | contig 10426 bp, 8 predicted proteins | sample Lox_Sample_24_FD_206723 | JGI IMG/M metagenome (GOLD analysis project Ga0335075, IMG submission 206723) | Soil microbial communities from Loxahatchee National Wildlife Refuge, Florida, United States - Lox_Sample_2.4 | ecosystem: Environmental > Terrestrial > Soil > Wetlands | place: USA: Florida... | reverse complement strand
GACCCAGTTACCGTTTGCGGCGCCCATTAGGACGGCGTCCTCCGACGGCGCGGCGCTGACGAAGACGTCGGCGACATCGACCCCGTTCTTGATATCGGAGGCGAGGGTCCCCGACCCGCCCGAGGTATCGACCAGCGTGTATCCGGTCGCGGCGTGAAACGCCGGTGCGACAGTCTTGGTCATCAGGGTGTCGAGGGATCCAGCGGAGAGCACATCGACGTCGCCGCTTGGTTTAGCGCTCGTGGAGCTGGAAGGCGTGGAACTGGAAGACGTCGTGCTGGAAGAGGAACTGCTGCAGCCGGCAGCGGCGAGTACGGTACAAGCTATGGCGGCCAGGACGACGACCGGCGCCCTTTTCTTCGCGAAGACATGGATCATTCATCGAAGACTGCCATTGATGGTTGCCTCACGCAAGTAATCGAGACACGACTGGCATCAGCTAGGAGCCGTCCGGTTACCAAAATGACGCCGCACCCGGCAGTGATAACCCCTTGGCCGCCTCAGCTGCTCTCGGGCATTGTTGACGGAGTGAGCACCCCCACATCCCAGCCCGAACCGGACCCGGCGGACCTGCGTGCGCTGGCCCGCAGCCTGCGCCTGCTGACCGAGATCGGCGTCAGGTCGCTGATGGAGGACTCGGGCCCTTCCGAACTCGCGCTGCGGGTCACCGCGCACCTCGGCTGCGAGCTGACCGACGTGGTGCCGGTGAATGAGCGGTTCCCGTCCTGGGAACACGTGAACATCCAGCGAGGAGTGGACGCCTACCTCGCGGCGCGGCAGGGCGACGCCCAGTGGTTCGGCCCTCCCGGCGGCGGTAGGCACCCGCACGAGGACATGCTGTCGATGATCGGCGGCACGCCCGGGTCGCTCGGTCCGCTCCGGGTCATGGTCGCCGGGGTGATGGCCGGCGGAGTCCGGATCCGGCCCGGCGGCGTGGGCACCGCAAGTTACGGCACCGCGGCGGTCGGGCCGGACGAGAACACCGAGGTGGTGACGCTCGGGCTGGTCATGACGACCGCGCCGGACGGTGCCCCCGTGGTGGTCGGCATCAGGGACGAGAGCCGGTTCGGCTCGCCGTCCTGCAACCTCGAGATACTCGCCGCCGACCGGTCAGCGGCCACCACGGCCCGCGACGAGATCGAGCGGCTGATGCGGCTGCACGATGTGTTCCGCGGTCAGGTGCTCAGCTTCACCGCGAGCGAGCACCACGGCAACGAGCTTGTCACCTTCTTGCCCCGGCCGCAGATCGCTGCGGCCGACGTCGTCCTGCCCGACGGGGTGCTTGAGAACATCGAACGTCACATCATCGGCGTCGCCGACTGGTCGCGGGAACTGCTGCGCGCGGGCCAGCATCTCAAACGCGGCCTGCTCCTGCACGGCCCGCCAGGAACCGGGAAGACGCACACCGTGCGCTACCTGACCGGCAGCCTGGCCAGCACCACGATCATCCTGCTCACCGGCACGTCCATCCGGTTCATCGACCAGGCCGCCGCGCTGGCCCGGCGGCTGCAGCCCTCGATGGTGGTCCTGGAAGACGTCGACCTGGTGGCCACCGACAGGGACTACACGCCGGACGGGAATCCGCTGCTGTTCTCCCTGCTTGAGGCCATGGACGGGATAGGTGCCGACGCCGACGTCACGTTCGTGCTGACCACGAACCGGGCCGACATCTTGGAGACCGCCCTGGCCGACCGCCCGGGGCGGGTCGACCTGGCCGTCGAGATTCCGCGGCCCGACCCGCGCTGCCGGGAGCGTCTGCTGCGGGTCTACGCGCGCGATCTGAGCGTAGACGCCGACCTTGGCCTGGTGGCGGCGGAGACCGAAGGCATCACCGCGTCGTTCATCAAGGAGATGATCAGGCGGACGGTCCTGGTGTCACTGCGTGAGGGCGAGATCCCGCCGGTCCTGCGCGCCTCTTACTTCACGGAGGTGCTCGCCGAGATGAACTCGGAGCATCATTCGCTCACCCGCTCGCTACTCGGCGTCGCAGCTGATCCCGGGGGATCGTCCCCCGCGGGAGCGATAGAGCCAGACCAGGCCCGGCGCTCGGTAGCGCGGCCCATGCACCGCAGGCTCGAAGGGTACAGGGGCTGAAAGCCACGGCCCGTTCGGGATAAATATGAGAGCACGGACGGTCACCTTCACCGAAGAGAGGTTCGTCATGTCTCGCAGGACTACCCCTCCATTCAGGGCCGACCATGTCGGGAGCCTGCTGCGTCCGCCGCGGCTGCATCAAGCGCGCGACGACTACGCCGCGGGCCGGATCACCGCCGCCGACCTGCGCGCGGTCGAGGATGAGGAGATCATCAAGGCGGTGCGGATGCAGGAGGAGGTGGGCCTGCAGTCGGCCACCGACGGGGAGTTCCGCCGGGCCACCTGGCACATGGACTTCATCTACCGGATCGGCGGGATCTCCAACGCGCCAGGCGACGCCAAGGTGAAGTTCACCAACCCGTCAGGGACCATCGAGTGGACCCCGGCCGCGCTGCACGTCGACAGCAAGGTGCGGCTTGACCACACCATCTTCGGCGAGGACTTCATTTTCCTGAGGGACCACGTCACCACGGCCGTGCCCAAGCAGACGATCCCGTCGCCGAACATGGTGCACTACCGGGGCGGCGCGGCGATGGTCGACCCGGCTGTGTACCCGGACATCGAGGGCTTCTGGGCCGACCTGGCCGCCGCCTACGCCGACGAGGTCGCCAGGCTGGGCGAGCTTGGCTGCACCTACCTGCAGTTCGACGACACCAGCCTGGCCTACCTGAACGACCCATCCCAGCGGGCCCAGCTAAGCGGGCGCGGTGAGGACGCCGACCACCTGCACCTGCGCTACATCAAGCAGATCAACGCGGCGGTCAAGGACCGCCCGGCCGGCCTGGCCATCACCACCCACCTGTGCCGCGGAAACTACCGCTCCTCGTGGGCCGCCTCCGGCAGCTACGACTTCGTGGCCGAGGCGCTGTTCTCCGAGCTTGACGTGGACGGGTTCTTCCTCGAGTACGACGACGAGCGCTCCGGCGGCTTCGAGCCGCTGCGGTTCGTGCCGCCGGGCAAGATGGTGGTCCTCGGCCTGGTCACCACCAAGCGGCCGCACCTGGAGTCCGCGGACGAACTGAAGCGGCGGGTGGACGAGGCGGCCAAGTACGTCTCGCTGGATCAGCTGTGCCTGTCCGGCCAGTGCGGCTTCTCCTCCACCGTGGAGGGCAACGCGCTGACCTACGACGAGCAGGTGGCCAAGCTCCGCCTGATCGTCGAGACCGCCCGCGAGATCTGGGGTTAATTCGTTGGTGCCTCCTCAGGTGGTGCTCACATACTGGTCTCGGGTACGCGCCGCGGTGCGCGATCCGTCGCGGCCGGGCGGAGGGAGCTGCCACCGTGCGGATCACGGCTCGTCAACCTGCGGACCGCCCGGGCCAGGCGCCTGGACAAGCAGGCGACGAGCTCACGGCCGAGCTGACCGCCTCGTACTGGGAGGCCTACGACCAGCGGCTGGCCGAAACCCGTTTCCTCGCGATTGCCCGCCAGCTTCCCGAGCTCATCGGTCACGCCGTCCGGCTGGGCTTGCAGGCTAACCGCCGTGACACCATCGCGACGATCGTCCTGAACCTGGTCTCGGGCGTACTGACCGGATTCGCGCTGCTGGCCACCACCGGAGTGCTCGAGGCACTGTTCGCGGCGGGCCCGACCCCGCATCGGGTGCGGGCCGCGCTGCCCTCGCTCGTACTGGTCGGCGCGGCGGTGGCCGTGCGCGCGGGCGCGCAGGCCGCGGCGGGCTGGGCCCAGGCCAGGCTCCGTCCGCAGGTGGACCGGCTGGTAGAGATCCGCCTCCTCGACCTGACGACCCAGGTCGAGCTCGCGGCCTTCGACGACGCCACGTTCTACGACGCCATGCAGCGGGCACGCGACCGGGGTCTGTACTCCGCTCCCCAGGTCGTAACCAACGTGCTCGACTGCGTGACCGGAGCCTCCGGGATCGTCTCGGCCGCATCGGTCGTGGCCGTACTCGCGCCGATCCTGCTCGTCTTGCTGCTGCTGGCCGAGCTTCCCGGCGGCTGGGCCGCGGTGCGCTCGGCCCGGATCGGGTACATCACGAACTTCGCGCTGGCCGACAGCATGCGCCGGAAGTGGATGCTGGCCGACCTGATGGCCGAACGCGAGACCGCGGCCGAGATGCGTTCGTTCACGCTGCGCCACTTCATGCTGGCGCGGGTGGCGCGCCTGGCCGCGTATGCCAGGGACGCTCAGCTCAAGGCGGCCGGCCGACAGGCCAGCACGCGGGTCATGGCCCAGGCGGCGGGCGGCGTCGCCACCGCCGGGGTGTATATCGCGCTCGGGATCTTGCTGGCCGTCGGCGCCATCCCGCTCGCGGTCGCGGGCACGGCCGTGCTGGCCATTCGTTCCGCACAGGCATCCCTGGCCACGCTGCTGTACTCGGTGAACCAGTGCTATGAGGAAGGGCTCTACTTTTCCGACTACCTGGCCTTCTGCGCCGATGCGGCGCGGCGGGTCCCGCGGCCGGGCGCCAGCTCGGTTCCCCAGGAGTTCGAGCACATCGTCGCGGAGCGGGTGACCTTCACCTACCCGGGCGCCGAGCGGCCGGCGCTAGCCGAGGTCAGCGTGGAGATCGGTAAGGGCGAGGTGATCGCTCTGGTGGGCGAGAACGGCTCGGGTAAGACCACGCTGGCCAAGCTCCTGGCGGGGCTGTACCAGCCGCAGAGCGGCACCGTCTGGTGGGATGGGACGGCGATCAGCGATGTCGATCCCGAGCCGTTGCGTGAGCGCATCGCGGTCATCGCGCAGGACCACGCCAACTGGCCGCTGACCGTACGCCACAACATTGCCATGGGCCGCGCCGCGGACCCGGACCTGCTGGCCCAGGCCGCGGCCGCGTCAGGGGCGGACAGCGTGATCGCGGGACTTCCGCACGGTTATGACACCTTGCTGGACCGGCACTTCAAGAACGGTGCCGAGCTATCCGGCGGGCAGTGGCAGCGCATCGCTGCCGCCCGTGGCTTCTACCGGTCGGCACCGTTGCTGATCATGGACGAGCCGACCGCCGCCCTGGACGCGCGGGCCGAATCCGCGCTGTTCACGTCCATCCCCCAGCACGCCGAGCACCGCAGCGTGCTGCTGATCACACATCGGCTCGCCAGCGTGAGGCACGCGGACCGGATCTACGTACTGCACAAGGGCCGGGTCATCGAGCAGGGAACGCACGCCGAGCTTCTGGCCCTCGGCGGCCAGTACGCCGAGCTCTTCAGCCTCCAGGCATCCCAGTACGTAACGTGACCCGGGATTACAGGCGCAGCCACCTGGCCTCGCAGCAGGAGAAGAGGCCGAACATGATCAGGCCGACCGCGACGAGCACCAGGAGCCACGGTCCGACTGGCGTGGCGGCCAGGGCCCGCAGCGACGAGTCGATGCCCTTGGCCTGCTGGGGCTGGGCGTCGACGGCGGCGACGACAAGGAACACGCCCGCGGTCACGAACACGACGCCGCGGGCGATCCCGCCGTACTCGCCGAGCCACTCCACCACACGGCGGGTGCCTGGCCGCATCTGCCCAAGTTGCAGCTCCTGGCGGAACTGCTTGCGCCACGCCTTGTAGGCCAGGTACAAGCCGCCGCCGATGAAGGCCAGGCCGATCACCACGACCAGGGCCTGGCCGCCCGGATGCCGCAGCAGCGTGGCGGTCAGGTCGACCGACTGGGTGTCGCTGGACTGCGGGCTGCCCTCGCCGAGCGCGTACTTGAGGACACCGTAGGCGATGACGGCGTACAGCACCGCCCGGGCCAGCGCGGCCACCCTTGAACTGGCCTTCCTGCCGGTCGTGCCCGGGGTGCCGTAGAGGGCCTCGGACAGCCGCCACAGGGCCATGCCGGCGAAGCCGATGACGAGCAGCCACAGCAAGATCCCGCCGGCCGGGGTGGAGCTTATGGAGTGCAGCGCGCCGGTCCGGTCGGCCTGCTGCCGGGAGTGGCCGAAGGCGATCTGGACGGCGATCCAGCCGATGACCACGTACATGACGCCGCGCGCCGCCAGCCCGGCCCGCGCCAGTACCCGCATGACCTCGCTGTTCGCGGCGCGTCTGCCCGCATACTTGGCGCTGCGACCCCTGCGCCTGGCCGTCCGGGTAGCCAACATCTGCTCCTCTCGCGCGGCGAATGTCCGGCCGCGTGGCCGTGGCCACCCAGACGTCTTCCCTGTGGCTGTCCCGCTATGCCACGAATCCTCCGGCGGCTGCGAAGCGGGCCGGGTCAGCTGTCGCGGATTGCCCGGGACACAAGTTCGGCCGCGACGAGCGTGACCTTGCGGCGCTCGGCCCGGGCCCGCGCCCGGATCTGCTCGTAGGCGGCGTGCGCGGAAATACCCTGCTGGCCGATGAGCACGCCCTTGGCCTGCTCGATGACGGCGCGCGAGTTCAGCGCGCTCTGCAACTGCGCGGCCAGTTCGGTCTGCTGCTCACCGATCAGCATGCTCGCGATGAGCAGGGCGGCGAGGTCGGTGAACGCCAGCAGGGCCAATTCCGCCTCGCCGGACCACGGATGCCGCTCATGCGATATCACCGCCACCACTCCCACCGCGTCCTGGTTGTAGGGAATCGGGCTGGCCAGTACGGCACGCACGCCCTGGTCGACCGCGGCCTGACTGAAGACCGGCCAGCGTACATCCAGAGTGAGATCCTCGGCTCCCACCAGGACCTTTTCGTCGAACGCGGTGATGCACGGGCCTTCGGCGTGGCGAATCTGCAGCTCTTCCAGATGCCGCACCCGCTCATCGGAGACCGCCGCGTTGCGCAGGTGATGCTCGGCGTCGGCCAGCATCAGGCCGGCACCGTCCACCGAGAAGATCGAGTGAGTCGTCTGGACGACCTGGTGCATCGCTTCCTCGACCCGTATCTCGCCGAAGCGCAGCCGGCCAAGCTCGTTCAGGGCGTGGCGCACATCACGCGGCGTGACAGTCATGCTCCTCCCTTCGGGTCAACCTTCGATCTCGCAGAAGGCATCGAGTCCGGTCAGTTCGAGAACACGCCGGACGGCGCGGCTGGGACGCCGGACGACCAGGCGCGCGTCGTCCGGCAGCCACCAGCGCGCGCTCGCGATCAGCCGAGCCGAGCCGCAGTCCATAAATTCGGTCCCGGCCAGGTCCAAGACGAGCCTGCGCCGCCTGGTGCCCAGGATCGGCAGCAGGCGTTCGGCCAGCACCGGCCTGGTGGTAATGTCCAGTTCGCCGATGAGCACGACCGTAATCGTGTCCGGGCCAACCTCCACCTCGATCGCGACGAGCGCCCGCCCTGGTCCGCCCGGGCGCTCGGCCGGGTTGGATGGGTCGGATGGGGAGTCGAGCCAGATCATGAGCAACCCCCACGGCGGAGGCCGGGGCTCGGGCCGGCCGGCTGCTGTCAGGGGGCCTCTTCCTCGCGGTCATCAGGAAAGAGGCGAGGCCAGTGCCGGCCTAGGCGGCGGGCCGCGGGAGTCTGGGCGGCGTCACGACTGATCCAGTATGCCTCACGCGGACGACCTGCAATGCCGATAAACCAGACCTACTCGGACAAGGCGCCCTCGCCCCGGCTCGGCACCACCGCGGCTGGTCTGCGATCGTGTTGTCATGCCGTGGATCGATCTTGAAGGCGCTGTCAACGTACGCGACCTGGGCGGCCTCCCCACCGACGACGGCGGCGAGACCGTAGCTGGCCGCCTGCTTCGTGCCGATAACCTGCAGGAACTTTCGGCCGCCGACATCAGTCTGCTGGTGGCCGACATCGGCCTGACCACCGTCGTCGACTTGCGAAGCTCGGCCGAGCTGGCCTCCGAGGGTCCGGCGCCGCTGGACGCCGTCCCCGGCGTGCGGCACGCTCACCATCCGGTGATACCCGAGATCGGGTTGGCCACCGACGCGGTGGCCGAGGCGCTGCTGCTGCGGAGGAACCAGGACCGATCCAGGTTCCCGGCCGATCCGACGTGCGGGCACTACCTGGGCTACCTGGAAGACCGCCCGGACCAGGTGGTGGGTGCGGTGCGGACCATCGCGCTCGACCAGGGCGCGGCCATGGTCCACTGCGCGGCCGGCAAGGACCGGACCGGAGTGGTCGTGGCGCTGGCGCTGACCGCGGCCCGCGTCAGCTCGCAGGCGGTCGTGGCCGACTACGCGGCGACGGGCGAGCGCAACGAGGCCATCCTGACCAGGCTGCGCCGGTCCCCGACATACGCCAGGGACATCGATAACCTGCCGGCCGAAGCCCACCGGGCGCGCCCGGAAACGATGAAGGCCTTCCTCGAGCAGATGGATGCCCGTTACGGCGGGGTCGCCCGATGGCTGACCGATCACGGTCTCAGCCCGGAGGAAATGAGGAGTCTGCGGACCAAGCTGCGCCGGCCGTTACAGATCCGAGACCGAAGGACCGCCGCCGTCTCACATCGTGGGCGGGTCGGCGCGAGCCTCGCGCCGCAGGTCAGGGGCGTTACCAATCTGACCCATAACAGATTCCCGGCGGCCATTGGCTAGATACCTCCCGTTTGCGTTGGATCGTCATGCTCTCGACTTGGCTAGCCAAGATTTGGCTTCTCGTTTCCGGGCTCCGGGGACTGTGCTTGGGAGGGAATGAACAGTGCGCGCAAGGCACGTGATTGCGGCCAGTGCCGCAGTTGCCAGCGGCCTGCTGCTCACTGCGGCTTGCAGCTCGTCGAGTTCGAGCAGCGGCGGCACGAGCAGTGGAACCAACTGGGCGACCGCTACCTCCGTTGCGGCGGGCGGCGGCATGAACGCCCTAATCACAGCGGCCAAGAAGGAAGGCCAGCTCAACGTCATTACGCTGCCCTCCAACTGGGCCAACTACGGCACGATCATGAAGGACTTCACCGCCAAGTACGGGATCAAGATCAACGATGCGAATCCGGACGGCTCAAGCCAGGACGAGCTGAACGCCATCGCGCAGCTCAAGGGCCAGAGCCGCGCCCCCGACGTGGTCGACGTGGGCACCGCGTTCGCGGTCAAGGGCGAGCAAACGGGCGACTGGGCTCCTTACAAGGTGGCGACCTGGAGCAACATCCCGGCCGACGCCAAGGCGGCGAACGGCGACTACTACGCCGACTACGGCGGGTACGTCGCGATCGGGTACAACTCGGCCAAGGTGAAGACCCCGCCGACCTCGTTCGCGAGCCTGCTGAACCCCATCTACAAGAACGAGGTCGCCATCAACGGCAACCCGACCCAGGCCAGCGCCGCCTTCTCGGCGGTCTTCGCCGCCGCCCTGGCCAACGGCGGCTCGCTGAACAACATCGCGCCGGGCGTCGCGTACTTCAAGAAGCTGCACAGCGATGGGGTCTTCGTGCCTGTCACCGCCAGCGCGGCGACCATGGAGAGCGGCCAGACGCCGATCGTGATCTGGTGGGACTACCTGCTCGCATCCGAGATCGGGCCGAGCGTGCCCGGCCTGAAGATCGTGATCCCGTCCGACGCTTCTTACGCGGCCTACTACGACCAGGCCATCAGCAAGTACGCGCCGGACCCGGCCGCGGCCAGGCTGTGGGAGGAATACCTGTACTCGACCACCGGCCAGAACCTGTGGCTCGAGGGTGAGGCCCGGCCGATCGAGCTGCCGACCCTGGTGGCGGACGGCACGGTCAACCAGGCCGCATATAAGGCCCTGCCCCCGGCCCCGCCCGGCAACGTCACCTTCCCCACGCAGGCCCAGCAGGCGACGGCCGAGAATGTCGTCGCCCAGCAGTGGTCCAGCGTAATCGGTTAGCGGTGGACCAGGCGGTTACGGCCTCCGGTGCCCCGGGATCCCTGGCGGATCCCGGGGCCTCCGGCCCCATAGGGTCCGGGCCCGAGGCTAGCTCTGGTGCGTTGGCGCGGCTGACCGTGCCGGGCGCCCTGCGCTGGCTGCGCCGGGTGCTCGGCATCGTGCCCTTCGGGGCGTACGTGACCCTCGGGCTGCTGCTGCCGATGGTCGCGGTCGCGATCGGAGCCTTCCAGAACAACAACGGCGGCTTCACGCTCAGCAACGTCCACGCCGCCACCCACGGCATCTACCTGCACGGATTCTGGCAGAGCATCATCTTGTCGCTGGCCACCTCCATCCTGCCTGGCATCTTCGGGCTGCTGATCGCGTATGCGATCTTCACCGCCAAGCGGGGGAATGTGCTGCGGCAGGTGGCGATCACGGCCTCCGGCGTGTTCGCCAACTTCGGCGGCGTGCCGCTGGCCTTCTTGTTCATCGCCTCGCTCGGCTCCACCGGGCTGCTCACCCACTGGCTCGCGAACATAGGCCTCAACATCTACGGCCACGGCTTTACCCTGTACTCCCTGACCGGCGTGATCGTGGTGTACATGTACTTCCAGATCCCGCTGATGGTGCTGGTCATCCTGCCCGCCCTGGAAGGGCTGCGCCCGGCCTGGCGCGAGGCCGCGGAAAACATGGGCGCG
>Ga0335075_10018169_pt1 | contig 10426 bp, 15 predicted proteins | sample Lox_Sample_24_FD_206723 | JGI IMG/M metagenome (GOLD analysis project Ga0335075, IMG submission 206723) | Soil microbial communities from Loxahatchee National Wildlife Refuge, Florida, United States - Lox_Sample_2.4 | ecosystem: Environmental > Terrestrial > Soil > Wetlands | place: USA... | reverse complement strand
GAGTACATCGAGGTTTTCTACAATGGTCAACGCCGTCACTCCTCGTTGGGATACGTTTCCCCGATGGAGTACGAGCAATCAGCTACACCTTAACTCCGTGTCCACTTTTCGTGGGGAACTCCACTCCGCCCAGAACAACCTTGAGTCGGTGTTTGGTAAGACGATGGAGATGGCCTTCTCTAACGACGAAGAAAAGACCGACCTCGGCGTGTACTTTCATAAGTTTGGGTGGCCGAAGAGGAAAAGCAACTCCGCGATCCGCATCGTGAGGAAGAACTGAATCATGATTATTTCGGCAAGCTACAAGACCGACATCCCGACCTTCTACGGCGAGTGGTTTTCTAATCGTCTGCGTGCCGGCTATTGCAAGGTTGTTAACCCCTACAACAAAGTTGTCAGCCGGGTGTCACTGCGGCCCGAAGACGTAGACGGGATCGTTTTCTGGACTAAAAATATTGGTCCGTTCATCAAACGCTTGGCTGAAGTTCGGGATCGCCAAATACCCTTCATCGTCCAGCACACCATCACCGGCTATCCACGCCAACTGGAACAAGCGGTTGTTGACGCCCCGAAGGCCGTACAGCACGTCCGCGAAATCGCGGAGCAGTATGGGCCTCGCGTGTGCATTTGGCGATACGATACGATTCTGCTTACGACATTGACGCCCCGAGAGTTTCACATGGACAAGTTCGCCCACCTGGCGAGAGAGTTAGAGGGGGCGACGGACGAAGTGGTGATTTCGTTCGCCCACGTCTACCTAAAGACCCTCCGCAACGTGAACCACGCCGCTCACGAATTTGGTTTCGACTGGTCGGACCCAGACGCCGACTGGAAACGCCGGCTGGCGGCAGAACTCGCTGCCATCGCATCCGCCCACCGGATACGGTTGACCGTTTGCAGCCAGCCTGAGTATCTCGCACCCGGCTGTGAAGAGGCTCATTGCGTTGATGCGAAACGTCTCGCAGATGTTGCCGGCAGGCCCATCCGGGCCAAAGAGAAGGGGAACCGCAAGGAGTGCCGGTGCTCGGAAGCCAAGGACATTGGCGAGTACGATACTTGCCCTCATGGCTGTGTATACTGCTACTCGGTCCAGAACCGCCCGCTGGCTTTGGAGCGATATAGGCACCATGACCCGATGTCCGAATTGCTGTTCCTCCCACCGCCAGGGGCAATCGAGGAAGCACCCAAGCCGAAGCGGGTAGAACTATCGCTCTTTGACGATCTCACAGACGGGCAGCAGATATGCCAGGGCGAACGCCGTGTAACACAACAGCACGCCATCGAGTGACAGACGCGGGTCCGACGGCGCTTCCGCGTGGCTCAGGATGTACGGCAGCGGAATCCAGATCATGGCCAGCGATGACGGCATCGCGCTGGAGCGCCAGGCATATGTCCAACGCCAACCGAGGAGACCCAGCACCAGCAATACCAACGGCGCTATTCCCCCTGCCCCGCTCCTTGATTGAGGCTTGCCCCTCCTCCATCGACGCGCTATCGCCGTTAGCCAGGGTCAACTTCGATCCGTTTCGAGTCATTGCAGCAATTGTCAGCTACACTTGTCTTGACGGTCCCCTCGGTTATGGTCGCAGTTGAAAAACCTCTACTCAACTGTGGGCCAGCTGAGAGGCTGACGCGCCCAAGAGTGCGAGAATAAACTATGTTATCGAGCAATGTCTGGTGGGAAGGACCGCATCCGTTGCAGCATGTGCTGGAGAACTGCATGAACGCTGACCATCCGTGTTCGGATCACAAACCGGGCTTCTAAATGGGACAACCGACTCACTACATTTTTGGAGTGTTAAGTCATGCACAAATGCAATAATTGCCTAGAGGAAATCAAGCCTTCCGAACGTACTTGCCCCTATTGCCGGTGCAACATTCCTTACACCCGGCTTTCTTACGGAAGCGGCAATAATCTTGCCGAAGCATCAACAGCTCTTTTACTTTTTGGAGTGGTGATGTTGGTCGTCGGCTTTTTCATGAACGAACCCTGGACATCCAATTGGAACATTGCCAGCGCGGTTTTGATTGGTTTGGGGATGATTCGTTTTCTCACGAAGAATAGCTAAGGTCGTCTATGGCTTCCCGTTCTTCTCCCCCAGAAGTGTTCCAGGTGCTATGACAGTCCATGCCTCATCCGCCGCTCCCTTACGGCCGCGGCTCCGATGAATTCGCTCGTTCGCCATCCCGCAATTGCCGGCGGCCGGGCAACAAACATGCCAGGGCGAATGCCGTGTAACACAGCAGCACGCCATCGAGCGGCAGGCGCGAGCCCGACAGTGCTTCCGCGTGGCTTAGGATGTACGGCAGTGGAATCCAGATCATGGCCAGCGATGACGGCATGGCGCTGGAGCGCCAGGCATATGTCCAACGCCAACCGAGCAAACCCAGCACCACAAGCACCAACATTGTGCTTTCCAGCACCACCGGATACGAACCCGCCAGCCAGCTCGGCTCGATCTCCTGCGAAGCTATTGACTCCGCGAGCCGGTCCTTGGTGAACCAGCTTTCGCCGAAGACGAAATTCAATCCCGCATGCAGACGCCGACGCACCGTCTCGACGGGCCGATCCTGCAATTCCTGGCGAATTTGCTTGGCAAATTCGGTGTCGCGTTCCATTCGTTGAGACGGCGGGACGAGCGGATCAGCCGGCGGCTGCATGTTCTCGTTCGGCCCGCCGGTCGCCTGCGGATTGTTGCCGATCCACAGGTGATAATAGGTCGAATCGACGATCGGCACGGCGTCGCCGAAGATTTGCCAATTGCGGAAGGTCCACGAGCCTAGGCCGATAATGACGCCGAGAAACGCCAACAGCGCCCACAGCCAGCCATGTGCGAGAGCGCGGCTACGCCACAAGAACCAGGCCAGGCCGACCAGAGCGAACGGCAACAGCGCCGCCCGCACCAGGGCCAGGACAGCCAGCGACAGCCCGTACAGAAGACTGGCGAGCGGGCCACCCATTTGACTGGCCCGCGCACCAAGGAACAGCACCAGAGCGAGCAAGAACGTCGCCGTGGTGCCATCGGCAAGAGTGGCGGTGTCGATGATCCAGAAGGGGTGCAGGGCGCACAGCAAACCAGCTAGGCCGCCGACGAGCGCGCTGGCAAACGCTCGCCGAGCGAAGAGAAAATATAACCCGGCCGTGACAGCGCCAAAGCCGCACTGGAGCCAGCGCATCGTGCTGGGCAGTGCCGCATCATCGACCAGGCGATTGACCACGGCCGTCAGCACGGGATAACCCGGCGCGAAGGCGGCAGTGTCCTCCTCCACGCCGGAGGAGGGGGAAGTCAAGGCGAAACGTTGCTGGGTCTTCAGATTGCCAACCAGCGAATCCAATTCCGGCAACGGCGTCTCGACGCGCAGCGAACCATCGTTGCGGGCGTAATCGGCGCAAGAGATCAGATAGCCGGCGCGCGCGGCCGCCGCCGCGGCAACGATCGCGGCCAACAGCAGGCCGTCCATCAAGGTGAACCGCCGTATCTCTATCATGACTGTTGCTCCGCAGGCAATTGGTTACGAAGTTTGGCTACGCAAAAGTTAAGATAGGAAACTATACAGCGCTTGAGCAGAATGAGCCGCTTGCTCCGCTGCCTGCACGGCACGAGCGCCGATTGCTAATTGATCGTTTTACCCAGCGGCTCGGCCAGGCGGCGCAGGGCCGAGAGAAGACAATGGAACGACTCGAAATTCAGCGATTGCGCTCCGTCGGACAAGGCGCGATCCGGTTCGGGGTGAATTTCGATGAGCAGGCCGTCGGCGCCGGCGGCCAGGGCGGCCAAAGCCATCGCCGGGACGTAATCGCGCTTGCCGGTGCCGTGGCTGGGATCGACGATGATGGGCAGATGCGATAGGTGCTTGACCGGCGGGATCACCGACAGGTCGAGGGTGTTGCGGCTATGATCGGAGAAGGTGCGGACGCCGCGCTCGCACAGCACCACGTTATAATTGCCGCCGGCCATGACGTACTCGGCGGCCATCAACCATTCTTCCAATGTCGCCGCCATGCCGCGCTTGAGCAGAACCGGCTTCGACGAGCGCGAGACGCGCCGCAGCAGACTGAAGTTCTGCATGTTGCGTGTGCCGATCTGGATGATGTCCGCCACGCTCTCCACGGCGTCGGCGTTCTCAGTGTCCATCAACTCGGTGACGATGCCGATGCCGGTGCGTTCGCGGACCCGCGCCAGGATGTCGAGACCTTCCTGAGCGAGTCCCTGGAAGGTGTAGGGACTGCTGCGCGGCTTAAAGGCGCCGCCGCGCAGCAGGGTGACGCCGTGGCGGCGCAGAAACTCGGCGGTACGCAGGATCATCTCCTCGCTCTCAACCGCACAGGGGCCGGCGATGAGGGTGAAGGTGCCGGGTCCGATAGTGGTTTGCGGCAGACGCACGTAAGTGTCGGCCTCGTGCATCTCGCGGCTGGCCAGCTTGTACGGCTTGGTGACGCGGATCAATTCGAGCACGCCGGGCAGCACTTCCAACGAGCGCGGATCAACGGTGCTGATGTTGCCGGTGATGCCGATGGCGGTGCGCGTGGGTCCGGGCAGCGGATGCGGCGTCAGGTTCATGCGGCGAATGGCGGCGAGAACCTGCTCGATCTGCTGCGGTGTGGCGTGGCTGTGCATGACGACGAGCATGGCGAGTTCCCCTCTAAACGTTTATCGGCCCAGAGCTTCGCACGGCTCATTTTGAGGGTCGCAGTTTGATCCGCACGAACTGCGGACGATAGACCTTTTCCTCCGCGAACAGTCGAGCAAACTCCCAGGTGTTCACACAGTAACTAACGAGTAGCTCATTGTTTTTCACGGCCCAAGGATGAGCCTTGGCCGAGTAACAGAACACGCCCTTGTCCTTGGCCATCTCCGGGCAACGATACAACAGCACCGGATCTGACCAAGATCCGGCGGGCGTGCTCGCCCATCGGGCCATGATTCGATCACTCAGCCCATTCTCGGTGTAGACCAGGGCGTACCCCTTTTCATCCGGCAGGCGGCTGACCGAAAATTCGGTTGCCAGCCCGGAAGCAAGCGGCGCCGCTTCAGCCGCGTTCGCGCTCCAGCCGTCCACGGTGCGGAACCGCCACGAGGCGAAATCCGTCCAGTTGTCCGCCGGCGCCCGTGCCGCCAGCAGTTTCCTTCTCTTCATCTTGCCCTGTTCCTGGAAACCGTAGATGTACAAGTGCTTGCCGTCCGCAAGCGCGGCCGAGCCCCAGGATTGCGCACGAGTTGGAGTGAACTGAGCGAACGGGATCTTGTGGTATTTCATCCGCCAATGTAGCGGCTCGTCGGCGGCGTTCTCGATGACGGCCAACCACTGGGCTAGTTGCCGAAAGCCAAACACTCCCGACTCCTGGCTTTTATCGATTTGGGCCAGGAAGACGGCAACACGATCGCCAACCGGGGCAGCGGCCTGCGGCCAAAACCACCCTTTGCCATCCGGTGGCAGGAAAATGGAGGTCGGCTTTTTATCGCGGCCCTCTCCGGCGCAGAAACGGATGACAATATCCTTGCCCTGCCCCGTCTGCACTCCGACCGTGTTGTTGACCATGACGGCTCCGACTCGCTTTCCCTCCTTGACGGCGCCAAGGAGAGTATCGCCGAAGAACCATAAAACGCGCTGTCGATCCAAGGCAAGGGAGTAAACCCCATCGCCGCCGATCCACCCTTCCTTGCCGGCGAATTTCGCGTTCCAATCGGATACCGGCTCGGCCTTGAGAACCGTGGGAACGGCAAAGTGTGGCATCGGATCTTGCTGGGCCGAAAGCACGCTAACCGCGATCATCCACACCGCCAGGACACCTTTCGTAGTCGTCGCCATGTATTTCTCCTCGACACGATCTCTTCGAGCAATTCCCGATTATTACCACGATAATCTTGCCGGCCGCTTCGCTGGGATTAGCCTCCGGCAACGCCTCTTTGCTACTACCTTCTCTATCATAGCCAGTAGACCGGCGGGTCGTCGCACGGGATCGACGGAGAACTGTCGATGTCTACCTTTCTTCTATACGGCGCTAACGGGTACACGGGCCGGCTGATCGCGCGCGAGGCGGTCGTTCGTGGGATGCGTCCGATGTTGGCCGGCCGCAATGCCGAGGCAGTCGAAAAGTTGGCTCGTGAGCTGGGGCTGGAACATCGGATCTTTTCGCTGGACGATGCGGCGGCGACGCGCGCCGGTTTAGAGGGCGTCCAGGCCGTGCTCCACTGCGCCGGCCCGTTCGCGCACACGGCCGGGCCGATGGTTGATGCTTGTCTGGAAGCGCGTGTCCATTATCTCGACATCACCGGCGAAATCAGCGTCTTCGAGAATCTTGCCGCCCGCGATACGGAAGCGATGGCGGCCGGCATCTTGCTGTTGCCGGGCGCCGGTTTCGACGTGGTTCCGTCGGATTGCCTGGCCGCGCATCTGCACCGGCGCTTACCGGCGGCGAAACGCCTGACCTTGGCTTTTCAGGGCATCGGCCGCTATTCGCGCGGCACGGCTACAACCATCGTCGAGAACCTGCATCGCGGCGGCGTCGTTCGCCGCGGCGGCGTGCTGACGAGCGTGCCGGCAGCGTGGCGGACGCGCGACATCGATTTCGGTCAGGGACCGACGCTGGCCGTCACCATTCCCTGGGGCGACGTATCCACGGCCTATCGCAGCACCGGCATCGGCGACATCGAGGTGTACACGGCCATGTCGCGCTGGCAACTTCGCATGATGCGTCTGAGCCGTCCTCTCGGCTGGGCCTTGCGTTCGCCGCGCGTGCAAAATTTCCTCAAGCGCCGCATTCAGGCGGGACCGCCGGGACCAAGCGACGAGGAACGCGCCCGCGGACGAACGCATTTGTGGGGCGAAGTGGAGGATGGGCAGAGCCGGCGTATGGTGTCGCGTCAGCGCGGACCAGAGGGATACACGTTCACGATGCTGACGGCGCTCGCGGCCATGACGCGCGTGCTGAACGGCGACGCGCCGGCGGGGTATCAAACGCCGTCGCTGGCGTATGGGCCGGATTTCGTGCTGGAAATACCGGGCGTGGAGCGCGTGGATGATGCTCCGGCTATTTCCAGCTGAGGTCCGGAGTGTTGTGGATTTCCTCGCGGATCCGTGTCCTCAGACTCTCTTTCTCGGAAGTCAACAACACATAAACTCGCAAGGAGTATAAGGCTTTGTCTGCCAGAATGCTCATAAGAGAATAGGGGATCTCCATGATTGGCGTGGATGTAGTATTATTGGGTTCGATAATCCGCAGCGATTGCTCATATCTGTCCTTCGCTTTATCGCTATCCGTGCTACCCGTTTCAAGCGCCGCCGAGATCGGCACATAAGATCCGGCTTTCGTGAGTTCAATACCGTTTTTCGCCCAAATGTGCCAGTGACGCAACGGAATCCCGAACTTGTCCGCCCACTTGGGACGTTCGTGATTGATGATCGTTTTCATCCGGCGAAAATTCTGTTTGGCCTCTTCGTCTCGGCCCGCGATATACTCGATCTCGCCAACGAGTTTAGGGGGAGTGCGTTCGAGGATGGCACGGACCATCGGCCCTATCTCCGTATCTTCCATCGTTTCGTTAGCCAGTTCTCGAATCGTTTGCACCAGGTAGGTATCGTCAAAGCAATGCCAAGCAGCCCCCGAAGTGACGGCGTTTTCCACCCAGTTCGCGGAGCAGTCCATCTTCTTTCGGGTCAGCAGCTCTCCTAGCACCTCACGGAGCAGCCACTCCAGGCCAGCTACGGTTTTGTTGAATGCTACCTGCTGATAGTCGAAATAGCGGCACACCAAGAGATGTTCTGCTGCCCGAATCGCCTTCGAACGGAAGCAAATTCGTTCTTGATCGTCGAGTTGAATCTGACTAAGAAGGTATTCAATATCCACATTGCCGTAGGGTAATCCCGTATGGTGAGCGGTTCGCATCAGGTAATCGATGCGATCCGCGTCTAGGTCGGAGCTGACGAGATTTGCAAATCGAGGAGGTTTCTGACGACGAAATATGTCAGCGATGGTTTGCCAGTAGTCCTTATCTCGGATCTTGGCCAACTCGTGGTCCAACGTAAGCACCCTCTCTCCCGCTGACTCGTGATTGAGAGGCTTGGCACCCTCATCTAGATTACTGCTGATGTCGCCTGTCGCCGGCGAGAGGAGGGTGGAAGAATAATGCTCCCTTATCGCCTCTTCCATCGCGTGCGAGTAGGGATAATGGCCGATATCGTGCAAAAGGCCTGCCAAGCGATACTGTTGGATTTCATCATCCGTCACGCGCGATGGGTAAGCTCTCTGAATCGCTTCCAACGTACGTCCGGCGACGTGGCAGACCCCCCAGTGAATGGCTGAAGCGAGAGTAGTCGGAGTTAGGAAAGACGTAATGCGCAAGGCCGAGCTGTTTGATGTTGCGAAGCCGCTGGAAGGCAGGTGTGGCGATCACCTGGCTCTCCAACTCCGTTAACTCGATACTACCGTGGACCGAGTCTGCGATCCGTTTATGGGGGCGAAGGGTCATTGGCATTCCCAAGGAGTCCATGCCGCTGAAGTTGAGATTCCGCCTGGGGGAGAAACTCCTGAAGGTATGGTTTTTCCTGACGAATCCGCGCGGTCGACTTATTGCTATCGAACATGCTTACACGTCGGAGAAAGTGCAACGACGCCAACAATTCGAGCCAGTCTTCTTGAGACAGAACTCCTTCTGGGGGGGATCGAGCAAGGGACGAATTCGCCTCAACCGCTCACGCAGTTCAGGCTTAAGAGTTCTACCTTGCGTATCGAGTTCTCCGGAATTGACCGCATCCGCCAGCGCGTAGTAATCCTTGGTCAACCCCGGACTATAGGGACCACGAAGATACCAACCGAATCGATACCCTAAGTCCACGCGCGCGATCTGGCCTAGGTAAACCGCTTTTTGGACGCGCTTTCGGTCATCGATCGTATCGATGTTGGATTCAATCTCTAGCTCGTCCAGAAATAGCTTGAGAGCGACTAGCTTCGCACTCATTCGTTTCCCTTTGGCGCACAAGTTGAGAAGAGAGTGACCCCAGTCAAATACATAAGCATACCGTAGCTGTCAATAGTGTGCAAGTGTTCAAAGGCGATTTTGGATCGCAGAGCGGAGGATAAACTATCTCGGAGACCGCCTCAACCCGAGATCGGCATCAGCATCGAGCGATGAAAATGCACGTGCCGCCAGCGGCCGTCGATGCGCTGCCACACGCGCGTCTCGGCGTTGCCGACCGTTAGCGCGTTGCCTTCCGGGCCGATGCGCTGCACTAGACGCATGTAGGCGATCACGGCCACGTCGCCCATGATGCGGACGTGCGGATTACACATGGTCGTCTGATGCCGGCCGCGGATGCCGCCGAGATCGAAATAATAGCGGTGAAACGCCAATCCCTCGACGAGATGGCCCAGGGATTCCGGCTCCAGCGAAGTCAGAGACGGATCGCACAACTCCTGATACGCGGCCCAATCGCCCAGGGCGATGCAATCGAGCAGTCGTTGATTCAACTCCAGTAGCTCGGTGGTTGTCGCGTCGCTCATGTTGTTGCTCGTTTCACTTTTCCGTAGTGCGATAGATGAACGCGCCTGGCAGCGCTTGGCGCAGCTCCGCCAATCCCGCCTCGCTGATGTGCGTGTTGCTCAGATCCAGCTCGCGCAGTTGGGTCAATTCCTTCAAATGTGCCACCGCCGTATCGCTGACCCTGGTGTCGGCGAGGCTCAGCTCTTGGAGATTTTTCAGCTCTTTCAAAGAGCTAATCCCCTCATCGCCGATGCGCGGCGAAGACAGATTCAACTCTTCGAGTCCGCGCAAGGCAGCCAAATGGGCGAGGCCGGTGTTGGTGACGGCAGTGCGATGCAGGCTCAAGCGCTGGAGGTTGAGTAGGGTTGTCAGCCGCCGCAGACCATCATCGTCGAGCGGCACATCCGCCAATTCCAGCGCTTCCAGGGCAATCAGCCGGCTCAGGTGCGTCAAGCCGGCGTCGGTGAGTGTAGTGTTTTCCAGATGCAGCTCGCGCAGCTCAGTCAAACCGCAGAGGTGCCGTAAACCATCGCCGCCCGCCGGCGGACCACTGAGGGCGAGTCCGCGCAGCTCTTTCAGTCCCGACAGACGTTTCAATCCGTCGCCGCTGATGTGTGTGCCAATCAAAATCAGATAGTGCAGGCGAGGGAAGGCGCTCAAGTAATCCAGATCGTCGTCGGCAGCAGGCCGATCAGTAAGATCGATCTTGACCACCGGCCGATCGCGGGAGGATTCCTCGATGTGGACCCTGCCCCCTAGCTGGTGGATGCGGGCCAAGGCACGTTCCTGATTTGGCGGCCGCAGCCACAGCCAAGCCGCTGCGCCGGTGCTCATCACGATGACACCAACAGACACGATAAGGATGAAACGCTTCATCGCCGCACCTCCTTGTGCGAGTTGTTTGTTTAGCCGCGAGCCGTAGGCGAGCGCTATCGCGCTTGCCT
>Ga0335075_10018168_pt1 | contig 10427 bp, 11 predicted proteins | sample Lox_Sample_24_FD_206723 | JGI IMG/M metagenome (GOLD analysis project Ga0335075, IMG submission 206723) | Soil microbial communities from Loxahatchee National Wildlife Refuge, Florida, United States - Lox_Sample_2.4 | ecosystem: Environmental > Terrestrial > Soil > Wetlands | place: USA... | reverse complement strand
CGCACCTCGATGTGCCTGTAGGCGGCGGCGTGGTTGTCGAATTTTCCGGTCGGATGGAGGCGCATGCGGGTGCCTTTACGGTCTAGTTTGCACTGCAGTACCCCAAGCGTAACACTTCGACTTCAGACCCTTAAAGCACCCTGAGCGGGGCCGTTTCGGGCCGCCACAGGGCGGGCAGGCCTTCCGGACGCTTTCAAATCGGCTTTACCCTGTAAAGTAGTCCGCCGATGACTTCACCTTTTAACAGCCGCAGGCCATCATTTGTGCAGCCGCTTCGCATGGAAGATCCAATGACCCCCGAGTCCGTCTCTTCGGTACCGCTCAAGACCTTGTTTCTGCAGGCCCCCTCCTTCGAGGGCTTCGACGGAGGCGCCGGCTCGCGGTACCAGGCCAAACGCGAGATCAAGTCCTTCTGGTTCCCGACCTGGCTGGCCCAACCGGCGGCCCTGGTCCCGGGTTCGCGCGTGCTGGATGCCCCGGCGGATGAACTGTCCGTCGAACAGACCCGCGCCATCGCCCGCGGGTACGACCTGGTCATCATGCACACCAGCACGCCCTCCTTTCCGACCGATGCGCGCTTTGCCGAACTGCTCAAGGAAGACAATCCGCGGGTGCTGATCGGACTGGTCGGCGCCAAGTCGATGGTGGATCCGGAAGGCTCGCTCAAGGCGACCACGGCCATCGACTTCGTTTGCCGGGAAGAGTTCGACTACACCTGCCAGGAGGTCGCCCAGGGACTGCCGCTCACGGACATCAAGGGACTTTCCTACCGGGATGCCGCGGGCAAGATCGTGCACAACCTGCCGCGCGCGATGATCGAGAACATGGACGACCTGCCGTTCGTCGCCCCCGTCTATCAGCGCGACCTGACCATCCGCAATTACTTCATCGGCTATCTGAAGCACCCGTACGTGAGCTTCTACACGGGGCGCGGCTGCCGCTCCAAGTGCACCTTCTGCCTGTGGCCGCAGACCGTGGGCGGCCATCGCTACCGGGTGCGCTCGGCCGAGAACGTGATCGCGGAGGTGCGCTGGATCAAGGAGAACATGCCGGAAGTGAAGGAGATCATGTTCGACGACGACACCTTCACGGACACCTCGAACCTGCCGCGCGTCGAGGCGATCGCCAGGGGCATGGGCGAACTCGGCATGACCTGGAGCTGCAACGCCAAGGCGAACGTTCCCTACAGGACCCTGAAGGTCATGAAGGACAATGGCCTGCGGCTGCTGCTGGTGGGCTACGAATCCGGCGATGACCAGATTCTGCTGAACATCAAGAAGGGCCTGCGCACCGACATCGCGCGGCGCTTCACCGAGGACTGCCGCAAACTCGGCATCCTGATCCATGGCACCTTCATCCTGGGCCTGCCGGGGGAGACCACCGAGACCATCGAGAAGACGATCAACTTCGCCAAGGAGATCAACCCGCACACCATCCAGGTCTCGCTCGCCGCGCCCTACCCGGGCACGACGCTGTACCGCCAGGCGGTGGAGAACGGCTGGCTGCAGGAGAACGAGGCGGTGAACCTGGTCAACGACCGCGGCGTGCAGCTGGCGGCGATCAGCTATCCGCACCTGTCCAAGGAACAGATCTTCCACAGCATGGAAGTGTTTTACAAACGCTTCTACTTCCGTCCCGGCAAGATCTGGGAGATCGTGCGCGAAATGCTCGGCAGCTGGGAGATGATGAAGCGCCGGCTGCGCGAGGGCGTGGAGTTCTTCCGCTTCCTGCGGGCCCACCAGGCATGAGCGCCGGTGCGATCGGCGGATATGCCTGCCTCGCAATCGCAGCAGGCTATCCGCTGATCGTACTGGTCGCGGCCCTCGCCTGGCGCCGCTACGTGTCCCGCGCGCGTCCGCAACCGGCGACCCGACCGCCCGTGACGGTGCTCAAGCCGCTGTGCGGCGCCGAACCCGGGCTCTATGAACTGCTGCGCACCTTCTGCCTGCAGGATTACCCGCAGTTTCAGATCGTGTTCGGCACCCTGGATGCGAACGATCCGGCGCTGGCGGTGGTGGCGCGCCTGACCGCCGAGTTCCCGGACCTGCCCATCGACCTGGTGGTCAACCCCCAGCGCCACGGCCACAACAACAAGAGCAACAATCTGATCAACATGCTCGGCGCCGCCCGCCATCCGGTGCTGCTGATCGCCGACAGCGACATCCAGGTGGGCCCCGACTACCTCGCGACGGTCACCGCGCCGCTGCACGATGCGCGCGTCGGACTGGTCACCTGCCTCTCCCAGGACTCGCCCACGCCGCGGGTGTGGTCGCGCCTGGGCGCCATGTACAACAACGAGTGGTACTTCCCCTCGGTGATGCTCGCCTGGTTCTTCGGCCATGAGAGCTACGCATCCGGCCAGACCCTGTGCCTGCGGCGCACCACGCTCGAGGACATCGGGGGACTCAAGGCCATCGTGGACCACTTGGCCGACGACTACCGGCTGGGGGAGCTGGTGCGCGCGCAGGGGCTGCGCATCGTGCTCTCCCCCTATGAGCTGCGGGCGAAGCACGACGAGCCGGACCTGCGCTCGCTCACCGGTCACGAACTGCGCTGGATCCGCACCCTGCGTGTCATCCGGCCGCTGTGCGTGACGATGATCTTCCTCACCTTCAGCCTGCTGCTGGGCTGCGGGGGCCTGGCGCTGCTGGCGGCGTCGGAATCGCTTCATGCCCTGGGCTGGACGCTGTTCGGCGCCACCGTCGCCGCGCGACTGGGCCTGCACGTGGTGTACCGTCTGGGCGGCGAGCGGCCGCTGTTCGCGGACCTGCACCTGCTGCCGGTGCGCGATGTGCTGCTGTTCGGCATCTGGTTCCAGAGCTTCTTCTGCCGGCGCGTGACCTGGCGCGGCACCCGCTTCGACGTCGATGCCACCGGCGTGATGCGCCGCGTCGCCTGATCTTCAGGCCTGATTGAAGGTCGCGGCATATATCGCGGGTCTGCTCGGACTCGCGCTGCTGGTGGCGCTGGTCATCCACGCCGATGTGCCCGCGATCCTGCACACCTGGCGACGGGCCGGCGCGGCACTGCTGCTGCCGGTCCCCTACCGCCTGCTGTTCTTCGCGCTGTACGCCGTGGGCTGGCGGGCGCTGCTGCGTCCCTACGATGCCCACCACCGGGCCGGTTTCGGCTGGGTGCTGTGGGTGACCATGGTGCGCGAGGCCATAGACCGGCTGCTGCCGGTCGCGAGTGTCGGCGGCGGCGTGGTCGGCGTGCGCCTGATGCGCAAACGGGATTTGCAGACCGTACCCGTGAGCGCCACCGTCATCGTGGAAATCCTGCTGACCCTGATCGTGATGTACGTGTTCGGCGCCGCCGCCACCCTGATCCTGTTCAGCAGTGGTGCCGCGAGCAACCATCGCGATGTCCTGATCGTGCTGGCCCTGAGCCTGCCGATTCCATTGGGTTCGCTGCTGCTGCTGCGCTACGGCTCGGTGTTCCAGCGACTGGAGCGCTTCCTCGGACCCATGGTCGGGCTGCGTGAAGCCGATGGCGCGGCTGCCCTCGATGCCGACCTGCGCGCCTGCCTCGGCCGGCTGCGTACGCTCGGCCTGGCAGGCTCGCTGCAGCTGGTGGCGCTGGTGTCCGCGGCTTTCGAGATCTGGTGGGCGCTGCGCCTGTTCGGTCATCCGGTGAGTGCCCCGGCGGCCGTGATGCTCGAAGGATTGACCCAGGCGTTGCGGCATCTGGCCTTCATCGTGCCGGCGGGTCTGGGCGTGCAGGAAGGCGCCCTGGTGCTGTTCGGCCATGCGCTCGGCATCAGCACCGAACTGGCGCTCTCGGTGTCGGCCGTCAAGCGGCTGCGGGAAATCCTCTGCGGCCTGCCGCCGCTGCTGTGGTGGCAGTGGTACGAAACCCGTACCCTAGGGACGCATGCCCGAGCTACCCGAGGTCGAGACCACCCGCCGCGGACTTGAACCGCATCTTGCGGGACAGACCATCCTGCGACTGACCGTTCACGACCACCGCCTGCGCTGGCCCGTGGATGCCCGGCTGCCCGAGAAGCTCGCCGGCCAGCGCGTCGAGTCCGTCGACCGGCGCGCCAAGTACCTGCTGCTGCGGCTCACGCATGGCACGGTGCTCTGGCACCTGGGCATGTCGGGCAGCCTGCGCGTCGTGCCGAGCGATCTGCCCGTCGGCGCGCATGACCACGTTGACCTGGCGCTGGCGTCGGGCCATACCGTCCGCTTCAACGATCCGCGCCGCTTCGGCAGCCTGCATTACGTGACCGGCGATCCCCAGCGGCATCCGCTGCTCGCGAAACTGGCGCCGGAGCCGTTCGATGCGGCCTTCGACGCCGGGTACCTGTGGCGCAAGTCCCGTCGCCGGAAGGTTTCGGTGAAGCAGCTGATCATGAACGGCCAGGTGGTGACCGGCGTGGGCAACATCTATGCGAGCGAAGTGCTGTTCCAGGCCGGCATCCGGCCACGACGCCAGAGCCGCAGTCTGCGGCGCGAAGAGGCGGCGCGGCTGGTGGCCGCGATCCGCAAGGTCCTGAAGCAGGCCATCCGCGTCGGTGGCACGACCCTGCGCGACTACGTCGATCCGCAGGGCAATCCCGGCTACTTTCGCCAGAAGCTGTTCGTCTACGAGCGCGCGGCGCAGCCCTGCCGCAAGTGCGCCACGCCGATCCGCTCGTTCACCCAGGGCCAGCGCTCCACCTACTACTGCCCCGGCTGCCAGGAATGAGGCCATGAGCGAGCTCATCGTCGCCCATCTGGGCGGCGTCGACCCGGTGATGAAACGGCTGATCGCCGCCGCCGGACCGTTGGCCCTCGACGTGCGCACGGACCAGTCACCCTTCGAGGCGCTGGCCCGCGCCATCGCGCACCAGCAGCTGCACGGCAAGGCCGCGCAGTCGATCCTCAACCGGCTGATCACCCACTGCGGGCAGGGCGCCTTCCCCGACCCGCAGGCGCTGCTGGCGCTCGAGGACGCCGCGCTGCGCGCCTCCGGGTTCTCGTTCTCGAAAATCGCCGCGCTGCGCGACCTCGCGACGAAGACCCTCAGCGGCATCGTTCCGCATCGCGATGCTCTGCATGCGCTCAGCGACCCCGAGATCATCGAGCGCCTCACGGCGGTGCGCGGCATCGGCCGCTGGACGGTGGAAATGCTGCTGATGTTCCAGCTGCAGCGGCCCGACGTACTGCCGGTGGATGACTTCGGCGTGCGCTACGGGTTTCGCCTCGCCTATGGCCTGCGCAAGATGCCGCCGCCGAAAGCGCTCGCGCTGTTCGGCGAGCGCTGGGCACCCTACCGCAGCGCGGCCGCCTGGTACCTGTGGCGGGCCGTGGACCTCGCGCGCGCCGGCCAGCTGCCGGCGCCCGGGCAGCCCCTGAAGCTGCCGCGACTGCCGCGCCGCCGCCGCAAGGCGGCCGCGAAGCGCCGCAAGGGTGAACCCGCAGTCAGGCGCGCCGCAGCTTCCGCAGCTCCTCGAGCACGATCGGGTGCACGAACTCGTGCACGTCGCCCCCCAGCACGGCGATCTCGCGCACCAGCGAAGAAGAAATGAAGGTGAACTGTTCCTGGGGCGTCAGGAACACGGTCTCGATGTCCCGGCCGAGATGCCGGTTCATGTTCGCCAGCTGGAACTCGAATTCGAAGTCCGACACCGCCCGCAGCCCGCGGATGATGACCGAAAGCTTGTGACGGTGCGCGAATTGCACGGTGAGTTCGGAGTAGCCCATGACCTCCACGTTGGGCAGGTCGGCGAGCACCCGGCGCGCGAGTTCCATGCGCTTCTCCTGCGCGAACAGCGGCGCCTTGCCGGCATTGCTGGCGATCGCCACCACGACCCGGTCGAACAGCGTCGCGGCGCGCCGCACCAGGTCGGCATGGCCATTGGTGATGGGATCGAAGGTGCCCGGGTACAGGGCGTGGCGGTTGTTGGTCAAGCTGTTCTCCCCAGCAGATGATACCCGACCTCACCGGCGCGCCCCGCCTTCAGCACCTGCCAGCCGGCGGGCAGCGGCGGCAGTCCCCCGCGCGCGGCGCATTCGGCATAGATGCGGGCCTGCGGGACCAGCCAGGCGCCGCTTTCCAGGCGCGCCGCGGCGGCTTCCAGCAGCGGGCCCGCGAACGGCGGGTCGAGGAATACCACGTCAAACCGCTCGGATCTGCCGGCCAGGTAGCCGAGGGCGTCTCCCGTGTGAACGTGGGCGGCCGCGGCCTGCCCATCGCCGAAGCTGTCGAGGGTCCGGCGCAAGTCCCGGGCCGCGGCGGCCGCCTGTTCGACGAACACCACGCGCGCCGCACCCCGGGACAAGGCCTCCAGCCCGAGCGCGCCGCTGCCGGCGAACAGGTCCAGGCAGCGTGCCCCGGCAATGACCGGCGCGAGCCAGTTGAAAAGGGTTTCCCGCACCCGGTCCGGAGTCGGGCGGATTCCGCCCTCGGGGAAACGCCAGGTCCGTCCCCGCCAGGTGCCGCCGATGATGCGCAACTTGCGCGCCTGGTTGCCGCGAGCTGTCAAGTGCCGCGCCCGACCTCCATTGCCGAAGCCGGATCATCATACAATAGGCCCATGCTCTTCCGACGCGACCCCAAGCCGGCCGAGGAATCCGCTGGCTTCCTGCAGCGCCTGCGCAGGAAACTCAACCGCGGCAGCTCCTGGCTGACCGATGGCCTGGTCACGCTGTTCCGCGGCCGCAAGATCGATGCGGAAATCCTCGAGGAACTGGAGACCCGGCTGCTGAGCGCCGACGTCGGCGTCGAGGCCACGCAGTACATCCTCGAGGACCTGCGCAAGCGGGTGGCGCGCCAGGAGCTCGCCGACGTCGAGGCGCTGATCGCGGCGCTGCGCCGGCTGATCACGGAAATCCTGACGCCCTGCGCACAACCGCTGCTGATCGATGCCGCGCAGCACCCGTTCGTCATCCTGGTGGTCGGCGTGAACGGCTCGGGCAAGACCACGACCATCGGCAAGCTCGCCCAGCGCCTGGCGGAAGCCGGCCAGAGCGTGATGCTGGCTGCGGGGGACACCTTCCGGGCCGCCGCCATCGAACAGCTGCAGGTGTGGGCGACGCGCACCGGCGCCGCGGTGGTCGCGCAGCAGGCCGGCGCCGACCCGGCCGCCGTGGTATTCGATGCCGCGCAGTCGGCGCGCTCGCGCGGCACCGACGTGCTGATCGCCGATACCGCCGGCAGGCTGCAGAACCAGTCGCACCTGATGGAGGAACTGAAGAAAGTGCGCCGCGTGATCCAGCGCGTCGATGGTTCGGCGCCGCACGAGGTGCTGCTGGTGCTCGATGCCAACCAGGGCCAGAACGCCCTGTCCCAGGCCATCCAGTTCCACCAGGCCATCGGCGTCACGGGCCTGGTGCTGACCAAGCTCGACGGCACCGCCAAGGGCGGCATCGTCCTCGCCATCGCCCGCAAGCTGCAGCTGCCCATCCGCTTCATCGGCGTCGGCGAGCAGGCCGGCGACTTCGGCGAGTTCAACGCCGAGGCGTTCGCCACGGCGCTGGTCGAAGGGGTGGGCACCGCCGCCGCATGATTCTCTTCGAGCGCGTCAGCAAACGGTACCGCAACGGGCGCGAGGCGCTGCGTTCGGCGACCTTCAGCATCGACCGCGGCGAGATGGTGTTCCTGACCGGCCGCTCCGGCGCCGGCAAGAGCACGGTGCTGAAACTGATCGCGCTGCTCGAGCGTCCCACCCGCGGCAACGCCGTGGTCAACGGCCACAACCTCGCCACCCTCAGGTCACGGCATCTGCCGGCCTACCGCCGCACCCTGGGGGTGGTATTCCAGGAGCACCGGCTGCTCGATGATCGTCCGGTGTTCGACAACGTCGCGCTGCCGCTGGTGGTCTCGGGCGTGAGTCCCCCGGAGATGGACAAGCGCGTGCGGGCCGCCCTGGACCAGGTGGGGCTGCTCGGCAAGGAGCGGCTGCTGCCGAGCGAACTGTCGGTCGGCGAACAGCAGCGCGTCGGCATTGCGCGGGCGGTGGTCGGCAAGCCCGCCGTGCTGATCGCCGATGAACCCACCGGCAATCTCGACCCGGGGCTGGCCCTGGAGGTCATGCGCCTCTTCAAGCGCTTCGCCGACGTGGGGGTGACGGTGATCGTGGCCACACACGATCTGCACGTGGTGCACGAGTTCAGCCAGCGCACCATCGTCCTGGCCGACGGGCAGGTGCAGGGCGGGGCGGAGGCGCCGCTGCCGAGCATGACGGCGGTCAGATGATCGCCGGCTATTTCACCCACCACGCCCAGGCGCTGCTCGGCTCGCTGGGACGACTGTGCCGGGCGCCCTTCGCCACCGCGCTCACCCTCCTGGTGATCGGTCTCGCACTGGCGCTGCCGCTGGCCCTGGCACTGTTCGTCTCCAACGCCATGGCCGCCACCGGCGGGTTCACGGGCGCGGTCGACGTGTCGGTGTACTTCAAACCCGACACGGCCCTGTCCCGCGTGCAGCAGCTGGCCCGGGACACGCGCGCCCGCGCGGGTGTGGCGACGGTACAGGTGATCAGCTCCGCCGACGCACTGGCGGAATTCCGCCAGTACTCCGGCTTCGGCGCGGCGCTGGATGCGCTGGGCAGCAATCCCCTGCCCAATGTCCTGCACGTGCGCCCGGCGCCCGACGCCAGCGGCGCGGCGGATCTCGATGCGCTCCGGCACTACCTGGCGGCCTGGCCGGAAGTGGATACCGTGCAGGTCGACGCCGAGTGGGTGCTGCGCTTCAACGCCATCCTGGGCCTGCTGCGCCGGGTGCTGGGCATTGCCGCGGTACTGCTGGGGGCCGGGGTGCTGGCCGTCATCGGCAATACCATCCGGCTTGAAATCCAGGGGCGCCGCCCCGAGATCGAAGTGGTGCGGCTCGTCGGCGGCTCGACGGGATTCGTGCGCCGGCCTTTCCTGTACGCGGGGATGCTGTACGGGCTGGGCGGGGCGCTGCTGGCCTGGGGACTGGTCGTCCTGGCGGTGCTGGTCCTGCGGACCCCGGTCGCGACCCTGGCGCAGCTGTATGGCAGCCGGTATGCCCTGTCGGGGCCCGGAGTGCGGGAGGTTGCGGTGGTGCTCGGCGCCGGGGTGGCCCTCGGATGGCTGGGGGCGTGGGCCGCTGCGGCCCGGCACCTGCGAAGGATCGAACCTCGGGCTTAGCCGTTGTAGATGGCTGTTTTTATTGGATTTATAGCCTAGAGCGACGTTGAACTTCCCGGGCGGCTTAGCACTCTAATGACCTGAGTGCTAATATCTGCCTCAAGTTCGAATCGAAGGGAGCCCGCATGACTACCGCTACCGCACTGGTCGCTCCTCAATCAGACCTGGCCCTGGCCGGGCCGCTGGGAAGCCTGGACGCGTATGTCGATCGCGTCAGCCGGATCCCGGTCCTGTCCCGCGAGGAAGAGCACAACCTGGCCGTCCGGTACCGCTCGGAAGACGACCTGGATGCGGCCCGCAAGCTGGTGCTGTCGCACCTGCGCTTCGTCGTGCACATCGCCCGCGGCTACACCGGTTATGGCCTGCCGATGGGTGACCTCATCCAGGAAGGCAACGTCGGCCTCATGAAGGCCGTGAAGCGTTTCGACCCGGCGGTGAATGTCCGCCTGGTCTCCTTCGCCGTGCACTGGGTGCGCGCCGAGATCCATGAATACGTGCTGCGCAACTGGCGCCTGGTCAAGGTTGCGACGACCAAGGCCCAGCGCAAGCTGTTCTTCAACCTGCGCCGCATGAAGAAGAACCTCTCCTGGCTGTCGCATGAAGAGACGGCCGCGGTCGCCCGTGATCTCGGCGTCACGACCGCCGAGGTGAGCGAAATGGAGCAGCGGCTGTCGGCCCGCGACATGTCGTTCGATCCGACGCCCGACAGCGATGACGAGGAGGCCTCGTACAGCCCGGCGTCGTACCTGCCGGCGCCGGCCGCGGACCCTGCCGAAAGCGTGGAGGCGCAGGAGTGGGAAAGCGTCTCGAGCGCGAACCTGCAGTCGGCGCTGGACAAGCTGGACGCGCGCAGCCGTGACATCCTGATCAGCCGCTGGACGGGCGAAGGCAAGTCGACGCTGCACGAACTCGCCGCGCGCTACAAGGTGTCGGCCGAGCGCATCCGCCAGATCGAAACGCAGGCGCTGGGAAAGCTGCGGGGCATGATGACGCCCGCCTGAGCCGGCCCTGCCCGGCCTTCAGGTCGGCTCGGGCGTCCCCGCCTCTCCCAACGCCTCCGGCTGCATGGCCGCGGCCATGACCGCGGCCGCCACCCGCTCGTGAACCTGCTTGTCGAGGGGATTCGGCACCAGATCCTCTCCGGCCGCCAGCGCGATCGCCTCGGCGGCCGCGATCAGCATGGCGTCCGTGAAGCACGGCGCATGGGCGGCGAGTGCGCCCCGGAACAGACCCGGAAACGCCAGCACGTTGTTCACGCCCTTGCCGTCGGCCGCGAAGGCCGCACCACGTTCCATGGCCTCCAGCGGATCGATCTCACTTTCAGGGTTC
>Ga0335075_10018167_pt1 | contig 10427 bp, 8 predicted proteins | sample Lox_Sample_24_FD_206723 | JGI IMG/M metagenome (GOLD analysis project Ga0335075, IMG submission 206723) | Soil microbial communities from Loxahatchee National Wildlife Refuge, Florida, United States - Lox_Sample_2.4 | ecosystem: Environmental > Terrestrial > Soil > Wetlands | place: USA: Florida... | reverse complement strand
TCTTTTTCGAACGCGACGAGAAAAGTGCGAAGCCGGCATTGGAACAGGGCAGCGACGGAAAGATTCCTCTCAAGCGAATTTCGCAGCAGGTGACTCGCCGGATGGAACGGGAGCTGATTCTAAAAGTGCTACAAGCGAACCATTGGAATCGGCGCAAGACCGCCGAGGCTCTCAAGATCAGCTATCGTGCATTGCTGTACAAGGTGCGGCAGGCAGGGTTGCCGGCGAAACGTCCGCACCGCGCTTCTGCTGTAGCGGTCGGCAAGGATTCCATTCAAACACCCGTGCCGGGCGATTGATCCGGCACAATTTGAGCTTCTTTTCCGATTTTGTCGGTCCAGCCCCCCAGTACCTTCTTGGAAAATAAGCCCTCGGCGCGTTCTTGCCCGTTTGCCTCCTTTTCGCTAGCCTGAAACTCTAATGCCGAAAGTCGCCTCAATGCCAAGGGTCGCAGCCGTGCCGAAGGTCGCCGCTAAGTCAGGTCTGAAGGTTTGCCTTCTATCGCCGCATCCGATGGTTCTTGATGAGTTCCATCGCCTGCTTGAGAAGTCCGGGTTCCAGATCGTTTCGAAGCAACTTGATTCGATGCTCGCGCCTGATCTGCGAAATCTGGAGGTACCTCGAGCTCCGGTTTACGTCATCGACGCACATGCCGCGCGTCAGGCGACAGGCGCCCTGCTGGGTAATATTCTGGACCGGTGCCCCACGGCCCGTTTGCTGGTTGTCGGCGAAAAGCTCGACGAAGACGAGAATTACAGTCTGCTGCGGCAAGGTGTGAAAGGCATTCTGAACTATGAAGAAGCTCGCGAGCAACTCCCTCGGGCGCTTCCGCTGGTCGCGAACGGAGGATTTTGGGTTCCCCGCGCAGTTCTTTCGCGGTTCGTGGATTCGATTCTCAACAGCACGCAGGGGCGGCGGCTCCGAGGCGACTCACCCGCCGAACTGAGCCGGCGTGAGCAGGAAGTTCTCAACGGGCTCCTGGAAAACTTGGCTAACAAGGAAGTGGCTGATCGTTTGCACATCTCGGAACGAACCGTAAAATTCCACGTGTCCAATCTCCTCGCGAAGTTTGGCGTGCGCCGGCGCGCAGACCTGATCCTGCTTTGCTTCCAGCGACGGACCAACGGAATGTAGTCGTCGGATTCCGCACCTCTTTCCCCCACCACGGGCTGTTATAATTTACTCGGCTACTCATCGCGATCCGACGAGCCAATGACGACATTTTCCATTCACAATTTTGGCTGCCGCGCAACCGAGGCAGACGCCGCCAGCCTGCGCCAAGCACTGCTTTCTAACGGCCTGAGGCTCACGGACGACCAGTCAGCCGCGGATGTTGTGGTGCTGAATACCTGTACCGTAACCGGGAGTGCCGACGCGCAAGCGCGCGAGGCGGTGCGCAAGATTCACCGTACGAACCCTTCGGCAAGGATCGTCGTTTCCGGCTGTTACGCGCAGCGCGCGCCAGAGGAAGTCGCCGTGCTGCCGGGCGTGGCTCTGGTTGTAGGCAATTCGCATATTGCGGAAATTCCGGACATCGTTTCCGGTCCAACATTTGCGTCTTCTTCGACTCCGAATTTTGTCGCCGCTTCCGAAATCGTCGACCCGCCGTCGCTTGCACGCGCGCCTGCCAAAATCCTGACGTCCGATATCTTCGCGAGCGGGATTTCGCTGCCGGTTTCCGGGTTCCCGGACGATGATCGGACTCGTCCCATTCTGAAGATTCAGGACGGCTGCAATCATCGTTGCTCGTATTGCGTTATACCGTTTGTTCGCGGACGCAGTCGCAGCGTTCCCCCGAACGCCGTAGTGGAGCAGGTACGGAATTTCGTTGACGGCGGAGCGAAAGAGATTGTTTTGAGCGGAATCAATTTGGGCAGCTATGGCCGCGACCTTTCGCCGCGAACTGGATTGCAGCCGCTCGTGCGGCGCATTCTTGCCGAAACGGAAATCGAGCGTCTTCGCTTCAGTTCGATCGAGCCGCAGGATGTGACTCAAGACTTCATCGATATGGTCGCTTTGTCCGATCGAATCGCGCCGCACTTTCACGTCCCTCTGCAGGCGGGTTCGGATCGGATTCTGCGCGCCATGCATCGGTGGTATCGCGCCGCGCACTATGCGGAGAGAATCCGTTACATCCGGCAGGCATTGCCGCACGCTGCGATTGGCGCCGATGTGATAGCGGGCTTTCCGGGAGAGACCGAAGACGATTTTGCCCGTACGGCGGACCTGGTCGAACGATTGCCGTTCACGTACTTACACGCTTTCTCCTTTTCACAACGTCCCGGAACTGAGGCTGCGCGACTTGGCGGTGCCGTAAGTGAGTTTATCGTTCGGACTCGTGCTCGCCGGCTGCGAGCTATTGGGGCGCTAAAAACTGCGGCGTTTAGAAAATTGCAAAGGTCTGCTTGGCAGAAAGCGCTGACGCTTCATCGGAGCGGCGACGATTGGACGGAATGCCTGACTTCGAACTACTTACGAGTGCGCATTGGAGGTCGGGTTCCGGCGAATCGCTGGTGCTGGGTTCGAGTAACGGGTCAAGCCGAAGAAATTTCGAGCGAATGTCGCCTTTTGGATGATCCTGGTTGTGAGCCGGCGGGCGGAGCTGGATCAAAGTGCGCGACAGAACTGTGCTAAAGCCGCCGGTTATTTTTTTGCCGCGCGTCCTGCGACTCCACGACTAATCCTCGAAAATCACCTGAGCCACCGCCAGATTCCCACTGTGCGTGATCGTAAGAGAGATGTTTCTGACGCGCAACCGGTCGGCGATCTGGCGTGTCACTCCTTGCAGGTTCAAAGTGGGTTTTCCGCTTGAGGCGTTCACTACCTCGATGTCACGCCAACGAACGCCGCGTCTCCAGCCCGTGCCGAGTGCTTTCATCGTGGCTTCCTTCGCTGCGAATCGAGCGGCGTAACGCTCGAATTTGTTTTTGTGGCTTTCGCAATAGGCGACTTCGCGTGCGGTGTACAGCCGGCGGAGAACTGCGTCGCCTCGTCGTGTGAGGACCTGCTCGATGCGATCGATTTCAGCGATGTCCAAACCCAAACCGACGATCACGAGCCCTCGCTACTGCTGGAGCCGTATACACAACTCGATCTGGTCCCTGCCGCGCGGCAATTATAACTATTTACTATAATGTTTTGGGATCACTCGGCGAGTGAGCAATGGGAGCGAGAACGAGCACGGAAACCAAGCCACGGCGCAATCGACCTACCGCTCATAAGGCGAACCGCGACGATTGGAACATGCGCAAGACAGGCGGGCTACAGATTCTGACCGCTTGCCAATTGGTCGATTTGGACTGGCTCGCTCACGGATTTAGCACGCGCCCAGGAGGAGCAAGCGAACTGCAGTTGAGTCCAGGACGCCGATCGGAACACGTGTTAAACCTTGGATTCACTGATTGGGATGGTCGTCGCAATGTTCTTCGCAACCGCGAAGAATTTGCCAGCTGCCTTGGCGCGCACGAAATGCGTCTCTTGGCGCTCCGACAAGTCCATTCGGACATCGTTCAAGGAATTCACTCCGCACCATCTGAATCACCGCTTCAGGGCGATGCGCTTTTCACCCGTGAACCCGGAATGTTGTTGACTGTTCAAACTGCGGATTGCATCCCGATACTGTTCGCCGACACACGCGCACGCGCCATCGCAGCGATTCACTCGGGCTGGCGCGGCACTCTCCGGCGAATCGCGGAAAAAACGCTGGGCCGTATGAGGATGGAGTTTGGCACGCGCCCTGAAGACGTAGTCGTGGCGATCGGCCCGGGCATCGGTGGCTGCTGCTATGAAGTCGGACACGAAGTGGCCAAGGAATTTGCGTCTCAGTTTAGGCAGGCGCGGGAATGGTTTGAGGGGCCATTCACCGCGATCGCGGCGGGTGACAGCGATCCGAACTGGCTGCCATGGTTGACTATGGCGCCGCCGGGGCACGCACCAGAGCCACCTCGCGTGCATTTAAACTTGATTGCCGCGAATCGCGCCATTCTCGTGGATGCAGGAGTGCGGCCGCAAAGAATCGCCGTCTCCGGGTTTTGTACTTCTTGCAGGACCGATCTTTTTTTCAGCTACCGCAGGGAAAGCGAAACCGGCCGTATGATGGCCGCGATCGGCATTCGAGGAAAATCGCAAACGAAAAGGAAAGCAAAGTCAGAAAGATGAATTCCGCCTCGTGCGCTTACTTTAGCTCCTTCGTTCTTGATCTTTCGTTTGGGGCTCAGGGTGCTGTAAGAGAGACTTGCGTGAGATTCGGCGGGATCGTTTCTGATAGTGCCAATTGACCACAGGCGGCCATCACATCCTGACCGCGCGAATACCGGACGAAAACGGGCACGCCTTTGTCGGCCAGAATAGTGCGAAATGCTTCAATTCGCTGTGTGTCGGGTTTCTGATAGGGCAAATCGCCCGGATTCCACGGAATCAGATTCACTTTGGCTCGCACGTTGGAAACGAGCTTCACGACTCGTCGAGCATCGTCTTGTGAATCATTGAAGCCTCCAAGCAGCACGTATTCGAATGTCAGCTTTTCCCACGGGCGCAGCGGGTAAGCGCGGCACGCCGCCAGCAGTTTTTCGATAGGATACTTTCGGTTGATTGGCATGATCTGATTGCGCTGGGCGTCGGAGGAAGCGTTCAGCGAAATAGCCAGTTTGGGCCTGATCTTCTCTTTTGCAAGACGTTCAATGCCGGGAATAATTCCGCTGGTCGACAGTGTTACATGCTTCGGCGAAAGGGCCATGCCGTTAGGGTCGAGCAAGATCTGCATGGCGGTCATCACGGCTTCATAGTTCAGCAGTGGTTCGCCCTGGCCCATCAGTACGAGATTCGTCTGCGGTTTCAGCTTCTCCCGATTCTCTTTCAGTGCGACAAGCACCTGGCCCAATATTTCGCCTGTTGTCAGATTGCGGATCAGGCCGAGTGTAGCTGTCAGGCAAAACCGGCAATCAACGGCACAGCCCGCTTGCGTCGAAATGCAAATCGTTTGCCTCTTGTCTTCGGGCATAAAGACTGTCTCGACCGTCGCGTTGGCTGGAATTCCACGATCGCGGATCAAATCGCTGTCGTCGTTCGCCAGGGCCAGCACGTACCGGACGGTTCCGTCGGCGGAGAGATGCGCACGGACGGTTCGTGGCAATGTCAGCGCTCTCTCATGGGCGAGCTTCTCGCGGAATGCCCGTGGAAGATTTGTCATCTCCGCAAAGGCGCAGCGCCCCTCGGCATAAATTGCGTGATAGATTTGCGCGCCCCGGTAGGGTGGCTCGCCCATAGTCCGCGCAACGTGTCGCAGGTGCTCGGCGGACATGCCCAGGAGATTTGTGCGTTGGATTGAACCGGGCGACGGCATCGGCATTTTCTTCATGATAGCATGCGCTCGGTCGCGCAATTTGCTCGCGTGGGGCGATCGATAATTCCAGAACCCCGGCGTAACTGAAGCGAAAGAAAAGGTTTTCGGGCGCAGACACCATAGACGAAGCTGCTCTGGACCGTTGACAGATACAGCGTGGTGGGCCATAGTGTTTCGGGGTCTTCTCTCTCGATGGCAGTCAAGGTCCGTGGGGTTTCGGGCCTGCTGAGGCCGGGCTTTTTGATTGTTGCGGCGCTCGTGGGGGTCACGCTGCTGCCGCGTATCGCTTTTGGTCGCCAGACGGTTCAAACCCCGCAGCAGACAAACGAAAAGATCCTGCAGCTTGCCAGCCGAGCTCGGACGGAACCGGTGGACATCCCCATCGGCGCGGGTGATCTTGTGCACGTCGATGTGTTCGACGTGCCCGACCTTTCTCGCGACGTGCGAGTGTCTCAAACCGGCGATATCACGTTCCCGCTATTGCCTGGATTGATTCACGTCGCCGGCCTCGACGTTTTCCAACTTCAGAACAAAATGGCTCAGCTTCTTATCGAGAACGGGCTGGTATCTCATCCGCAGGTCTCCGTGTTCGTCAAAGAGCAGAACAGTCAACCAATTTCTATTGTGGGTGCGGTCCGACATCCGATGGTATATCAGGCGGTTCGCCCGACCACGCTTCTGCAGGTGTTGGCTGAAGCCGGCGGTATCGGTGATGATGCCGGCGGAGACGTGATCATTACTCGACCAGCAGATCCCACGCCGCAAACAGATGCACCTAAGGCGTCCTCAACCGATCCCGATCCCCCGGCCGATCCGCCAGGCGGAGATCCGCCCGCCGAGCCGGAGGTCATTACGGTTCATCTGCAAGACTTGTTGGATTCCGGAATTTCCAAGGACATTCCTGTTGAGGGAGGCGATGTGATCCGTGTCCCGCAGGCCGGCATAGTTTACGTGCTTGGTGCTGGGATTTCCCAACCAGGCGGATACGTCCTGCAGGGCCACGGGCAGAATGTCACGATTCTGAGAGCTGTTGCCTTGGCACACGGGTTAACCGGCTTTGCCAAGGCAGACAGCTCCGTGATTCTCCGCACGAATCCGGTCACCGGAAAGCGCGAAGAGATTCACGTCCGAATCAAACAGATTGAAAAGAACAAGGCGCCCGATGTACCAGTTCTCTCGAATGACATTCTTTACATTCCTGATAGTGCAGGAAAAAAGGCTTTGGCGCGCGCCGGCGAATCCGCGATCGGCATCGGCACCTCTGTAGCGATTTATCGCGTGGCGTACTAACCGGTCCCCAAGGAGAAACTCTCGACTGTTCCAAATGGAAGACGCCCCCAAAACTTCGTTGCGCAGGCAGACGGAATCGCTGACCGTCGTTCCTGCACCCTCCGTGTTTCCATGGGATCAACCGGCCCGTGAACGTCATCTACTCGACTATCTGATTATCCTTCGTAAGCATCAGTGGCTGATTCTTACATTCCTTCTTACGACCGTAACCGTCGTCACCATCGCCACAGTAAAACAGAAGCCGATCTACCAGGCGTCGGGCAGCGTGGAAATCGACAAGGAAACGCAGAATCAGATGCAGCTGCCGAATGAGATGACCGACTGGGACGAGTACATGGACACCGAGGACTACATCGAGACCCAGACGAAGATCCTGGAGAGTGAGACGCTGGCCCTGCAGACGATTCGGACCCTCGACCTCGGTCACTACCCGGAGTTCGGTGGCTCGGGCCAGGCCACAGCGTTCACCGGAAAATCTGGAGAGCAACGCCCGGCAATTCTAGGCGCATTTTTGAGCCGGCTGGCTGTGAAGCGCGTTCCTGACAGCCGTCTGATCGAAGTAAGCTTTTCCGCGCACGATCCTCAGCTTGCGGCTCTCGTCGTAAACACCCATCTTCAGAATTTTATCGAGGGAAACTTCCGCAGCAAGTACGATGCGACCACTCAGGCATCGAACTGGCTTTCGGCTGAGTTGGAAGAGTTGCGGATGAAAGTGGAGAAATCCGAAAACGACCGGCTCGCATACGAGCGCCAGAATCAAATATGGCAAGTCGATGAGAAGCAGAACATTACGACACAGAAGCTCTCTGATCTGAGTAATGCGGTTACCGTGGCGCAGACGGAATTGGCAACGAAGCAAGCTTTGTACCAGATGGCGACTTCAGCCGATGTCGACGCCTTGCCCGCCATCCGGGACAATCCTCTAGTCCAGGACCTTCTAAGGCGGAAGTCAGATTTAGCGCAGCAGTACACCACGGCATTGTCACAGTTCGGTCCGAACTATCCTACGGTTCAGCACATAGCGTCGCAGCAGCGCGAAGTTGAACAGAACCTTGTGGCCGCCAGGAAATCCGCTGTCGAAAGCATCAAAGACGACTACGAGACTGCGCGAGACCACGTTGCGATTTTGCAGCAAGCACTCGACCAGCAGAAGGCTGAGGCAAACGCCATGGCGGAGAAGCTGGTCAACTATCAGATTCTTGAACACGATGCTGATGCCAATAAACAGATGTACGACGGTCTCCTGCAGAAGCTGAAGGAAGCTGACATTGCCGCCGGTCTTCGATCCAGCAACATTCGCATCGTGGACCCAGCTTTGACGCCCACGACGCCCGCCGGGCCAGCGAAGGGCCGAGACATCTCTCTCTCGCTCGTTATTGGCCTGCTTGGGGGCATCGGCCTGGCGTTCTTCCGCGAATATCTGGACAACACCGTAAAATCGCCGGATGAAATCGAGTCGCTCACGGGCTTGCCCCTGCTTGCGGTCGTTCCCTCTCTGCCGAGTTCCAACGGCCACCATCGGCGTCTCGTGCGATTCGCACGCGACGCAGCAACGCGTTCCGAACCTACTAAGATTGAGCTGCTCTCTTACGCACAGCCCAAGTCGCAGATATCCGAAGCCTTCCGCGGTCTCCGCACGTCGCTGTTGCTCTCACAGGCCGAACACCCGCCGCAGGTGATTCTGGTCACCAGCTCGCTTCCTCGCGAAGGGAAAACTACGGCCGCCGCTAATTTGGCAGTCACTCTCGCGCAGCTGGGTGACCGCACATTACTTCTCGATTCGGATCTACGCAAGCCGGGCGTCCGTCGTGCATTGAATCTACCGCCGGCTAACGAAGCAGGGCTCAGCTCCTACCTCGCTGGCGTTTGTACTCTTGATGAGGTGATCGTGCCGCATCCAGCGATCAAGAACCTGGCTGCATTGATCACGGGCCCTGTCCCACCCAGTCCGGCCGACCTGCTTTCCTCGCATCGCATGCGTGAGGGGATCGCGGAACTACGGCGTCGTTTCAAATTCATCGTAATCGATTCTCCGCCGGTGATGGCCGCAACCGACGCGGTGATTCTGTCCGCCGTAACGGACGGTGTGCTGCTGGTCGTGCGCAGTGGAGAGACTCCGAAGGAAGCCTTCACCCGGAGCCGCGACGTGCTTGCCTCGGTGAAATGTCGCATGCTGGGCGTCGTCCTGAATGCGGTTAACGCGGGCGCGCCCGATTATTACTACTCGTATCGCTATTACCCGTACGCCTATGGCTACGGATATGGCGAAGAGGCATCGGATGCATCGGTTGAGACTGGCGGCGACAACGCCGCTATATCTTAGTTTGACTTCTCAATTTCCGCTTATGAAGGGGGCACCGTGCGTTACTTGATCACGGGGGGCGCGGGATTTATCGGGTCGCACTTGGCAGAATCGCTGGTTAGCCGCGGAGACACTGTGCTGATTATCGATGACCTGTCCACCGGAAGCGTGGAGAATGTTCGGCACCTGAAGAAATGCGATCGCTTTCATTATGTTTTTGATTCCATCTCCAACAAGCATTTGCTGGCGGAACTCGTTGACGAATCGGACGTGATCTTTCATCTGGCCGCCGCTGTCGGCGTGCGACTGATTGTGGAAAGTCCAGTCCGGACCCTTGAAACCAACGTGTACGGCACTCAGTTGGTACTTGATGCAGCCTCGAAAAAGAAGAAGTTGGTCGTGACGGCGTCCACCTCCGAGGTCTACGGTAAGAGTGAGAAGGTGCCGTTCCGCGAAGATGCTGATTTGGTTCTTGGCCCGACAACGAAGGGTCGCTGGAGCTATGCCGCGTCCAAAGCTCTCGACGAGTTCCTGGCGCTTTCCTACTGGAAGGAGAAAAAACAGCCCGTCATTGTCGCGCGTTTTTTCAACACCGTCGGGCCGCGCCAGACGGGCCGGTATGGGATGGTTCTGCCCAATTTCGTCCGCCAGGCCCTCGATGGCGCTCCCATCACGGTTTTTGGCACTGGAAAACAGTCACGCTGTTTCTGCGACGTACGAGATACGGTCGAAGCGATTCTTCGCCTTATAGCCACCGAATCCGCAGTCGGCGAGGTAGTGAACATCGGAACCGATCAGGAAATTTCGATTGAGGATTTAGCCAGCCTGGTGAAGGAGCGCACGAGCAGTAGCTCAGCGATCCGCTATATTCCGTACGATCAGGCGTACGAGCATGGTTTCGAGGATATGCATCGCCGCGTCCCGTCACTCGAAAAGCTCGAACGCCTGGTGTCCTTCCGTCCGGCCACTCGGCTCGACGAGATAATCGATCGCGTCGTAGCCTTCTTTCAGAAGAAGACTGACGACGAATGGGTTTTGCCGGCTGGGACGCAGCGCGCTGGCCAAGATTTCTTGCCCCGGACCGCCGCGCCCTAGCCGGCGATGGCATCGCGCGAGACTGTCCTCGGCTGGTTTTTCGTGGCATATTCAACTCTACCCGGGTGCATGCGCGCTGAGCGATGAACGTTACCTCAATCAAAACCGGAGCGCATCAGCAGGATACCGCTGCTGGCCTGCGATTGTTTCCTCGAAGCACTGAGCGCCGGACTGTCACAAGCCTTGGTGTAATCGTTCCCGTCTACAACGAGCAGTACCTGATCGCGTCAAGCCTAGCTCGGCTTGCCGTGCTCGGAGAATCGCCGCTCCTCAATCACATCGAGGTAGTGGTCGTGGACGACGGTTCTTCCGACCAGACTTCGCAGGCCATTGAACACTTCCGCGCTCGGCTCGATCATCTCGGAGGAGGTGACAAGTTCTCTTGGCTTTTTGTTCGGC
>Ga0335075_10018165_pt1 | contig 10427 bp, 6 predicted proteins | sample Lox_Sample_24_FD_206723 | JGI IMG/M metagenome (GOLD analysis project Ga0335075, IMG submission 206723) | Soil microbial communities from Loxahatchee National Wildlife Refuge, Florida, United States - Lox_Sample_2.4 | ecosystem: Environmental > Terrestrial > Soil > Wetlands | place: USA: Florida... | reverse complement strand
CCGGCATTCTCGAACGGCACGCAGAGCAGGCTGGTGAAGCCGTTCTCCAGCGCCGCCTGGGTGGAGGGGTAGCGGCTGAAATCAAGAGCGGAGAGATCGGTCACGGCCATCAACCGCTGGTGCATGACCGAAGCGCCGGCGATCGAGTTGTCCTCGCGCATCGACAACCGCCGGATGAACTGGACATAGCTTTCGGCGCCGCTTCCCGGCGCCACGTATTCCGCCTCGAGCTCGCAATAGGTGGCATGGGGGGCGGTGCCGTAGGCGAGCGCGCAATCGGCGGCGACATGCTCGGCGATGAGATGCAGGCAGGCGCGCATCGCGGCCTTGAAATCGGCGGCGGCGAGCGCCGCTTCGGTGAGGTCGCCGAGGAGCTTGAGGCGCGCTTCGGCGAGGCAGCGCGCATCGCGCTCGGCGGCAAGGCGCCGTTCCGCCTCGCGCCGCTCGATCTCGCCGACCAGCATCGCGGCGAGCCCTTCCAGATGCTCGCGCGCCGCCGTGCCGATATCGGGCCGCGGCATGTGGTCGATGACCGAGAGCGCGCCGATGCAGGAGCCGTCGGCGCCGATCAGCGGCGCGCCGGCATAGAACAGGATGGCGCCCGCCCGCACCGCCGGGCTGTCGGCGAAACGCGCATCGAGCCGCGCATCCGCGATCACCAGCGCCGTTTCTTCGCAGACGGTGTGGTCCCAGAACTCCTGGGCGAACGGGATTTCGTCGCCATCGGCGCCGGCGCGGGCGATGACCCGGTGGCGGTTGGCGACCGCGACGGTCACCAGCGCCATCGGCGTGCCGAAGAGCAGCTGCGCCAGCCGCGCGATGCGATCGAACGCCGCTTCCGGCTCGTGCTCGAGGCCGTCGATGCGATCAGGCGCGCCGACCCGCGCCGCTTCGTTCTGTCTGACCGTCGCCGCCGTCATCGACGCGCTCGCGCCTCCTCCGCTCGCGATCGCTGCCGCCCCCATCGGGCGTGGCCTCGAGGCGCGCCGCTTCGCGCCGCGACAAAGTGCTGAAGTCCTCGGGCCTTCGGCGTGGTGCCCCGGAATGTCGCGGAGGGGCGGAAATACTGCGCGAGCTTACGTCCCCCTCGCGCTCTGGTGGAAGCCACACTTCCGGACAATAGCAGCGCCCCGGGCCGCACGCCACGCGTGCATCGCCGGGGATATGCAACGTAGAGTTTTAGACGAATGCGCGTCATTTTGCGGCGCGGCGACAGTAGCCCGGTTTGGCGACCGCTGCAAAAACCAATGCGCAGCATTTGAGCGAACAGTCAGAAATTGACAAATCTGATATGCCAGATACATTAATCTGGCATATCAGAAACAAGACAAGCCGGCGAGGAGGCAGGGCACCGTGGCGACACCGCGATTGGACGTAAAGCCGATCGACACGCAATCAAGCTTCCGCACGCAGGCCTATCACGCCCTGAAGCAGGCGATCACCTCGGTCAACATCTACGCCCAGCCGCACGAGATCCGCCTCGACGAGCGGCAGTTGTCGCAGGATCTCGGCGTCTCGCGCACGCCGATCCGCGAGGCGATGACGCTCCTGGAGCAGGAGGGCTTTGTCAAGACGCTGCCGCGGCGCGGCATTTTCGTCGTGCGCAAGACCAAGCGCGAGATCATCGAGATGATCGAGGTCTGGGCGGCGCTGGAGAGCCTCGCCGCGCGGCTCATCACGCTCCACGCCGGCGACGCGGAGATCGCCGCGCTGCGCCATCTCTTCGACGAATTCCAGGGCGAAGGGCATTCGCCCGAGGGCCATCTCGACGAATATTCGGACGCGAATATCCGCTTCCACCAATCGATCATCCGGATGAGCGGCAATCAGTGCATCGCCGACATGACCGAGAATCTGTTCATTCACGTCCGCGCCATCCGCCAGATGACCATCGGCCAGGACAACCGTGCCGCGCGCTCCATCGTCGATCATTTCAAGATCATCGAGGCGCTCGAGCGCCGCGAGACCGAGCTCGCCGAAATGCTCGCCCGCCAGCACACGCTCGACCTCGCCCGGCACGTCGAGAAGCACTGCAATTTCCTGAGCTGAGCGGCCGAACAATCAGACGATTCCGAGGGAGGACAGCCCGGATGACGCAAGCGACGACGCTTAAAGAGCAAGCGGCGGGCAAGGCCGATGAGACGCAGGAGCTGACCGACGGCTTCCACCTCGTCATCGACGCCCTGAAGCTCAACGGCCTCACCACGATCTACGGCGTGCCCGGCATCCCGATCACGGATTTCGGCCGCATGGCGCAGGCCGCGGGCATCCGCGTGCTCTCGTTCCGGCACGAGCAGAATGCCGGCTATGCCGCCGCCATTGCCGGCTTCCTCACCAAGAAGCCGGGCATCTGCCTCACCGTGTCCGCGCCCGGCTTCCTCAACGGTCTGACGGCGCTTGCCCATGCCACGACCAACTGCTTCCCGATGATCCTGATCTCGGGCTCGTCCGAACGCGAGATCGTCGATCTGCAGCAGGGCGATTACGAAGAGATGGACCAGCTCGCCGTTGCCAAGCCGCTGTGCAAGGCGGCGTTTCGCGTGCTGCATGCCGCCGATATCGGCATCGGCCTCGCGCGCGCGATCCGCGCGGCCGTTTCGGGCCGGCCGGGCGGCGTCTATCTCGACCTGCCGGCCAAGCTGTTCGGCCAGGTCATGACGGCCGAGGCCGGCCGGAAGTCGCTGGTCAAGGTCATCGATGCGGCGCCGGCCCAGCTCCCGGCGCCGTCCGCCGTCAAGCGTGCGCTCGACGTCCTCAAATCCGCCAAGCGGCCGCTGATCATCCTCGGCAAGGGCGCCGCCTATGCGCAGGCCGATGACGCGATCCGGACGCTGGTCGAGAAGAGCGGCGCACCGTTCCTGCCGATGAGCATGGCCAAAGGCCTGCTGCCGGATACGCATCCCCAATGCGCCGGCGCCGCCCGGTCGACCGTGTTGCGGGATGCCGACGTCGTGATGCTGATCGGCACCCGTCTCAACTGGCTCCTGTCGCACGGCAAGGGCAAGACCTGGGGCGAAGCCGCGAAGCGGTTCATTCAGATCGACATCGAGCCCAAGGAAATGGACAGCAACGTCGAAATCGCCGCACCGGTGGTGGGCGATATCGGCTCCTGCGTTGCCGCGCTGGTCGAGGGAATGGGCGGCAGCTGGCCGGCGCCGCCCGCCGACTGGACCAACGCGGTCACGGCGAAGCGCGAGGAAAACGTCGCCAAGATGGCGCCGCGCCTGATGAACAACAATTCGCCGATGGACTATCACGGCGCGTTGGGCGTATTGCGCACCGTCGTCAAGGAGCGGCCGGACGCGATCCTGGTCAATGAAGGCGCCAACACGCTCGATCTCGCGCGCGGCGTCATCGACATGTACAAGCCGCGCCGGCGCCTCGACGTCGGCACCTGGGGCGTGATGGGCGTCGGCATGGGCCAGGCGATCGCCGCGGCGGTCGAAACCGGCAAGCCCGTGCTCGCGGTCGAAGGCGACAGCGCTTTCGGCTTCTGCGGCATGGAGGTGGAGACGATCTGCCGGTACAACCTGCCGGTCTGCGTCGTCGTCTTCAACAATGGCGGCATCTACCGCGGCACCGATGTCAATCCCCAGGGCGGATCGGATCCGGCGACGACCGTTTTCGTCAAAGGCGCGCGCTACGACAAGATCATCGAAGCCTTCGGCGGCGTCGGCGTGCAGGCCGAAACCCCCGATGCGCTGAAGCGCGCCGTCGGCGCCGCCCTGGAGTCGGGCCGGCCGACCCTCATCAACGCGGTGATCGACCCGGCCGCGGGCAGCGAGAGCGGCCGTATCGGCAATCTCAATCCGAAAAGCGCGCTGGGCAAGAAATCCTAGGAAGCAACGACGGAATTTCGGAGAGACGAAAATGGGCAAAGCACTGGACGGCGTGCGCATTCTGGACTTCACCCATGTCCAGTCGGGACCGACCTGCACGCAGCTCCTCGCCTGGTTCGGCGCCGATGTGATCAAGGTCGAGCGGCCGGGCGAAGGCGACATCACGCGCGGGCAGCTGCGCGACATCCCCGAGGTCGACAGCCTCTATTTCACCATGCTCAACCACAACAAGCGGTCGATCACGCTCGACGCCAAGAATGCCCGGGGCAAGAAGGTGCTGGAGGCGCTGGTCAAGCATTGCGACGTGCTGGTCGAGAATTTCGCGCCCGGCGTGCTCGACCGCATGGGCTTCGGCTGGGAGCGCATTCAGCAGCTCAATCCGCGCATGATCGTCGCCTCGGTCAAAGGCTTCGGACCCGGCCCCTATGAGGAGTGCAAGGTCTACGAGAACGTCGCGCAATGCGCCGGCGGCGCCGCCTCGACCACCGGCTTCGATGACGGCCCGCCGCTCGTCACCGGCGCGCAGATCGGCGATAGCGGCACCGGGCTCCATCTCGCGCTCGGCATCGTCACCGCGCTTTATCAGCGCATTGAGACCGGCAAGGGCCAGCGCGTGCTCTGCGCCATGCAGGACGGCGTGCTCAATCTCTGCCGCGTCAAGCTGCGCGACCAGCAGCGCCTCGAGCGGAACGGCAAGCTGATGGAGTATCCGCAATACCCGCATGGCAGCTTCGGCGAGGCGGTGCCGCGCTCGGGCAATGCGTCGGGCGGCGGGCAGCCCGGCTGGATCCTGAAATGCAAGGGCTGGGAGACCGATCCCAACGCTTACATCTACTTCATCACCCAGGCGCCGGTCTGGGAGGCGATCTGCAAGGTGATCGGCAAGGAAGAGTGGATCACCCACCCCGACTATGCCAAGCCGGCGGCGCGATTGCCGCGGCTCAAGGAGATCTTCGATGCGATCGAAGGCTGGACCATGACCAAGAGCAAGTTCGAGGCCATGGAGATCCTGAACCATTACGACATTCCCTGCGGCCCGATCCTGTCGATGAAGGAGCTTGCCCATGAGCCGTCGCTGCGCGCGACCGGCACGGTGGTCGAGGTCGACCATCCCAAGCGCGGCAAGTACCTGACCGTCGGCAATCCGATCAAACTCTCCGCCAGCCCCAGCGAGGTGAAGCGCTCGCCGCTTCTGGGCGAGCACACGGAGGAGATTCTCGCCGAGCTCGGCTTCGGCAAGGACGAGATCGCGGCGATCCGCGCGGAGAAGGCGGTTTAGGCGCCGCCCTCAAAATCATCGACCGACGAAGCAAGGCAACGGATTCTGCGGGAGGGATTTCCATGGCACACGATCGGACTTCGGCACACGACAAGGCTTCGGTGCGCAAGCTGCTCGACAAGGTCAGGGCCGAAGGCCGGACCGCGCTCACCGCGCCCGAGGGCAAGCTGCTGTGCGACGCTTATGGCATCGCCGTGCCGCAGGAAGGCGTCGCCGGCTCGGCGCAGGAGGCGGCGAAGCTCGCGCAAGCCATGGGCTTTCCGGTGGTGATGAAGATCGTCTCGCCCGACATCCTCCACAAAACCGAGGCCGGCGGTGTTGTCGTCGGCGTCAAAACTGCCGCCGAGGCCGAGAAGGCTTATGACGCGATCATCGCCAATGCCCGTAAATACAAGAGCGATGCCACCATCGCCGGCATCCAGGTGCAGCAGATGCTGCAGGGCGGGCAGGAGGTCATCATCGGCGCCGTCACCGATCAAAGCTTCGGCAAGCTCGTCGCCTTCGGCATGGGCGGCGTGCTGGTCGAGGTGCTGAAGGACGTGACCTTCCGCCTGGCGCCGACCGCCAAGGAAGACGCGCTCGCGATGCTCGACAGCATCAAGGCGGGCGAGATTCTGAAAGGCGTGCGCGGCGCCGAGCCGGTGAGCCGCGAGGCGCTGGCGGCGCTGATCCAGAACGTGTCCGAGCTGGTCAGCGATTTCCCGGAAATCGCCGAGATGGATCTGAACCCGGTCTTCGCCACGAAGACCGGCGCCATCGCCGCCGATGTCCGCATCGTGCTCGACTGGAACCCGCCGCCGCAGCGCTATCGTCCCACCCAGGAGGAGATCACGCGGCAGATGAACCGCATCATGCGGCCCGATGCCGTGGCGGTGATCGGCGCCTCGGCCGAGGACGGCAAGATCGGCAATTCGGTGATGAAGAACCTGATCAATGGCGGCTATACCGGCAAGATCTACCCGATCCATCCGAAGGCCGAGGAGATCATGGGCCGCAAGGCCTTCAAATCGGTCAAGGACGTACCGGGCGAGGTCGATGTCGCCGTCTTCGCCATTCCGGCCAAATTCGTGGCGCAGGCGCTCATCGAGTGCGGCGAGCGCAAGATCCCGGGCGCGGTGCTGATCCCCTCGGGCTTCGCCGAGACCGGCAATGTCGAAGGCCAGCAGGAGATTCAGGAGATCGGGCGGCGCTACGACATCCGCCTGATGGGGCCGAACATCTACGGCTACTACTACACGCCCAAGAATCTCTGCGCCACCTTCTGCACGCCCTACGACTACAAGGGCAAGGCGGCGCTGTCCTCGCAATCGGGCGGCATCGGCATGGCGATCATCGGCTTCTCGCGCTCGGCCAAGATGGGCGTCTCGGCGATCGTCGGGCTCGGCAACAAATCCGACCTTGACGAGGACGATCTGCTCACCTTCTTCGAGCAGGACGACAACACCGAAGTCATCGCCATGCATTGCGAGGATTTGAAGGATGGCCGCTCCTTCGCCGAGGTGGCCAAGCGCGTCTCGAAGAAGAAGCCGGTGATCGTGCTCAAGGCCGGCCGCACCGCGCTCGGTGCGCGCGCGGCGAGCTCGCATACCGGCGCGCTGGCCGGCGACGACAAGATCTATGACGACGTGCTGCGTCAATCCGGCGTCATCCGTGCGCCGGGCCTGCGCGACATGCTCGATTACGCCCGGGCGCTGCAGAAGCTGCCGACGCCCAAGGGCGAGAATGTCGTCATCATCACCGGCGCCGGCGGCTCGGGCGTGCTGCTGTCGGATGCCTGCGTCGATAACGGGCTGTCGCTGATGAAGATGCCGCCCGACCTCGATCAGGCCTTCCGCAAGTTCATCCCGCCGTTCGGCGCCGCCGGCAACCCCGTCGACATCACCGGCGGCGAGCCGCCCACCACCTACAAGAACACGATCAAGCTCGGCCTCGAGGACAAGCGCATCGACGCGCTCATCCTCGGCTACTGGCACACCATCATCACCCCGCCGATGGTGTTCGCGAAGCTCGTCGTCGAGGTGGTGGACGAGATGAAGGCGAAAGGCATCAGCAAGCCTATCGTCGCCTCGCTCGCCGGGGACGTGCAGGTCGAGGAGGCGGCGGAGCATCTTTACGACCACGGCATTCCCGCCTATGCCTACTCCACCGAAATTCCGGTGGCCGTGCTCGGCGCCAAGTATAAATGGGCGCGGGGGGCGGGGCTGGTGCGATAGGCGAGGCGCGATGAACATCCACGAATACCAGGCAAAGAGCCTGCTGCAGAAATTCGGCGTCGCCGTCCCCAAGGGCGGCGTCGCCTATACGCCGCAGGAGGCGGCGACGGTGGCGCGCGGCCTCCCCGGCCCGGTCTATGTCGTGAAGTCGCAGATCCACGCCGGCGGCCGCGGTGCCGGGCGCTTCCAGGACAACCCCAAGGGGAAAGGCGGCGTGCGCGTCGTCAAATCGCCCGAAGAGGTCGCCAAGAACGCCGGCGAGATGCTGGGTCACGTTCTCGTCACCAAGCAGACCGGCGCCAAGGGCCGCGAGGTGAAGCGCGTCTATGTCGAGGAGGGCTGCGACATCAAGCGCGAGCTCTATCTCGGCATGCTCGTCGACCGCAAGACCGCGCGCGTCACCGTCATGGCCTCGACCGAAGGCGGCATGGAGATCGAGGAAGTGGCGGCGGCGCATCCCGAGAAGATCCTGAAGACGGCGATCGACCCGGTCACCGGCATGCAGGGCTTTCACGCGCGCAAGCTCGCTTACGGCCTCGGCCTCGAAGGCAAGCAGGTCGCCGCCGCGACCAAGTTCATGCTCGGCATGTACCGGGCCTTCGTCAGCCTCGATGCCTCGGTGGTGGAGATCAATCCGCTGGTGGTGACGGGATCGGGCGAGGTGCTGGCCCTCGATGCCAAGATGAATTTCGACGACAACGCGCTCTTCCGCCACAAGGAGGTGGAGGAGATGCGCGACGAGGCCGAGGAGGACCCGACCGAGCTCGAAGCGACCAAGCACTCGCTCAACTACGTCAAGCTCGACGGCAATATCGGCTGCATGGTGAACGGCGCCGGCCTCGCCATGGCGACCATGGACATCATCAAGCTCTATGGCGGCGATCCCGCCAACTTCCTCGATGTCGGCGGCGGCGCCACCAAGGAGCGCGTCACCACCGCCTTCAAGCTCATTCTCAGCGATCCCAATGTCGAGGGCATCCTGGTCAACATCTTCGGCGGCATCATGCGCTGCGACGTCATCGCCGAAGGCATCGTCGCCGCGGCGCGCGAAGTCGCCCTCCATGTGCCGCTGGTGGTGCGGCTCGAAGGCACCAATGTCCGGCTCGGCAAGAAGATCCTGAGCGAATCGGGGCTGCCGATCCTCTCGGCCGACAATCTCGCCGACGCCGCCGAGAAGGTGGTCAAAGCGGTGAAGGAGGCGGCCTGATGTCCGTCCTCGTCGACCGCGACACCAAGGTGATCTGCCAGGGCTTCACCGGCGCCCAAGGCACCTTCCATTCCGAGCAGGCGATCGCCTACGGCACCAAGATGGTGGGCGGGGTCACGCCGGGGAAAGGCGGCACCACCCATCTCGATCTCCCCGTGTTCGACACGGTCGCCGAGGCGGCGCAGAAGACCGGGGCCACCGCCTCGGTGATCTATGTGCCGCCGCCGTTTGCCGCCGACGCCATCCTCGAGGCGATCGATGCGCGCCTGCCGCTCATCGTCTGCATCACCGAAGGCATTCCCGTGCTCGACATGGTCGGGGTGAAGCGAGCGCTTTCCGGCACCGCGAGCCGCCTCATCGGTCCCAACTGCCCCGGCGTCATCACGCCCGAGCAGTGCAAGATCGGCATCATGCCCGGCCATATCCACGCCAAGGGCCATGTCGGCATCGTCTCGCGCTCCGGCACCCTCACCTACGAAGCGGTGGCGCAGACCACCGCGGCGGGGCTCGGCCAGTCGACCTGCATCGGCATCGGCGGCGATCCCGTCAACGGCACCAATTTCATCGACTGTCTCGAGATGTTTCTCGCCGATCACGACACCAAGTCGATCATCATGATCGGCGAGATCGGCGGCTCGGCGGAAGAAGAGGCGGCCGAGTTCCTGAAGCGCAGCAAGGTGAAGAAGCCGGTGGTCGGCTTCATCGCCGGCGCCACCGCGCCGCCCGGCCGCCGCATGGGCCATGCCGGCGCCATCATCTCCGGCGGCAGCGGCTCGGCCCAGGACAAGATGGAAGCGATGAAGCGCGCCGGCATCACCGTCGCCGACTCCCCCGCCGCCCTCGGCAGCACGATGCAGAAGGTTCTGAAGGGATGAGCATCGTGCGCATTCCCCTCTCTACCAGAATCCCCTCCCCCCTTGAGGGGGAGGGAAGGGAGGGGGGTGAGCCGCACCCCCGCTCACGCCAGGCATGACCACCACCGCCTCCGCCAACCCGCCCCGCAGCATCCATCCCGGTGCCGGGCGCCGGCGCGGCCGCAACTTGCCGAAAGGCCGCCAGGTCGAGCCCGCAGCGCTCGCCGAAGTGCAAGCGCTGCTCGGCGATCAGCCGCGCCGGCGCGATCTCCTGATCGAATTCCTGCACCTGCTGCAGGACAACTATCACTGCCTCCACGCGCGGCATCTGGCGGCGCTGGCGGAAGAGATGAAGCTGGCGCTGGTCGAGGTCTACGAGGTCGCCTCGTTCTACGCGCATTTCGACATCGTCCTCGACGGCGAAGCACCGCCGCCGCCGGTGACGGTGCGCGTCTGCGACAGCCTCACCTGCGAGCTCATGGGCGCACAGCGGCTGCTGGCCGAGCTGCCGGTCGCGCTCGGGCCGGGTGTCCGCGTCGTGCGCGCGCCCTGCATGGGCGGCTGCCACAACGCGCCGGCCACCGCCATCGGCCATGCGCTGCACGAGCATGCGACCGTGGCCAGCGTTGCCGCCGCGGTGAAGAGCGCGAAGACGCATCCGCCGCTCCCCGCTTATCGTGCTCTCGACGCCTATCGCCGGGATGGCGGCTACAAGCTGCTGCGATCCTGCCTTGCCGGAAAGACGCCGCTCGAGGAGGTGCTGAAGCGGCTCGAGGAATCACAGCTCAAAGGGCTGGGCGGCGCCGGCTTTCCCACCGGGCGCAAATGGCGCTTCGTCCGCGCCGAGCCCAAGCCGCGGCTGATGGCGGTCAACGGCGATGAGGGCGAGCCCGGCACTTTCAAGGACCGGGTCTATCTCGAAACCGATCCGCACCGTTTCCTCGAAGGCATGCTGATCGGCGCCTGGGCGGTCGAGGCGGCGGACGTCTATATCTATCTCCGCGACGAATATCCGCAATGCCGCGCGCTGCTCGA
>Ga0335075_10018162_pt1 | contig 10429 bp, 7 predicted proteins | sample Lox_Sample_24_FD_206723 | JGI IMG/M metagenome (GOLD analysis project Ga0335075, IMG submission 206723) | Soil microbial communities from Loxahatchee National Wildlife Refuge, Florida, United States - Lox_Sample_2.4 | ecosystem: Environmental > Terrestrial > Soil > Wetlands | place: USA: Florida... | reverse complement strand
TCAGCGTCTGATTGTCCTGGCACTCGATCACCGCCGTGCCCTCCGACCACACCGACTGATGGATGCCCGACGAGTGCCGCGATTCACCTCGCGGAGTTACGTACTTGATAGTCAGCGAAACGCGCGTGGCCCACAGGCGCGCGGTGCGCAGCCGCATTGCGGCCTTGTGCAGCAGCTTGTGCGCGACGGCGTAGCAGCCCTCCTCAGTTCGAAGATCCGGCGGCAGCACATGGCTCTGGCTGATCGACTTCTGATGCTCCAGTTCCGCGTCCTGAAAATCCTCTCCCCGCAGCCAGTACCAGAGCTTTTCGCCGTTGATACTGCCCCACACGCGATTCAGCCCTTCGCGATCGAGCGCCAGCAGTTTCTCCATCGTGTCGACGCCCTGTTCGCTGAGCCGTTTCTCCATGCGCGAGCCCACGCCGGGCAGGTCGCGCGGCGTCAGCCGGATCAGCGCCGCAGGCAGCTGATCCGGAGTCAGCGCCACCAGCCCATCCGGCTTCTGCATGTCCGAAGCGATCTTCGCCAGATAACGATTCGGCGCAATTCCGATCGAGCAGCGCAGCATCGGCCCGACGTTGTCGCGAATGGAAGCCTTGATCCGCTTCGCCAGATCCAGGGCCGCGGAAAGCGGCTGTTCCCTGCCGATCAGGCTCGACGCCATCTCGTCGATCGACAGCACGGCTGAGACCGGGACGCACTTCTCGACTGCTTCCACGATCCGGTTGTGGTAATCCACATAGACGTCGTGCCGCGCCTCTACCAACTCGATCCCGGGGCACATCTGTTTGGCATCGCCCACGCGCGTCCCCGTGCGCACGCCGAAGGCTTTGGCTTCGTAGCTGGCGGCGATCGCGCACGTCGTATCGGCCATCACCGGAACCACAGCGATCGGACGCCCGCGCAGCTCCGGACGCAGTTCCTGCTCCACCGACGCGAAGTACGAGTTCAGGTCGAGAAGCAGCCAGCGCAGCCGCGGTTCCGTCTCAGATGCCATACTTCTCGCTTAGGAACATCTTCACCGGCTTCGGCAGCGTCACGCTGATCTCCTGCCAGGTCAGAATCCCCAGCCGCGTTCGCAGCGAACTGTCGATCACGCCGCGCATCACGGTGAACCAGCGATCGATCAGATCGGGCCGCCTTCGGTCGCAGAACACGAAGAACGAGCCGCCCGTCGCATGCGCGGCCAGCACTCCACGAATCAGCTGCCACGAGTGTACGACGCCGTCGCGGATGGGTAGTTGTTCCGCATCGAACACCTCCGCCACGTCGCGATAGCGCGCCAGCAGCCGCAGAGGAGCGCGCTGGAAATCGGATTCGGTCAGCTTCGCTTCCACCAGCAAGGAGCCGAGCTTCATGTCGATCTCCGTCCGATCGACGCGGCCCTTCGCCAGCGGAATCGCTGCCCGAACCCCGAACTCCGGCGTGAGTCCCGCCTCGATGCCCAGCAGCGCGCACAGTGGCGAGCGGCTCAGCACCCGCGGATAGCAGAAGATGTTCATCAGCAGCGCGTCGGAGCTCGTCGCGCAATCCAGCTCGAAGCGCCTTCGGTCCTGCGCTCGCGGAACGAAGCGGCCGGCGGTATAGCTTTTGGTCAGTCGCTTTTGCCAGGCCGGCTTGCTCGCGATGCGCGCCCACGTCGCCGGCAGAAAGTTGCCGTGCAGGCCATCCGACCCGTCGAAGATCACGCTTGCCGCCGGACCCCAGGAAACTTCGTGACGGTACTGCTGCCCGCGTGCCAGATTGCGGGCGCTGATTTCCCGCCGCAGCTCGACAGCGCTGAGGGAATCAGTCATGCCCGGCTCCGCCCATGGCGGTAGTCTACCGCCAGATTCGCCTTTTATTCTCCACAGCGGCGAAGATCGCGCTCAGGCATTTGCCTCGCGAGGGACCTGCACCAGCGCCAGATCTTTTTCCAGGGTCGCGCTGTCGAATCCCGTGGGACTGTCGACGTTTTCGGCAACCCAGTCGGTGCTGAGAACCGCAAAGACCTCTTCGGAGTAGCGCTCGAAAAACTCCCAGCTCATCGTCTTCAGCTGGCCCCACGTGACGGCGTAGAGATTCTGCTCGTCGTAGCCGATCACCGCCACGCAATGGCCCATCTGAGGATTCGGCTTGAGTGCCTCGGCGGTAGCCGCCGCCGGAATCGCCCAGGCAATGGCAGGCCATCCCTGAGGGTCTCCAGCCGTGGCGAACGGAGGAAGGTCGAGCCCCACATAGCCGCTGCCGAACAGGTGGATCATACAGCGCAGGTCTGCGGCGTTGGACTTGCCTCCGCTCACGAACGAGTGAATCTGATGGCCGCCGATGCCCTGCTTGCGCCAGTACTTCAGCGCGTCGAGCATGGAAACGCATTCCATCAGATGATCGCCGGTGAGCTGCGCATGCGCCAGGATGATGTCCTGATCGGTGAGGAAGACGCCATGCTGGTTGGCGGCCGTCCAGTGATGGATCATGTGTCCGGCAGCAGCTGACGTGCAGCAGTTGAATTTGTCGTTGGCGAGCATCGGCCATACGGGCGTGGTTTCCAGCATCTCCTGAGCCGGCGGAACGGGCAACGTCGCGATGTCGACATAATTCCTGAGCTGCAGCGTTCGCGGATCCGCAACGGACTGGACTCTACCGAGTTGCATGGCGCCTCCTGTGCGTCGAAGGATGCTTCAAATTCATCTTCTGAAGAAGCCGATGATAGCGAGGATCGTCATGCAACTGCCGGAGGCTGGGAAAGACAGTGATATAGGAAAGCAGAATTTCGCGGCGCTCCGCCGCTTTTTCGAGCCAGGTAAAAGCAAGATCTTTGTCGCCCACCGCCGCCGCGGCCACGGCAATGGCAATGGGAAGCGCCATTCCGTTCTTCTCGTATTCGAGCAACTGGTCCAGCACCTCGCGCGCCTTCGCGGGGTCGCCACTCTGGGCGTGAGCATCGGCGAGCCATCCCAGCAGCACCGGCATGCGGGTGACGGCGATTCCTTCCTCGAAGGTTTTCACCGCTTCCTTCGCGCGTCCGCTCTGGGATTGCGCGGTCCCGAGCGCATAGTAAAGCTCGAAATAATGCGGCGAGGTCTGCAGAGCGCTCTGCGCCAGCAGAATGCTGGTGTCATGTTCTCCCAGGTAGGCGCGAATCAGCGCTTCTTCGGCCAGCAGCGGCGCCGACAGCGGATCGTAGCTGAGGCCGATGCGAGCCTGCTCCAGCGCTTCTTCGAGCAGGCCGTGGATCGTGAGATAGGCGGCGTAGATGTAGTACGACTCGCCGCGCTGCGGCCGTAGTTCGATGGCCTTGATGATGTGCTGCCGGCCGTCCTCCCAGTTCCAGTCGTAGAACTTCAGCACCGAGGCAAGCGCGATATGACCTTCCGGCAGATTGGGGTCGAGGCTGATGGCTTTCAGCGCCGACGAGCGCGCCGTCGCCCACGCCTCATGCGGCGGCATCAGTCCCAGGCCGCCCTGCAGGCAGTAGTAGTCGGCCAGGCCGGCATGAGCGGCGGCGGAATTTTCGTCGATCTGCAGAGCCAGCTCGAAGTAGCGCCCGGCCTGCTGAAAGTCCTCGACGGTCTTGCGGTTCCAGTGGTAGCGCCCTTTCAGATAAGCCTCGTACGCCTCGGTTCGCATCGGCGTCATGGGCTCGAGCCCGGAGAGGCTCAGATGCCGCGCCACGGTATCCCGCAGCGCCGCCACGACCGAAGATGCGATCTCGTCCTGCAGTTCGAAAACATCGGCAATTTCGCGGTCGAAGCGGGCCGACCAGAGGTGGAAGCCCTTGCGAACATCCACCAGTTGGGTGTGCACGCGCACCCGCGTTCCCGCACGGCGCACGCTCCCTTCCAGAATGACCTGAGCGTGCAGCGCATCGCCGATTTCGCGGATATCCTTCGTCATTCCCTTAAAGGCGAATGCCGAAGTTCGGGATACAACGCGCAGCCCCGGCAGCGTGCCAAGCGATGAGATGAGCTCCTCGGTGAGGCCGTCGCTGAAGTATTCGCTGTCAGGCTCGGCGCTGAGGTTGCGAAGCGGAAGAACCGCAATGGAAAGTCCCTCGCCTGCATCGGAAGCACTCGAGGCGAGCCCGGCGCGGCCTGATTCGCTGCCCACGTGGCTGGCGCGAGACTTATGGGCTCTGGCTTCCGCCGAGACATCGGACGTTCGCGATGCCCAGGATTCCGAACCGGCGTCTCCGTTTTCCGTTCCAGGCTCGCGGCTGAGCAGTTGCAGGACTTCCGCGGCGGAGCTGTGACGCTCATGCGGCCGCACCCGCAAACACTGATCCACGGCCTTTATCAGTGAGAGCGGCAGATTCGGACGAATCTCCTGGAGGGCCAGATACTCTCCGCGCGAGATCGCAGCGCAAATGGCCGCCGGCGACGCATGCCGAAAGGGAGGATGCCCCGCGGCCATTTCGTAGAGCACGGCTCCGAGCGACCAGATATCGGCGCGATGATCCACAGGATCGCCGGCAAGCTGTTCCGGCGGCATGTAGGCCAGCGTTCCCATCACCTGGTGCGGTGCGGTCAGCCGGGTTTCGTGAGCGATGCGCGAAAGTCCAAAATCCAGAATCTTGACACCGCCGGCCTGCAGCAGGAATACATTTCCCGGCTTGATGTCGCGATGCACCACGCCGGACATATGCGCGGCATGGAGGCCAGCCGCCATCTGGCGCCCGATATCCGCGATGTACAGGGGTTCAAGAGCGCCGCTCTTCGCCAGCAGTTGTGCCAGCGTCTGGCCGCGGTAGCAGGCCATCACCAGCAGCAGCGCACCCTCCGGCGTCTCTTCAGCCGTATAGATCGTGCACAGATTGGGATGATCGAGCGCCGACGCCGCGCGAGCCTCCCGCAGAAAGCGCGCACGAATATCTCCGTTTTCTGAAATCGAACTTTGCAGGAGCTTGATGGCCACGGTGCGGCCCAGCCTCAGGTCTTCGGCCTCGAAGACGACGCCCATCCCACCTTCGCCGAGCCTGCGAACGATTCGGTAGTGGAGTATCTGATCGCCGGGACTGGTCGCTGAAATCATCGGAAAACTCAGTTAAAGCCGAGTTGCCGCAGCGGCCGCCGATTCGCGGCCGGTAAACAATGTTTTGCGCAGGCCCGGATCCCAGATGCGCTCGAAGTGCTCCAGGATATCGGCGAACACCTTCTCAAGATGGCCGACGGTCGTGATGGCGCTCACGGTGATCAGTTCTTCCTGCTCCCGCGTCAGCGGCAGAACATCGAGCGCAGCATCGAACTCTGCCACGTGGCCAGGATCCAGCTCCGCATGCCTCAGGTGCGACGACATCGAGGAGAGCGGGATTCCTGTGCGCTCGCTCACTTCCCGCAGAAAATCCGCATCCGTCGGCCCTTCGAGCACTGCGATATAACCGAGATACGCCACAGGATGAACGTGCTGCATCCAGTAATACTGCGTTCCCACCAGTGCCGCGACGCTGGGATAAGGCAACCGCTCCAGCGCGCGCTCACGGCTGATGCCGAGCGATGCGAGATCCGACAGGATCCATTCCCCATGCTCTCGCTCTTCTTCGGCGTGTTCCAGGTAGTAGGCCTGCAGTTGCTCGCACAGCGGATCGCCCTTCAGCTCGCCGCACCGATCCGCAGCCCTGCGCATCGCCGGAGCCGATGCCAGCGTCTCCCCATAGGTGGCAAACAGGAATTCAGGGTAGAGTTCCCCGAGCCGCCGGTGATACCACACTTCCCGAATGAGCTCGGTGAGCCGGCTTCGCGTAAGAGATAACGTTGCGCGAAGCCGACGGCTTCGAGAAGTGACGTCCGATCCGGCCGCGGCAACGGCCGTGGGAGGGATGTTCACAGACCCATCCTTAGAAGATCAATGTCCCCATACGGTGAGTGTCGCCGGCCGGGACCTTGCGGTTAAAGAAGTCATCGCCCAGCTTCGTGCGCACCGAGATGATCGCGTCCACCTCTGCTGGAGTGAGTTGGTTGATGCTGTTGATCTCGTCCGGTGTAAGGGCGTGGTGAACTTCAATGAGCCCAGCTGCCTGCAAGCGATCAAAATTGCTCATGCCTCTGCCTTTCTCGCTGCTGTGGAGTGTCTGTTGGGTGAGAGCATTGGGGGAATGCGAAGTGTGGATGAATCTTACCACGCCCTCCAAACCCCTAACGATTCTGAAAAGAAACCGCCTTCGTTGCCTTCAGCCGCGCCCGCCGAGGACCGCCAGGCACAGGGCCGGCACGTGGATTTCGTCGACCCTCTCGGGCGAGAGTTCTTGAAGCTTGCGCAGAACCGACTCAGCCGGAGTGCACTCCAGAAGCCGCGGCGCCAGCGCACGCCCGGAACTGCTCCCCAAAGTCCGGGAGCCGGGCAAAGCGGTGAACCGGGGAACGTGGAGCTGCAGCAAAGTTCGCATTTCCGTCCGCAAAACTGCATCCGGGAAGGGCCGGCGAGTCCCACCCCTCAGCGCGCGCTGCACCGCCAGCCGCCGGGCCTCAGGCGATCGAAGCTGCTCCGGTTCGAGCGAACGGCTCAGCAGAATGCCGTAGGCAAAGGTGTCGCGGAGGACCATGCGGGGAGCGTGGCTGTGTTCGAGGGTCCTTCGCCATGCGGAATGCGGCGCAATCAGGCTGTCGCGGCACCGCATCAGCGCAGCAGCGGCCTCGCGATAGCCGCTCACCAGCAGCGGCAGGACTTCGACCGCAGTCGCGCCAGGCGGCGCGTTACCGTGTTCGGCGAGTGCCGCAGGCATCATCTCCAGCCGCTGCCTGCCATCGGCGCAAGGGGACCAGCGGGGAATCAGAATTTCCGGCACGGCTGCGCTTCGCCCGAAGAACCCCGACGTATCCGCCAGCCCTTCGCGGTCGCGGTTGGGCAACAGCAATGTGTCTTCCAGATCGCCCATGACCCTGGCCAATGCTGCGCCGGCTCCTTGATTGGCTAACGCATCGACCACTGCGAATCGTGGAGATCCCAGAGACTCCGCGTCGAAAAGAGCCGGGCCGCAGGCGGTCGCCATCACATTGGCCATGTGCAGATCGGTCATCCTCACGTGTTCGGCCAGGCACAGCGTCGCCCCGGCGGCGTGCCAGTAGGCGCGAGCCTCCACGGAGTTCCCGTCCCACCGGAGCACCTGCGTATGCGGCGCCAGAGACCTGACCCAGCCATAGCTCGCAGGCGAGCCGTTGAGTGTACTCGCAGAAGTCAGTTGCAGAGACGAATGCGCATGCACGGCCTTCATCAGCCCATCCCAGAGACCCTCACCCGTCACGGAGCGCGGCTTGTAATACATGCAGGGTCCGTCACGAAAACTGAGGCGCAGCACTTTATGCCCGCCCGCGTGCGAGTCGGAACCGGTGGGCGTAAGCGACAGGAGGCCGGGCAGCTTCTCATACCCGAGCCACCCCGCCAGGCGCGCCGCATCGGCATGCAGCCGCGCTAGGAAAATCGCCGTTGCGTCCACCCACTCGGCAACCGCGTTCTTCAGCAAGGAGGAAAGCAGGGGAAATTCTCGCGCCAGACGTTCCGGCGTCGTGTCGGGATACGCGGCCAGCACCTGCGTCAGCATGCCCCGCAGCCGTTCGCCCAGCCCCTCGAAGAGCGCTGCGAGGTCGATCGGCTCGCCCCCACAGGTCCGATGTTCCGCAGGGACTCGAAGATCGATCTCTCGTGCAGCGGCACACATCCACGGCTCGAGCAGCGACTCAGCAGCGCCAGCATTCAGGTCCACGCCGTCCAGGACGAGGTCGAACCGACGGGAGTCCGGTATCAGCGTTCCCTGAGTACCCAGAACCAGAAGATCGCGGCGCCTCTCCTTATTGAGCACAGAGGATTTCTCGTCGAATCCGGGGCGCATGCGGCAAAAAAGGCATCGCTCAGGGAGATGATACAGGCAGCGAGCCGCGGCTGCGTTTCGAATCGACCTCAGATTACGACTACCGACGAAGCGTTTCGGACACGCTGCCTGACCGTCTCCCTTTTCTCCTGCGATATGTGTTCCGTGCTAAACTGAGGGACTCCCCCCTGGCTGGAAAGTGACCAATTCAGTCGGAACGAATCCCTTCTGACTGGCGGTGTATCGCTGCCTGACGTCGGGTTTGTGCCGGATGGTTGGTATCAGCTGGGCGACCGACGTCATGGCTCGTTCTGCAGACGTGCGCAGACTACTCGCCGCTGAGTCTCCCCGGGCGAGCTGCGCCAAACGGTGACCGGTTGCCTCCTGAAAGGAGACGTCCGTGAGGCGAGCGATCCTTCTCCTCCTGCTCTCAGCGAGCAGCGCGAGTCTTATTGCGCAAACGGTTCGGCAGGCCGTGGGCGTGAACGGCGGCCCATCCGTGAGTTTCCCTGCCACTGTTGCCGGCAATCTCAATGTTGTCGTTGCAGCTCCAGGCCGTCTGACAACCCTCTCCAAAATGCATGTGATCGACTCGATGGGCCAGACGTATACCCAGGACGGCCCATGCGCTACCCCGGACGGAAATGGATACGTCTGCGTGTGGTATGTGTGCAGCGGAGTCGGCGGAGTTACAAGCGCAACCGTGAGCGGCACTGACGGAATTGCCTCGGTGGAGTTCCTCGAGGGAACGGGAATTGTCTCGTCGAGCTGTGCGGGCGCGAGTACAGTGGCAGCGGGCACGACGGCTCCGAGTCAGATCAGTCTCACGCCGGACCAGCCCAATGAACTCGCGGTAGTCGCATTCGCCTGCAACGGAAGCCCCCAAACGGTGAATGGCAATGTTAGCTTTGCGAAACACCTGAACTATGGAGATGACCCCCTTGCAGTCGCCCTCACAACCTCAACCACGACCCTGACCGCGGAAACTGATTCGGGCAGTTCGGTGTGCACGGGCACCGGCACCAAAGCCGGGTGGGATGCGGTCTTTGCGGCTTTTCGCACCCAGCCGATTAATTCCTGTCCGGCCTCCGCCGCGGTTCCGTCGATCGCCGGCTGTGACTATAGCTCGAATCTGGGGTCCGAACCCCTCGGGTCAGTCAGCTCCGCGCAAGCGGTGAACCTGGACGTCGCTGCCGGAACCACCGTGGGCAGTATTGCGGTGCTGACCGAGGGAGTTGTCAACGGAGATTTTTCCAATTCTCAAGGTTCAACCTGCACCGCCGCAACTTACTCGACGAACACTGCCTGCATCGTCAATTTGACATTTTCGCCGCAGGCTCCCGGGTTGCGCAGCGGCGCGATTGTTTTCTTTTCGGGCCCCGGAGATTCCGGAGCGATCCTGGCGAGCATCCCGATTTTCGGGATCGGCAGGGCGCCTCAGATTGCCTACGGCCCAGGAGGAACACAAAGCACGGTTGGCAGCGGACTCACCAGCCCCGTCAGCATCGCGGTTGACGGCGCGGGAAATGTCCTGATCGCCGACTCTGCAGCGAATTCGATTGACAAGGTGACGCCAGCGGGCGCCTCCAGTGCGATTGGCGCGGGATTCGTCAAGCCGGTCGGTGTTGCGATCGATGGTGCGGGAAATGAATACGTTGCCGACGCCGGTGCGCCCGGCGTCTACGTAATTCCGATTTCCGGTACTCAAACAAAGGTCGGAAGCGGGTATACGACACCTTCCGGCGTTGCGGTGGATGGATCGGGTAATTTGTACGTCTCCGATTCGGGAGCCAAAACCGTATTTAAGATCACTCCGAGTGGAATCCAGTCCCGAATCGGAAGTGCGTGGAATCAGCCGGCAGGTTTGACTGTGGACGCCGACGGGAACGTGTACGTCGCGGATACCGGGTTAGCTGCGGTGTACAAGATTACTCCCAGTGGCGCGCAGACAACGGTCGGCAGCGGGTTTAGCCGTCCTGAAGCGGTGACGGTGGATGCAGCCGGCAACGTGTATGTGATCGATGGCGGCACCGGCTTTCTGTACGGAGTTTCACCCGCGGGGACCGTCAGCCCGGTTGCCGAAGGGTTCGAGAGCCCCTCCGGAGTGGCCACGGACGATCTCGGCAATCTGTATATCGCCGACACCGGTCATGCCCAGGTCGTGAAGATGGATCGTTCGGATCTCCCGAGCCTTGGCTTCGCGACGACGAGCGTGGGAGCGACGAGCAGTGACAGCCCCCAAACAGTTGGTGTTGAAGACATCGGGAACCAGTCGCTGACGATCAGCGCTCTGAGCTATCCGCTCGATTTCCCTGAGGCCTCAGGAGACTTCAACGCGTGCAGCGGCACCATGACGCTCACGCCCGCTGAAGAATGCGATCTGCCCATTGACTTCACCCCCAGTCGGCGACGTCGTTCAGTGAGAGTGTGACCCTCACCGACAATGCTCTCAACGTATCCGGAGCGATCCAGTCGATTAGTGTCAGCGGCACGGGGACTCCCGGGCTGACCACCCAGACGATCAGCTTCACACCGATCCCCACGCCAGTCACATTCGGCGTATCGCCCATCACCCTGAGCGCGACAGGCGGAGGTTCAGGTAATCCGGTGGTGTTCAGCGTACTGTCGGGCCCCGGATCGATCTCAGTC
>Ga0335075_10018160_pt1 | contig 10429 bp, 6 predicted proteins | sample Lox_Sample_24_FD_206723 | JGI IMG/M metagenome (GOLD analysis project Ga0335075, IMG submission 206723) | Soil microbial communities from Loxahatchee National Wildlife Refuge, Florida, United States - Lox_Sample_2.4 | ecosystem: Environmental > Terrestrial > Soil > Wetlands | place: USA: Florida... | reverse complement strand
TGCAGCGGCGCCGACAGACCGTGACGCGCGATGTCGGCCTGCGGCACGCAGTTCGCGACCACACCCAGGATCGGGGCGGCCGAGCTCTGCGCGAGCAGCTGCACGAGGCGCTGCGCGGAGGCTTCGCGGGTGTGCCCCGCACGGGTGACGAGCACGATCCCGTCGACGAGGCGCAACAGCGGCATCACGTCGCTGAACTCGAGCGGCGACGGCGCGTCGAGCAGCACATGGTCGAAGTCCTCGGCCAGCGTTCGCAGCAGCTCGGCCATCGCCTCGTCGGCCATCAGCGCCGGCGGGTTGGGGACGGCCTGCGAGCCGGCGAGCACGAACAGCGAGCCGATGCCGCGCGTCGCCAGCGCCGTCGTCGCGGCGCCCGTCGCGAGCTCCTGCGGCTCGAGCTCGGGCAGCGCGGACGCCGCCGAGACACGCTGCGCTTCCTCGATGGTGAGCGTTCCCGCGAGCACCTCGGCGAGGCTGGGCGCGGCGCCGAGGCGCAGCATCCGGCTGAGGATCGGGCGCCGGAAGTTAGCCTCCACGACCGCGACGCGCTCGCCGCCGTCGCGCTGCACCAGCGCGAGGTCGGCGATCAACGTCGAGCGCCCGTCGCCGGGGTCGGCGCTGACGAACAGGATCACCCGCTTGCCCTCGCCGTCGATGCCTCCGCCGGCCGATCCGAGCCGCAGCGTCGTGTGCAGACGTCGCAGCGGCTCCACCAGCTGTCGCGACGGCGCGGGTGTGCCGTTGACCGCGACCAGCGGGCGCGAGACCTTCGGCAGCGCGGTCAGCACGGGCACCCGGAAGATCGACTCGATGCCCTCGAGCGTGCGCAGGCGCCGGTCGAAGCGGCTGAGCACGTAGGCGGCGATGGACGCCAGCACCAGCCCGATGACGAACCCGAAGACTGCATCTTTTTTCGGCTCCGGCGAGAGCAGTTCGGCGCTGTGCGCCGCCTTCACCTGCTGCGCGCCGCTGATCGCGAGGCTCGCTTCGAGCTGGTCGATCTTCGAGGTCAGGTTCGCCTGCTGGAGGATGCTCCCGGTGCTCGGCGCCTTCACCGCGACGCCCTTGCCGCCACTGGCGGAGGTGCTGCTGGGAAGCAGCGGCGCGTCGGCCGCTTCCAGCCGGCGCAGCTGGCGGCGCGTGAGCGCGATCGTCCGCTGGATCGAGCGTTCGCGCTGGGTGTTGCGGCGCGTGATGTACGCCCGTGCGACTTCGTTGGCGAGCAGCTCGGCGTCCTTGACGGAGTGCGCTTCCGCGCTGATCGTGATGAAGTCGCTCTTTTCCGGCGCCTTCGCCTTCACCGACGTGCCGTGCGTGAGGCGGCCTTTGTGGCGCCGGCGCAGCGACCGGCGCACTTCTTCGACGACGATGCTTTTGATGATCGTCGTCTGGTCGGCCACGTTGACCGACGACGACTTGCGGCCGCTTTCGCCTGGGCTCGATTCTTCGCTGCTGGCGCCCACGTAAACTGTGGCGCTCGAGCTGAACGTCGGGCGCTCGTGCTTGTAATAGAGGTAGCTGCCCAGCGCGACGACGACGCCGACCGCTAGTATCAACCACTTCCGCCGCCAGATGGGAGCGAAGATTGCGGTGGCATCGGTGGTTTCGGTCATCGGCTACGGCCCCATCCTTGGCTCAGCAGCAGCCAGCATAAGGCTCTGCGTAATTTGGTTCTAAAGAGTAGCGCGCGCGGCGCGGCGTCAGGCAAGCGCGCATGCAACGATGTCCGCGTGTCAACCGGCCCGCAAACCGCGCCGGCAGGCGGCGCGCGCGGCGGTGCATCCGAGCCCTCCGGGGGATCGCGACGACTGCTGGTGGTCAGCCATCCGTGCGTGGTGAGCGTCAACCAGCTTGTGTACCGCGAGCTCGCGCTGCGCGGCTGGGAGCTCACGCTCGTGGTGCCCGGCCGCTGGCGCCACGACTACTCCGACGCCGACGTCCTGCCACGCGCGCTCGCGGGGCTCGAGTCGGCGCTGCGCCCGACCGCGGTGGCGCTGCGCGGGCGTCAGCAGCGCCACGTGTACCTGACGCGCGCGCGCGCCGCGTGCGTGCGCGCGCGCCCGGACGTCGCGTTCCTCGAGGAGGAGCCGTTCGCGCTGGCGAGCGCGCAGTGGGGCCTGGCGCTCCGGCGGCTGGGCATCCCGTTCGGCGTAGCGAGCTTCGAGAACATCGACCGCGCGCTGCCCGCGCCGGTGCGCTGGATGCGCACGCGCGTGCTGCACAGCGCGGCGTTTGTGGCAGCACGCTCACCGAGCGCCGGGGAGCTGGTGCGCCGCTGGGGCGCCCGCGGCGAGGTCGCCCTGGTGCCGCCGGCGGTGCCGCCGCTGGAGCGCCTGCGGCCGGACCCGCGCGAGGACTCGCGGCCGGCCGCGCGCGCGGACGCGCGGCCGTTCAGCGTCGGCTATGCCGGCAGGTTGATCGAGAGCAAGGGCCTGTTCGACCTGCTCGCCGCGGTGCGCATGCTGGCGGCACCGGTCGAGCTGACGCTGATCGGCGACGGCGCCCTGAAGGGCGCGCTGGAGGGCCAGCCGATACCCGGCTCGGCGGTGCGCGTGCGCAGCGACCTGCGCCACGAGCAGATGGGCTCCGGCTACGCGCAACTGGACGTGCTGGTGCTCCCTTCGCACACGACGCCCACGTGGAAGGAGCAGTTCGGGCGCGTGATCGTCGAGGCGCTGTGGTGCGGCGTGCCCGTGGTGGGCTCGGACTCCGGCGAGATCCCGTGGCTGATCGAGCTGACGGGCGGCGGCCTGGTGTTCGCGGAGGGCTCGCCCGAGCAGTTGGCCGAGCGGCTGACGCAGCTACGCGAGGCGCCCGCGCTCGGTCGTGAGCTCGCGGCGGCGGGCCGGGCGGCGGTCGAGCGGATGTTCACGGTCGCGGCCGCAACCGACCCGCTCGAGCAGCTGCTGAAGCGCGCGCTGGAGTCAGGGCGCGGTCGCTCACGCACACACGCGCTCGCGAGCAGCTAACCGCCGGCGACTTCGAGCTCGGGGGGCTGCGCGCCCGCGCCCGCGCCCGTGCCGGCGCCCGCGCCCGCACGCAGGCGCGCGTAGAGCTCGCTGTGCGCGCGCGCCATCTGCTCCCAGCTGAAGCGCAGCGCCGACTCGCGCGCGGCCTCGCCCATGCGCTCGCGCAGCGCGCGGTCGCCGGCGAGCGCCACCAGCCGGCGCGCGATGTCGTGCGGATCGCGGGTGATCAGGAAGCCGCCGTGCCCCTCCTCGATCAGCTCGCGCACGCCGTTGACCGGCGTCGCCAGCACCGGTAGCGCGCACGCGGCGGCCTCGAAGCTGACCAGCGAGAAAGTCTCGTAGCTCGTGGGCAGCACGAACGCGTCGGCCGCCGCGTAGACGAGCTGCACGTCTGCGGTCACCCCCAACCAGTGCACCGCGTCGCCCACGCCGAGCGAGTTGGCGAGTTGCCGGTAGCGCTCGCGCTCGCCGGCGCCGGCGACGAGCAGCTCCCAGCCGGGCGCGAGCGCGAGCGCGCGAATCGCCTCGCCGAGCCCCTTGCGCTCCCACTCGCTGCCGATGAAGGCCGCCACCAGGCTCCCCTCGCTGACGTGCAGCCGCGCGCGCAGCGCGCGCGCGTCCTGCGTGCGCACGCCCGGCGCGAAGTGCTCGGTGTCGACGCCGTTGTGGATCGTCAGCACGCGATCGACGAGCGCGGGATAGTGCTCGCGCATCTCCTGCGCGACACCCTCCGACACGCACACGAACGCGTCGGCGTTGCGCGGCCGGTAGCACAGCCGCTCGGTCAGCCGCTTGTAGCGCCTGACCGCCCTGGCGTGCAGCCGGAACGGCAGGCTCGCCGAGCTCGGGTGCACCGGGCCGACCTGATGGCAGTAGTGCACGGCGATCACGTCGACGTGTCCGAGCACGATCGCGCCGGTCGCCTGCACGACGCCCCGGCGCCACCGGCGCATCGCCAGCGTGCCCGCCAGCATGAACCACGGGTGCGCGAGCAGCAGCGGCCGCCGTGGCCCGCGCACGCGCCGGAAGCTGACGCCGCAGCCGGGCGGTAGCACGCATTTGCGCGCGATCACCGTCACCGCGTGCCCGCGCTCCTGCAGGCCGACGGCGAGCTCGGCCAGCACGCGCTCCATGCCCCCCACCGAGCCGACGTCGTGCGCAACGATCGTCACCTCACGGACGGCCGGGGCGGGGATGCCGAGGACGGGCGGCTCCGGGCGGCCGTCAGCGCGCAGCACGGGACCGCGCCAGCGACTCGAGGGTCTCGAAGAACCGACGTTGCAGGGCGACGTCGGTGTACTGCTGCATGAAGCGCTCGCGGCCGGCGCTGCCGATCGCGGCGCGCAGCTCGCGCGAGGCGAGCAGCGGCGCGAGCGCGTCGGCGAGATCCTCGGGGGCGCCGGAGCGCGCGAGCATGCCGGTGACGCCGGCCTCGACGAACTCGCCCGGCCCGCCGGAGTCGACGGCCATCACCGCCACGCCGCGCGCCATGCCCTCGAGCAGCACGATGCCGAACGGCTCGGGATCGGAGGCGTTGACGAGGATGTCCAGCTGCTTGATGTACGGGCCGGCGTCGGGGACCTGGCCGGTCATCGTGACCGCGTCGCCGAGGCCGAGTTCCTCGACCAGCCCCGGCAGCGAGGCCGCGTACTCGGGCGAGCGCTCGTAGGAGTCGCCGCCGACGATCACGGTGTGGATGTGCAGCCCGCGCTCGCGCAGCAGCGCCTGCGCGCGCAGCAGCCGATCCTGCCCCTTCCACGGCTGCAGGCGTCCGACCAGGCCGACGATCGGCACGTCTGCCGGCAGCTCCAGCGGAGGCCGCCCGGTGTCCGCGTCGGGCACGGGCGCCCCGGCGGCGACCACGCGGATCGTGCGCGCTGGGGAGAGGCGGGCTTGCGCTTCGGCGGCCGCCCGCGAATAGCAGCAGACCGCGCGCGCGGGCAGCGCCGTGGCGGCGCGGTCGAGCCAGAAGCCGGTGGGTATCACCTGCTGCCACCACACGACGCGGTCGCCCATGCCCGCGAGCATCGCCGCGGGCGCGCCGTACAGGTGTGTCTTCGCCGACCAGTTGAGCAGCAGGTCGGGCGCCCGCGCGATCAGCAGCCTGCGCAGGCGCGCGACGCTCACGACGAAGCGGTCGAGCTGACGCAGGCGGCCGGTGTCGATCACGTACACGCGCGAGCCCGCCTCGCGCAGCTCCTGCGGCCACGGGCCGTCCTGAAAGAACACGAGCTCCATCTCGTGTCCCGCCTGTGGTGCGCCCTCAAGCGCCGACTGCAACATCGCCTCGGCGCCGCCGAGACGCTCGCCCCACGGGACGGTCACGAGAATGCGCAGCGAGCCTCCCTTGCGCGCGGGTCGCTCGGCAATCCCTTGCTCAGCTGTGCGCCTCTCGGCGGGCACGACCACGGTTACAGGTTATCCCACGCTCACAGCCGGCCGAACGCGCTCACAGGCCGGAGATTGCGCGGCGTCGGTGTATTGTCGCGCCGTGGCTGAGCCGCCTCCGACGAGCGTTGCCGGCGAGCGCGTGGCGCTGGTGCACGACTACCTGCTGGTGATGCGGGGCGCCGAGCGCACGTTCGCGGCGATCGCCGAGCACTACCCCGCTGCGCCGATCTTCACCCTGCTCTACGACGAGGCGGGCACCGGCGCGCGCTTCGCCGGTAGGAGCGTGACCAGCTCTCCCATGCAGCGTCTGGGTGTCGATCAGGACAACTTCCGGCGTCTGCTGCCGCTGTACCCGTGGGCGGTGCGGCGCTTGCGTCTGCCAGCGTGCGAGGCGGTGATCTCCAGCAGCAGCGCGTTCGCACACGGCGCCACGGTGCCCGGCGGCGCGGCCCACGTTTGCTACTGCCACGCGCCGTTTCGCTACGCCTGGTATGAGCAGGCGCGGGCGCTGCGCGAGACCCCTGCGGCGCTGCGCCCGGCGATGCGCTTGCTGCTCGCGCGGATGCGCCGCTGGGACCTGTCGGCGAGCCGGCGCGTGGACTCCTACATCGCCAACTCGCAGCTGACGCGGGAGCGGATCGCGCGCTTCTACGGGCGCGACAGCGTGATCATCCACCCTCCGGTCGAGACGCATCGTTTCACCGCGGGCACGCCCGGCGAGCAACTGCTGGTGGTCTCCGAGCTGGTCGCGCACAAGCGGGTGCACGTCGCGCTGGAGGCGGCACGCAGGGCACACGCGCCGATCCGCGTGGTCGGCTCGGGACCCGAGTACGCCTCGCTGCGCGCGCGCTACCCCGACGCGGAGTTCGTGGGGCGGGCGGGCGACGCGGAGCTGGTGGACCTGTACGCGAGCGCGCGCGCGGTGATCGTCCCCGGCGTGGAGGAGTTCGGCATCACGGCGGTCGAGGCGCAGGCGGCCGGGCGGCCGGTGATCGCCGCCGACGCGGGCGGGGCGCGGGAGACGGTGCTGGACGGGCGGACGGGGCTGCTCGCGCGTGCGGACGACCCCGACGCGTTCGCGCGCGCGATCGGCAAGCTGGAGGAGCTCGACTTCGACCCTGCGCGCGCGATCGAGAACGCGGCGCGCTTCTCGGTCGCGGAGTTCACGCGCAAGCTGGACGAGCACGTCGAGCAGGTGCTGCACGCCAGCCGCCGGCGGCTGGCGGCGTAGGGCCGCTGCTAGAGTGCGCGCCCCGTGGAGAGTGAGCGCCCCGCGACTGCCGCCCGGCCGCTGCGCATCGCTTGGCTCGGCAGCTCGCCGCTGGACACGGGCGGCGCCCCCGGCGTGGTCACCGAGCTGCTCGAAGGGCTCGCTGCGCTCGGCCATCAGATCGACTGTTTCTTCCCCGGCGCCGGCCAGCTGCTGCCGGAGCGCTTCAACACGATGGAGAACCTCACCATCGTGTGGGGCGCGAGCGGCTGGCGCTGGGACCGCTGGTACAGCCGCACGAAGCTCGCCGCGTTCGCCTCCGGCCTGATCGCGCGCGCGGGCGGCTCGCTGCGCCTGCGCCGCGAGATCGTGCGCAGGCACCGGCGCACGCCGTACGACCTCGTCTACCAGAACTCGACGATCGAGTCGCTGGCGGTGCCGGGGGCGCTGGTGCGCAGCGTCCCGCTGGTCATCCGGCCCGATACGCACATCGCCGGCGAGCTGCGCTGGCTGCTGGCCGAGCGGCGCCTGGCGTTGGCGTGCCAGCCGCGCCGCATGTTTCTGGCCGCCGTCGCGGTGATGTCCGTACGCGCGCTCGTGCAGCGCGTGCGCATCCGTCGTGCCAGCCTGGTGATCTGCATCAGCCGGGCGTTCCGCGAGCACCTCGTGCACGACTACCGCGTTGTGCGCGCGCGCACGGTGGTCGTCCCCAACCCGGTGCGGCTCGAGCGTTTCGCCGTGCGCGCGCGCCCGGTCGGGCAGCCCGCGACCGTGCTGGTGCTCGGGCGCATCTCCGTGCGCAAGGGCGTCGAGGACGTGGTCGCGCTCGCGCACGAGCTGTTGCGCCGCGGCGTGGAGGCCCGTATCCGCGTCGTCGGCGGCCCCAGCCTGTGGTCGGACTACACCCCGCTGCTGTCCGAGCTGCCGCGCGAGAACGCCGAATACGTGGGGCGCATCCGCCCGGCGGAGATCCCCGACGAGCTCGCGCGCAGCGACATCCTGCTGCAGGCGAGCAAGTACGAGCCGTTCGGGCTGACCGTCGCCGAGGCGCTGGCGGCGGGCGTCGCGGTGGTGGCCACGAGCGAGGTGGGAGCAATCGAGGACGTGCGCCGCCCGGTGGTGGAGGTGGTGGCGCCCGGCGACGTGGCGGGGATGGCGAGCGCGCTCACGCACATGCTCGCGCGGCTCCGCGCCGACCCTGGGGCGCTGCGCGCCGGCGCGCGCGCGGAGGCCGAGCGGCTGTTCTCGACGGCCGTCGTCTGCCGGCAGATCTCCGACGCGCTGGAGCGCCTGGTCGCCGGGTCCGGGCTGGACGCCTGATCGACCCTCGCCGGGCGGCTAAAGCTCGGCGCGCTTTCAGCCGATCATGCGAACAGCTACCGGACGGCGGGGATCCGCCCGCCGACGCGAGCGCTTCTTTTCGGCATGCTGCTGCTTCTAGCAATCCTCGTTGCCTGGCTGACCATCGTGAGCATGATGGTGGCGTTGTGCAAGGCAGCCGCGCGCGGCGACGCCGCGCGGGCACGCGCTCACACGCTGCGCACGGGGGTTGAGGGTCGCCGTGTGGCGCCTGGGCTGGTGGTGTGGGACCCGGCATGCGTGGGGGCACGCACGCGGCGTGCGACACACGTGCGCCGAGGGCTGCGTCGGCGCACGCAGACGGCTGGCTGACCGGCGTCTACAGTCCTTTGCGTCCGAGGACGTGGGGGATGGTGCGTAGGAGGATCTTGATGTCGGTCCACAGGGACCAGTTGGCGACGTACAGGTAGTCGATCGCGACCATCTCTCGGAGGGGCACGCGGGCGGGGCCGAGGATCTGCCACGGGCCGGTCATCCCCGGCGTGAGCTCCAGCCTGCGGCGGTGCCAGCCCTCGATCCGCTGGTCCTCGTCCACCACCAGCGGACGCGGACCCACGAGGCTCATCTCGCCCCGCACGATGTTCCACAACTGCGGCAGCTCATCCAGCGCGCTACACCGCAGCCACCGCCCCACCCTGGTGACCCGCGGGTCCGCGGCGATCTTGAACAACCCCTCCTGCGCCTCGTTGCGATCCCGCAGCGACTCCTTCAACCGCTCCGCGTCCGGCACCATCGTACGGAACTTCAGCATCTGAAAACGCCGGCCATAACGCCCCACACGCTGCTGACCAAAGAACACCGGCCCCCCGTCTTCGAGCTTGATCAGCACCGCGAACACCACCAACAACGGCGAGACCGCCAACAACCCCACAGACGCCCCCAACAAATCAAACACCCGCTTGAACAACGCCGAAGAACGCGTCAGCTCAAACCGACGCACCCCCATCACCGTCACCCCATGCAGATCATCGAACTCCACCGAGGAGCCCACGACCTCCAACAACCGCGGCAACACACTCACCCGCACCCCCACCGCCTTCAACGTGCGCACCAGGTTCAACATCTCCCCCCCATCAACACTCCGCGGCGCGATCACCGCCCGATGCACATCCAGCGTCTGCGCCAAATCCCTGATCTCCGCCAGCCGCGCCTCCGAGAAGCTGTCCGTCGACCACGACGCAACCTTGTCCAGATCCAGATGCGCAACGACCTCCGCCTTGACCCCCCCATGCCCCGTCAACTTCGAGCGGATCGTCTCCGCCGAAGCCTCATCCCCGATAAACAAACACCGCTCCGCCGGCGCCAACCGCAACGCCAACACCCGAAACGCAGCCCGCGAGAGGATCAAACCCCCCGACAACGCCAGCCACAAAAACAACGCCTCATGCCGATCCAACGGCCCCCGCACCAACAACCCACCCGTCAACCACGCCACCAGCGCGCACAACGTCGCCAACTCAAACAACCGCGGCGCCTCATCCAACGTCGTCTTACGCAACAACGTCTCATCCCGGTCATACAACCCAGCAATCTTCGCCCCCACCACCAAAATCGGCACCGCAGCGACCCCCACCCACGTCAACTGCACCGACCGCCGCGAGAGCGCCACCGTCAACAAAAACGCCCCCACCACCGCCACCACATCAGCCAACACCAACGCCCGCCGAAACAACGCATCCCGACGCATACACGCCGCCGGCCCCCGCACCTCCACAACCCCCAAACCACCAAGCCACCGCCCCCCACGCACAAACAAACCACGCGAAGCAGCAGCACCCCCCACACGCCCACGACCCCCACCCAACGGACGCGCACCAGCCAAGGACGTACCAGAATCCCCAAGCGATGGGTCGTGCGTGGCCACGGGAGCGCGAGCCCCCAGGCCTCGCCTCGCCTCAACGCTCATGATCTCCACGGCCTCCTTGCTCGCTGCCATCAGCTCACATCTTCGGGCTCCCCGACTCCGACAGATGTCGAGATTTCGTGATCGCCGTTGAAGATCACACGATGCTACACGCCCACGAAGCCACCGCAAGCGCAGCGCGGAACCTGCGATCGTTTCGCTGTGCTAGCTGCGAGCCGGCGCGCTGATCGCGCCATCGGCGCCCGGCTGCGCCTGGTGGTGCGGCAGCACCACCGCTTCCGCCTCAGCTGGGGTGACGTCGGGGTAGAGCGCCCTCAGCGCGATGACCGCGCACGCTCCGCCAACGAGCTGCGCGAGGACGAAGGCGGGCACGGACGCGGGCGCGATGCCGGCGAAGGTGTCGGAGAACATGCGTCCGACGCTGATCGCGGGGTTGGCGAAGCTGGCGGAGCTGGTGAAGAAGTAGGCCGCGCCGATGTACGCGCCGACCGCGGCTGGGGCGCTGCTCGCGCGCTTGCTGCGGGCGAGCGAGAAGATCACGAGCAGCAGGCCGCCGGTGGCGATCGCCTCGGAGAACAGGTGCGCGCTGGAGGCGCGGTGGTGGGTGGAGATGCTGATGGCCGCCAGCGAGAACAT
>Ga0335075_10018159_pt1 | contig 10429 bp, 10 predicted proteins | sample Lox_Sample_24_FD_206723 | JGI IMG/M metagenome (GOLD analysis project Ga0335075, IMG submission 206723) | Soil microbial communities from Loxahatchee National Wildlife Refuge, Florida, United States - Lox_Sample_2.4 | ecosystem: Environmental > Terrestrial > Soil > Wetlands | place: USA... | reverse complement strand
GCGCGCCCCCCCCTCCTGGGGGCCACCCCCCCCGGGGCGCGCGCCCGGGGGGGGGCGCGCCCCCCGGGCCGCAGGCCGCGGCCGGCTCGAGGGACGAGGTGTTCTTCCGGGCCCGCGCGGCGGCGCTGAACGCAGACCCGGACAAGCAGTTCGCCTACGCCCTCGGCGTTTTCATCGACGGCATCAGGCACCAGCTCCCGTAGGCGTACCCGAGCCTTTTGCCCTCGTCGAAATGGGATCACCGTTTCCGATGGATCGGCCTCAACTGAGATAGCGGGCAACTGAATGAGCAGTTCCCAGTCCTGTGCTGTTGACTGGACGAGAGTCTGTCTCACTCAATGTCATCCGTGCCTACACGGTGACCTTGGTCCCGGCTCGGGCCCCGGTGACGGAGAAGCGTCGGCTCTGGTCCTCATTCAGGGCGCGTTCTGACCCGCCTGACTGCGGCCGTGGCCTGCATGATCGCACCTGATTTGGTCTCGCGTGTCGCCGTACGGGTGACTGGCTGGGCGTGGTGGTCCTGATGGCCGGCCTCGCCTGCGTGTCCAGCACCGCGGCCAGTGACGAGCTCAGGCTTGAGCAAGACCTTGATGGCTCGGCGATCCCATTGCCTTGTACCCGTCTGCGGCGGCGGCCAACGGCAGGTGCTGTCGAAGACGAGGCCTGGGATTGATCTGGCCTTCCCAGATGCGGTCGATCAGGCCAGGTAGGAAGTGGCGAACGGGTGCCAGGCCGCCCAGCATTCGAATCTGTTTCTGAAAGAGCAGTCCGATGTCCTCCAGCGGGTCGTGACGCGGCTGGGGGCTACGCCGATGTCGGTGGCGCTCGCCTGGCTGCTGCGACGCTCCCCGAACGCGCTGCTCATTCCGGGCACCTCCTCGGCGCAGCACCTGCGCGAGAACATCATTGGCGCCGGCCGGGGCCTGCCTGCGGACGCCGTGGCGGAGGTACGCATCTGTTTCCCGCTGCTCGCTCAGGAGCCTTCCGGGGTGGCCTATCCGGCTGTGGGTGCGCCCGTGAGTACTGACATCGGGTTCGGGAGCTCCGGGCTTGACCGCGCCCACGCGCGGGTGGTCAGCTCGGCCACGGAGGCTCCGTCCGCGCGGGCCGCGACCATGCGCTCGACGTCGAATGACGGCCCGACGGAGTCGGCGTCGAACTCCGGTCCGTGCATGTAGGCGGTGGCCTCGTCCGCGGTGGCGAAGTTGTCGATCTGGAGCTCGGCGAAGTTGCCGTCCGGGTCGCGGTAGTACAGCGACGTGGTGATGCCGTGCTGGACCGGCACGGCGGGGTGGATCCCTGCTGCGGCCAGTTGCTGGTACCGCTCCAGTAGCTCGTCGAGGGAGCTGAAGGTGAACGCCGCGTGGTGCATCGCCGCGGTCGCCGGCGTTTTGGGCTGGGCCGCCCCGGGAGGCATCTCGGCCAGGGCGATCCGGTGATGTTCCTCATCAAAGGTCAGGAACGTGAGGCCGTGCCCGGCGTAAACCACGTGTGCGTCCAGCACCGTGCAATACCAGTCACGCATGGCCTCCGGTTGCCCGGTCTGGAACACTACGTGCACGAAACTCGGCTTTGCCACCATGACGGTCTCCTCTCGGGGCGGGCCGGTGCCCGATGATCACCTCACCGCCACGGAGGCTAAGATAATAAGTTATAAGATGTCAAATGGTGCCTAGGCGAGCCTTGCGGCGCCCCTTGGTTGGCGATTCAGGCAGCGACGCACGGAAGGTGGTATCCCATGGACGGGGAGGACAGCGACGGGACGAATGCCCTACGCCGGGGAGTGCAACCGGTGGCGGCCCGCAAGACGTCCACGGTTGATCTGGTCCTGCACGAGATCCGGCGCTCGATCCTCACCGGGGTCCTCCCTCCTGGCCAGGCGTTCACCGTCCCCGCCCTTACTGAGCAGCTCGGGGTCAGCCATGTCCCGGTGCGTGAGGCGCTGCGCCAGCTCGAGGCCCAGGGACTGGTCATGCTCAGCCCGTCGCGCAGCGCGATCGTGACCCCGCTCGACCCTGATGACCTGCGGTCGGTTTACCGGCTGCGCATGCGGCTCGAGCCTGAGCTGGCCGCCCGGGCCGCCGGGGCGCATTCCGACGAGGGCCTGGCCGAGCTGGCCCGGCTGGTGCGGGTCACCTTCAGCCCTCCTGCCGGGGAACAGCACTTCGATGCGCACCGTCAGTTCCACGAGCTGCTGATCCTTCCGGCGGCGACCGACTGGGACCTGCGGGTGCTCCGGCCGCTGTGGTATGCCTCCGAGCGCTACACCCGCCTGGTCTTTGATCCCGTTGACGTCCCGCAGGGAACCGCCGCCGCCCGCAAGGACGCCCACGAGAGGCTCCTTGACGCCGCCAGGACCCGCGATCCCGGCCGGCTGCACGACGAGCTGACGCGCCATCTTAAGGCCAACCTGGCCACGGTTCTAGAGGCACTCCAAGCCGTCAGCGCGCTCGCCTCTCCCGAGGCCAGCCCGGTGCGTGCTTCCGGCGCGCGGTACTGAATCGCCGGCCTTCGTGCGATTGTGGCGGAACCTTCGGTTGCCACACTGCCTGCCGACACCACCGAGTCTCATCTCGTCAGCGTCACGGAGGGCCAGTGAGCTTTGCGGGTGGGCTGGTCGAATGTCGGTGCCGTCGACGGGGTGCAGCTATCTCATAGCCACTCCACAAGGCCGCGAACGGGCCTGCGGCGGCCAGGCTACTGGCCTGCGCAGAGTGCCCGTAAGGCGGCTGGAACCGGCTTCGCTGAGCCATCCCTTGACAGCCGACGCGCCCCCACTGAGGAAGTCACATCGTTTCGACAGTCGGGCAGGCTGGCTCGAGGCTCAGGCGCCCGCGGCTGAGCCCGGTCATGGAACGCTGGACCGGCTGGCTGTTGCCGACGTGACCCGCAATGGGGGCCACTGGCCGCCGCAATTCCGCAGGGCCTGTTACCCGCGCCCGGCCAGGCGGCGGCACGGTCATCGGTCGCTTCGGCGGTGGCCCGGATGGGGATGTCGACTCCCTGATCCGGGTCTATGACGTGCCGCCCTCAGCCTCGAGTTCGGTGGTGGCCTGCTCGACGACGCGGTCGATGTCCGCCGGGAGGATGAGCCGCTGGTCGGCGAGGCGAAGCGCAGCCGCGCGCAGGTCGGCGGTCGCCGGGGCCGGGCCGGACAGTCGCGGCAGGCGGCTGCCGAGCACGTCGTGCAGGACGTCGGGCAGGCTGGTGATGTGGCGGCGCGGGTTCCATCCGGTGTAGGCGGCGACGCCGGTCTCGACGGCCGGAAGGCGGATTCCGGCGACCTCGTTGCCGCGGTCGTCGACCGCTGAGACCAGGGCGACGCGAGGCTCCCCGAACGGCAGGGGCCACTCGGCGACATCGGGATTGATCTCCGGCGCGTAGGGCAGAACGGCCGGGTCCGGCCGGGTGCTGGCGTTGAACGACGCGAGCACGCTCTCGCGGGACACGGCAGTACCGTCGGACTGCCGCGGAACCATGCTCGGCGTCGGCGCGACCCCGTCCAGCGCCCACTCCTGCAACTGCACGAATAGCGCCTTCACGACCGGTTCCTTGTCAAGCAGGTGCGGCGGGTTGAGGAGCTGAGTCGCCTGCTTCATGGCCGGGATGTTGCCGACGTGGTCGGTGCCGCTGACGAGGTAGGCCCGCACGTCCGGATCCTCGGGCAGGTCGGCTCCTGTGACAGGGTCCTGGTGCACCAGGGCCCCGTCGCCGCGCCAGTACTCGGCCGCACTGTTGACGAGGAACACCTTCGGTACGCCACCGCGGCCTCGCTGTCGGCCCAGCAGCGAGGAGGAGTCATAGGGTCCCCCGTTCTCCGGCATCATCGGCACGAGCAGCCCCGGCTGAGCGTAGCGGCGGTTGAACTCCCCGCGTCGCGCGCTGGCGATCTCGGCCAGGAGACCGTCGAATACCTGCGCGCCGTCCTCCGCGAGGTTCAGTCCCTCGAACAGGAACTGCCGCAGGAACCGCCCGCTTTGCGACTGGCCGTAGGCGAACACGCCCGCGTGCTCATTACGCAGATGCGCCCCGAAGTCCCGCACGGCGAGCAGGCCGACCCCCGCGACCGGGGCGTAAGAGCAGCGGTAGATGAGCTCATACCATCGCTGCGGCTCGAAGCCACCATCCAGAGCGATCGTGGTCGGCGACGTGAACGACCAGGCGGATCTCGGGATAGTCTCGCTCGGTCCCATCTGGGCCATCCGCATCCGCAGCACGGCGTCGGGGTCGTCCACGTCAGCGGCCGGATACGCCCCGTAGGAGCGCGGCGGCGCGCCCGCCCCCGACGGGATGACGTCGTTGAGGCCGCGTTCGGCCATCGGCACCTCGAACCGCAGGTCAGCGCGCATCCAGCCCGGCTCGACGGTCACGACGGGCGCCGTCAGGCCGAGGAGGCCGTCTGGCACGTTCCACTGCCAGCCCGCAAGCGCGACCATCCAGCCCTCGTCCAGGAGGTAGCCGTCTCCGTGGTCCATCGCCTCGCCAGTGCCGGCGAACTGCATCGCGACTCCGCTGAACGGGATGCTGGCCAGGCCCCGGTTGGGCACGACAAGGAGCGCACGCCCGTTGCCGCCGCCTGTCGGCCGCAGCAGGACCACGTCGCCCGCGAACCGCACCTTCCCGTCCGCGTCGCGTGGCACCAGTCGTAGGTCCGCGATCCGGGCCGTGCCGGGATCATCGGGGTCGACCGCGTACTCGGCACGTGCAGAGACCCACTCATAGGGTCGGCCAGCGATCGGGCTCGTCTTGCGCACCGTGAATGCCTCAAGCACGGCAATCCTTCCTGTCTGTCACGTCGGTGGGTGCCACGTCGCGTCCCGCACGGAACCGAAGTGGCTGCGGCTGTCGATGCTCAGGCCCCGTCCCCCGTCGGTCGCTGGGCCTGCCCGACCACGTTGCGCGCGATGAGGTCGCCGATCGTCCGCTCGTCGTAGCCGAGTCCGGACAGGACCTGGCGGCTGTGCTCGCCGAGCGACGGCGGGTACCCCCGGATGGCGGGCGGCTGGCCGTCGACCCAGATCGGGCCGCGTACCAGGCGCGTTGCCCCGCCCGGGTAAGGCACGGACTGCACCAGTCCAAGCGCTTGCACCTGGGCATCGTCGAAGACCTGGTCCATGGTGTAGATCGGGCCGCAGGGGACGCCCCTTTGCCGTAGGTCAGCCAGCCACTGCGCGGCCGGGCGCCTGCTGAACAGGTCATTGAGCTCCGCGTAGAGCGCGTCGCGATTGGCGCTGCGCTGGGCTGGGCCGGCGTATTCGGGTCGTTGCGACAGCCCGGGCGCGCCGAGCGCCTCGCACAGGCTCACCCACTGGGCGTCGGTCCCGACAGCGACATTGATGCTGGCGTCTGAGGCACGGAACGTACCGTAGGGAGAGATCAGCGGGTGGTCGTTGCCCTGCGGCTCGGGCACCTCCCCCGTGCTGAGGTACCGCTGGGCCTGGAACGTCATCAGGGCGATCGCGCTCTCCAGCAGCGAGGTGTTCACGCGCGAGGCCCGGCCGCTGCCTCTCGCGACCAGCGAGGCGAGGATGCCAACCGCCGAGAACAGGCCCGCCGTCATGTCGGCGATCGGGACGCCCGCCCGCATCGGTGTCTGGTCGCCCGCGCCGGTGACCGACATGAGACCCGACATTCCCTGGGCCACCTGATCAAGTCCCGGGCCGTCCCGCATCGGCCCTACTTCCCCGAATCCGGAGACGCTGGCGATAACGAGATCGGGTCGTTCGGCCAGCAGTCGCTCCGGGGCCAGTCCCAGGCGGCCGAGGACGCCCGGGCGGAAGTTCTCAACGAGAACGTCGGCCTGGGCGGCCAGGTCGGCCAGCACTTGCTGCGCCTCGGCGCTGCGAAGGTCGAGGGCCACCGACCGCTTGTTGCGATTGGTACTCAGGTAGTAGAGGCTGTGCTCGCCGTCGAACGGGGGCCAGTGGCGGGTGACGTCTCCCCTGGGGAGCATCTCTACCTTGATGACGTCAGCCCCAAGATCCCCCAGGATCGCGGTACAGTACGGGCCGGCCAGCGCTCTAGTGAGGTCGAGGACTCTAATCCCCGACAGTGGCCCGGCCTCTGATGCGGCCTGGGTACGGGCCGAACCGGGGACGGCCGCATGATTGCCAGTCATCGGGTCCCCCTTGCCGTAGCCAGAGCGCCCTGACGGAGCAGCCGACGCGTCGCCCGCATCGTCGCCGGATCGCCCTCAAGCACGGCGGCCACGAAGAGGCCGACGGCAGAGTCGAGGTCGTCCCCGCACTCATCGACTAGGCCGAGTTGCGCCGCATGGCGGCCGTCGTAGCGCTCGGCCGTGTAAACCATCCTTGCCGCGCGGCTCGGTCCGATCAACTCAGCCAGCCGGGCGAGCGAGTCCTCGTCATAGGCAAGTCCATGCCGGACAGCGGGAATGCTGAAGATCGAGTCCGGAGTGGTGAACCGGAGGTCACAGGCCAGGGCGAGACTGCAGCCGCCCCCGATGCAGGCCCCCTCGATCCGGGCCACGGACGGGACGGGAAAGCTGGCAACCGCTCTGATCGCCCTGGCGGCTGCCTCGGCGAGGGCCTTTGCCACGCCGGGCTGAGTTGACTTGATGCCCGACAGGTCAGCCCCGGCGCTGAACGACCCGCCGCTGCCTTGAAGGACCAGAACCCGCACGTCGTCACGATCGGCTGCCAGCGTAAGGTGCCGCTCGATCGTCTCCCACATTTCCCGGCTGACGGCGTTGCGCTTCTCTGGGCGGCGTAGCGAGAGCACCGCGACGCCTCCGGACACGTCGAAGTCAACACGCGAGTCGAGGTCCACGGGCATCTGAGTCATCATCATCATCATCCAGAGATCGTCACTGACCTGGTCAGCTCGCCGTTTCAGCGCTCCCAGGAACGTCCCGCGTGGATCCGGGCTGGAGTCGCGCCGTTCGATCCGAAGACCTCGACCTCGCGGGTGACGGCCCTGGTCTCGGGCGGCGCGCTTATCGGCGGACGCCGGTCACCAGGCCGGGGCCGGGGCGTCGAAGTAGTGGCTGTGGTGGAGGTCGTCGAGCAGATTCTCGTGGGAAGGCTGCCAGCCAAGGAGTTGACGGGTTAGCGCGCTTGATGTCGTATTGTCAAGATCCGCGGTGGCGCTGATAACGCCGAAATGAGCCACGTTCTGCGGGTCGATGCTCTTGACGGGCAGATTCAGGCGGCGGCCCACAACCTCGGCGATGTCGCGGACGCGGACGCCCTCTTCGGCGACAGCGTGCAGTCGCGAGCCGGCCGGGGCAGACTCCAGCGCCAGCCGGTAGAGGCACGCGGCGTCCAGGGTATGTACAGTCGGCCATCGGTTGGCGCCGTCGCCGACGTACCCCGACACGCCCGTGCCGCGGGCGACGGAGATCAGCACGAGAACGAACCCCCCGCTGCCGTCAATCGAGCTGTGCACGATCGGTGGCAGGCGGACCCACGACGAGCGCACGCCGCGCTGGGCCAGCGCGATCACTGCGTTCTCCGCGTCTACCCGAAGCCCCCCGGAGAGAACGTCTTGCTCGGTGCCCGGGCGGCCGGCGAGACCGGCCATCGCGAGCATAAGCGTCCCGCCGGTGCCGACAAACGGCTTGCCAGAGCCTTCCAGCGCCGACCCGATCGCCTCGACGGCGCGCAGGTCTGCGGCGACCGCGGCCGGGAAGTCACCCGCCCGCGTCTCTTCATGCTTAAAGGCCAGGTGAACGACGCCGTCGGCGGCCGCGGCGGCCTCCGCCAGACCGTCAAGGTCGTCCAGGTCGCCGCGGCGTACCGCAGCACCGGCGGCATCGAGCGCCGCGGCCGAGCGGTCGGAGCGGGCGAGACCCGTTACCTGGTGGCCGCTGTGCAGCAGTTCGGGAATTAGCGCCGAGCCAATGTGCCCGGACGCCCCGGTGACGAACACGTGCATGACATACTCCTCGATCACTTGACATCGGTACTTGCCGACTCAGCGCCGGCTGGCCTTGAGCCCTGATCCGGGGGTGTCCCCGCATCAGGTCCCGCCTGCCCTACAGGGTGATCACGATCTTGCCGTGCACGTGCCGGCCGTTCTGCAGCGTGACGGCTTCGCGGATCTTCTCGATCGGGAAGGCCGCGGCGATCGGCACCGTGAGCTGGCCGGCCAGGATCGCGGCGGTGATCCGCTCCATGTCGGCCGTGGTGGCCGCGCCGCCGACCGCCGGGCGGACGCCGCCGGGCGGGTTGGGTCCCGCGGCGATCGTCGCGATCCGCTCGGGCGGCACGCCCAGCGCGAGCGCGGCCTCGGCGGCCTCGGTGCCGAACAGGTCCACGGCCGCGGTCAGGCCGCCGGGGGCCAGCGCCCGAACCCGGTCGGCCAGTCCCGGCCCGTAGGCCACGGGCACGGCGCCCAGCTGGCGGACGAACTCGAAGGTGCCAGGGGACGCGGTCCCGATCACGCTCGCGCCGGCCAGCCGCGCCAGTTGCACCGCGAACACCCCGGTGCCACCGGAGGCCCCGCCGACCAGCACGGTGTCGCCGGACCGCAGGCCGGCCGCCGTCAGGGCGGCGGCGGCCGCGCGGCCGGCCACAGGAATGAGGCTCGCCACGTCGTCGCCGATGCCGTCGGGCGTGCGCCACAGCGCGCTGGCGGGCGTCTTGACCACGACGAAGTCGGCGACGGCCCGCCCCATCGCGCCGCCGTAGACCCGCTCACCCGCGGCGAAGCCCTCGGCGTTCTCGCCGGCCTCGTCGATGACGCCGGCGAAGTCGTACCCGAAGCCGGACGGCAGCGCCAGGCCGAACTGCCGGGCCATCGCGGGATTCGCCGAGAACATCCCGTCCATCGCGTTCAGCCCCGCCGCCCGCACCCGGACGCGGACCTCGCCCGGCCCGGCGTGCGGCTCAGCCACCTCCCGCACCTCCAGCACCTCGGGACCGCCGTAGGTCTCGTAGATGACAGCTCGGCTCATGCGCGTACCCCTAACCAGGCAGATGATAGAACTTGGTTCTGTGCATAACTATACCATTCGAGAGAACTAAGTTCCATTAGCTATGGAACTAGGTTCCGTCATCCTGACGGCTGGCGGAACTGAGTGCCCTACACTGTCCCTATGCCCCGATGGCAGCCGAACGCGCGTGAGCAGCTCACCCGGGCCGCCCTCAGCCTGTTCGCCGAGCGCGGCTACGAGAACACCACCGTGGTCAGCATCGTGGAGCGCGCCGGCCTGGGGAAGACCACGTTCTTCCGCTACTTCCGCGACAAGCGCGAGGTCCTGTTCGGCGCGGACTCCCCGGTCGACGCGGCCGGCGAGATAGCCGCGGCGCCGGCCGGGGCCTCCCCGCTCGAGGCGGTGGCCGCCGCACTGGACGCGGCCGGAGCGCAGGCCTTCACCCCGGCCCGGCGCGAGACCCTCGCCCTGCGGCAGTCGGTGATCGACGCCAACCCGGAACTGCAAGAGCGCGAGGCGCTGAAGAACATCGGCCTGACCGCGTCGATGACCGACGCGCTCCGGCGGCGCGGCGTCCCCGACCTGACCTCCACCGTGACCGCCCAGCTAGGCACCCTCACCCTGAAGATCGCCTTCGACCGCTGGATCGCCGCCGCCGGCAACGCCGACTTCGCACCGCTCGCCCGCCAGGTCCTCAGCGAAGTCCAGGCCGCCGCCACGCAATGACACGCGGTGGACGGCCAGCCCGGACCGCCAGCCAGCCATCAGCGCGCCCGTCTTCCCCGCCTCATCATGGCTGGCCTCAGCGGGGGATGCGGACTGCCTCGTCGGCGAGGGCGGGCTTTGGGGGCAAGGTGGCGTTCGTCGCGTTCTGCCGGAAGGCATCCAGCGCGAGGGCGGCGAAGCGGCGGGCCGCGACTGTCCGGGTGGCGGGGCGAGTCGATGACAGTCCGCGGCCGGCTAGCAGGACGAGCAAGAACGAGGTGGCCTTCCCGTTGCCGGTCACCGCCAGCAGGTCTCGGATGAACGCCTCGGCCAGGGTGGACGGGCGCCCTTTGGCTGGCCCGTACCGTACTAGGTCGTCGCTGCCCCACGGGTCCAGGTGGTTGTGCCGGAGGGCCAGCTACGCGAAGAGGTGATGCAGGTTGCGCTGCCCCCGCTAGCCTCAGCCGACGGGGAAGCCAGCAGGGACATGGTCGATACCCGGAGTGCACTCTTCAGTGCAGGCCTCAAGGTACCGTTCAGGTTGCCCGAAGCTTGGCCAGACAGGCTCGTACCGACATAACTCCGGGGGAGCACTCCGGGGCAGCGGGACGGCACGATAGTGTCGTAGCACCGGGATGCGCGACCACGACCGTTGGCGCATCACCGCAGCGACGGGTGAAACCCCAGGTTAAAGGCATGGTGGCGCGCCAGGCAGGATTCGAACCCGCGACCCGCTGCTTAGAAGGCAGCCGCTCTATCCGGCTGAGCTACTGGCGCTCGGTGACCATTGTGCAGGGCAAAGATCACGTGTTGGCTACGCGCGGGTCG
>Ga0335075_10018158_pt1 | contig 10430 bp, 5 predicted proteins | sample Lox_Sample_24_FD_206723 | JGI IMG/M metagenome (GOLD analysis project Ga0335075, IMG submission 206723) | Soil microbial communities from Loxahatchee National Wildlife Refuge, Florida, United States - Lox_Sample_2.4 | ecosystem: Environmental > Terrestrial > Soil > Wetlands | place: USA: Florida... | reverse complement strand
TCCTTGGGCATATGCGCGTTGGCGATCGCCTTGCCGAGCTCGGCGATCTCGGCCGACTTTCCTTCGTCCGCCTCGCCGAGCTGGCGCTGAATCGCCGCCATCTGCTCGCGCAGCAGGACCTCGCGATTGCGGGCGTCGAGCGAGGCCCTGGTTTCCCGCCCGATCTCCTGCGACAGCCGAAGCACCTCGATCCGATGCGCGAGCAGGCGCGAGACCCGCTCCATCCGGGCGCCGATGTCGACCGTCTCGAGGATCTCCTGCTTCTCGTCCGGCGTCGCATCCATGAAGGTCGCCACCAGATCGGCGAGCGCGCCCGGCTGCTCGACGCCCTGGATCGTCGCCAGCAATTCGGCCGGCGCTTGCGGAAGGAGCTGGATCGCCTCGACCGCCTGACCTTTAAGATGAACGAAACGAGCCTCGATCTCGTTCGACGTCGGAGTGGGCTCCGCAATCCTCTCCGTCCTGGCGACGAAGAACGGCCAGCCGTTGAGATAGTCGAGGACGCGGAACCGCTGCTCTCCCTGACAGACGATATGGTTCGTGCCGTCCGGAGCAGTGATGTAGCGAACGATATTGGCGATCGTCCCCATGCGATGCAGGTCGATCGGAAGGGGATCGGCGACCTCGGCGCTGCGCTGCATCACGATGCCGACCGGCTTCTGCTCTCTCACCGCCCGCTGCGCCGCCATGACCGAACGAGGACGGCCGAGGGTGATCGGCAACACGGTTGCGGGAAACAGCACCAGGCCGCGCACCGGCACGATGATCAGGCCGTTCGGCGGCAAGGGCGGCGCAGGCGCCGAACCCTGCGTCTCTTCGGGGGCAGTCGGAGCGTCAGCCATTCGAGGCCTCGGACTTCTCCAGCGTCACGAGCAGGCAACCCTTGAATTCGGATCGATGAATGGCGCTGTAGCGTCCGGCGGGGAGACGAATGCGGCGTTCGAATCGGCCTTGCGGCAGCTCGAGGCGGTGGATGATCGCCGTGCGCATCTCCTCCGGATAGGTCCTTGATCCCGAGATCATGAGTTCGGCCTGATTGATGACCGCCTTGACCTCGCTGAAGTCGACCCCCGGCAGAGCCACCAGCACCAGCACCGCGCGTTCGGTCTCGAGGACGTCGACCGGCGGCTCCCAGGCGACCGCGGGCGGCGAGCCTGACGGCTGGAAGAATTGGCGATGCATGCGCTCTGCGCGCGCCAGCATCTCGAAGGCCTCCGACCACATCCAATAGCTCGGAAATTTTGCTTCCATCGCCTCACCCGAACCGCCCGCGCCGGCCTTTGATCCAGACCGGCGACGCTTCATTAGCGCAAATCCGGCCGTCGTTCACCCGGGCGCCGGCGCCGTTGTCCGGAGCGAGGATGGTCTTAGGCGCGTGGACCGGCGCTGAGCGGCGAAACGCGGCGCCATTTACAGATCCACCTCGCCGGTCGATGTTGCGAGACCGGAGCACGCAAGGGACAGGGGAATGTTGCACTCGTCGATCGAGATCCTGACGACGCCGCGCAGGGACGACTTCGGACTTAAGCGAATCGTGGGCGGCGCCGGGCTTTCGATCAGCCTGCTGCCAAGCGGCGCGATCTTCGCCATCGAGCACGCTGAAGCTAACCGTCGGATCATGATCAACCAGACGTTCGCCTCGCCGATCGCCAACGGCATGGCGCGGCTTTATCTACGCTTGGGCGGGGCTCAGCCTGCGATCCTGCCGGCGATCGGTCCCGAGGCGAGGCTGCGCGTCGGCGCAGCGGACGACCGTTTTGTCTGGGAGGGAGAGGAGAGCGGCGTCAGACATCGCGTCACGCTTTGGCTGCACCAACGCCTGAACGCCTGGTTCTGGCGGGTCGAGGTCGTCAACGGCCGCGATGCAGAGCTTCCCTGCGACGCGGTGTTTATCCAGGATCTCGGGCTCGGCGATCAGGGCTTCCTCATGAACAACGAGGCCTACGCCAGCCAATATCTCGACCAGCACATCGCGCGCCATCGGCGCTGGATCGTTGTTCTGATGAGCAGGCAAAATCTGCCGCAAGGCGGAGCGCATCCATGGGCCGCGCACGGTTGTCTGGAAGGCGCGGCAGACTTCGCCAGCGATTTTCGCCAGGTGATGGGGCCCGCCTACCGTGACGCCGATCGGCTCGCCATCCCATTCGGGACGCGCCTCTCTTCGGAGCGCCTTCAGTTCGAGACGGCCTGCGCGGCTTTGCAGTCGAGGGCTGTCACGATCGAGCCCGGCGCAGCGGCGTCATGGACGTTCTTCGGCTTCTTCGAGCACGATCATCCTGCGGCGTCGAGCGACGCCGACCTGAGCCGGATCGACGCTGTCGAAGCCGCCGGCAGGGACTGGGCGCCGCGCGACGTCGCTTTATCCACGCCGCCACGGAGTTTGCTCCACGACGCGCCGTCCGCGGTCGCCGAGCCGCTCGACGAGAAAGCGATACGAACGCGCTACCGCCGGCGCACGCATGTCGAACGGGTCGACGGCCGCCTTCTGTCTTTCTTCGTCCCGGGAAGAACGCACAGCCGCCACGTCGTCCTGCGCGACAAGGAGCGCATCGTAGCGCGCCGCCACGGCGCCCTGATTCGCAGCGGCGCGTCGATGCTGCCCGACGAAACGATTCTCTGCGCGACGGCATGGATGCACGGCGCGTTCGGAGCGCAGCTCACCATCGGCAATACATCATTCCACAAGCTCTTTTCCGTCTCGCGCGATCCCTACAACATCACGCGCGCCAGCGGATTGCGCATGCTGATGGAGACGAAAGAGGGATGGCGATTACTCACCGTCCCTTCCGCCTTTGAAATGGGGCTCAGCGATTGCCGCTGGATCTATCGCTTAAGCGAGCAAACCGTCACGGTCTCGGCGACCGTTTGCGGCGACGAGCCGGCCATGCAATGGCGCGTCACGGTGGAAGGCCCGAGACGCCGCTTTCTCGTTTTCGGCCATCTCGTTCTCGGCGAGCAGGAATATGGGCCTCAAGGCCGCATCGAGATCGACGCGCGGCGAAAGCGCTTCACTTTCCGGCCGGATCTCAATGACCGCTGGGGACAGCAATATCCTGAGGCCGCCTATCATCTGGTGACGAGCGCGCCCGGGCGGATCGAAGCCATCGGCGGCGACGAACTGCTCTGGGCCGACGGCAAGCGCCGCGCCGGCGGATATATCGCGCTCCGCACGCGGCCGACGAACGAATTCGCATTCGCGGTCGTGGGCTCGATGACCGATCCAAGGCGGGCCGCAGCGCTGGCGTCGAAATATGCGAAGCCGGTCGACGAAGCTCAAATGCTCAAGCCCGCCGACCGCTTCTGGCGCAGCCTCACGCGCGGCGTTCGCGTCAACAGCGCCAAGGATTCGGCGGACGCGCTCGCCGTTGACACGATCCTTCCCTGGCTCGCGCATGACGGAATGATCCACCTCACCGCGCCGCACGGACTCGAACAATATACCGGCGGCGCCTGGGGTACGCGCGACGTCTGCCAAGGCTCGATCGAACTCCTGCTGACGCTCGAGCACGACCAGCCGGTGAAGGAGATTCTGCGCATCCTCTTCGGACAGCAATACGAGAAGAGCGGCGACTGGCCGCAATGGTTCATGCTCGAACCCTACTCGGTGGTGCAGGACAGGGAATCGCATGGCGACATCATCGTCTGGCCGCTCAAGGCGCTGTGCGACTATATCGAGGCCACTGGCGATTTCGCTTTCCTCGATGAACCGATCGCGTGGCGCCGCGACGACAATTTTGAGAAGAGCGGGCGCGCCGATCCGGTAAGCGGCCACGTCGACAAGCTGATCGAGACCGCGCGCGCGCGCTTCATCCCCGGCACGAACCTCATTCGCTATGGCCATGGCGACTGGAACGATTCGCTGCAACCGGTCGATCCGACCAAGCGAGACTGGATGACGAGCGCCTGGACGGTCGTCCTTCTCTACGAGCAGTTCCGCCGCTACGCCGAGATCCTTCATCAGGCGAAGCGCGCGCCCAAGCAGGCTAAGGAGCTCGACGCGCTCGCCTCCGCCATCCGCAGGGACTTCAATGCCTATCTCATTCGCGACCGCGTCGTCGCCGGCTATGGCGTGTTCAGCCCGGAAGGGGGCGAGCCGGAGCTTCTCTTGCATCCGAGCGACAAGCAGACCGGGCTCAGCTTCTCGCTCCTGCCGATGACGCAGGGCATGATCGGCGGCGTGTTTACACCGGCGCAAGCGCGCAGGCACTTGAGCCTCATCCGCAAGCATCTCCTTTTTTCCGACGGCGCACGTCTCATGGACCAGCCGATCGTCTACCACGGCGGGCCTGAAACGACTTTCCGGCGGGCGGAATCGGCGGCCTTCTTCGGCCGCGAAATCGGACTCATGTATACCCATTCGCATCTGCGCTACGGCGAAGCGATGAGCGACATCGGCGAATTCGCCGCTTTGTGGGAGGCGCTCATGGTCGCCAATCCGATCTCAGTGACGGATATGCTGCCGAACGCGTCGCTCAGGCAGCGCAACGCTTATTTCAGCTCGAGCGACGCGGCCTTTAAGGACCGTTATCAGGCGAGCGACGAATGGGCGTGCGTCAAGGCCGACTCGATTGCCGTCGATGGCGGCTGGCGCATCTACTCGAGCGGCCCCGGCCTCTACGCCAATATGCTGATCCGTCACGCCTTCGGGCTAAGGCGCCAATTCGGGAAGCGAGTTGTCACGTCGGGCTTGAGAAAGTCGCGCAAAGATCTCACCTTCGAATGGCCTGGCAGGCCTGGCGGCGGCTCGCGACGGCGGTGAGGAAAGCGGCGTAGCTCCAGGCCAAATGTTTGGCCGAGGTCTGCCCGCCCGTCGCACGATCCAATTGTTCGGAAAGATCGCCGCTCGCTGGAGTGTAAGCCTGAACCGTCCGCATGAACGAATCGCCGCGCACGATGGCGGCGGCTGCGGGACTGTCACCCGCTCCGCCCGCAGCGCTGAGGCGGCGGCGAAAGCGCGCGTTGTCGTTGGTCGCGACCATCTCGGCGCCTGATTGCATCGCAATCGCCAATTTGAAATGGAACTCCGCGGCGGCGAGGGTCGCCAGATACCAAGGGTTGCCACCATAATAGACATCGCGTGCGTAGCGTCCCATTGCTGCGCCACGGTCGGGCGGGCGTTGACGGTTGATCGCGTATTCGACGTCGAACAGGTCTTCGAGTGCGCTCAGCGTTGCCTGAGCCCTCGGGTCGAGGACGCTATGCGGCCCCTTCGCTCGGCCGGCGTGAAGCACGCCAAGAATCACTGAAATATCGAGAGCCTTCTCCGGCGCGCCGCCGGCAACGCCGGTTCTTGACCGGTAATAACCCTCTTTCGCGCTCCAACAGGCGTCGAGCTTGGAAACGAGTTCGTAGCCAGCGGAACGGCAGGCGTCGGCGCGGGCGCCGTCTCCCGCTTCCGCAAGCCATTCGGCGCCGCGAGCAAGCGCCTCAGCCTGCACGAGCTGCGTATAATAGTGATACCCGCGTTCCTCCTCCCAGATGTCGAAGGAAGACCCTCCCACGCGCGATCGGATAAAGTCCAAATCGCTGATGACGAGCTCCCGCATCGCCGCTCGAAGCGTCTCGTCTAAGTCCGCGTCGGCGTCCCGCCAACGCGTCAGCGCAAGGACTCGAAGCGCTGATCCATCATTCTGGGGGCGCACCCAGCGGGTGAAATCAAGCGTTCCGTCTGGATTGACACGCGCTTCAGCCTGCACCGCAGCGCCGAAGACCGCCGCAATCTCGTCGTCAGGCCGCACATATTGCAGGAAGGACGGCTGGACCTTTCGTCGGAAGTCGTCCTGGCGAAGAAACGCCCGCCCGTCCAGTCGGCTGAGCGACCGGCTGAATCCGACAAACTCCCGCAAACGATCGAGAGCGGTTCGCTTGTCGAGGGCCTCCGCCGGCGCTACGCGCAACGCGTCGATGACGATCGCCGAATCCCGGTACCAGTGAAAGAAATAGTCGGGATCGGGGTCGTAGGCGGCGAGGACCGGCGACGCAATCACTGATCCTGGCCGCGGAATGACGCGCTCCCCGAAGCCCGGACGATCTTTGACGAGATCGGTGGCCGAGATGGCGCGCGACATCGCGCTTGCGGCGAAGCGCGCCTCCTCGTCTACCCAGTCGTCGAACGCAGTCACGATCCCGCTGGAGCGAAATGCGGACTTTTGAAGCCTAGCCTCTTCATGCCTTCGCGGATCTCGGGAATGCCCATGAACAGCTTCCAGATCAGTCCGCTGCGGTAATTCTCGATCATCACCACGATCGGGCCCTGGCTGATCGCAAGGTAGCTGTCGGCATACCAGTCATATTGCTCGCTGAACCCGTCGATGAAGCCGAACCGTCCCCAAATCTTGCCGCCGAGCGCGTCGTGGAAGTGGCGCAGGGCAGCCATCGCCTCCACCGGCGCATAGGGAAAGCTCGCCAAGGCTGCGCTTGGCGTGATGACGCTCTTGTCGTTCGTCGGCGAATGTGCCGAGTAGCCCTTGACCGAATCGCCGGCGGTAAGGCCCCAGCAGTCCGGGCCGTATCCCTTATAGCGGTGAGGATTGCGAACGCAGTAGGCCTGATTGATGCGGGTGTGATTAACGTTCTGCTCCCAATAGTCGGCATAGGAGTCGGACAGACCTCGCGGATCCACGCCGCAGAAAGAATAATGCGTGAAGAAGAGCGGGCCGCCCCAATCAGGCCCGAGCGGAAGTTTTATGCCTTCGAAGCTCCGCTTGTTGTAGAACTCCCTCCCGGCGGCCCATCCCTCATGGTAGACCTCGGCGGCAACCGGATAGCGCGGCGCCGAAGCGGCGAGGATGTAGGCGATGAGGCACTCGTTCCAGCCGCGCACCGGATGGTTCAGCGCGAAGCCATTGTTCGGACTCCAGTGCCAAGTGAGTGCGATCCGCCCTCCCTGGGTATACCAGTCCCACTCCGCCTCGCTCCACAAGTAAGCTATGCGGTCGCGAAGACGCTTCTCGTCGGCCTCGTCCTTATTGAAGTAGGCCCGCGCGCATAAGAGACCCTGAAACAGGAACGCGCTCTCCACGAGATCAGCGCCGTCATCCTTGCGGCTGAACGGCAAGGTCGCGCCGGTGCGCCCGTTCATGAAATGCGGGTACAGGCCGTGGTAGCACGTGGCTCTCTCGAGACAATCCAACATGGCTGAAATGCGAGCCATACCCTGTTTTCGCGTCACCCACTTGCGTTCGCAGGCGACGACGACGGCCGTGACCCCAAAACCCGAGCCTCCCACCGCGACCGCATCGTCGGTCGGATCATTATTCAGCCCCACACGATCCCGCGCAAGGCCGCTCACCGGATGAGCGGCGTCCCAGAAGTAGCGAAAGCTCTGATGTTGGACCAGATCGAGCAGCTGATCGTCGGATAGCTTCTCGCGCCGCTTGCTTTCCTTGTGATGCGGCTTGGGATTGGCGGTATGTGGCATCGGCATCCTATCTAGGAGGTGGCGAGGGATTCGGCGTCGGATCGGGACGGTTCGGGCATTCCGTGCTCACGCCTCGGCTCGAACTTCAGCCCGCCAGGATCGATGACGAGATGCAGCTTGCGCGGGTAGAAGCCGGTTTCCGGCTGGTCATGGCCGATGTTGACGAGGGCGATCTCGGACAGTTCGCTCGAGAAGAGCGCCCGGATGCGCTGGCGCGATTTCGGATCGAGGACGTCGAGAGCGTCGTTGACCACCACCCATCGGGGCCGTTGTAGGAGGACCCGAGCGAAGGCGAGGCATTGCTTCTCGTCGTCGGTCAAATCGCGGTCCCATCGATTTTCCTCGTCGAGGCGCGACGCGAGATGCCCCAGTCCAACATCGACGAGCGCTTTGGCGATGACCGCGGGGTCGTAATCGCTCGCCGAGCGCGGATAGGCGACGGCCTCGCCCAGGGCTCCGGGAGGGATATAGGCGCGCACCGGCATGAACATGATCGTGTTGCGCGCCGGATGGGTGATTTGCCCGCTCCCCCAAGGCCAAAGGCCGCCGATCGCGCGAAACAGCAAGGCTTTGTGCTCGCCGTCCTCGCCGGCGATGAGGACCCGCTCGCTTGCTTTTATGCTCGTGTGCGGTTCGCTCAGCATGACGCAGCCCCCGGGGGAAGCGACATGCAGATCGTCGATCGTTATCGACGGCTCCTGGGTTTCGCTGAAATGGATGCGACTCTTCGCTTGGCCGAGGTCGTCCATCATCATGATCGCTTTTCGGAACCTCGCCACTCTGAGGAGCGTTGCGCGCCAGTCCGCGAGGTTGGAGAAATTGTCGACGAACCAGCGAAGCGCGTTCTGCACCTGATTGAAGGCGCCGACGATCACCATGAGTTCGCCGAAGCTCATCTTGCTCTGAAAATAGGCCGGAGCGGCCACCAGAATGGGGGCTATGATCGTAAACCATCCATAGCCTGCGGTGACCCAGGTGAGCCGCGTCACCGCATTGACGATCCGCCACGAGATGTCGAGCACGCCGCCGAACACCCCGTTCAAGCCTTCCCTCTCATCGGCTTCGCCGCCGTAGAGGGTGATCCCGTCGATGTGCTCGTTGATGCGCACCAGCGCGAAGCGAAAGTCGGCCTCCCTCGCATAGTGTTCGGCGTTGAGATTGATCAGCGGGCGCCCGACCCACCAGCTGACAAAAGACGCTGCGCCCGCATAGAAGAGCGCACACCACACGAGATAGCCGGGAGGGGCGAACTCGCGGCCTCCCAATGGCAGAAACTGGCCGCGCGAGAGCCCCCAGAGAACGCCGACGAACGTCGCCAGAAGAAGGCTCGATTGCAGGAGGCCGATGCCGAGATCGGTGGAAAGATCGGTCAGATGCTGGGCGTCGGCCTGGAGCCGCTGGTCCGGATTGACGCCGAGCGGGCCGGAATTCGACAGCCGGAAAGCGCGTTTCGGCGCGAGCCATTGGTCCAGGAGGTCGTTCACGAGCCCCTGCCGCAGCACGACCTTCGAACTCTGATTAAGCCACATCTGCGCGACGTTCAGGACGAGCAGGATTCCCGCGATCACCCCGAAGACCCCGAGCTGCGCCAGGAAGGCGGCCATGTCCTTCCTGGTCAGCGCGTTGTAGAACGGGCCGTTCCAGGAATTGAGCCTGATCTGCATATAGGCCGTGGCGCCGACCACCACGATCAGCGCGACCGCCAATCCGATCAGCTTGTTGCGTTGCCGCGAAGCCCAGAACGCCGAGGCCATCCAAAGGAAATCGGAGATGAGGCCGGCGAGCGACGCGCCTTCTCCCGCGCCGGCGTTCTCCGGTGGTTGATCAGAGTGTTCGGCCATCAAGTCTCCCCGTGCCCCCGTTCCCATTCTGGCATGGTCCCGCCAGGTCGTCTTGTCGATATTCGCGGCTCAGAGCCGACTGTTGCATCGGCGGGCGCCGCTTGCGAAGGCTATTCCAGATTCAGTGGCGATCGCGGTCGAAACCCGGATGGGACAAGGCAGGACTATGGGACGCATCGATAGTTTGCTCGCCTCCATGACGACCGAGGAAAAGATCGGGCAGCTCAACATGGTCGCCTCGTCGCGCGTGGTGACCGGCCCCGGCGAACTCCATGACCTGCACGAAGGGATTCGAGCCGGGCGTATCGGAAATTTGCTCAATCTCTGGGGGGCGGAGGAAACGCGCGCCGTCCAGCGCCTCGCGGTGGAAGAATCCCGCTTGCGGATTCCCTTGCTCATGGGCCTCGATGTCATCCATGGCCACCGCACGATTTTTCCCGTCTCCCTGGCGGAAGCCTGCCAGTTTGCCCCGGACCTGTGGGAGAAGACGGCCCGCGTCGCGGCTGAAGAGGCGGCGGAGGATGGCGTCGCCATGACTTTTGCGCCGATGCTCGATGTCGCGCGGGACCCGCGTTGGGGACGCATCGTCGAGAGCCCCGGCGAGGACCCCTGGGTCGCCTCCCAAATGGCGGCGGCCAAGACGTGCGGCTTTCAGGGACGAGACCTCGCGGCTCGGGACAGCGTTGCGGCCACGGCCAAGCATCTCTGCGCCTATGGCGCTGTGACCGCCGGCCGCGAATACGCTTCGGCCGACGTGTCCGAGAGAACGCTGCACGAGATCTATCTGCCGCCGTTCGCCGCGGCCGTCGCCTCCGGAGTCGCGGCGGTCATGCCTGGATTCATCGATATCGCCGGGGCGCCGATGACCTCTAACGCCAAGCTGCTGCAAGGCTGGCTTAGGGGAATTGTCGGCTTCGACGGCGTTGTGATCAGCGACTACAACGCCATAGCGGAGCTCCTCAACCACGGCGTGGCGGCGGACCTCGTCGAGGCCGCGGCGCTCGCGCTCAACGCCGGCGTCGACATCGATATGACCAGCGGCGCCTACATTCGCGCTTTGCCGGAGGCGCTCAACCGCGGTCTCGTAACCATGAGCGCGATCGATTCGAGCGTCAGGCGCGTGCTCGCGCTCAAGGAGCGCCTCGGCCTCTTCGATGACCCCTATCGGC
>Ga0335075_10018157_pt1 | contig 10430 bp, 7 predicted proteins | sample Lox_Sample_24_FD_206723 | JGI IMG/M metagenome (GOLD analysis project Ga0335075, IMG submission 206723) | Soil microbial communities from Loxahatchee National Wildlife Refuge, Florida, United States - Lox_Sample_2.4 | ecosystem: Environmental > Terrestrial > Soil > Wetlands | place: USA: Florida... | reverse complement strand
CGACTGGCGTCAAGGCGTATCGATTTCGGGAGTGGTTGTTGCTAGATGAGAGATACCACTTCGTTCTGATTCGTGTTTAACTTTCTACCATGAAAATTCTGACGGCGGCCGAGATGAGGGAAGTCGACCGGCTCACCACCGAGCGCTATGGAGTTCCGGGCCTCACTCTCATGGAGAACGCGGGCCGCAGCATCGCGGAGTTCATTCGTGACCGCTTCCCGGATCTCGCGCGCCGCCGCATCGTGGTCGTCTGCGGCAAGGGCAACAATGGCGGCGACGGCTTTGTTGCCGCACGTCATTTGCAAAAGATGGCCGGCAGTGTAGCCGTTTTCCTCTTCGCTGATCCGAAAGAGATAAAGGGCGACGCAGCGAAAAATCTCGCTCGGCTCAAACGAAACGTTAAGGTGCAGCGCTTTGGAACCCAAGTGTCGGGCTCCGGACCGGCCGTTCACTCCGCACTGACATGGAGCAAAGGACTCGGCGAGAAACTGATCCTGGTAGATGCTCTCCTGGGTACCGGCATCCGCGGTCTGGTAAAGGGCCATCTTGCCGGGGCAATCCGGAGCATAAACAACCATCCGGATGGGACGAGCGTCATTTCCCTGGACATTCCTTCCGGTTTAGATTCCGACACCGGAGAAGTGCACGGAGAATGCGTTTCCGCTGACCATACGGTCACCTTTACCTCTCCCAAGCGAGGCATGGTGCTACACGACGCCAGCAACGCTATCGGCCAGCTCGCCGTGCGCGATATCGGCTCTCCCCCCGAGTTGATCGACGAAATTGGCAAAAGTAGTCTGCGCTGGTCGGAGCCGCGAGAATTCTGCGCGAAATTCGCCGCGCGTCGGACTCCCGAAGGCCACAAGGGTGATTACGGCCACGCGCTGATCGTCGCAGGCTCCGTCGGCAAAACGGGAGCCGCCGTTCTCGCTTCGTGGGCCGCCCTGCGCGTCGGCGCAGGACTCGTCACCGTCGCTACGCCCGAACCGGCGCTCCCGATCATCGCCGCGCACACGCCGGAAGTCATGACTGCGCCTCTGGCCGCTACTAAGGCGGGCACCATCTCGGCTCGCACACTCGACGGCGGCTACTTCGATTCGCTCGTGGAAGGGAAACGCGCGATCGGAATCGGCCCCGGCCTCACAACGAACGCCGAGACGGTCGAGTTCGTGCACAAAGTAGTCGCGCAGCGCACCGTTCCGATCATTCTCGATGCCGATGGATTGAATGCCTTCGACGGCCGGGCGGCCACAATGAAAAATCCGAATGGGCTGCTTGCCCTGACCCCTCACCCCGGCGAAATGGCGCGTTTGCTCGGCTGCACGATCAAAGACGTCCAGGCAAATCGCGTAGAAATCGCGCTGAAAGCCGCAGCCGACTGGAACGCGGTCGTTGTCCTGAAGGGCCACGAAACTGTGACAGCCTCGCCCGCCGGCGAAGCGTTCATCAATTCCACGGGCAATCCCGGCATGGGCACCGGCGGCACCGGCGACGTCCTCACCGGTATGCTCGCCGGACTCGTCGCGCAATTTGGTCGCGGCCTGAATTATTCCGGCTATGTCCACCTTCTTGCCTTCGGCGTTTATCTGCACGGTCTTGCGGGCGACATCGCCTACGCTGATCACGACGAGGCGCCGCTCATGGCTTCCGACCTGATTCACGCGATCCCGCGCGCGTATCAGAAGTTTTACTCCGAGTGTCGCCGTGGCTAACCGCAGGCTACTTGTAGCGCGGGCGTCTCGCCGGCGTTTTTTCTTCGATCTCTCCGTGCAAATAGTTCCCCCCCGAATGTCTGGTGCTCGCGTCTCGCTCGCATTTTGGGCATTTCTCTGCGAACTCTGCGCCTCTGCGGTAGGCCTTTTGGCCCCTTTCGTTACGGCTCCTCGATCGACGTGACTCGCAATGACTGATCGCGAATTCCTCACTCATTCTTCCGACGAAACAATCGCCCGCGGGAGGGAAATTGGTGCGAGCCTGAGAGCTCCCGTCTTGATCTTGCTTTCCGGCGAACTCGGTGCCGGAAAAACGACGCTGACAAAAGGAATCGTTGCCGGCCTCGGCGCTGCGCGCGAAGAAGACGTCACCAGTCCAACCTTCACGCTCATCCACAGATATCAAGGGCGCGGTCGGGTCTATCACGTTGACCTGTACCGCATCTCCGGCTTTCACGATCTCGAAACGCTCGGCCTGGAAGATCTCTTCTCCGAACAAGCAGTCGTGATCGTCGAATGGCCCGACCGCCTCACCCTCCGCACCGATTGGCCCGTCATTCGCATCGACCTCGAACACGTCTCCGACGACGAACGCCGCATCGTTTTCCACAGCGTCAATTCCTGATCGTTTTCCTGATCCTCGCATCCCGCCCGTGCATCTAATATCGTTCGAATAATCGGCTCCCACGCATGACGCAGGCTCCTGCACGAATGGAGAACCCTATTGTGGCGAACACCGGCCCGCTCAACAGCCCGATGAACAGTCAGATGCACGTGAAAAGTTCGATTCTCGAAGCCGTGGGCAACACCCCTGCGGTGAAACTCCGAAAGATCGTCACGAGCGACATGGCGGACGTGATCGTTAAGCTCGAGTATTACAATCCGACCGGCTCCTACAAAGACCGCATGGCGCTGGCAATGATCGAAGGAGCCGAACAGCGTGGAACCCTTCGCGCCGGTATGCGCGTTGTCGAGTACACCGGCGGGAGCACGGGAAGCTCGCTGGCGCTCGTTTGCGCAATCAAGGGCTATCCATTCGTGCCGGTTTCTTCCGATGGTTTCGCGCGCGAAAAGCTGCAGACCATGAGGATATTCGGCGCGGATCTTCGCATTATTCGTTCGCAAGACGGAACGCTTACGCCTGAGCTTTTCCGCACCATGATCGACACGGCCAAGAAGCTCGGCTCCGAGCCGAATACGTACTACACCGACCAGTTCAACAACGCGGATGCCATTCGTGGTTACATGGGAATCGGCACCGAACTCGTGGACCAGCTCGGTACGGGAATCTCTGCGTTCTGCGGCGGCGTCGGAACGGCTGGCATGCTGGTGGGTGTTTCGCGCGCGCTCAAAGCTGAGGGGTGCAAAGCGAAAATCGTGGCCCTGGAGCCCGCATCATCGCCGGTCCTTACCAGCGGGAAAGGAGGCCCTCATCGCGTTGAGGGAATTGCGGCCGGCTTCCGCCCTCCGCATCTCAAGGACCGCGATTTCGACGAGGTCCGCACGGTCGACGAGCAGGAAGCGCGCGCCATGGCTCGCCGCCTCGCGCGTGAGGAAGGTATTTTTGCGGGCACCTCCTCTGGACTGAATGTCGTCGCCGCTCTCCAACTTGCGCGAGAACTCGGCCCCGGACACACCGTCGCCACGGTTGCCGTCGATTCGGGATTCAAATACCTGGCGGGAGATTTGTACCAAGTTTGAAGTCATACCCCTTTCTGTCGCCCTCGACCTAAACCTGCCGACGGGGCAGTTCCAAGCGGCACCTCCACACGAGCACCCCGCAAGTCCTGCCATCTCACTTGATGGAACTTGCCACTCGTTTTCCGCGTATTAGCGATTGAGAGTTGCGAGACGCTTCGCATTTCGAACCATCGAACAGCCGGGGGATCCTGTGGATACCTACAAAGATTTGCTGAAGCAAGTGCTGAGGAGGCTGGGACGATCGCCCATGTTCACGATCGTTACCCTCATCACGCTCGCGGCCGGAATTGGCGCAAATGCGGCTGTTTTCAGCGTGATCGAAGGAGTGCTACTCAAACCGCTGCCATATCCCAATCCCGATCAACTTGTCGGCGTGTGGCACAAGGCGCCCGGTCTCAACATACCGCTTCTGAACATGGCGCCCTCAAACTATTTCATCTATCGCGAGCAGAACCGCACCTTTCAGGACGTGGGCATCTATCAGAGTGATTCGGTAAGCGTAACCAGCGTGGCACAACCCGAGCAGGTCCCCGCGCTAGATGTGACGGACGGCATCCTCCCCATTCTCGGTATCCCGCCCGAATTGGGCCGCTGGTTCAACCAGGCGGACGATAAGCCGGGTGCGCCCGACACAGCCATGCTCACCTACGGCTATTGGCGGCAAAAATTTGGCGGCGATCCCTTGATTGTCGGCCGGAACATCATGGTAGACGGCAAACCCAGACAGGTGATCGGAGTTATGCCGGCGCGCTTCCATTTCCTCGATCAGGAAGACCCTGCGCTGCTCCTCCCCATTCAGTTCGACCGAAGCAAAATCTTCTTGGGGCAGTTCAGTTATGAAGGTATTGCGCGGCTCCGCCCGGGAGCGACCATCGCCCAGGCCAATTCCGACGTTGCCCGGATGTTTCCGATCGTCATACGAAGCTTCCCGCCTCCTCCGGGCTTCAGTCTCGATCTGTTCAAGAAAGCTGATATCGGCCCGAACATCCGTCCGTTGAAAGAGGACGTGGTGGGCGATGTTGGGAAGCTTCTCTGGATTCTGATGGGAAGCATTGGCCTCGTGCTGCTGATCGCGTGCGCCAACGTAGCGAATCTGCTGCTCGTGCGGATGGAAGGACGCCAGCAGGAATTGGCGATCCGAGCCGCGCTGGGCGCGGGCCGCAATCGACTCACCGGCGAACTGTTGTTCGAGAGTGTTGTTCTGGGTTTGCTTGGAAGCGTGCTCGGCCTTGCCTTGGCCTGGGGCGCTGTACGTCTGCTCGTTGCTTTGGCTCCCTCAGGTCTACCTCGCTTGCATGATATCGGGATCAATCTTCCTGTGCTGGCTTTCACGTTCATCGTTTCGCTTCTGGCCAGTCTGCTGTTCGGCGCGATTCCCGTGCTGAAGTATCGCGGCGCAACTCTCGGAACCGGTCTGCGCGAAGGCGGACGCAACTCGAGTCAGACCCGCGAGCGGCATCGCGCGCGCAGTGTGCTGGTCGTTGTCCAGGTCGGTCTCGCCTCCGTGTTGCTGATTTGCTGCGGCCTGATGATTCGAACGTTTCGGCACATGACGCAGATGAACCCGGGCTTCATTGCGCCGTCTGACGTGCAGACGTTTCATATCGCGATTCCCTCAGCCGATGTGCCGAAGCCCGAAAACGTGGTCCACATGGAAGACGCAATCGCACAGAAACTCGCCGCGATTCCGGGCGTCTCTTCTGTCGCGATGACGCAGTCGATCCCGATGAGCAACAGTCACTGGATGGATCCGGTGTTCGCGCGCGACCATGACTACGCTCCAGGAGAAATGGGACCGCTGCGCCGGTTCGTGTTTGCGTCGCCCGGTTTGTTCCACACATTGGGCATTCCGCTGGTTGCCGGTCGTGATTTCACGTGGGATGAAACGTACAACCAGCTTCCCGTCGCTATCGTCTCCGAAAATTTCGCCCGCGAGTCTTGGGGCGGCCCGCAAAACGCGCTGGGGAAGGAAATCCGCGTCGGCACCAAAGATGACTGGCGTCAGATCGTCGGCGTGGTCGGCAACGTCTATTACGACGGCGTGGACCAGCCCGCGCCCACGGTCGCATACTGGCCGATTTTCATGAAAAATTTCGAGAGCGACCCGGTCCAGTTGCGGCGCGAACTTGCGTTCGCGATCCGTACTCCTCGGGCGGGCGCGCAATCGTTCATGGACGACGCTCGACGTGCCGTATGGTCGGTCGACGCGAATTTGCCGCTGTCGGACGTGCGCACGCTTGGCTACTACTACACAAAGTCAATGGCGCGAACGTCGTTCACACTTGTCGTGCTGGCCATAGCGGGAGCGATGGCGCTCCTGCTGGGTGCAGTGGGACTCTATGGCGTGATCGCGTATTCCGTGTCACAGCGTACTCGCGAAATCGGAATCCGCATCGCTCTGGGAGCGCAGCAGCAGGAATTAATCGGTATGTTCGTCTGCCACGGAATGATTCTCGCGGCCATTGGCGTCGGATGTGGATTGATCGTTGCCGTCGCCACTGTCCGCGTCATGTCGTCGCTGTTGTTCCACGTTCGTCCGGTTGACCCGCTCACGTATATTCTCGTTTGCGTGGCTCTTGGTGCGGCAGCCGCCCTGGCAAGTTACATACCGTCGCGCCGCGCCTCCTCTGTCGATCCCGTCGAAGCCCTCCGCGCCGAATAATTCGCTGTAGCGCCGCCCCGCGGTTTGGATTGGGCGCAGGGAACGGGTCGTCTCAAGCGGTGCCACATTCTTCGCCGTTTCCGCAAAGGGTGTGGTTTTGGGTGTTTATTCCGGCTTCACCACGGCTACAGATTCTCTTGAATGAAACGCGGGCTGAGATGGACGTCGAATTGAATCAGAGGTGAGTCACCTATCGCCTTGAAGCTATGGATCTCGCCGGCTTTGATGATAAAGATATCTCCGCCTCTGCCTTCAAAAGTTTTGCCGTCGACTGTCCACACTCCCCGGCCCTCACGGATGAACTGGATCTCATCGTAGGGATGGCGATGAGGGCCCGGTCCCGAGCCAGGCTTGCCGTGGAACAGAAACACAGACACGCCAGTATCACCCTGTTCAGCGCCAATAAACTCATGCGAGCTGCCGACGAAAGGAAGAGCTTCCTGCCGCACGTGATGCACCTTCGTCCTCCTCGGTACTCTCGGATAATTCTTATTGGATGAGCATTTCCGTCGTCAGGTTCGTAAAATGCGGCAACACGCATCAGGGCAAATATGGAAGGGGGTCGGTGCTCTCGACGAATTTGCGCAATCCCGCTTCGACGGCCGGGCGCGTAAAGAGCTCGCAAAAAATATCGATTTCGCGTTGCAGTTCCTCGTGCGGAATCGGCTTGATGAACCGCTTGGCCGTGCAGGCTGTTTCCCGGTCGAACTTGCCGACTTGGGCAGCTGTCGCGCGAGCGACGCGCAACACGTCGCCTTCCGCTGTCACCTGGCTTACGAGGCCGATCGACTGGGCTTTCTGTGCATTGATGCTGCGCCCCGTGAGCAGCAGGTCGCGAATCGCCGCGTTGCCGATGTCGCGCTTCAGGCGCGGAATGCCGCCGAACCCTGGGATGAGGCCTAGCCTCAGCTCAGGAAAACAGAAACGCGCCATTTTGTCGGCGACAATTAAGTCGCACGTGAGCGCCAGTTCGAATCCTCCGCCAAAAGCGATGCCGTGCACGGCGGCGATTGTGGCGAGCGGAGCTTCGTCGAGCGCATTCATTACACTGTGTATGCGCTCGATGAAGTCGCGCACGCCACTCGCGCGTTGCTTTGCGCCGAGCGACTGGATCTCGCCGTACAGCTCGCGCAGGTCAGCGCCGGCGCAGAAGCCCTCTTTCCGCGCGCTGGAGACGATCAGCGCATGCGCCTCGCCTTCGACGGATTTGAACGCGGGGACGAACTCTTCAAGCTCGGCGAGAGCGACCGAACCGATTTCGTTGCACGGCGCGCGATCGAGCAGTAATTCGATCACGCCATTGCTCAGTTCCCACGAAAGCGCTTCGCCGCGAAAGGGTTTCATGACGGCTTCTTCTGGTACATCGCGTCAATTTCCGCAGAACATCGTGCGGCGATCGCATCGCGCTTCAGCTTGCCCATCGTAGTAAGCAGTCCATCCTCGACCGTGAAGGGTGCCGGCAAAATGCGAAACGCGCGAATTTGTTTGTAGTGAGGCAGATTGCCGTTGAACGCGTCAATCACGCCCTGCACATGCTCTGGCTTCAGGCCATTCGACGGGGCCGTGGTTATCAGTACCGCGAGCGAACTGCGCTGATTACCAACCACGACGACCTGTTGTGCTTCCGGCAAATGCTTAGCGAGCTCAGTTTCGAGCGCTTCCGGCGCAACATTGTGGCCGGAACTAAGAATGATCAGGTCCTTAACTCGGCCCGTGATGCGCCAATTGCCTTTTGCGTCGGCGTCGCCCAAGTCGCCCGTGTGAAACCAGCCGCCTTCGAGGGCTTTTGCCGTTTCCGCGGGGCGCTGCCAGTACCCAGAGAAAATGTTTGGGCCGCGGACAATAATTTCGCCACTTTCCGCAGTTTTCATTTCGATTCCCGGAACGGCTGGACCGACGCGGCCAGGCTCGAATCGAAAAGGATCGTCGAGAGTGCAAATCGCCGTCGTTTCAGTAAGGCCGTAGACCTGCAGAACCGGAATGCCGAGCATCACAAAGAAAAGCTGCGTGTCGGCGGACAGCGGCGCGGAGCCGCAGATGAGCGCCTTCAGGTTTGGGCCGACGACGCTCTTGCGGATTGCCGGGAACATCGTTCGCTTTGCCAGTGCAAGCGCCGGTGCATCGACGATGCTGCGTGGCGTGCCGTTGCGCTTGGCTAGGAACGCCCGCTCAGCGCGAGGAAACACGGCCGCGGCGATTCCTCCTCGTTGCTGAATCGTTTCCTGAATTTTCCTGCGAACGCGTTCGAGAAAAATTGGGACGTTAATGAAATAGTGCGGCTCGGCAACCTTGAGCTCGTCGGAAAGCTTTGTGAGATCGGTTGAAAGCATCAGGACGCTGTTACGCGAGAGCGCGGTCAGCAACAGAATCCAGGATGCGGCGAAGCAGAACGGTCCGTAGTGAAAAATGCGTTCGGGGAGCGCGCCGGAACTCGCGCGAGCGCCCATCAACTGATCGAGGCGGCCGTTGGTGCAGGGAATCATGTGGTTCACATTTCCGGAATTGAGGATCACGCCTTTCGGCTCGCCGGATGTGCCCGACGTGTAGATGATCGTCAGCGGATCGGCATCCGCATGACGATAGGGGGCCCGATCAGCGTCGGCATTCGAACCACCAAACACGGATTCGAGCAGCGTGACATCCGGCCCAGACGGCAAATGCTTCCGCACTTCCGACGCGAGAGTCGCATCGGAGTAGAAGATATGCGCGGGTGAGGAATCCTTCAGCATGCCCGCGAGTTCGTGCGGAGCTTGCCGCGCGTACAGAGGAATAACAACGATCCCTTCCGCCATGAGTGCGAGATCGAGAGCGGCCCAGCGCACGCTGTTTGGGGCAAGCAGCGCGCAACGATCGCCCTGCTTCAGTCGCAGTGCCGCCAGGAATTGACGCGCTTGCGCGATCTGCGCCAGTAAGTCGACTCCCGAACAATTGACGATCTGGCCGTCGCGAATTTCGGCCATTACCGGAGCGTCGCCGGCACGCTTCAAGCGATCGAAAATATTTTCGAGAAATGTCATCCGAATCCGAGTTCAGGCTGCCGCTATGCCAGCGCCGATTCGTGCCGCTCGATTAAGGCCCGCAGAGATGGGCTGAGCGGCGGCAGGTAATCCTCCCAGCCCAAAACACCGCTACGAATCGGAAACTCCGGATACGTACGCGCCACCTGCTCCTCCAAGTACGTTCCCATCCGCGCCATGGATTGCAGGTTACGAGCCACGATGCGTCCTTCCGCGCAGCGAATCTGTTCCGCCTCGGCATCCAGGGCTTGCAACGCAATCGGGATGTTATCCGATAACTCCGCATCGTCGACGTTCATCAGTAGATGCTCGTGGCCTCGCTCGCGCATCAGGTTGCGGATGCGCTCGTCCATCGTGACGCCTGCCGAAGGGACTCCGGCCGGCATGGACGTGACGATCGCATGGTAGCGCGATGAAAGAATTCGGCTGCACGCGCGCAGAATGCTGACTAGTTCAAACATGTTGTAACGGTCCGAAGAGAAAATCGGAACGCCGCCCATTTTTTCGGACATGCGCTCGCACGCGTCGCGATCCAGCATTTCCATTGCGATCAGCACCAGAAAAGCAGCACGGTCCTTTCTATAGTTTTGAACCCCCGCCGCCATCGCGGAGAGATATCGTTCGTATGCGGCGTCCACATCGCGGCCCGAACGATGAAAATAGATTGTGCGGTAGTAGCTTTTCTTGTAAGCGCCGAAAACCGAATGTGCGAACCAGCGTCCGATCGACGGCTTCACCGGCCAGAAAAAAGGATTGATGGGGCAAACCGCGAGCACCGGCTTCGAGCCGTCCCACCCCGCGTCGAGCAGAGCCTTGCGCCCATACTCGGGCGGCAGCGGCTCGAACGTCCACGCTGTGTCCGTGCCGAGTTCGCTTCGAATCCCGAGTTTGCCCAGGACGTCCTGCGATTCCGGATTGCGCGTGATGATGAGGGAATCCTTGCAGAACCGTTTGCACATCTTCTGCAGGAACGGATCCATGGCTCCTGCTTCGCCACCATAAGCGACGCTCAACTTGTTCTCCGCTGCGGCAATGCCAAGCGAACCGATCATCATGTTTGCCAGTGCGTTTGCGAATTTGCTTTTGAACATCGATCCTTCGCACGCGATGACGCCATGTTGCTGGCGGATTTCGCGATGCAAGAAAGGAGGATATACATTCGGCAGGTAAACCTGACGCGAGTCTTCGAAGTATCCGCGTGAGTTCTCGAAATCGAACGACATCACGCTCAATTCGAGGTTTTCCGGTCCGAGAATTCGCCGAACCTGCCGGATGATTTCCTGCACGCGCACGTCGGAGCCGGTATTTCGTGTGCCGTTATACCCGGCGAACAGCAAT
>Ga0335075_10018156_pt1 | contig 10430 bp, 17 predicted proteins | sample Lox_Sample_24_FD_206723 | JGI IMG/M metagenome (GOLD analysis project Ga0335075, IMG submission 206723) | Soil microbial communities from Loxahatchee National Wildlife Refuge, Florida, United States - Lox_Sample_2.4 | ecosystem: Environmental > Terrestrial > Soil > Wetlands | place: USA... | reverse complement strand
ATGAGCCTGGAAGCCCTCGGCACGGTGAGCGATACTGCAACCATCAGCCTGCCCGCAGTGGCAGCCTGATCGCGCAGCCAACCCTGCTCGGGAGCACCGTTCTTACACCACGTGCTGGGACACGATCTGGATCGCGGTCGCATCCACCGCCAGCCGTGTCCCGTTCGGCTTCTCCGTATACGCCTCAAGGATCGTCAGCTTCTCTCGCGAGGCCCTGTACGTGATCGGCTGGTGAGCAAGCTGCTGCGCCAACGCGTCGTTATTTGCCTGCAGCTCGAGATGGGCGGTTTGCACCGAACTGCCGTCGGGGTTCACATCGATGTCCACCACGGCCTGGCGAAAGATCACCTGAGCTTCCGCCCATGCAGGCATCACCGCAGCGAACGCCGCCAATGCCAGGCATCGGACTAACACGCGCGTTCCAGCTTCTCCCGCACTGTCGTGGCGAGAAATTCTGGAACTCAGTGTATCAGCATTGGCTGGGCGTTGCTGTGATCCAGCTCACACAGCGAGGCTCGCCGGGCGGATATTTCCATGCGGTTCGCGGGCGTGGGCCTGTCGGCAGCACGCTACGCGGCTGCCGTTTCTTCCCGCTCTCCCTCAGCCGGCTGCTTCGGTCCGCTATCCAACCCCTTGGCGCCCGGATCGCGATCCACCAGCTCGATCACCGCCATGTCGGCGGCATCGCCATACCGCACGCCGGCCTTCAGCACCCGCGTGTAGCCGCCGTCGCGCGAGCGGTACCGCTCGGCCAGCACGCCGAACAACTTTCCGACGATCGTATCGTCGCGGAGCTGCGCATAAACCCGCCGCCGCGCATGCAGCCCGCCGCGCTTGCCCAGCGTGATCAGCTTCTCGGCGACCGGCCGCAGCTCCTTGGCCTTCGGCAAGGTCGTGGTGATCTGCTCGTGCTTGAACAGCGCCACCGCCATGTTGCGGAACATGGCCTGACGATGCGCGGACGTTACCCCGAGCTTGCGGCCCGCTACCCCGTGACGCATATCTCGACTTCCCCGTTCAGAACGGCTCTTCCAGCCGCTTTGCCAGGTCCTCGATGTTCTCCGGCGGCCAGCCCGCCACCGTCATGCCGAGCGACAGCCCCATCGAGGACAGCACTTCCTTGATCTCGTTCAGCGACTTCCGCCCGAAATTCGGCGTGCGCAGCATCTCCTGCTCGGACTTCTGCACCAGGTCGCCGATATACACGATGTTGTCGTTCTTCAGGCAGTTGGCGCTGCGCACCGACAGCTCCAGCTCATCGACCTTGCGCAGCAGGTTGCGGTTGAACGGCAGGTCGTCCTGCGGCTCCTCCGCCCGGATCTGCTGCGGCTCCTCGAAATTGATGAACAACGAAAGCTGGTCCTGCAGGATGCGCGCCGCCAGCGCCACCGCGTCCTCCGGCGTCACGGCGCCGTTAGTCTCCACCGTCAGCAGCAGCTTGTCGTAGTCAGTGACCTGCCCCACCCGCGTCGGCTCGACCTTGTAGGAGACCCGGCGCACGGGCGAGTAGATCGAATCCACCGGGATCAGCCCGATCGGCGCATCCTCAGGCCGGTTCGCCGAGGCCGGAACGTAGCCGCGCCCCAGGGTCACGGTGAACTCCATGCCCAGCTTCACGCCGTCGTCCAGCGTGCACAGCACGAGCTCGGGGTTCATGATGTCGATGTCGTGGCCGGCCTGGATCTGGCCGGCGCGCACCTCGCCGGGCCCGGTGGCGGTGAGCGTCATGCGCTTCGGCCCCTCACCGTGCAGGCGGAGCGCGAGCTGCTTCACGTTCAGCACGATGTCGGTCACGTCCTCGCGCACGCCAGGGATAGAGCTGAACTCGTGCAGCACGCCGTCGATCTGCACCGCGGTGACCGCCGCGCCTTGCAGCGAGGACAGCAGAATTCGCCGGATCGCGTTGCCGAGGGTCATGCCGAAGCCGCGCTCCAGCGGCTCGGCCGCGATGGTCGCGACGCGCGCCGGGTCGGCGCCCGGCTCCACGTCGAGCTTCTCCGGTTTGATCAGGGACTGCCAGTTCCGTTGGATGACGGCACTCTGTCTCATTTACTCAATATCCTTGTCGCCGTCGCGGGCCCAAGGGGGATGCCAAGGGAGGGCCGCGGCGGGGTGTGCCGGGATGAGGCTCCGGCCTGCCTCAGACGCGCCGGCGTTTGCGCGGCCGGCAACCGTTGTGGGGGATCGGCGTGGTGTCGCGGATCGCGGTGATCGCGAAGCCGACCGCCTGAAGCGCGCGCAACGCGCTCTCCCGGCCCGAGCCGGGACCGCTCACCTCGATCTCCAGCGTCTCCATCCCGTGCTCGCGCGCCTTGCGCCCGGCATCCTCGGCGGCGACCTGCGCCGCATAAGGCGTGGACTTGCGGCTGCCCTTGAACCCCTGGCTGCCGGCCGAGGACCAGGCAATTGCGTTGCCCTGGGCATCGGTGATGGTCACCACGGTGTTGTTGAAGGTGGCCGCGACGTGCGCGACCCCGGCGATGATGTTCTTGCGCTCCTTGCGGCGCGGACGTGTCGTTGTGGCGGCCTTCGCCATGCTCGGGGGGTTCCTTGGTTAACTTCCCCCTTTGGGGGAAGAGGGCCGGGGTGAGGGGCTTCCCCCTTACTTCGTCACCTTCTTCTTACCGGCGATTGCCACCGCCTTGCCTTTCCGGGTGCGGGCGTTGGTATGCGTCCGCTGCCCCCGGACCGGCAAGCCGCGCCGGTGGCGCAGACCGCGATAGCAGCCCAGGTCCATCAGCCGCTTGATGCTCATCGCGACCTCTCGGCGGAGGTCGCCCTCGACGCGATAGTCGCGGTCGATCAACTCGCGGATTCGCAGCACTTCGTCATCCGAGAGCTGGTTTACCCGCCGCTCGTCGGGGATGCTGAGACGCGAGCAGATCTCGGCCGCCTTGGTCGGCCCGATTCCATAGATGTAGCGCAGCCCGATGGTCACGCGCTTGTTGGTGGGAATATTGACGCCGGCAATACGCGCCACGTTCGCCCTCTCTCCTGCTTCGAGCCAATCGAGGCCCTTTCCACGCACTAGCGGCCCGCCGGCATCACTGCCGCAGGCGCGAACCTCGCCGACAACTGCCTCGCCGTTCGCTGGCGCGAGATATAGACGCGGGGTCCGGCTGTCAACGCCGGTAGATCAACTTTCCGTGAACAGATGCCGACTCCCGCATCAGGCGGATTGGATGAAACTCACGCGGCAGCCGGGCCGACCTGCATTGCTCGCCTTGCTCGGTTGCCATTGGTCGCACTTGGGGTAACGCGCCGCCGTCGTCACGCCTGACGGAACCACCCTTGCCGCGCAATGGCGCCCAGCCGGCGCCGGTCTCGTTTTTCGGCCCTGGCTCGTTAAACCCCCGGCAGTCCGGCCAGCACCGCCTCGATCTGCCGCGCGACCTCGTCGATCTCGGCCATGCCATCTACCGAAAAAAGCCGGCCCTGCGCCCGGTAATGCGGCAGGATCGGCGCCGTCTCGCGATGATATGCCCCCAGGCGCGCCATCACCGTGTTGCGGTTGTCGTCGGCCCTGTGCACGAATTCCGTGCCGCCGCACACGTCGCAGACGCCCGGTACTCGTGTCGGCTTGAATCGCTCGTGATATCCCGTCCCGCATGTCGCGCAGGTGAAACGCCCGGCAATCCGCTCTACCAGCGCGGCGTCATCGACCCGCAGCTCGATCACGGCATCCAGCCGCAACCCCATCTCGGCCAGCAGCCGGTCCAGCGCCTCGGCCTGCGGCACGGTGCGCGGGAACCCGTCCAGGATGAACCCACACGCGCAATCCGGCCGCTCGATGCGCGCCCGCAGCATCCGGATAATGATGTCGTCGGAGACGAGCTGTCCCGCCTCCATCACCGCTTTCGCTTCGCGCCCGATCGCCGAGCCGGTAGCGACCTCGGCCCGCAGCATGTCTCCCGTGCTGATCTGGGCGATGCCGTAACGCTCCTGCAGCCGTTTCGCCTGGGTCCCCTTCCCTGCGCCGGGGGGGCCCAGGAGAATAAGGATCATCGCCCCAGCCACGGCACCCTCACCCGGTTCGCTGCGCGAACCGACCTCTCCCGCAGAGCGGGAGAGGTGAAGGATGCGCGGCTCACCGTCGTGTCCTGACCCGCGCCTTTCGGATCAGCCCTTCGTATTGGTGCGCCAGCAGGTGCGACTGGATCTGCGTCACCGTGTCCATCGTCACCGACACCACGATCAGGATCGAGGTCCCGCCGAAATAGAACGGCAGTCCGTAATTGTTGATCAGCAGCTCCGGCAGCAGGCACACCGCCGCCAGGTAAAGTCCGCCCACCGCCGTCAGTCGCGTCAGCACGTAGTCGAAATACTCCGCCGTCGCGCTGCCCGGCCTGATCCCCGGCACGAAGCCGCCGTACTTCTTGAGGTTGTCCGCTGTCTCCTGCGGGTTGAACACCACCGCAGTATAAAAGAACGAGAAGAAGATGATCATCGCCGCGTAGAGCAGCATGTAGATCGGCGTGCCATGGCCGAGCTGCGATGCGATCACCTGTAGCCAGCCCGTCCCACCCCCCGAGAATCCGGCGATGGTTGCCGGGATCAGCAGGATGGAGCTGGCGAAGATTGGCGGGATCACGCCGGACGTGTTGATCTTCAGTGGCATGTGCGTCGAATCGCCGCCGAACATCCGGTTGCCGACCTGCCGCTTCGGATACTGCACCGGCACCCGCCGATAGGCCCGCTCCATGAACACGATGAACGCCACCACCGCGACGGCGAGCACGAAGAAGCCGATGATGAACACCGTCGAGAGCGCGCCGGTCCGTCCCAGCTCCAGCAATGACGCCAGCGCGTTCGGCAGGTTGGCGACAATGCCCGACATGATGATCAGGCTGGTGCCGTTGCCCACGCCGCGCGCGGTGATCTGCTCGCCGACCCACATCAGGAACATCGTCCCGCCCACCAGCGTCACCACCGCGGTGAACAGGAAGGCGAAGCCGGGATGCACCACCGCGGCGCCCGCCTCGCCACGCATGCTCTCCAGCCCCAGCGCGATGCCGTAGGACTGCACCATCGCGATCGCGACCGTCAGGTAGCGCGTGTACTGGTTGAGCTTGATCCGCCCCTGCTCGCCCTCCTTCTTCAACGCCTCGAGCGTGGGCACCGCGGCGGTCATGAGCTGGATGATGATGCTGGCGCTGATGTACGGCATGATGTTCAGCGCGAACACAGTCATCCGCCGCAGCGCGCCACCGGTGAACATGTCGAACATGCCCAGGATGCCGTTGCCATGCTGGGCCATGAGCTGCGCCATCACCGAGGCATCGACGCCGGGCACCGGGATGTAGGTCCCCAGCCGGTAGATGATCAGCGCGCCGAGGGTGAACCAGATCCGCTTTTTGAGCTCGGTGGCCTTCGACAGCACGCCGAGATTGAGGCTGGCAGCAAGCTGTTCGGCCGCTGAGGCCATGGGCATCGATCCATCAAAGAGAGGGACGGCGCCGACCGGTCCCACCGGAGGCGCCGCCAACGCACCTCTATTTAGGGCGCCCCTGGCCGTTCAGGCAAGAACGCCGAGTCTACCTCTCCCGCTCCTGCGGGACAGGTCGCCACCCGGAGCGTCGCGGGTGAGGGTGCTTGGCGCACGAACACCCTCACCCGGTCCGCTGCGCGAACCGACCTCGCCCGCTCTGTGGGAGAGGTGAGACTACGCCGCGCTTGGCTCTTCCGACGCGCGCGGCGGAACGGTTGTCGTCACCGACCCACCCGCCTTCTGCACCGCTTCAATCGCCGCCGCCGATGCGCCCGCCACCGTGATCGTCACCGCACGCGTAATTTCGCCCTTGGCCAACAGCCGCACCCCGGCGACTCCTCGGCCACGGACCAGGCCCGCTGCCCGCAAGCTCTCCTCGGTGATCGGCTGGCCGGCATCGATCCGGCCGGCGGCGATCGCCGCCTCCAGCGTCCCGAGATTGACCGGCGCGTATACCTTTCGGAACGGATTGAAGAAGCCGCGCTTCGGCAGGCGGCGGTAGATCGGCATCTGCCCGCCCTCGAACCCGTTCAGCGCCACGCCCGTGCGCGCCTTCTGGCCTTTCACGCCCTTGCCGGAGGTCTTGCCCTTCCCCGACCCGATCCCGCGCCCGAGCCGCTTCGACGTCCGATGCGCCCCTGGATTGTCACGAATTTCGTTGAGCTTCATCTCACTCGCCTTCCACCTTCACCAGGTGGGCCACCTTTCGGATCATGCCGCGCACCGCCGGCGTGTCTTCCAGTTCCCGCGTCCGGTGCATCTTGTTCAGCCCCAGCCCGCGCAGTGTCTCGAGCTGGCCGGGCTTGCGTCCGGCCGCCGAGCCGACCTGCGTCACCCGGATCCGCTTGCCCGCTTCAGGCATTGGCCGGCGCCTCCGTTTCCGTCACAGCCTCACGCCGCGGTCCCAGAATGTCCTGCACCCGCTTGCCGCGCCGGCTGGCGATCGAGCGGGGCGAGGCGCATTTGCCAAGCGCCGCGAAGGTCGCCTTGACCATGTTGTGGGGGTTGCGGCTGCCGAGCGACTTCGCCACCACATCGCCGATCCCCAGCGACTCGAACACCGCGCGCAGCGGACCGCCGGCAATGATCCCGGTGCCCGCCGAGGCCGCGCGCAGCACCACCGCCCCGGCGCCGTAGCGTCCCTCGACGTCGTAATGCAGTGTGCGGCCCTCTTTCATCGGCACCCGGATCATGCCGCGCTTGGCCCGCTCGGTTGCCTTGCGGATCGCCTCCGGCACCTCGCGCGCCTTGCCAGCGCCGTAGCCGACCCGGCCCTTCTGGTCGCCCACCACCACTAGGGCGGCGAAGGCAAAACGCCGGCCACCCTTCACCACCTTGGCCACCCGGTTGATGGTGACCAGCTTATCGACGAGTCCGTCATCGCTTTCGCGATCGGCGCCGGACTGGGCTCGGTCGCGGCGCCGGCCGCCCTCGCGGGGTTCACGTGCCATGTTCGTGCTTCCTCAGAATGCCAGCCCGCCTTCGCGGGCGGCGTCGGCCAAAGCCTTGATGCGGCCGTGGTAAAGATAAGCGCCGCGGTCGAACACGACCTCCTTCACTCCCGCGGCCAGCGCCCGTTCAGCCAGCAACTTGCCCACCGCCGCAGCGGCAGCCTTGTCGGCCCCGGTCCGCAAGCCGGCCCGCAGCGTTCGGTCGATCGACGATGCGGCGGCGAGCGTGCGTCCGACGGAATCGTCGATTACCTGGGCATAGATGTGCTTGCCGGAGCGGAACACCGAGAGTCGCGGCCGCCCGGCTCCCTTCTGCCGCAGCGAGAAGCGCACACGTTGCTGCCGCCGCAGGCGCAGATCCTGAATGTGGCTCATCGTCCCCCCTCTCCTTGCGGGAGGGGGTTAGGGGGAGGGGACTGCCCAAGCAGGGAGGCGGCCGCGCTACCCCCTCCCCCTGCCCCCTCCCGCAAGAGGAGGGGGATGTGGTGCGCCCTCATTTCTTCTTTCCTTCCTTTCGCCGGATGACCTCGTCGCTGTAGCGCACGCCCTTGCCCTTGTATGGCTCGGGCGGACGGAACTCGCGGATCTCCGCCGCCACCTGCCCGACCAGACGCTTGTCCATACCCTCGACCCGCACTGCCGTCGGACGTTCGCAAACGATCCGAATCCCCTCCGGGATCGGAAACACCACGTCGTGCGAGTAGCCGAGGTTCAGTACCAGGTTCTTCCCCTGCACAGCGGCACGGAAGCCCGTCCCGGTGATCTCCATCGACCGGGAGAACCCAGCCGACACGCCCTTGACCATATTGGCGACATGCGCCCGCGTCGTGCCCCACATCATCCGCGCCTGGCGCTCGCTGCCGCGCGGTGCCACCATCACCTTGCTGCCGTCCACCTTCGCCTCGACCTGGTCGGTCAGTTTCAGGTGCAACTCGCCCAGCCGGCCCTTCGCGGTGAGCTGGTTGCCGGCAATCGCAACCTGCACGCCGGCGGGGATCTCGACCGGATATTTGCCGACGCGCGACATCGCGCACTCCCTACGTCAGAATACTCGACAGAGAACCTCGCCGCCGACATTGGCGGCGCGGGCCTCGGAATCGCTCATCACGCCGCGCGGCGTGGACAGAATGGAGACACCCAGGCCCGCATAGACCCGCGGCAGTTCCTTGATCTTGGAATACACCCGACGTCCGGGCGTGGACACGCGGTGGATTTCCTTGATCACCGGTTCGCCCTCGGCATATTTCAGCTCGATGCGAAGCTGCGCGACGCCGGGCCGCAGCTCCTCTGCCGCGAATCCGCGGATGTAGCCCTCGCGCTTCAACACGTCCAGCACATTGGCGCGCAGCTTCGACGCGGGCGCCACACAGGACGTATGCCGCGCGCGTTGCGCATTGCGGATGCGGGTGAGCATGTCGCCCAGCGGGTCCGATAACGACATTCGACCGCCCCCTTACCAGCTTGCCTTGACCATGCCGGGGATCTGCCCGGACGAGGCCAGATCACGCAGCGCAATGCGGCAGAGCTTGAACTTGCGGTAATTGCCGCGCGACCGACCGGTCAGCTCGCAACGCAGCCGCACCCGCACCGCCGCCCCGTTGCGCGGCAACTGAGCGAGCTTGAGCGAGGCGTTGAACCGGTCTTCGACCGGCAGGCTGCGATCCATCAGGATCGCCTTCAGCGCGGCACGCTTGGCACGGTCGCGCTTCGCCATACGCTCGCGCTTGCCGTTGCGATTGACCTGTGAGGTCTTGGCCATGCTGTGTCTCTCTACCCTCTCTCTCGTCATGGCCGGGCTTGTCCCGGCCATCCACGTCTTTAACTCGCGAACGGCAGGTCGAACGCCTTCAGAAGCGCCTTCGCTTCCGCATCCGTCCGGGCCGTCGTAACGAAGACGATGTCCATCCCGCGTACCGCATCCACCCGGTCGTAATTGATTTCCGGGAACACGATCTGCTCCTTCACTCCCATGGCAAAGTTTCCGCGCCCATCGAAGCCCTTGCCCTGGATGCCGCGAAAATCACGCACCCGCGGCAGCGCGATAGTGATGAGCCGGTCCATGAACTCGTACATGCGCGCCTTGCGCAGCGTGACCTTGCAGCCGATCGGCAATCCCTTGCGGATCTTGAACCCGGCGATCGCCTTCTTGGCCAGTGTCTTCACCGGCTTCTGCCCGCTGATCGCAGTTAGTTCGGCCACCGCGGAATCCAGCGTCTTCTGGTCTGCCGTTGCTTCGCCCACGCCCATGTTGATGACGATCTTCTCGAGCCGCGGTACCTGCATCGGGTTCTTGTAGTTGAACTCCGCACGCAGCTTCTCGCGCACCTCCTCCAGGTAGCGCTTCTGCAGCCGCGGCATCTCCTTCGGCGACGCGACAGGCGCCTCGACGGCGCCAGCTGCGGGCGCCGCCTGCCGCTCCCGTGCTGCCTCCTTGCGCGGCGGCGGCGCGCCGCGACCTTGCTGGCCCGGACCGCCGCCTTTCCCCGCGCCGCCCGGTGCCTGCCCCTTGCCGCCCCCCTTCTTCGGTGCCGTCTTGCTACCGCTCATCGTTTCAGCCCTCGATCACCTGGCCCGTTGCCTTGGCGATGCGCACCTTCCGTCCGTCGTCCAGCACGCGGAACCCGACCTTGGTCGGCTCATCGCTCTTCGGATCGATCAGCTTCAGGTTCGAAAGGTGGATGCTCGCCTCTTCCTGCACGATGCCGCCCGGCTGGCCGAGCCCGCGCGGCTTGGTGTGCCTGGTGGCGATATTCACGCCCTGCACCAGGGCGCGCTCGGCGCGCGGGAATACGCGCAGCACCTCGCCGCGCCGCCCTTTGCTGGCACCGGTGATCACCACCACCGTGTCGCCCTTGCGAATACGCGCGGCCATCAGATCACTTCCGGTGCCAGCGAGATGATCTTCATGAACTTCCGCCCGCGCAGCTCGCGCACCACCGGGCCGAAAATGCGGGTGCCGATCGGCTCCTGCTGCTTGGTGATCAGCACCGCGGCGTTGCGATCGAAGCGGATCGCGCTGCCGTCCTGCCGGCGCACCGGGAATGCGGTGCGCACGATGACCGCCTGGTGCACGTCGCCCTTCTTCACCTTGCCGCGCGGGATCGCCTCCTTGACAGAGACGACAATGACATCGCCGACCGAGGCAGTCTTTCGCTTCGAGCCGCCCAGCACCTTGATGCACTGCACGCGGCGCGCGCCGGAATTGTCGGCGACATCGAGATTGGTTTCCGGATGGATCATGACGCCGCTCCTTCAGCATGCGCCGCTTCGGCCGGCGCCGTCTCCGGCTTGGCGCCCCACAGCGGTTCGCCGTTTCGCTCGATCACCAGCCACGCCTTGCGCTTGCTGATCGGCCGGTGTTCCTCGATGCGCACGAGATCGCCCACCTTGCATTGGTTGGCTTCATCATGTGCCGCATACTTTTTCGAGCGGCGGATGAATTTCTTATAGATCGGGTGCATGACGCGACGATCGACGAGCACCGTGACGGT
>Ga0335075_10018155_pt1 | contig 10430 bp, 6 predicted proteins | sample Lox_Sample_24_FD_206723 | JGI IMG/M metagenome (GOLD analysis project Ga0335075, IMG submission 206723) | Soil microbial communities from Loxahatchee National Wildlife Refuge, Florida, United States - Lox_Sample_2.4 | ecosystem: Environmental > Terrestrial > Soil > Wetlands | place: USA: Florida... | reverse complement strand
ACCCGTACGGCGTATAGTTGTCAACTGTGAATCCGACTCGGATGGCAGCGGCAGAACGACCCCGGCTCAGCAAGGCGGCCGTCGTCGAACGCGGTCTCGCCCTGGCCGATGCCGAGGGGCTGGAAGCTGTCACCATCCGTCGGCTGGCAGCCGACCTGGGTGTCACCCCCATGGCGCTTTACTGGCATTTCCGCAGTAAGGACGAGCTGCTCGTCGGACTGGCCGACAGGGTTTGGGGGGAGATCGACGTCGACGTCGACCCGGACGCCGACTGGTCTGCTCAACTCAGGGGCTTGCTGGAATCGCTGATAGGCGTGTTGCGCACCCATCCGTCGGCTTCCCAGCTCCTGATGTCCGGTGAGAAGCGGACCAGCGACGCTGCGTCGATCGCCAACGAGGTGGCGCTCGAGGTGCTGTACCGCGCTGGTTTCGATGCCGAGCACGCCGCTGCGATTGCCAAGAACGCGCTGTTCACCGGCATCACGCTGGTCATGAGCGAGCCTGGGTTCGAGCCGGGCCTGAGCGAGGCCGAGCGGGTCGAGCACCAGCGGCTGGCCAGGGTTCGCCTGTCCCTGCTGCCGCCGGACAAGTTCCCCCGGCTAGTCGAGTGCGCCGTCCCCATGACGGCGAGCGACAATCCGGACTTCCACTACAAGCTGGGCGTCGACTTGTTCATCGCGGGCGTGCAGGCCCTGGCGGCGACCGGAACCTGACTTCGCTGGGGCAGAGAGCGATTAGCTCGATAGCCGACTGAATGTCGACATATCGACCGGACTCGCGTCTCCGTCACCTTGCCGTGTCCCTTACCCTTACCTGACCGCTCTGCCCGATCTCGGCATCTGAGCTGCCGCTTCGTGACTCGGGTCACTCTGAGCAACTTGCCAGCCTCTATGTGCCTAAAAGGTATTGTGCTGCTCTTACCCTGGTCTCAGGATGGTCAAAAGCCGGGCTCCGGGGCCCCGGCAGGTGAGCCCGGGAAAGGGCCTGGCCTGGCACTGGAGGGTGGATGCGGCTGCGCTTGCGGCGGTCTGCCCTTGTCCTAGGCGCTGTCCTGGCGCTCCTGGGCATCTGCATCGTGGTCGGCCCGTCAGCAAGCTCGGTTCGAGCAGAAGGCACCCAGCCAGCGAAGACCTCCACCGTCGGCGCGCTATTCACGCTGACCTCGGCAGGTCAGCTCGGGACCCACTTCTGCACTGCGAGCGTGGTGGATAGTCCGGCCGGCGATCTGATCGTCACCGCGGCCCACTGCATGAAGGGGCGCACAGCCGGCGAGGTGGCGTTCGTTCCCGGATACTCGGGCGGCCTGTCGCCGTTCGGCATCTGGACGGTGAGCCACATCATCGAAGATCAGTCATGGATCTCGTCTGCCGACCCCAATGACGACTTCGCTTTCCTCGTCGTGCACCAGACCGGTGCCAACGGCGGCGTCCAGCAGCTGACCGGCGGCGAAACTATCGGCATCAACGTGCCGGCCGGCGCGACGGTCGAGGTGGCCGGCTATCCCGACGATCAAGACGCGATGATCAGATGCCAGAACACCGCGCTCGACTTCAGCTCGACCCAGTACCAGTTCGATTGCGGCGGGTTCACCGACGGTACTAGCGGCAGTCCGCTGCTTGCCGACGCCGGCACGCCTGGTGGGCACGACACGGTAATCGGAGTAATCGGCGGCTACGAGCAGGGCGGAGACACGGCAGCAGTGTCTTACGCCGCTAAGTTCAGCACCAGCCTCTCGGCCCTGTATAAGGCCGCCCTGTCTCAGGCGGGCTCGTAAGACGCCGGAGACCTGCGGCTCCCCGGCAGCCCCCTGCACGCTAATGTGATCACGTGAGCCCTACGGCGGCGTACCAGGAACCGCCCGTTCCCGCATTTTTGTTCGACCTGGACGGAACGCTGATCGACAGCGTCTACCAGAACGTCATCGCCTGGCGGAACGCACTGGCCAAGCTTGACATCGACCTGTCGGTCTGGCGGATACACCGCCGGATCGGCATGAGCGGCGGCCTGTTCGTATCCGCGCTGCTGCGCGAAACCGGCCGTTCGCTGTCCCCAGCCGAGATCGAGTCGCTGCAGCTGGATCATGCTGCCGAGTACCTGACCCAGGTCGACGGGGTCCGCGCTCTTCCCGGCGCTGCCGAGCTACTCGCGGCACTGACCAGGCACGACATTCCGTGGGCCATTGCCACCAGCGGCAGGCGAATCATGGCGGAAAGGGCGCTAGCGATGCTCGGCCTGCCCGACGACGCTCCGATGATTACTCGCGACATGGTGCGGCACGCCAAACCCGACCCTGACCTGTTTCTCGCCGCGGCCGCGCTGATCGGAGTGGACCCGCGACATGCCTGGGTCGTCGGCGACAGCGTCTGGGACCTGCTGGCCGCCCGTCGCGCCGGCGCCCTGGGCATCGGGCTGATGTCCGGCGGATACGGCCGGGAGGAGCTTGAGCGAGCCGGCGCCTACCGGGTCTATGCCGATCCAGCCGAGCTCCTGGCCCGCGCGGATGAGGTGGGCGTCCGCGATCTCACCGGCACTCCGCACGATCTTTAGCTGACAAGCGGGATCAGCGCGACGAACGGACGTCGGAACGACGTATCAACCGTTGCAGGCACCCCGGACGACCGGAACGGGTAGTAGTCAAGCTCGCTGATCCGGAGCCGCATCGGCGTTCCGCTGCCGAGTGGCGCCGGCAGCTGGATCGCGGGGGCCTTGAAGTCGATGCCGCCCGGAAGGCTCCAGACGACCTCGTTCGTGCCCTGGAATGTCTGCGCGAGCATGACTGGCGGGAATCCGGGTGCCTGCTGCCAGCCAAGGTCGCCGGACAGCCCGGAGCTTTCGTCCTGTACCTGTACCTCGACGATCATGGTGGAACTGGACTGGTCGCTGCCGGGGTTACCCGAATAGGGGCGCGGCGCGTACAAGTTGAGGTAGTCCGACTGGACCGGCGCTGAACTGTCGGTCGGCGGTCGCCAGCCGTAATACCCAGGTCCGCTGACCGAGACGAAGACCGAACTGTTCGTGGCGTCGGCCGTGTTTGCCACAACGCTGACCAGCCGGTCAGGGACGGGCTGTGCAAAGCCCGCCAGCACGACTGTGGAGATCTCGGCGCCCTCGATCGAGTACGGCTGGAAGCGGACGAGCGCGAGCCGGACGAAGTGCCCGGGTGGCGGCCCGTCCACCGCGGCGCTCAGTGAGATGTTCACGTCGGCGTACCAGCAGCCGCTGACGCTGTCGTAGTTCACTTCGTAAGGCAAGATCAGCATCTGCGGGCCGGTGGGGTTCTCCGGCAGCGTGATCGCTGGCGGAGAGGCGTAGCCGGGGCGATACGGGACGCTCGGCACGCTGGCCAGCGAGCCGAAGTCGCCCGGCGCGACCGCGTAGGCCATGTCGAGTGAGGAAACGCTGATCGGGTCGAGGCCGAGCAGGGTGACCCAGGACGCAGAGATGCCGTCCGGCAGGCTCGATCCCGCGTTCAGGCTCGGATCGAGCGCGACAACTCCGAGGAGCTCGCCGGCCCCGGAGGAGAACCATGGACGCTCCAGATACACCCGCACGAATCCGCCGGTCCGTTGATAGGTGAGGCCGCCGGCCAGGTCCGGCCATCCGGACGAGTTCGCCGACCAGGCGGGCGCGACGCGGACTACCTTCGGCGCCTTCGGCCGCGCCGAGGAGAGGATCTGCACGCTGAACGGCTGTCCCGAGATCGTGTCGGCCGGGACGAACGTGGCGCTCAGCGGCTTGCCCGAGTAGGGACTGCCCGCAACGAGCGCGACGGTGCCAGCAGCGGCGTCGACGACGTAATCGGTCGACTGCACGAGCTCGGTGCCGCCGGAGCTGAGGACGACCGTCGCCGGATCCACGCCGAGCGCAGAAAGCGTGGCAGCCGCGGTGCCGGTGAGGGCGAGCGTGGTCGTCTCCCTGAAGAACTCCGCGAACCGGCTCGTCGCGGTGCAGGTGTAGTTGACCACGTGGTGCTTGGTGTCGCCGATCGCGTGCATAACCCCGGGTTCGGTAAAGATAGGGAACGCCGCGGGCGCCGGTATCAGTTGCATCGGCCTGGCGGTGGCGCCCAGCGGCTGCGGATCCGGCACGTTCGCCTTGAACGCGTGGCCTGTCGTCCTCACCGTCGCGATGGACGGGTCGTTGGCAGGGTCCGACGGATCGTCGAGCGGGTCAGTCCAGGTCGCCTCGGCGTCGATGTCGGAGCTGCTCGCCGCGTCGAGGACGAACGCCGTGTCGACGATTGCCGCCTGGACGGATCCGGGCTGACGCGTGACGACGGGCTGCGCCATCGTAGGCCCGGCGAGCGGAAGACGGACAGCGTGCACGAGCCGCAGCACCCGGTACGGACTGATCAGCCAGACCTGGCCGAGCAGCGCGATCTCCGCGAGCAACAACTTGTCAAAGACGGACGTCAGCTGGCCGGAGATCCACTGATAGACACCGAGCGCCGCGGGGCTCGCGATGGCGCTGGACAGTGCAAGGTCGAGCACGGCCGCCGGCGGCAGCGTGATCGTCTCAGTGGCAGGGCTGGCCGCCGTGCCGGGACTGAACTGGTGCGCGACCGATGTGCCTGCTTCAAGCAGCACCAGCAGCGGGTCGGCGCCTGGCCACGGACCGCCTCCCCAGGCCCGCACCGTTGGCTCGCTCTCACCCGGAAAGCCGCTCAGGCTGGCCCCGGTTGAGAGCGGATCGGGCAACCACGGTGCAGTCGGATTAGCTGTCGCTGGCAGGTACGCCGTGCCGCTCCTCGACCCGTCCGCCTGGATGCCCGGCACGTTCATCAGCGTGGCATCGGCCCGGCCGGCCAGCGACCCTGCACCAGCGAGCATCTCGTACGTAGCGGTGGTGCCGCTTGGCGGCTTGCCGGGATCTGGCAGCTGACCAGGACTGAACCCGTCGAGCATGCCGTGCTCTTCGGCGAGCACCTCTGAGACCTTCGCCGGGAAGAGCCAGCGCCCGTTCGGCTCGACCGGGCCGGCTGGTGACGTCTGGTAGTTGCGAACGGCGACCAGCAGCGTGGCCTCGCCCGGGCCGAGCGGTGCGGTCTGCGCTAGCACTGGCGAGCCGACCGGCTCATAGCGATAGTGCGGCACCGGCGCAGTTGCGGTGGAGGCATCGGTGCTGTCAAGACCTACCGCGTTGCCAGCAAGATCTACGGCCCGCGCCCGGTAGCGGTACTCCTCCCCGAATCGCAGCTTCGGCAGCGTGCCCGGCGCGACCTGGAAAGACGCCGAGACCTGCGGCGTGATCTGGCCAGCGCTGTCGGCGGTCGCCGGTGCCGGATTATCGCGGCCCGGATGCACCTGGTCGTTAGGGTCGATCTGCGGTCCGGGCCGCGGAGCTGACAGGCTCCAGCCCGCCCAGCGGGCGATCGACTCATGCACCCACAGGTCGGGCGGAGGTGGTGCCGCCGTACCGGCGGCGGTCGTCGCGCCGGGAACCACCGTTCCCTCGTCATGCCCGGCCTTGTCTCCGGGCGGGAGTGCCTCTGGCTGACCGGAACCGAAGACGTAACGGCCGATCCGCTCGTGCAGCGAGCGCCAGCCAGCGCTCTGCGGGGATGCCGCCAGAACGTCGAAACGATGCCCGCGGATGATGTCCTCGGCCTGCAGCACCGGCAGCGCCGGCTCTTTGATCGCAACCTTGTCCGGCGACATCGCCCAGCTGATCCACAAGCTCACTTGCTGGGCGATGGCGGTCTGCCGGGCCGCGAGCTGGTTCAGGCCGCTGCCGAGACTTCCCCATCCGCTCCAGATGATCGACGGGCCGGTCGAGCGGAGCGCGGGCACCGTCATGGCCATCGTCGAGCCCTCGTCCATGGGCGGCTCGGCCGCCGCCCAGCCGTCGAGGTTCTGCACCCCGAGGGAGAGGCTGTTGAGCTGCTCGGCTGCGCCGTCGGTATCGAGGTCGATGACGGAGAACCGGGTGGTGTCGGCTAGGTCGAGCATCCCGTTCCCATAGTCGGGTCCGGCCGGGACCGCGCGGAACGCGGACGCGGAGAGCTGGCAACTCGTCGGCGCCGAGACATCGATGCTGGTCCCCGCTCCTGACTGGGCAAGTGCCGACTGCCATCTCGGTTGCACGGAGACTTCGACGGTTCCGCTCGCCAGACCATCGGGAAGCGGAACCTCGAGATCAAGCACGAGGCCGAGGTGACGCAGCACGGCTGGGTACGAGCCAAGCGCGGATACGGCCTGATGGAAGTCGAGAGTGGGCAGGGTCGGCACGAAGGGCTCGGGGATGTTGGTGTTCGGGCCGTGCGGCATCGGCGGACGCACGTGGAAGGCTCGTGCCGCGCCCATCGCGGACGAGCCAGCCGCGCAGACTGCGCCCTGCGTTCCGGACGGGGGCGGGACCGACACGCCCGGCGGAAGGTTGTAGGCGAAGCCCTCGTAGGCGCACGCAGCGAGGTCGCGGACCTGGCTGAACAGGACTCCAGCGTCCCCGGCTCCTGCCAGGCCGCCACGGCCCTTCGTGACGACGGGCGGCTGAAGCGCGCTCGCGGCTCCGAGACGGCCGTAAAGCGTGCTCACGTACTGCTCGACGCCGCGCGCGTCAAAGCTGTGAATCGGCGTTCCGGAGAAATCCTCGAACTGATACGACGTGACCCCGGTAGTCGACGGGTCAAAGGCTGCCCGCCAGTCGGCGGCCGATAGCCCGCTGAGATCTGGTGCGACCTGGACTGGCGGAGAACTGCCGAAGACTACATCGAAAGAGAAGGCTGGCTGCTGGCCCTGCAGCGTCGCCGGCCAGTTGGCGAAGTCCGGGAACAGCTCCAGCGACGGGCTGGCGCCACCCTCGTCGGTCTGGAGCTGAGGTGCGACGAAGACGGAGAGCCGCACGTGGCCGGGACGGGCGATCCCGTTCGGCAGGGCCGTCCACACGATTGCCTGGGTCCGCATTTGCCCTCGTCCTCCCCCGGCTCGTCAGCCGGCGAAGGCGGCGCAGTACTGCTGCCAGATCGCCTGTGTCGGGACGAGCTGCTCGAACTTGATCAGGCCGATCGGCGCCTGCGCTTCGGGCTCAGGCATCGATGACGACCCGGCTGTGTCAAGCCGCAGGGCCATCTCGGGTGCCGACGAGCTGTTCGCCCCGCCGAACTGCTTGGTGACGGTGATCGGCACGCTGGCGCTGAAGAAGCAGATGCTGATCGTTACCTGCAGCGTGGCGGTGCCCTGCACGTAGTTGCCGTTGGATCCGGAGACATAAGTGAGAGTGAGGTCCAGCTCCGCGGAGATCGAGACGATGCCGAGGACTTCGACCTCGCCGGTAAGCCGGACGAAGCCGGAAAGAATCGTCCCGGACGCGAGGGTGTAGGAGTAGTAGACACCGGCGGCGAGCGTCACGCCGCCGCTAGCCACGCCGACATCGAGCGCGAACTGGCCGGCGAACTCGAATGAGGCCTGGACGGTCTGCACGTTGTCGTATCCGAGGCCGAGCGCGAGGAAGCCTCCCCCGCCGAACATGCTGACGGTCAGCACGAACGGGTTGTCCTGGGTGGCAAAGCCGAATGTCAGCACCGCACAGTCGCCGGAAAACGGCACCGCAAGCCCCGCGGAGAAGGAAATCCCCGACAAGCTGAAGACGCCCACACTGACAGGTGGCAGCGAAATAGACGAACTGGCGTCTACTTCGGTCGGCGTGACCGCTATCGACAGGCCGCTGCCGCCGAGGTCGTTCAGGAAGTCCTCAAGCGTCTCGACGAAGGCGAGGGCACCGGTGAACTGGACGGGGCCGATGCTGACATCGACCTTGGTCTTGGTCCCTGTCGCGGCTGAGAACGTCAGCGCGTTGAACGGTATGGCGATGAACTCGAAACCGCTGGCGAGATTGATCGTGAACGGGCTGATCGAGCCGTTCACCTGGAAGCTCGTCGCCGTCGACGTGATAACTGCGGTGGCGTCGAGACTGAACGAGCCGTTGGCGTCCGGCGCGAAGACCCCGTCACTCGATGACTGCAGCGTCGCCTGCAGGCTGTACCGGACCGTGGTGGTGCTGCCGTCGGTCGTCACGGCGAGATTGGGTATGCCGCCCGGCAGGCCGGTGAAGGCCTTCAGGATGTCTGACAGGTGGAGCCCGCCAAGCAGTTGCGGAACCAAGCTCGCCTGCGTGTTCGCGAAGCCAGTGAAGTAGCTGCTGGGATCGAGGGGCTGGCCGACCGAGCCTGCATAGCTCCGCAGAACTGAGAGGGTGCCACCGACCGGGCCGCTGATCGCCGAGATGCCCGAGACGAGCAGGTTCGGTGTGCCAAGCCCGCCAACGAGGTTGGCCGGGAAGCTGAGCAGCGCAGGGGTAGCCGACGCTGCCGACGTGAGCTGAGCGTAGACGCCGTTCTGCGGGACGGTCTGCTGCGCCTGCTCAGGGAGGCCGCTGACGACGTAGTCGGAAAAGTACTGCACGCCGACTCCGACGCCATTGCCGTTGCCATCGGTGAATCCGGCCGGGCGTCCGCTCAGCGCGTCCGCGGCCTTCAGGAGTACCGTCGCCGAGCCGATCACTGGGTAGAAGGCGGGCTGGCCGGCGTTCTGCAGGGCCGGCTCAGAAGGGGGGCTCGGCGGCGCAGCAGGGGTATTCGGGTCTAGGCACGGCCGCGCCGCGCCCAGAGTCAGATCGACGAGCGGATGGGTCGTGCCGCCCGCCGGGCCGCCAGCCTCAGGAGCGAGCCGCAACAGCTGGCCGTTCCCCTGCGCAACGCGGTAGGAGGCCACGTAGCTGTTGTAGGCGCTCACCCACGGCAGTGAAGTCGTGTCGTAAAACTCGCTCCCCTCGGCCACGAAGACCAGCGGAACTGCAAGGTGAAGTTCGTTGCCGGCGAGGTCGGTCGCGACCAGCGACCAGAGGACGGGAACTCCCTCGTCATGAGTGAGCGGCCGCGCTTGCGAGTTCCCGACGGGTGGCAGCGGCGACGGGTCGTCGAGTTGCGGGCTGACCAGTGTCGTGATCGTCACTTGCCGGAACGGCCAGTCGTTGGCGTTGAACGGCTGGCCGAACGCGGGATAGGCCATCGTCGGCTTGACCACGCGCACATACGTCTTCTTGCCGAGGTAGGCGTCGGCGTAGAAGCTCCCGTTCACCGGATCCGGCACGAACGCCCGCTCGATCAACTCGATGAAGACCGCCCGATGACCGAGGGGGAACATGTACCCCCGACTCACGATCTTCACGTAGACATCGCGGCCGGTAGCGGCGACGTGGTGCCACTTCGCGATCTTGGCAGGTGAGTTCCACTCGCCGAGCAGATTCGTCGTAGCCCCGAGAGCTGACAGCTCGAGCGTGTCTGCCTCGACGTAGGCGGCGTAGGCGTTATTGAAGTTGGCGGACTGCTCGACAATTTCCTGGCGTTGCTGCTGGGTCAGCGAGCTGAACTGGAAGCACGGCCCGTCGCCGTCTGGGTGGGGGAAGGATGTCGTCATTGAGTCGGTCCGCCGTAGTTGATGTTGGTCTCGGGCGTGGCGCTTAGCGTGGCGTCGTAGTCGCGAGCCCACACGGCGGAGACACTCGGCACGTAGGAACTCGGCGCCTCCAGTGGAATCTGGTTCGGCGATCCGGTCAGGCTGGCCGACCAGAGATCGACCACTCCGGCCGGGGACACGAGCGGAGTCGCGCGGCTGGTGAATCCGGTGGAGAACCCGGACTCCGGACTACCTGAGGCGTAGACGGTCGGTGCGAGCAAGAGGGCGTACGGGAACTCGATCGCCGTCTCGAGGTCGCCTGGCGCGGTCGGCATCGGGGGTGGCGGTCCACGCCGGTCCAGCGGGAGGCTCGGCCCGTGGACCTGAGCGACGGCGGGCACGAGCAGATTCCATCCGCTCCAGTCGAGGAGGTCGGCGACGGTCATGGTCGGGAGCGGGATCGCCTGGCCGGATGGGACGCTGAAGCAGAGCCGGCTCGGCCCTGACAGGTCGGACAGAATCGGCGGCGGGTCCACGGGCAGATCGTTTGAATTCCACGTGTAGACGCCTTCGGCGATCGCCTGCGGCGGGAACTGGATTACGATGACGCTGTCAGTGCTGGTCGGGGTAATGGCGGGCGGGTTTCCTGGCGCTAACTCGAACCCGTAGAACAGGAAGTCAAGCAGGACGAGGTCATCGCCACGTTCCGCCGAAATCACCAGGTCAGGCCTGGGCTTCCGAGAGACGGCCGGGCTGTCGCCTGGCCCGCTCGCACCGGTGGCCTCAGGTGTAGCAGCCGGCAGAATCCGGTGACGGTGCGGCCAGAATTTGACCATTCTCAGATGCCCCCCAAGCGAAACGCCCGACCGTTTTCGCTCAGCCCCATCGAATGGTCGCACACCCTTCGAACGCGCACAAGAGCCGCATTGTCACACGGCCGGGTCGGTCCGGAGCAGACTGTAAATCACCCCGTCCCGCCAAGCGCCGTCGCGCCAACCCGCAGCGCGGGTGATCCCTTCCCGGGTGAACCCTGCTTTC
>Ga0335075_10018154_pt1 | contig 10432 bp, 9 predicted proteins | sample Lox_Sample_24_FD_206723 | JGI IMG/M metagenome (GOLD analysis project Ga0335075, IMG submission 206723) | Soil microbial communities from Loxahatchee National Wildlife Refuge, Florida, United States - Lox_Sample_2.4 | ecosystem: Environmental > Terrestrial > Soil > Wetlands | place: USA: Florida... | reverse complement strand
GGCGGGCACGCGCGCCTGGTGCCTGGCGAGCGCCTGTCTTTGACGGGCCTCGTGGCGCGGGCGGACGGCTCGTTCCTGCTGCGCCGGAACCTGACCGGCCCGGCGCGCGAGGCGGCGCGGATCGGCACGGAACTCGGGCTCAGCCTGCGCGCGGACTCCCCTGCCGACCTCTTTGCCTGAGGCAGGCGCCGTTCTGATCACGCGCCCGGAGCCGGGTGCCTCGGCGACCGCAGCACATCTCCTCAGCCGGGGCTTCAGTCCCGTGCTGGCGCCGCTGCTCCGCATCCGCCGCCGCCAGCCGCGCCTGCCGGAGCCGCATCGCCTGCAGGCGCTGTTGGTGACCAGCGCCAATGCGCTCCCGGCCCTGGCAGCGACGCATCGGCGCGTTCCGCTCTATGCGGTGGGAGACGCCACCGCCACCGAGGCCCGCGCGCTTGGTTTCGCCCCGGTGACGAGTGCCGGCGGCGATGCCACGGCACTGGCCGCGCTCGTTTCCGGGGTGTGCCAGCCGCAGGCGGGACCGCTCCTGCTCGCGGCAGGAGCGCGCCAGGGTGGGGGGTTGGCGGCGGCGCTGCGCGGCCGGGGATTCGCCGTGATCCGCCGCAGCGTCTACGCGGCAGCGCCGGTTGCCACCCTTCCCGACTCAGCGCGCGCATCGCTTTCGGAAGGGCGCATCGCGGCAGCACTTTTTTTCTCGGCCGAGACCGCGCAAACCTTCGCCCGCCTCGTTGCGGCCGCGGGATTGAGCACGGCACTCGCCCCGGTTGCCGCCGTGGCGATCGGCCCGGCGGCGGCCAGCGCACTTCGCCCCTTGCCCTTCCGTTCCGTCCGTGTCGCATTACGGCCAACGGAGGAGGCGGTGCTCGCCATGCTCGAATGACCGAAGCCGAATCCGCCACCCCGCCGGAGCCCGCGCCGCCCGAGCTTCCTCCAAGGCCGCGCCAATCCGTTCTGGCATGGTTCTGCCTGCTCGGATTCCTCCTTCTCGCGGCTGCCATCGCGCTGGCCTGGTACTATCCGCGCAAGCCGCCCGTCTCCGATGTCGCTGCGCTCGCGGCGCTGAACGCGCGCGTCGACCGCTTGGCCGGCCAGCTTGCCGAGAGCGCAATGAAGCTGGCCGATCTTGCCGCCTCAGAAACGAAATTGGCGAAAGCGCAGCAGGGGCTCGCCGTGCGCGCGGCCCCGCCCGATCTTTCCGCGATCGAAGCAAGGCTCGCCGTGCTCGAGAACCGGGCGCCACCCGCACCCGAGCCACCCAGCCTGGCCGATCTTGCCGCCTCCCTGGCACCTCTCTCCGAGCGGATCGACAGCCTCGGAAAATCTCTGGCGGAACTCGCGAAGCGGATCAGCGGAACGGAACAGACTGCGCGCCTGGCCGCCGCCGCCGTTGCCCTGGAGCAGGGAAGGCCGCTCGGCAATCTGCCCGGCGCCCCGCCGGCGCTCGCGCGCTTCGCAACCCTCGCCCCGCCCACGCTCGCCGCGCTCAGGCTTTCGTTTCCCGAGGCCGCCAGCGCCGAACGTGCCGCTGCCCATCCGGCGGAGGCGGGCCAGCCGTTCATGCAACGGATGATGAGTCGCCTCGGCGATCTGTTCACGTTGCGTGAAGGCAACAAAGTGATTGTCGGCAATCCTGCCGAACCGGCGCTGGCGAGCGCCGAGGCGGCGCTGGATGCCGGCAATCTTGCCGCCGCGGTCGCGGCGCTCGCTTCCCTCCCGCCGCCGCTCGCCGCGCCGATGCAGCAATGGAAGGATCAGGCCGAGGCGCTCCTGGCCGCCAGGCGGGCATTGGCGGGTTTTGCCGGCCCCGATTGATGCGGCGGATTTTTCTATTCCTCCTCGCCTGCCTCCTGGCGCTCGCCGTTGCCTTCGGGCTGGCCAGCCTGCCGGGCCATGTCGCGGCCCAGGTGGGCGAGACGAGCATCTCCGCACCGACCGGTGTCGCGGCATTCGCGCTGATCATTCTTCTCATCATCGTCTACGCGGCATTGCGTGTGCTGGGCGCGGTCTTCCGCCTGCCGCGCCGGTTCCGGCTCTGGCGATCCGGGCGCAATCGCACGCAAGGCGACCGCGCCGTGACGCGCACGCTGATCGCGCTGGCGGCAGGTGAGCCGGGCGCGGCCCGCCGCCAGGCCGAGGCCGCGCGCCGCCTGCTGGGCGATACGCCGCAGACGCTGTTGCTGGCCGCGGAGGCGGCACGGCTGGGCGAGCGGAGCGACGAAGCGCAGGCGACATTCCGCATGCTGGCCGAGCGCAAGGACAGCGCCTTCCTCGGCCTGCGCGGCCTGCTGCGCGAAGCCATCCTGCGCAGCGAGTGGGGGGAGGCAGCCGCTCTCGCGCGGCGCGCTGAAGCCGCCCATCCGGGCGGTTCATGGCTCAGGCGCGAACGCCGGCGCATCGCCATCGAGACGGAGGACTGGCGCGGCGCGCTCGCGCTGGCCGACGGGCCTGCCCGCGCCGCGCTGGCCGCGGCGGCGGCCGAGGCAGAGACCGATGCGAAGGCTGCTCTCAAGCTGGCACACGAGGCGGAAGCGGCCGATCCTTCATTGCCGGCTGCCGCGCTGGCGCTGGCACGCCGGCTGCGCGCAATGGGGCGCGAAAGGCGCGCCGAAACGATGATCGGGAATGCCTGGGCCGAGGCCCCGCACCCTGATCTCGCCCACTTCCTTCTCGAGCCCGTCACGGATCCGATGGCGCGGGTGAATGCCGCCCAACGGCTCGCGGCGCGCAACCCGTCGCATCCCGAATCGCGCCTGCTGCTGGCCGAGACCGCGCTCCGCGCCGGCCTTCTCGGCGAAGCGCGCCGTTATGCCGAGGCTCTCCGGGCCGAGGGAATCGCGTGGCGGCGCCTCTGGCTCCTCATGGCCGGCATCGCCCGTGCCGAGGCCGGGGGGAGGGACAGCGCGGCAGAGCGCGAAGCCCTGCACGCGGCCGCCACCGCCGGCGGCGATCCGGAGTGGCGCTGTTCCGCCTGCGGGAGCCCGGCCGCGAAGTGGCAGCCTGTCTGTTCTCATTGCGGAATGGTTGGCCGGCTCAAATGGCAGGTCCCGCCCGCCCTCTCGGCACCGGTCTCTCTCCCCGAGCCGAAGATCGAACTGCTCGGCATCGACAAGGGATCTGCCGGCCGCTGATCCGGCGCCACCCTCGGGACCCCGAACCAAAGGATGAAAGTTTTCTGGTTCTCTTTTTCAAAAGAGAACAATCTTTATGCCCTGTCGTATGCGGGGTCTCGGAAGGTTCATCGCACACTCTGTCAACGTCGGTGGGGCAGCCCGCTCAGCCCAGCGTTTCGCGATAGAACGCACGTCCCGGCTCGTTATCGTTGTAGTACGCCACCTGGCACCCGCCATCGCGCGCAAATCGCAGGATGGCGAAACCGTGCGCATAGACCGAATCAACTCTGCCAAGCGGCCCGGTGAGAAGCGCCGGCGGATCGACAAGTCCGGCGATCTCATGATCACCATCGCCGAGCAGCACCGGGACCGCGCCGTGGCCGAGGCAGCGCCCCTTATCCAGGCCGAGATAAGGCGCGTAGATGCTCAATGTATGCTCGTGCCCCCAGAACCAGGCGGCAATCCGGCCCCTGCCTCGTGACGCGGCCGCGCTGAAGACGGCGAAACTCTCTCGAAGCCTGGGATTGTAGGGTGTGCGCTTCCCGTCGGGAGCAGCCTTGCCGATCGGGGAAAAGGCCGAGCAGAACTGGTGGTGCGAAAGCAGGATGGTCTGGCCCGGAAACTCGGCAATGCGCTCGGCGAGCCACGCCTGCTCTCGGGGTTCGATCTGCACCACCACGTCCTGCACGTCGAGTGGCGAGTGGTCGAACCGCCCGGTGTCCATGGCAATGAACTGCCACGCCGCATCCGTGCTGCGCAGACAGAAGAAGCTCGCCGGCTGCCTGGCAAGCGGGGGCAGGTTGAGGGTTGGCAGCAGCCCGTAATAGCCGACGCCGCCGCAGTACATGTCGTGGTTGCCGGCCAGTGTGTAGATCGGCACGCGGCTTCGGTTGAACGTTCTGTTCAGGATGTCAGCGAAGTTGCGCCGGCACTCATCCGGCGTTCCGGAATAGTAGATGTCCCCGAGATGGATGAGCAGATCCGGATTGAAGAGGGTCATCTGCTTCGCGATCTCGACCGCGGCTTCCGCACCGGTACCCCAGTCGCCGAACAGGGCGACAACCGAGCCCGGCGCGAAGCTGAGCACCCGCATGTCCGGCGTGGGCCAGATATAATCCGGCTGGCGGAGCTTTCCATCCGGTCCGAAATAATCGAGATAGGAGGTCAGCGTTTCGATCCAGCCCGGGTCGAACTCGCCGTCTTGCAACTGGGCGGCGATATCGGTGGCAGCAGTGTGGTTGCCGTGGAAACGCGCATCGAGGAATTGGTAGGCGAGCCTTGCGGCCCGCCAGACATTGCTGGCGATCCCGGCCGGCGGCTGGTCCGGCACCGCTTGGGCCTTGTCGTGCGCTTGCGCGATCTCGGTCGCCGCGCGGACGAAGTTGTCATCGGCGCCCGGGCGCGGCGCACCGGGCGGACGCTGGGAGCGGGCCAGGGATTCGATCGCCGACTGAAAGAGCGAGAGGATCGGACTGCGAAACGTCACCAGGTCGAGCGCCATGCGGGAACTCCCTATCGCCTTCACCTTGGCCGCGCGTGATGGCGCGCCGCCGGACGGAGGCGGGCCTTCAGTGCCGGAAGAAGAGGCCGGGCAGAAACAGGGCGATCTGTGGAAAGGCGGAAAACGCGACGACGAACACCAGGATGATGATCAGGAACGGCAGCACCGCCAGCATCAACTCCTTCAATCCGATATCCGGTGCGATCCCCTGGATGACGAAGAGGTTGAGCCCGACAGGAGGGTGGATCAGCCCGGTCTCCATCACCAGGCTCATGTTCACCCCGAACCAGATCGGGTCGAAGCCGCGCGCCAGCAGGCCCGGCAGCACGATCGGCGTGATCATCAGCACGATCGCAACCGGGGGCAGGAAGAAACCCATCACGATGATCAGGACATCGATCCAGAACAGGAACTCCCAATCCGGTATCTTCAGGCCGACCAGCCACTGCGTCGTGCTCTGGGTGATGTAGAGATAGCTCATGACGTAGCTGAAAAGGAATGCCATCGCGATGATCATCATGATCATCGAGGCGTACTCGGCCGTGCCAAGCACGATGCTGCGGATCTCCCGCCAGTGGCGGCAGCGATAGACGATCGCCACCATCGCCAGGGTGGCGAAGGCGCCGACGCCGGAGACCTCCGAGGGCGTGGCGAAACCGCCGTAGAGCGCGATCATCACGATGCAGATGATGCTGAAGAACGGGAGCAGCCGCGGCAGGGATTCGACGCGCTCGTGCCAGGAAAAATGCTCGGCCACGGTCGCGTTGCTCTCTTCATCGGCCTCCCGCGCGGCAATCGCGGCGCCGACCGGGCGGCCGCTTCGGGCGAGGGCAGGGCGCGGGCGCGGGCGTTCCCGCCGAAACGAGGCGGCGATCACCCAGAGCGCGAACAGCGTCGCGAGCAGGACACCGGGCACCACACCGGCCAGGAACAACTGCCCGATCGACTGCTCGGCGACGATGCCATACAGGATCAGCGTGACCGAGGGCGGAAACAGGATGCCGAGCGTCCCGCCGCAGGCGATCAGCGCGCCGGCAAAGCCCCGCGGGTAGCCGCGTCGGCGCATTTCCGGAATGCCCATGGCGCCGATCGCCGCCGACGTCGCCGTGCTCGAGCCGCACATCGAGGCGAAGATGGCGCAGCCGATGACGTTGGCGACGCCGAGTCCGCCGGGCAGCCGCGATGTCCATCGATAGATCGATTCGTAGAGATCCGCCGCCGCCCGCGTCCTGCCGATCGCGATCCCCATCAGCATGAACAGCGGGATCGCCAGCAGCGTGAAATTGTCCATGCCTTCATAGAGCGTCTCGGCCAGTTGACCGAGATTCGCTGCCGGCATGAAACCCAGCATGAACCCGACCGAGACGCCGCCCAGCGCAAACGCCACCGGCATGCCTGACAGCAGCAGGATCAGCGCGACGACGACGAACAGGACGCCGAGTTCAACCGGGCTCATCCGGCTCGCCCTTAGCCCCGCGCCCCGTCACCTTCTCGGCGATCTGCACAACGTATTCGAGCGAGATCAGTACCAGCCCGACCCCGATCAATGTGTAGGGAATCCAGAGCGGCGGCGCCCATGTCGAATCGGTGCGCCAGTTCTTGCTCCACGCCTGCCAGTCATATTGCAGCACCTTGACCGCCATGAACGCGCAAAGCAGCAGCGAAAGAATGTCGCCCCCAAGAATGCGCCACCGGTTCCAGCGTTCCGGCATGAGGGCCTGCAGCACCTCGGTGCCGACATGCGCGCGCTTCATCTGCGCGTAGTTGGCGGCCAGGAAGGTCGCCCCGATCAGAAGAAAGATGTTGAGTTCCAGGTTCCAGGTATGCGGGCGACGCAGATAGTACCGCCAGATCACCTCGTTGGTGATGATGGCGGCAGAGGCGATGACGAGAATCCCGGCGATCATCCCGGTGAGGAGGTTGACCGCTTTGATGGTATCGGCAAAGAGACGCCAGGGCGTGCGCCCGCCCGCCTGACGCGACGGCGGAGCCGGAGCGGCCCCGCCCGTACTGTCGATCATGCCACCGCTTGCGCCATGTCCAGCAGCTTCTGCCCGTCCTTCACCTGCGCGGCAAAATCCTTCCAGGCGCTTTCCCGGGCCAGCTTCTTCCATTCCCCGAACTGCTGCTCGTCCATGTCGTAGACATGATCACCCGCCTTGCCGAACACTGCGGCCACCTTGGCATCGTCAGCCTGGCACGCCGAAAGCGCGAAACTCTGCAACGAACGGCCGACTTTCATCACGATCTGCTGCTGCGCCGGGGTCAGCTTGCCGTAGCTGTCCTTCGACATCAGGAACGGTTCGAACATGTACCAGAACGTCTTCTTCCGCGCCGTCGTCACGTCCTTGGCCACTTCCTGGAGGCGGAAGCTCATCAGGGAGGCGCTCGAGGTCCAGAGCGCATCCACCACGCCGGAGCGCATCGCGTTGTAGGTTTCGGTCGACGGGAAGGTGGAGATCGAGGCCCCGGCGGCCTGCAGCATCAGTTCGATCATCTTTCCCGCCCCGCGCACCTTCAGTCCCTTGACATCCGCCGGCAACAGGATCGGCTTGTCGCGCGAGGCAACTCCTCCCGCCTGCCAGATCGGGGTGATCAGTTCGACGCCATGATCCCCAAGGTAGTCCGCCAGCCACTTGCCGATCGCCGCCTCTTCCCAGCCATAGGCCTGCTGGTAGCTCTCGATCAGCGCGGGCATCAGGGTGAGATTGGTTGCCGGCAATTTGCCGCCGGAATAGGCCAGTGGATAGACCGCCATGTCCAGCGCGCCGTTCGCCATGGCGTCGAATTCCTGATAGGGCTTGAACAGCGACGCCCCGGGGTAGATTTGGAATTTCAATGCCCCGTTGGTCTCTTTCTCGACCTCGCTCGCGAACTTCCGCGTCAGCACATCCCGAAAGTCCGTATAGGCGGGGAACTGGTGCGAGATCTTGAGAATGCGCGGCTGCGCGGCAATGGCAGGCACGGCAAGCGCGCTTCCCGCGGCCAGGCCCCCGGCCAGAACGGCGCGCCGGCTCACACCCGGGCGCGATCCGCGCGTCGAAATCCTGCTTACCTGCACGTCGGTTGCCTCCCTCGGGAATCCTTGTCGCTGATTTTCTAATCCCGGCATGCCGCCGATGCCAGGGCCGACGGGCGTTGCAACAGAAGGCGCGATCAGGTTGGGAAACGCGGCGGATGCGTGCCAAGCGGCATCGCGGGCCGCATCGGTGGCAACGTGATCGCCGAGAATTCCGCCGCCGGGCGCACCACTGTCAGCGGACCGAAGCCGGAGGCAGCCGGCGCCAGCCGATCGGGAATATCCTCCGCACCCGGATCAGGGCAATGCAACCCCTCCGCGACGCGCCCGAGCGAGCGAAGCCAGAGCCCGGTGCGTGCCAGCGATACCTTGACGTGCCAGCTTCCGCCCTCGCTCGCCCGGCGAATGAGCGCGGCGATGATGCCGAACGCAAGCAACTGCCCGGACCCGTGGTCGAGCGCCTGCGCAGGTAGCGGCTTCGGATTCTCCTCGCCGGCAGCTTCCGCTTCCGCCTGGTTGAAGCCGCTCGCTGTCTGCACCAGGCTGTCGAAGCCACGCCGCCCGGCCCAGGGGCCGCTGAACCCGTAGGCGGAGAGGCTTGCGTAAATGATGCCCGGGCGGATGCGCCCCACCTCCTCGGCACCGAAGCCAAGGCGGCTGATCGCGCCGGGCCGATAGGATTGCAGGAACAGATCGGCCTTTCCGAGCAGCCCGCGCAGCGTCGCCGCCGCCGCCGGTTCGCGCAGATCGAGGAACGTCGAAAGTTTTCCGCGCCCCGTGTCGATGACGAGCGGCGGTATCTGCGGCAGGTGAGGGGCGCTCACCTGCAGCACCTCTGCGCCGCAACGTGCGAGCATGCGTCCCGCCACCGGCCCTGCGATCACGCGCGTCAGGTCGAGCGCGCGCAACCCGGAAAGCGGCGCTCGTCCGCCCGGCAGGGGCTGCGGCGGCGCCTCGCCGATACGCTCGATCGCAACCAGCTTCTCCTCGCCGACCGCCTGCCCCTCGGGGCTCCGATCCCACTCGGCGAAGGAGCGGAGGCAGGCAACAGCGAGACCGGCTTCGGTTGCTCTGCGATCGAACTCCTCCGCGCTCCATGGCGCGAGCGCTGCGGCGACCGCGCTCCGCTCAGGCGCGCTGCCGAGCAGCGTCAGCACCCCGTCACGATGATGCGGAAAGTTCGTGTGCAGACGCACCCATCCATCCGCCGTGCGGTAGAGGCCGGCGATCGGGTCCCATAGGGGAGGGGGCGGTTGCCCATCGATGCGCAGATAGCGTTCGGAACGGAATTCGAGCGCGGCATCGCGGAGCGCAACGGAGACAGACGTGGCCGGCCCGCCGCGGTTCTGCAGCAGCGTCGCCGCCGCCAGCGCGGCAGCACCGATGCTCGCCGCCGCCGCCGTGCCGACCGCGAAGCTCGAAGGCAGCACCGGGTCCGCACCACTGAAGCTGATCGCCGAAAGTGCGGACTCGGGAAGTCCGGCTTCGCGCCAGATCCCTGCCAGCGCCGCGTCGGGCGTCATACGGTCAATTCCACGACCACTGGAACATGGTCCGATGCCAGCGCCCAGTCGCGCGCGTCCTTGAACACTTTCTGCCGCGCCAGGCTGCCCGCGAGATCATCGGAAACCCAGATGTGATCAAGCCTCCGCCCGCGATCGGAGGCGCGCCAGTCGCGGTTGCGATAAGACCACCAGGTGAAGAGCTTTTCCGGCTCAGGAACGAAATGCCGCACGGCGTCGACGAAGCCGGCGCCGAGCCAGGCGCCGAGCGCCCTCGTCTCGACCGGCGTGTGGCTCACCACATCGAGAAGCTGCCGATGGCTCCAGACATCGCTCTCGAGTGGCGCGACATTGAGATCGCCCGCCAGCACCATGCGCGTCATGTCGCTGCGCGCGGCGAAGTATGCGCGTGCCTCGGCAAGGAAGGCGAGCTTGTGAGCGAATTTCACGTTCTTCTCGGGGTCCGGCTCGTCGCCGCCGGCAGGAACATAGAAATTATGCAGCTCGATCGGTCCGCCCGGCAGATCGAGCGCGACGGCGAGATGCCGGCAGTCCTGCCTGCCGCACCATTCGGGTGCGGTCACGGCCTCGAGCGGAATGCGGGAGAGAATGGCAACGCCGTTATAGCTCTTCATGCCGCGCCGGAGAAAATGCGAAAAACCAAGCGAAGCCGGAAGAAGTTCCGGAAACGCCTCGTCCGGCACCTTGGTTTCCTGCAGGCAAAGGATGTCCGGCTCGAGCGCTTCGACCAGCAAGCCAAGCTCGCTCTGGCGCAGCCTCAGCGAATTGATGTTCCAGGTGGCGATGCGAAGGGACCGCCGATGCCGCGCCATCAGGCGATCGTCGTCCGCACGCCGCCCACCCCTTCGATGTCACCCTCGAGACGGTCGCCGCGCTGAACGGCGGCGACACCTGCCGGCGTTCCGGTGAAAATGAGATCGCCCGGAGCCAGCCGCACCAGTGCGGAGAGCCGGGCAATCATCTCGGGGACGCTCCAGATCATCTGCCCGAGATCCGCCTCCTGGCGCAGCGCGCCGTTGACGGTGAGGGTGATTCGTCCGTGCGACGGATGCCCGATCCGGGCCGCCGCCACGAGTGTGCCGATCGGCGCGGAAAAATCGAAGCCCTTGCCCATGTCCCAGGGCTTGCCTTCTTTCTTCGCCACGCCCTGAAGATCACGCCGCGTCATGTCGAGCCCGGCGGCATAGCCCCAGACGTGCTGCAGCGCCGCCCCCTCCGCGATGGTGCCGCCACCGGTTCCAATCGCCGCCACCAGTTCCATTTCGTGGTGCAGGTCTTT
>Ga0335075_10018153_pt1 | contig 10432 bp, 6 predicted proteins | sample Lox_Sample_24_FD_206723 | JGI IMG/M metagenome (GOLD analysis project Ga0335075, IMG submission 206723) | Soil microbial communities from Loxahatchee National Wildlife Refuge, Florida, United States - Lox_Sample_2.4 | ecosystem: Environmental > Terrestrial > Soil > Wetlands | place: USA: Florida... | reverse complement strand
TGATCGCCAGCAGCATCGAACGCAATATCCGTGAACTCGAAGGCGCGCTCATCCGCGTCACCGCGTTCGCGTCGTTGAACAAGACTCCGATCGACAAGGCGCTGGCGGAGATCGTGCTGCGCGACCTCATCGCCGATGCCAGCACAATGCAAATCAGTGCGGCCACCATCATGGCGGCCACCGCGGAGTATTTCGACACCACGGTCGAGGAACTACGCGGCCCCGGTAAGACCAGGGCCTTGGCCCAGTCGCGGCAGATCGCGATGTACCTGTGCCGCGAACTGACCGACCTGTCACTGCCGAAGATCGGCCAGGCATTCGGCCGCGACCACACGACGGTGATGTACGCGCAGAAGAAGATCCTCTCGGAAATGGCCGAACGACGCGAAGTCTTCGATCACGTCAAGGAACTCACTACCCGGATTCGGCAGCGGTCGAAGCGCTGAGCGCCGGCCCAGACACCACAAACGTCAAAAAACTTTAGGCACTGCCAACCCACCAGTCACACCGCCGCTTGTGGATACGCCTGTGGGCAACCTGCGTGCGCTTCTCCCCCGCCGTTCACGTCGCGTGCACAACCGCGAGTAATCCCCAACCGCTACACACGAACCACACAACCATGCACGCGTCATGCACAGCCGGCCGGCTCACTTCAACAGCGCAGACGTCATGCTGTCCCCAACCTGCACAGGCCTTAATACTGTTACTGAGATATCTCCGTAGTTTGTTCTTGGAAAAGGCACCTGGGGACGGGGTGTTCCACACCCGCACGGCAACGCCGGAACACCCTGAGTGTCATTGATTCCGATTAGCTTTCAAGATGGCCCTGGAGGCTCTACGGTTGTGGTTCGACTGCCGTTTGGGTCGTCGAGGTGGGTTACGGGCAGAGGCGTCCGTCAGCGGGGCTATCGCACTCCACCGGGGGTAGAGCCGCTGAAGTTGGCCTGTGTTGTTTGGGGTGCTCGGGGTGACTGAAGGGACGCAATGGACGTGGCGACGACCACAGTCGGTGTAACCGACTTGAAGTTTCGCTTAGTGCGTGAAGACTTCGCTGATGCGGTGGCATGGGTGGCGCGGACGCTGCCCGCCAGGCCTACGGTGCCGGTGCTCGCCGGTGTGTTGCTGACCGGCTCGGATGACGGCTTGACCATCTCCGGATTCGACTACGAAGTATCCGCTGAAGTTCGTCTGGCGGCCGAAATCGCTTCTCCAGGAACAGTTTTGGTGTCAGGCCGGCTGTTGTCCGATATTACCCGGGCGTTGCCCAACAAACCCGTTGATGTGCAGGTGGAAGGCACCAGGGTTTCGTTGAGCTGCGGAAGTGCACGGTTTTCGCTGCCGACGATGGCCGTTGAGGATTACCCGACGCTGCCGGCGTTGCCCGAGGAGACCGGAGCGTTGTCCGCGGATCTGTTCGCCGAGGCGATCAGCCAGGTCGCCGTGGCGGCCGGCCGTGACGACACGCTGCCGATGCTGACCGGGATCCGGGTTGAAATTTCCGGTGAAGCGGTCGTGTTGGCTGCCACCGACCGGTTCCGGTTGGCGGTTCGCGAGTTGACCTGGTCGGCAGCCGGACCCGACGTCGAAGCGGCGGTGCTGGTGCCGGCCAAGACACTGGCCGAGGCGGCCAAGACCGGAACCGACGGCGCCGAAGTCCATTTGTCGTTGGGGTCCGGACCCACCGTCGGTAAGGATGGATTGCTCGGAATCAGCGGCAACGGGAAGCGCAGTACGACCCGGCTGCTCGATGCGGAGTTCCCCAAGTTCCGTCAGCTGCTGCCGACCGAACACGCCGCGGTGGCCACGATCGGCGTGGCCGAGCTGACCGAGGCGATCAAGCGAGTCGCGCTGGTTGCTGATCGCGGTGCGCAGGTTCGGATGGAATTCTCCGGCGATGTGCTGCGATTGTCGGCCGGTGCCGACGATGTCGGCCGGGCCGAAGAGGACGTGGCGGTGGATTTCGCCGGCGAACCACTCACGATCGCCTTCAACCCGACATACCTGACCGACGGGCTGGGGTCGCTGCACTCTGAGCGGGTGTCGTTCGGCTTCACCACGCCGAGCCGGCCGGCAGTGCTGCGGCCAGCCGGTGACGGCGATCCAGAGGCCGGCGATAGCGGACCCTTCCCGGCGGTTTCGACCGACTACGTCTATCTGTTGATGCCGGTCCGTCTTCCTGGTTAGCGGTTAGGTGTACGTCCGACATCTGGGCTTGCGCGATTTCCGGTCGTGGGCACACGCCGAGCTCGAATTGACGCCGGGACGGACGGTGTTCGTCGCGCCCAATGGCTACGGGAAGACAAATCTCGTTGAAGCGCTGTGGTATTCGTCGACTTTGGCTTCGCACAGGGTAGCGACGGACGCACCGCTGGTCCGCGTTGGCGCGCAGCGGGCGGTGGTGTCGACGATTGTGGTGAATGACGGCCGCGAGTGTGCCGTCGACCTGGAGATCGCTGCCGGGCGTGCCAACAAAGCGCGATTGAATCGGTCGCCGGTACGCAGTCCGCGTGAGGTCATCGGTGTGCTCCGGGCAGTGTTGTTCGCGCCGGAGGATTTGGCCCTGGTCCGCGGAGACCCGTCGGATCGGCGCCGCTACCTCGACGATCTGGCCGCGGTGCGCCGGCCGCGGGTTGCCGCGGTGCGGGCCGACTACGAGAAAGTGCTGCGCCAGCGCACTGCGCTGCTGAAATCCGCGTCCGGCGCGCGGTTTCGGGGTGATCGCGGTTCCCTTGACACGCTTGATGTTTGGGACGGACATCTGGCCTCCCACGGCGCAGAGCTGATGGTCGCCCGGATCGATCTGGTGAACGAGCTGGCACCCGAAGTCCAGAAGAGCTACCAACTGTTGGCGCCGGCGTCGCGGCCGGCGACGATCAGTTACCGCGCCAGCGTCGAGGTCGAACCCGGCGGAACGGAGGTCGAACAGTTGCGCATGGCGCTGCTTGAGCGGATGGCCCAGCGCCGGGATGCCGAACTGGAGCGCGGTGTCTGCCTGGTTGGTCCGCACCGCGACGACCTGGAGCTGCGCCTTGGTGAACAACCCGCGAAAGGCTTTGCCAGCCATGGCGAATCGTGGTCGATGGCGTTGGCGCTGCGGCTGGCGTCCTATGAATTGTTGCGCGCAGAGGGTAGCGATCCGGTGTTATTACTCGATGACGTCTTCGCCGAACTGGACACGGCCCGGCGGGAGGCACTGGCCGCGGCCGCGGCGGCGGCGGAGCAGGTGTTGGTGACGGCGGCGGTTCTCGACGACATTCCCCGCGACTGGGATGCCGAGCGAGTGACCATCGCCCTGCATGAGGGTGACAGCGGACCGGTCTCGGAGGTGCAGACCTAATGGACGAGATTGCGGACGCCGGGCCGCCCGAGCGGTTGAGCGGACTGCCGGGGATGGACCTGGTGCGGCGTGCGTTGGAAGAGGCTCGCGGCGCGGCCCGTACCCAGGGCAAAGATGTAGGCCGTGGGCGCCGGCTGCCGCCCAGCCGCCGTGTTGCCGGTGCGGGAAGCCGCAGAAGCCGGAGTCGCTGGTCAGGTCCGGGCCCGGACGGCCGTGATCCGCAACCGCTCGGCAGCGTCGCCCGCGACGTGGCGAAGAAGCGCGGCTGGTCGCCGCGGGTGGCCGAAGGCGCGGTGTTCGGCCAGTGGCCGACGGTAGTAGGTGAACACATCGCCGAGCACGCGACCCCGACCGCACTGCGCGATGGAGTCCTGAGCGTGTCTGCGGAATCGACGGCCTGGGCAACGCAGCTGCGGATCATCCAGGCGCAAGTGCTGGCCAAGATCGCGGCCGCGGTCGGCGACGGCGTGGTGACCGCGTTGAAGATCACCGGTCCGGTCGCGCCGTCGTGGCGGAAGGGACCGCTGCACATCGCCGGACGAGGTCCTCGTGACACCTATGGTTGAGCGATCCAACGATCCGCTGAGGGCCGCCAGAAGCCCGCGACTTGGCTCGTCAAGCGTCAGGACGCGGCCCAGAGCGAAAAATTCCGCACACGGCGAAGATAGCTGTGTAGAAACGCCCTCGCAGAATCGGTGCTACGCCCTGTTGTAGGTAGACTGGCGGAGAAACCAGCGCACAGTCATCGGACTACCCGCGCGCAACCCCAAGGAGAGCTTTCCGACCGTGGCTGCCCAGAAGAAGGCCCGCAACTCGTACGACGCCGGGGACATCCAGGTTCTTGAAGGGTTGGAGGCCGTTCGCAAACGACCGGGCATGTATATCGGGTCGACCGGTGAGCGCGGCCTGCACCACCTGGTGTGGGAGGTCGTCGACAACGCGGTGGACGAGGCGATGGCCGGTTTCGCGACCAAAGTCGACGTCAAGATCCTCGAGGACGGCGCCGTCGAAGTCACCGACGATGGCCGCGGTATTCCGGTGGCGATGCACGCCACCGGCCTGCCCACCGTCGACGTCGTGATGACCCAATTGCACGCCGGCGGCAAGTTCGGCGGCGACGACGGTGCCTACGCGGTGTCGGGCGGCTTGCACGGGGTGGGCGTGTCGGTGGTCAACGCGTTGTCCACCCGCCTCGAGGTCGAGATCTCCCGCGACGGCTACGAGTGGGCGCAGTTCTACGACCGTTCGGTGCCCGGCACCCTCAAACAGGGCGAGAAGACCAAGAAAACCGGCACCACGGTGCGATTCTGGGCCGACCCGGACATCTTCGAAACCACCGATTACGACTTCGAGACGGTGGCCCGGCGCCTGCAGGAAATGGCCTTCCTCAACAAAGGATTGACCATCGAGTTGGTGGACGAGCGCGTTGCCGCCGAGGAAGTGGTCGACGAGGTGGTCAGCGACACCGCCGAGGCGCCGAAGTCGGCTGAAGAGAAGGCGGCCGAATCCAAAGGGCAGCAGAAGATCAAACACCGCACGTTCCATTACCCCGGCGGGCTCGTCGATTTCGTCAAGCACATCAACCGCACCAAGAACCCGATCCACAGCAGCATCGTCGACTTCTCCGACAAGGGCACCGGTCACGAGGTCGAGATCGCGATGCAGTGGAACGCCGGCTACTCGGAGTCGGTGCACACCTTCGCCAACACCATCAACACCCATGAGGGCGGCACCCACGAGGAGGGATTCCGTGCCGCGCTGACGTCGGTGGTGAATAAATACGCCAAAGACAAGAAGCTGCTCAAGGACAAGGATCCCAACCTCACCGGTGACGACATCCGTGAAGGTCTGGCGGCGGTCATCTCGGTCAAGGTCAGCGAACCGCAGTTCGAGGGCCAGACCAAGACCAAGCTGGGCAACACCGAGGTCAAGTCGTTCGTGCAGAAGGCTTGTAACGACAAGCTATCCCACTGGTTCGAAGCCAACCCCAGTGACGCAAAAACCGTGGTGAACAAGGCGGTGTCGTCGGCCCAAGCGCGGATCGCCGCCCGCAAAGCCCGAGAGTTGGTGCGACGCAAGAGCGCAACCGACTTGGGTGGGCTGCCCGGAAAGCTCGCGGACTGCCGCTCGACCGACCCGCGCAAATCGGAATTGTATGTGGTGGAAGGTGATTCGGCCGGTGGATCGGCCAAAAGCGGCCGGGACTCGATGTTTCAGGCGATTCTTCCGCTGCGCGGCAAGATCATCAACGTCGAGAAGGCCCGCATTGACAGGGTGCTGAAAAACACCGAGGTGCAGGCGATCATCACCGCGCTCGGCACCGGAATCCACGACGAGTTCGACATCACCAAGCTGCGGTACCACAAGATCGTGCTGATGGCCGACGCCGACGTGGACGGCCAGCACATCTCGACGCTGCTGCTGACGTTGTTGTTCCGGTTCATGCGCCCGCTGATCGAGAACGGGCACGTGTTCCTCGCGCAGCCGCCGTTGTACAAGCTCAAGTGGCAGCGCAGCGAACCGCAATTCGCTTACTCCGACAAGGAACGCGACGGCCTGATCGCAGAGGGCAGGAAGGCCGGCAAGAAGATCAACACCGAAGACGGTATCCAGCGCTACAAGGGGCTCGGCGAGATGGACGCCAAGGAGTTGTGGGAAACCACGATGGATCCCTCGGTGCGGATCCTGCGCCAGGTGACTCTCGACGACGCCGCCGCCGCCGACGAGTTGTTCTCGATTTTGATGGGCGAGGACGTCGATGCTCGCCGAAGCTTCATCACCCGCAACGCCAAAGACGTTCGCTTCCTGGATGTTTAGCGAAGCCTGACGCCCCTCAGACGTCTCCCCCAGTCCCCCCCTGAAAAATCCGACGAGGAATAAATGACAGACACCACGCTGCCACCCGGCGGTGGCGCCGCAGACCGTATCGAGCCGGTCGACATCCAGCAGGAGATGCAGCGCAGCTACATCGACTACGCGATGAGCGTCATCGTCGGCCGCGCGTTGCCCGAGGTGCGCGACGGCCTCAAGCCGGTGCACCGCCGGGTGCTCTACGCGATGTTCGACTCCGGATTCCGCCCGGACCGCGGCCACGCCAAGTCCGCCCGGTCGGTCGCCGAGACGATGGGCAACTACCACCCGCACGGCGACGCCTCGATCTACGACACCCTGGTGCGGATGGCGCAGCCGTGGTCGCTGCGCTACCCGCTGGTCGACGGTCAGGGCAACTTCGGTTCACCGGGCAACGACCCGCCGGCGGCGATGCGGTACTGCTTGACTGGAGATGCGTTGGTGTCGCTGCCGGAAGGACGGTCAGTGCGCATCGCGGACGTGGTTCCGGGCGCTCGCTGCAATAGCGACAACGTTATCGATCTCAAAGTGCTTGATCGACACGGCAATTCCGTCATCGCTGACCGCTTATTCCACTCCGGCGACCACCGCGTGTACACCGTGCGCACCGACGAGGGCTTTGAGGTCAGCGGAACGGCCAATCACCCGCTACTGTGTCTAGTCGATTTCGGCGGCGTTCCGACCCTGCTGTGGAAGCTGATCGAGGAGATGCGCCCTGGGGATTACGCGGTAATTCAGCGAAACGCTTCGACGGTCGAGGGTGAGCGTTTCGCACGCCAAGCAACTAAAGCCGCGGCGCCGACTACAACCGGCGTTCCTGGGCTCGCGCGATTCTTGCACGCGCATGGCGACGACCCCGATGCCCATACCATCGCGACCGACTTGACCGACGGTCGGTTCTACTACGCGCGAGTGGCATCCGTGACTGATGCCGGCGTGCAAGCGGTGTATAGCCTGCGCGTCGACTCCGAGGATCACGCGTTCGTCACCAATGGTTTCATCAGCCACAATACCGAAGCGCGGCTGACGCCGTTGGCGATGGAGATGCTGCGCGAAATCGACGAGGAGACAGTCGATTTCATCCCGAACTATGACGGCCGGGTGCAGGAACCGACGGTACTGCCGAGCCGGTTCCCCAACCTGCTGGCCAACGGTTCGGGTGGCATCGCGGTGGGCATGGCGACCAACATCCCGCCGCACAACCTGCGGGAGCTCGCCGAAGCGGTGTTCTGGTGCCTGGAGAATTTCGACGCCGACGAAGAGGCGACGCTGGCCGCGGTGATGGAACGGGTCAAGGGACCCGACTTCCCCACCTCGGGGCTGATCGTCGGAACCCAGGGCATATCCGATGCCTACAAGACCGGCCGCGGATCCATCCGGATGCGCGGAGTCGTTGAGGTAGAGGAAGATTCGCGAGGCCGGACGGGTCTGGTGATCACCGAGTTGCCCTATCAGGTCAACCACGACAACTTCATCACCTCGATCGCCGAGCAGGTCCGCGACGGCAAGCTGGCAGGCATCGCGAACATCGAGGACCAGAGCAGCGACCGGGTCGGGCTGCGCATCGTCGTCGAGCTCAAACGCGACGCGGTGGCCAAGGTGGTGCTGAACAACCTCTACAAGCACACCCAGCTGCAGACCAGCTTCGGCGCCAACATGCTCAGCATCGTCGACGGTGTTCCGCGGACGCTGCGCCTGGACCAGATGATCCGCTACTACGTCGAGCATCAACTCGACGTCGTCGTCCGGCGGACCACCTACCGGTTGCGGAAGGCCAACGAGCGCGCCCACATCCTGCGCGGCCTGGTCAAAGCGCTCGACGCGCTCGACGAGGTGATCGCGTTGATCCGGGCGTCGGAGACGGTGGATATCGCGCGGGCCGGCCTGATCGAGTTGCTCGACATCGACGAGATCCAGGCGCAGGCGATCCTGGACATGCAGCTGCGCCGGCTGGCGGCGTTGGAGCGTCAGCGCATCATCGACGACCTCGCCAAGATCGAAGCCGAAATCGCGGACCTGGAAGACATTTTGGCCAAGCCGGAGCGCCAGCGCGGGATCGTGCGCGACGAGCTCGGCGAGATCGCCGAGAAGTACGGCGACGACCGCCGCACGCGGATCATCGCCGCCGACGGCGACGTCAACGACGAGGATCTGATCGCCCGCGAAGACGTCGTCGTCACCATCACCGAAACCGGTTACGCCAAGCGCACCAAGACCGACCTGTATCGCAGCCAGAAACGCGGCGGCAAGGGCGTACAGGGCGCCGGGCTCAAGCAGGACGACATCGTGCGGCACTTCTTTGTCTGCTCGACCCACGACTGGATCCTGTTCTTCACCACCCAGGGCCGGGTATATCGGGCGAAGGCCTACGACCTGCCGGAAGCCTCACGGACGGCGCGCGGACAGCACGTCGCCAACCTGCTGGCGTTCCAGCCCGAGGAGCGCATCGCTCAGGTGATCCAGATCAAGAGCTACGAGGACGCCCCGTATCTGGTGCTGGCCACGCGCAACGGGCTGGTCAAGAAGACGGCGCTCACCGACTTCGACTCCAACCGGTCGGGCGGGATCGTCGCGATCAACCTGCGCGACGGCGACCAGCTGGTCGGGGCGGTGTTGTGCTCGGCCGAGGACGACCTGCTGCTGGTTTCGGCCAACGGCCAATCGATCCGGTTCTCCGCGACCGACGAGGCGTTGCGGCCGATGGGTCGCGCGACCTCGGGTGTCCAGGGCATGCGGTTCAACGCCGACGACTATCTGCTGTCGCTGAACGTCGTCGTGGAAGGCACGTTCCTGCTGGTTGCGACGTCTGGCGGCTACGCCAAGCGCACCGCGATCGAGGAGTACACCGCGCAAGGCCGCGGCGGGAAAGGGATCTTGACGATCCAGTACGACACCCGGCGTGGCAGGCTGGTGGGGGCGCTGATCGTCGATGACGACAGCGAGGTGTACGCGATCACCTCCGGGGGTGGGGTGATCCGGACGGCGGCCCGCCAGGTCCGGAAGGCCGGGCGTCAGACCAAGGGCGTTCGGTTGATGAACCTGGGCGAGGGCGACACACTATTAGCCATCGCACGTAACGCCGAAGAAGCTGAGGACGCCGCCGTTGCCGACGACGATTCGAACTAGCGAACCGGGCAACTAGACTCGGTCGACGCGCGAGCGAAGCCGACCGCCCCGGCGGCCGGATGCACAGATAGGAGCGCCTGCGTGACTTCACCGAACCAGCCGGGACATCCCGGACCGGGCGACAGCCCGACCGGGAATGGCTCGGGCGATCTGGGGGGCGCACCGCGGTCGCCGCAAGGCGCCGGCGCCGAGCGCGGCTCCGATGCCGCCGATGGCACCCCCCGGCCGCGTGGCGGCACCCGACCCTCGCCGGCGCAGCGGCGGCCGGCCTCGGCTGCGCCGAAGCCCCGCGCGCCGCGCCCGGCGGCCAGCGCCTCCGGTGCCCCTAACGCCGAAGCTCGGTTGAGCCGTTTCATCTCGGGCACCGCCGCGCCGGGTGCGGCCAAGTCGCCACCGGCAGAGGTCGACCTGCCGGCAGAGCCGGCGCGCAGCGAGGCCTACGCCAGCGAGCTACCGGATCTGTCCGGTCCGATGCCCCGCGCCGGGCAGCGTCAACCGGCCGTCGACCAGTCACCGGACACCTCGACGAGACCGGTGCGAACGGAACGCCGCATCCAGGTATCCGCGCGGGCCCAGGGCCCGGTTCGTGCCAGCATGCAGATCCGGCGCATCGATCCCTGGAGCACCCTGAAGGTGTCGCTGGTGCTTTCGGTGGCGCTGTTCTTCGTCTGGATGATCGCCGTGGCTTTCCTGTACCTGGTGCTCGGCGGCATGGGCGTCTGGAGCAAGCTCAACAGCAATGTCGGTGATTTGCTGAACAACACCGGCGGCGGCAGCGCCGACCTGGTGTCCAGCGGCACCATCTTCGGCGGCGCCGTACTGATCGGCCTGGTGAACATCGTGCTGCTCAGCGCGATGGCCACCATCGGCGCATTTGTCTACAACCTGACGACCGACCTGATCGGCGGCGTCGAGGTGACGCTCGCAGACCGGGACTAGTGGTTTGGGCGCGGACGCCGCGGTGGGGTAATCTCGTCGCTCGGTCGTACGCGCGTACGGGCCTATAGCTCAGGCGGTTAGAGCGCTTCGCTGATAACGAAGAGGTCGGAGGTTCGAGTCCTCCTAGGCCCACAACCATGTGTTTGCCGAGACGTTTCGTGAGACTGGTTTTGCCGCTGG
>Ga0335075_10018152_pt1 | contig 10432 bp, 9 predicted proteins | sample Lox_Sample_24_FD_206723 | JGI IMG/M metagenome (GOLD analysis project Ga0335075, IMG submission 206723) | Soil microbial communities from Loxahatchee National Wildlife Refuge, Florida, United States - Lox_Sample_2.4 | ecosystem: Environmental > Terrestrial > Soil > Wetlands | place: USA: Florida... | reverse complement strand
TAGGCGGTGACGTGCTCGAGGTGGTCGACCCGTTGCCCGGCGGTCGGATACGGCAGCTCGGCGGCTTCGAATTCCTCCCGCACGTAGCCCGCGCCGAGGCCAAGGTCGAGGCGGCCGTCGCTGAGATTGTTGACGGCGCCTGCATCGCGAGCCAGCAGGGCCGGCTTGTAGAAGCCCGCGTTGAGCACGTAGGTCCCCAGTCGCACCCTGGAGGTGGCCGCCGCGATCGCGGCCAGCACCGGAAACGGCGCCGGCGCGCCGAGGTGGTCGGGCAGATGGATGCCGTCGAATCCGGCATCCTCCAAACGTCGCGCCTTGTCCCGCAGCGCTGCGCCTGACTTGGCGCTGTGGATGCCTATCGAAAACCGAAAGGCGCTAGACGTCTCTGCGGCCATCACCGAACTCCGATCGTGTTGGTATTCCTCAGCGAAGTTTCCAGGAGCGCGCGGCGGCTGACAAGCCTTGCACCAGTGCGGAAGTCACCGGTGACAATCCGTCATCGCCAGGCAGCGGACTGCGCGGGCTGATGCCGCGGACCCGGCTCGGCAGTTCCAGCTGGGTTCCGCCGTCGCGGGTCCGGTTGACCGGGTTGTGTGGATGCAGCCCGCGGAGCTCGAGCGGGATCTGTTCGATGTCGGTGACGACTTGATAGCCGGGCAGGTCGAGGTGGCCGGCGACGTGCGCGGCCAGCGCGCGGTTGCGGCCTCCGGCCAACAGCTGTGTGCCGCGCCCGATCCGCCCGTAGCCGTGCAGCGAGACGGCGATGTCGACGTGGTCGAGGAACTCCGCCAGTCGCGCCGATTCGCCCACGCGGAAACGAGCCGACGACAAGTGATGTGGGTAGCGGTCCGGATGGCGCACCAAATACACCGACGCGTCGGCCGCATCGGCGGCCCGTTCGGCGATCACGTCGGTCATCTCCTCCAAGCCGCCGCCGTGAATGGCCAGAAACCCGAATCGTGACCGCAGCCTGCTCTCCTCGAAGACACCGGGCTCGGACAGCAACTCGGAAAGCGACTGGGGCGCAGGCGTTGTGGGCCGTGCCCGCGGCCGTGGCCAGCGAGCGGGATCCCATCGGCGCAGGAAGTCGATCCAGCGCTGCGGCAACCCGTGATGCACCGCCCCGTCGATGATGCGTTCGAGGTAGCCCGGTCGCGGCGGACCCGGATGCACCCGGTGGTCGATGTAGACCCAGGCATCCGAGGGCCCGTCGTCAGTGTGCACGGTCAGCTGGTCGCGCCGGTAGCGCCGCGGAACGCCCTCGGCGCTGTCCAGGGTGGCCAGGTCGTGATCGGAGAGCTCCCAGATGACCCCGTGCACTTCAACGCCGTCGAACGGCTCGACGGTGGCTACGCCGCGTTGATTGATCAGCCAGTCGTGGTCAGCGAGCACCGCCCGCCGGGGATCGGTAGCGTCGGGGCACCGCCGCGCCATCTGCTGCACGCACAGGTTCGACCCGTACGCGAAATAGGTATGACGGCGAGCCGGCACGACCTCGATGTTAGCGGGGCGAAGTATTTAGCCCACGAAGGGGCGATTGCTCAGCGCTATCCCCGGCGCGTGGCCAGACGACCCCTTCGACGTCATCGGGTAATGACCGCAAGGTTAATTCCGGCGCGTCCTGCTGTCGGCGTTGACCTTTCGGTGCAACGATCACTCAATGAGCGCTCCGGTGGAAGGCAGCACGCGGGATCGGGACACGATTGAACGTGAATTGCGCTTGCTGGTCAGCGTTCGGAGTGCATACCGCGAGCGCGGCGGAGAACTGCCGCCGGTAAGTCAGATGGACGCCCTGTTGGACGAACTGCTCAAGCTCCGAACGAGGGCCTAGCGTCGTCGTCCCGCTCGACAGGAAGTCACAAGCGCCAGCGGGCAGAATCAGTGGCATGCCGACGTCACCGGGCCGAGTCCTGCGCATGCGGGCAGTTGACCTGACCAATCGCCTCCCTGGGTATTTCGTCCGCGAGCATGGCGAAGGCGACGACGCCTGGAAGCGCGTCAAAACACGCGTTATCTGCGAATCGCATCCCCACGAAGGCAGTCTGCTGCCCGAGGTCTGCACCGTGAAGTTCACCGACGGGACGGAGCGTTACTTCAACCCCGACGACCAGGTGGAGATCCGATCCTCGGATGCGATCGCCGGGTGACGACCCTTATGCCGAGCCGCGCACGGTGAGGTAGATCAGCACCGCGTTGAGCAGACTGATCATCACGCCGACCACCCATCCGATTGCGCTCGTGACGCGGTGATTGGCGTCATCTCCCATCAGCGTCCGGTCGCCGGTCAACCGAACCAGCGGAAGCAGCGCGAACGGAATGCCGAACGACAGCACGACCTGCGACAGCACCAGCGTTCGGGTCGGGTCGAAACCCAGGGCCAAAATCACCAGCGCGGGCGCCAATGTCACCAGCCGACGCAACAGCATCGGAATCGACCGGTAGAGCAACCCCTGCATGATCATCGCGCCGGCATATGCGCCCACCGATGCCGACGCCAAACCCGAAACCAGTAATCCGATCGCGAAGAACACCGCGATCGTTGGGCTGACGGTGTCTCGCACCGCGGCATACGCGCTCTCTATGGAACCGGTGCGGCCGCGCTCGCGCATGTTGAGCGCAGCGATCAGCAACATGGCCGCATTGACCCCGCCGGCCACCACCATCGCCAGCCCGACGTCCAGCCGGGTGACGCGCAGCAGCCGCCGCCGAGCCGGGCCGGGATCGGGATGGCCGTGCCGGTCGCGGGCCATCCCGGAGTGCAGGTACACCGCATGCGGCATCACCGTCGCACCGAGGATGGCGGCCGCCAGCAGCACGCTCTCCTTCCCGTGGAAATGCGGCACCAGCCCGCCGATGACGGCATCGGGAGGCGGTGTGGCGACGAAGAAACTGGCCGTGAAGCCGATCGCGATCACCAGCAGTAGTCCGGTGATGACGCGTTCGAACAACTGCTGGCCGCGTTGGTCCTGGATCCGCAGCAGCAGTAGCGACACCATCCCGGTGATCACCCCGCCGATCAGCAGCGGCAGACCGAACAGGATGCGCAGTGCGATCGCCCCGCCGATCACCTCGGCCACGTCGGTGGCCATCGCGACGATCTCGGCCTGCGCCCAAAACGCCAGACGGGCCCGTCGGCCGAGTTGCGCTCCGACGGCTTCGGGCAGCGAGCGCCCGGTCACCAGCCCGAGCTTCGCCGACAGATACTGCACGAGCCCAGCCATCACGTTCGCAATGACGATGACCCACAGCAGCAAGAAGCCGAACTGTGCGCCGGCGCTGACATTGGCCGCGACATTGCCCGGGTCGACGTAGGCGATCGCGGCGACAAATGCCGGGCCGAGCAGATACCAGCCCGTCTTGAGCCGTCCGCGGACGTCCTGCGACACCTAACCCACTTTCAAGCGGCGAATAAGAAAGTTAGGTTAGCCGAAACCTTCAGCCCGCGGCGTAGAGACCGCGCCCGGTGACCAGCGGCAGATCCAGGGTGGTTCGGATCCCGGGCGGCGCGGCCACCACGGCGGGGATGGCGTTGACGACGCGCATCGCGGTGGCCACCAGGCCGGCATGATTGTGGTCGCCGTTGCGGCTGCTCAAGCAGATGTCGACGCCGTATGACGGTTCGCCGGTGATCTCGATGCGGTACGAGCCACCGGCCTGTGCGGGTTGCGGCCAGTCCGGGCAGAGGTCTTCGCGCAACCGGGTGACGTGCTCCAGGACGACGACGGGGTCGCCGGCAACCAATCCGAGCACCTCGAACCGCAGCCCGGCGGCGCTGCCCTTGCGGATATGTCCCGACGCGATGTCGAAGTCCTCGGGTGCCGGCTCGCGCACGTACATCTCTTCCACCGCGTCGAGTTCGAGCCCCAGCCCCGCCGCGAGCTGGCGCACCACCGATCCCCACGCCAGGCTCAGCACACCCGGCTGCAGCAGCATCGGGATTTCGTCGATCGGCTTGCCGAACCCCATCACGTCGAACATCACCGTCGCGCTGTCGTAGGTGGCGTAGTCGACGATCTCCATGCAGCGGATCTGCTCGATGTTCTGGCAGGTCCCGGCCAGCGCCAGCGGTAGCAGGTCGTTGGCGAATCCGGGATCGATGCCGTTGACGAACAGGCTCGAATTACCTTCCCGGGCAGCATCTTCGATCGGTGTCAGCATCTCCTGCGGGAGCACTTGCCACGGGTACTGCAGGAAGACGGCGCTACTGCCCACGACGTTGACTCCCGCGGCCAGGATGCGGCGGTAGTCGTCGAGAGCGTCCGGCAACCGGTTGTCGGCCATGGCGGTGTAGACCGCGCACTGCGGTTTGGTGGCGAGCACCGCGTCCAGATCGGTGGTAGCGGTGATGCCAGTCGAATCCTTCAGTCCGGCAAGCTCTCCGGCATCTTTGCCGGCTTTGGCTTCCGACGACACCCACACGCCGGTGAGCTCGTACTCCGGATTGCTGATGAGTGCGTGTAGGGCGTGGACGCCGACGTTGCCGGTGCCGATCTGCGCGACGCGAATGGCCTTGCTCATAGTTCCCTCACAGGTCCGGGATCGGTAGGTCGAGGTTGGGGAAGGTGATCCCGCCGTCGACTTCGATTACCTTGCCGGTCAGGTAGGCGCCCGCGGGCGACGCCAAATACACTGCGGCAGCAGCGATCTCGTCGGGCTCGCCGAGACGGCGCATCGGTGTCACCTTTTCCATCGGCTCGCGCAACTCGTCGTTGGACGCGACGATGTCCAGCGCTGAGGTCGCGATCGAGCCCGGTGCGATGGCGTTGACCCGAATCCGCGGGCACAGGTCCAGGGCGGCCAGCCGGGTGTAGTGCGCCAGCGCGGCCTTGGCGGTGCCGTAGGCCGCGAACCCGCGGCCGGCCACCCGTCCCATCGTCGAGGTGATGTTGATGATGCTGCCGCCGCCGGAGTGCTCGAGCATCAACGGCGCCGCGGCGGTGGTCAAGGCGTGGGCGGTGGCGACGTTGAATGTGAACGCGGCCTTGAGATCCTGCGTCGACGTGCTCAACAGCGCGTTGGGCATGGTGCCGCCGACGTTGTTGACGACGATGTCCAGCCGCCCGAACGCTTCGACGGCATGGCCGGCCAACTCGGCGGTCACTTCGGGATGCGCCAAGTCTCCGGCGACGATGTGGGCCCGACGCCCTTTGGCGCGGACCTGCTCGGCAACGGCCTCAAGCTCGGATTGGGTGCGCGAGGCGATGACGACGTCGGCACCGACGTCCGCGAAAGCCAATGCGATGGCTGCACCGAGGCCGCGCCCGCCACCGGTGACGACGGCGACTTGAGAGTCGAGTCGGAATTTGTCCAGGATCACGGGCGCCACCGTAACACCATTTCTGAAACACGTTCTAGTTTTTTTGCATCGGTTTGAACCGCGCCTGTGTAGTCAATCCCGACGTCATCGACAATGACGGGGGCGCACACATGTCTTGGCTCGAGCCCGAGCCTGACCCGCATGCGCGGCTGGCCGAAGAGGCTGTTCATGCCGGTGTACGCGCGGGTCAGGCCTTGCAGCGGGCGACGGCAGCCCAGCGCTCCGCCGCCGACAGCGTGCAGAGATCCGCAGAGAGTCACGAGCGGACCGCAACCTCGTATGAGCTAGCTGCCGAACGGAGCGATCAGCGGGCCACATATCTGCAGCATGCGGCTCGTCACCGCGCGTACGCGGACGAGGACCGCCGGATGGCTGAGCGGTTACGGCAAGTGGCTGAAGGCAACGCGACGGGCGCCGATCGGTGACTCGCCGGTCTAGGACTTGGCGCCCGCCTTGGCCGGTGTCTTTTTAGCCGGTGCCTTTTTAGCCGGTGCCTTTTTGGCGGCTGCTTTTTTGGCGGCAGCCTTCTTCGCCGGAGCCTTCTTGGCCGGAGCTTTCGCGGCGGTCTTTTTCGCCGGCGCCTTGCCGCCGTCTGACCGCGCCTTCACACTGGCCTCCAGCTTCGCGAGCAGATCGGAGACGTCTTCGGTCTCATCGAGCTCCTTCGGCTGTTCCTCGGTGGTAAATGCCTCTCCGCCTTCGAGTTTGGCCTGTACCAGTTCGTGCAACTGTTCTTGATAGTCGTCGTGATAACGGTCCGGGTTGAAGTCGTCGGCCATCGACTCGACCACCTGCCCGGCCATTTTGAGTTCCGCCGGTTTGATCTCGACCTTCTTGTCCAGCACCGGAAAGTCGGGGTCGCGGATCTCGTCGGGCCACAACAACGTGTGGATCACCATCACCTCGCGCTTGCTGAAGTCCTTGACCCGCAACGCCGCAAGCCGAGTTTTGTTGCGCAACGCGAAATGCACGATCGCCACCCGGTCGGTCTCGGCCAGCGTCTTGGCCAGCAGCACATACGATTTGGTGGACTTGCCGTCCGGCTCGAGGAAATAACTGCGGTCGTACATCATCGGATCGAGTTCGTTTGCCGGGACGAATTCCAGCACATCGATTTCGCGGCTGCGCTCTTCGGGCAGCGTCGCGATGTCGTCGTCGGTGATCACCACCATCTGGCCGTCGTCGGATTCGTATGCGCGCGCGATATCGCGGAACTCGACGACTTCCCCGCATACCTCGCACACGCGCTTGTACCGGATGCGGCCATTGTCCTTGGCGTGCACCTGATGAAACTTGATGTCGTGGTCCTCGGTCGCGCTGTACACCTTGACCGGGACGTTGACCAGTCCGAAGGAGATCGAACCCTTCCAGATGGAACGCATAGAGTCAGTATGCCCATATGGCCATGCGGATACCCGCCTAACGGCAGCGCGTCAGCTGTGCCGGTGGGCGGCGGCGTCCACCGCGGCTCGATCCGGCAGGTCAGCACCAGCGCGAGTGACGGTCAGCGCCGCCGTCGCGCTGGCCGCCTCGAGTGCCTCGGTCAGCGCCTCGAGGTCTAGCCCGGCTAGCTCGCCGCGCCGCTGCGCGCCCAACAAGTCCTGCTGCCAGAGCGCGTCGATCAGGCCGACCATGAACGAGTCTCCGGCGCCGACGGTGTCGACGACGTGGACCGGCCGGGCCGGTACGTGCGCTTCGCCGGCCGCGCAGATGGCCGACGCACCTTCGTCAGCCATCGTCACCGCCACGATGGCGGGGCCCAGCGCCAGCCAGCTTTGTGCGGTCTGCTCGGGTGGACGATCGGGGTCGATCCAGCGCAGATCTTCTTCGCTGACTTTCACGATGTCGCTGCGTTCGACGAGATGCTCGATGCGTTCGCGCGCCAGGTCGCGGTCGACGATCAGTGACGGCCGGACATTGGGATCGAAGCTGACGGTGGCCGACACCCGGTAGGCGTCGACCAGTGCCGCGACCGCCAGGCAGCCCGGATCCTGCACCGCCGCAATCGATCCGGTGTGTACGAACAGCGGCGGTGCCACCGGCGGTGCGCCGGAGAGCTGCCAGTCCAGGTCGAAGACATAGTCGGCCGATCCGTCTTTCCCGATGGTCAGACGCGCTGTTGCGGTGCGGTCAGCGGTCTGGCCTTCCGAAAGCAGTTGCACACCAGAGGCTTTGACATAGTCGGCGATACGCCGGCCATGCGCGTCGTCGGCGATGTGGGTCAGGAAGTCGACATCGCGACCCAGCCGCGCAAGTCCGACCGCGACGTTGAGTGGGCTGCCGCCGACATGCTCGTCGGGCTCAACGATGTCGATCAGCGATTCGCCGATCACCAACCCGCGGCTCATCGCACCAAAGCCTCCAGCGTGGCCCGAGCTCCTTTGGAGTGCAACGAATCCAGCGCCCAGCGGTATGCGTCGACGAAGCGTGGCTCGTGGGCCAGATTCCCGAACACCGCGGTGATATCGATGAAAGCGGTGGGATTCTCGTGCTGCGACCTGGCGATCGGCACCAGCGAGTCCGCCAACTGGTCCACCACCTCGATCGGCTTACCCCACTCGTCGACACCCTCGGCGTAGCGAGCCCAGCTCGCCACCGTTGCCGCCGCCAGCCGGACCGACCCGTCGCTGGCCAGGTTGTCGTAGATAACAGGAAACAGCCATTTCGGGATGCGGTCCGACGAGTAGGCGCACAGCCGTGCGACGGTGTCGGCCACGCCCGGGTTGGCGAACCGCTCGATCAGCGTGCGGCTGTAGTCGTGCAGGTCGATCCCCGGCACCGGCCCCAGCGTTGGGATGCCCTCGAAGTCGAAGTAGGCGAGCAGGAATTCGGCGATCAACGGATCACGTGCCGCGTCGTGAACGTACTCGTAGCCGCAGAGCCGGGCGAAGTAGCACAGGCTCTGATGTCCCGCGTTGAGCAGTCGCAGCTTCATCATCTCGTAGGGGGCGACGTCGTCGACCAGCAGCACGCCTGCCTGTTCCAACGGCGGCCTGCCGTCGGCGAAGTCGTCTTCGATGACCCAGGCGGCGAACGACTCAGCGACGACCGGCCACCGGTCGTCGACACCGAAGTCGCGGCGCACCGCCGCAGCCATCTCGAGTGTGGTGGCCGGCGTGATCCGGTCCACCATCGAACTCGGGAACCGGGCGTTTTCCGCCACCCACTCGGCGAGCGCCGGATCCCGGCGCTCGGCGTTCGCGAGGACGACCCGCTGCGCGACCTCGCCATTGCCCTGGATGTTGTCGCACGACAGAATCGTCGGCGCGGCGATCCCCCGGTCGCGACGCCTGGCCATGGCCTCGGTGATCAACGAGAACGCGGGTCCGTCGGGATCGCGGTAGCCGCCCTCGGTGATGGTCAACGAAATGATCCGGGTGGATTCCGCGGCCAGCACGTCGAGCGCTCCGCCCGGATCGTCGGGGGCGTAGCGATAGTCGACGATCGAGCCGATCACCTGGGAGTCCCGGCTGCCGTCAGGGCTTTCCAAAGTCAGTGTGTAGAGCCCGTCCTGGTCACGCAGGACGTCGCGCATCGGCCAGTCGGCGGGCAGCACTCCCACCCCGCAGATACCCCACTCGCGCGCCAGGCCTTTTTGCAGCAACCGGTCGATGTACATGGCCTGATGCGCGCGGTGAAAGTGACCGGCCCCGATATGCGCGATACCGACATCGATGCTGCCACGGTCATAGTTCGGCGCTGCGATCGGCAACCTTTGCAGCGCTGCGTTGTTCAGCTTGATCGCGTTCGGCACGATTGCGCACCTCCTAAACTTGGCACCCTCCAGCGGTCACGACCGACATCATGAGCGTATCCGCGAGAGCGGCCCACGAATCGGTTATCGCGGCTGCGCCGGCATCGATCAATTCCGCAGTGCGGCAGTCGCGTTCATCATCCTGCAGGAACATCACGTTGCCCACGGTGAGGAAACCGGCCGCGACAGCGGATTTGACACCGGGCACCGAATCCTCGACGGCCAGACCCTGGTGGGCTGCGACGTTCATCACCTTGCCGGCATGCAGATACACCGCCGGGTCCGGCTTGCTGGTCGGCACCGGAAGCGAATCTTCGGCGCTGAAGCGCAGATCCACCGGAATGAGCGGATCGAGCCCGGTGGCGGTGAAGCACCCAGCAAGGCGCTTGATGGCACTGGAACTAACTGCCGCCAATGCGTACCGCGACGCGAGGGCTTGCAGCGGAGTAAGCACCTCGGGATCCGGCTTCAACGTGGCGGCCAGATGGGCCGTGACCCGCTCGCGTTCCTCGAGCACCCATTGCTCGAGCTCGTCAACGCTCAAGGCGCGACCGGCTGTCACGTCGCTGTCGGAAGCAACTACAGCGTCGGGGCGGCCATCGGCCAACCTGTGCTCGAAGGGCACTCCGCTGCGCACCGCCAGGTCGAGAGCGGTGCTGCGAAAGTTCTTGCCGACGGCTTTTTTACGCAGCTCATCGGCGCTGAACGGGGAGGTCACGCCGAACCTGGCCAGGAAGCGATTGGTCACCTCGGCCGAGGCTTCGAATGCCGGTCTTTCGGACGGGAAAAGGTTGTCGTCGGCGTCCAGGAGCAGCGTGGTGACTGGCGCAGCGTCGAATTGCCGGACAACGTTGAGTGGCTCGTTCATCAGGACACCATCTCCCGTGCATCCTCGTGCAGCGCGCGGCGCAGCGTGGGGATCACACCGCGTCGATCGATGTCGGCAATCATGTCGCCCAGCCGGTCGGCGAACGCGGGAATCATTCGTAGCTCGGCGAACATCTCGTGCCGCAGCAGTGCACCGGGGTTACTGCCGTCCATGTTCGCCAATTTAGTCAGCAATTCGGCTTGCGGATCCTCGATGCTGAATTTGTGACCGTCGAGGTCATAGCCGCGCACGTACCGGGCCCACCCGGCGATGGCCAACATCAACAGCTCGTGCGGTCGACCCTGCGAAATCGCCTCTTGCAGGGACGGCAGAACGAACGACGAAATTTTCGTCGAACCTCGGCGAGCCAACCGCGACAATTGGTCGCTCATACGCGGATTGCTCAGTCGAGTGAGCAGCGTGCCGCGGTAGCCAGAGTTGTTCATCCCGGGCACCGCCGGTAGCAGCGGCTGAATCTCATCGCGCATGAGCT
>Ga0335075_10018150_pt1 | contig 10433 bp, 3 predicted proteins | sample Lox_Sample_24_FD_206723 | JGI IMG/M metagenome (GOLD analysis project Ga0335075, IMG submission 206723) | Soil microbial communities from Loxahatchee National Wildlife Refuge, Florida, United States - Lox_Sample_2.4 | ecosystem: Environmental > Terrestrial > Soil > Wetlands | place: USA: Florida... | reverse complement strand
TGCCGCTCATCCCGGCGGCGGCGGGGCGGACCAGCACCGGCCGGGCTGCTGCCCGCTCTGGCCTGGCCGTCGCGGCCATGGGGGGCGTCAACGCGGTGTCGACGCTGGCAGTCCTCGTACTCCCGGCCCTCTATATCGTGACCCACGCGCGCGGCCGCCAGCGCGTCCGCCTCAGCATTGCCTGGTGCGCCGCCGTAATCGCGGCTACCGCCTGGTGGGCGATCCCGCTGCTGCTGCAGAGCCGGTACTCGTTTAACTTCCTGCCGTACATTGAGCAAGCCACTACGACGACCAGAACCATGTCCGCGGCAGCGTCGCTCCGCGGCACCGGCACCTGGACCGCGTATCTCGATCTGGACGGCGTGCCCTGGCTGTCCGCGGGCTGGAGCATGGTCAATTCGTCGGCAGCCATTCTGGCATCCGCGCTGGCAGCCGGAACAGGACTAGCAGGCCTGGCCCGCCGGGATATGCCCGAGCGGCGCTGGCTCTGCACCTGCACCGGACTCACGGTTGCGGTAGCGCTAGCCGGTTACTACGGTCCGCTCGGTGGCCCGTTCCACGCGACGATCGACAACCTCCTCGACGGGGCCCTGGCGCCGTTCCGCAGTACATACAAGCTCGAGCCGGTGGTGGCGGTCGCCCTTGCGCTCGGCTGCGCCCATGTGATGGACCGCTGCTGGCGAGCGCGGCTGCGGACCAGCCGATCCACGTACGTCACCGGCGCCACTATCACCGCTCCCCTCGTTGCCCTCACCCTGGCAGGCCTGGCGCTGCCGCAGCTGACTGGCCAGGTTCTCCAGCCCGGCTCGTTCACGGCACTGCCCGGCTACTGGCGTCAGGCCGCTGATTTCCTGGCGGCACACTCGCCCAGCGAAACCGCGCTCGTCGTCCCCGCCGACGCGCACGGGCAGTTCACCTGGGGCGACACCATCGATGACCCGCTGGAGACGCTCGCGACCTCGCCGTGGGTCGAACGGGGGCTGGTCCCGTACGGGGGGGCTGGTTCGCAGGAGCTCTTGCAGACTGCCGAGCAGGCCGTGGAGTCGGGCCAGCAGGTAACCGGACTGGCAGCGTACCTGGCGAGGGCCGGGATCAGGTACGTGGTTGTGCGCAACGACGTTAGTCCGCAGTCCGCTGGCTACACGCCGCCGCAGGATGCCAACCAGACACTGACCGAATCCGGCTTCCGCCGGGTAGCGGCGTTCGGGCCGCAGGTGGCTGCCGCACCCAACTACCCCAACCTCGCAGGACTGCCAGCTGGCTTCGCGCAAAGCTACCCGAGCGTCGAGATCTTCGAGGCGGCGAACCCTCACCTCCGGGCCACCAGCCCGGTAGCCGCGCTGCCGGTAAGCAGGACCGTCCTGGTCAGCGGGGGACCAGACGCTCTCCTGCAGCTCGAGGGCCAGGGCGTGCTCGGCAGCAAGCCGGCGGTGATAGCTGGCGACACGCTCCCTGCGACACCCGCACTGTGGGCTGACACCGACGGGCAGCCGCGGGCCGCCAACAACTTCGGGGCAACCAGCAACTTCCAGTCGTTCACCTACACCGCCAACGAGGTCAATCCGCCTGACGACCCGCTCGGCGGAGGAGGCAGTCCGCCCAGCCAGCTGCTGCCCGTTGCCGCAGCGGGCCATCAGACGGTGGCCGTGCTCGCCGGTGCCGCGAGCGTCACTGCCTCGTCGGCCGGCACCTGGCTGGCTGAGTTGCCGCAGTATGCCCCGGCCAATGCCTTTGACGGCAACCCGGCGACCGCCTGGACGGAGGCCAGCCCGTCGACTCCGGTCGGGCAATGGATTCAGATCAACTTCGGCCGGAGTATCGATCTCCCGCCCCGGATCGGTATCCAGCTGCTTGATGACGTGCCGACCCGGTCCATCGCTAACCAGCTTCGCGTGACGACGGCAGCCGGTAGCGCGACGACGAGCACTGCGGCGACCGGGAAGGTCCAGCGGATCCGCGTCCCGCCAGGCCCATCCCGATGGCTCCGGATCACCATTACCGGAGCCAGCAACGTCGTACCTGGCAATCCGGGCACTGGAATCAGCGACGTCCTGATCCCTGGTGTCCGGGTGACCACGTACCTGAAAGCAGCCAGTGATGCTGCCGGCCGTGAAGCTGCGGCGGACTCCTACTCCTTCAGCCAGCAGCCGCCCTCGCCGTATCTTCAGAGTGGCCAGTCCCGGCCTGCGGATCTCAACCGCATTTTCACCACGCCGGCTAAGTCCCGCCTTACTGCCTCGATTTCGGCCCGGCCCGATCCGGGGCCGGCACTGAACTCACTGATCGCGAGCCTGACACCGGCCAACCGGTCTGACTTCCGGGTGAGCGCCAGCTCGACCTGGGAATCTTTGCCTGAGCTGGGCCCCGACAACCTCTTCGAGCCGACCAGCGGCAAGCCGTGGCTAGCAGCGGCGACCGACCCGCAACCGCAGCTTGAGATCAGCTGGCACGGCCTCCGGACCATCAGGGAGATCGTGCTCAAGTCGGTTGTCGGTGCGGCTGCGGCACCCACGGGCGTACTGGTCGGCAGTCCGGCCGGGCACCGGCTAAGCAGTGTAGGCCTTGGCGGCGTGGTAGGGCTCAGCCCTCCGCTGCGCACTGACAAGCTCGACATCATCTTCTCGGCGGTGTCCTCGAGCGCGGCCGGCAATACCGCTGCCGGCCAGCCTGCGCAGCTGCCGACGGGGCTCGCCGCAGTGCAAATTCCCGGCCTGGCCGGCTTGCATCTGGCGGCACCGTCACCCTCTGCGACTTTCCGGCTGGGATGCGGCGAAGGCCCGGCAATCTCGGTCGACGGTCGGCGGTATCGGACTTCAGTGACCGGATCCGTCGCTGACCTGCTGGAGCTCAATCCGGTCCGGTTGCACTTGTGCACGCCAGGCGGCTTGCTGACGTTGCGGGCCGGACGGCAACTGCTGTCGGCCGCCTCGTCAGCGGACTTCACCATCACTAGCTTGAGCCTGGCCAGCAAGACGAGTGCAGCAGCCGCCAACCTGAGCGAGCCGGTTTCACCCGCCGACAGCAGCAGGAAGCTGCAGGTCTTGTCATGGCAGGCGGACAACCGGGAGCTGCGGATCGGGCCAGGTCCGCGCTCTTATGTAGAGATCCACGAGAACGCGAACCCAGGCTGGATAGCAACCCTGAACGGCCGGAAGCTGGTGCCGGTAACACTCGACGGCTGGCAGCAGGCATTCATCGCGCCGGCCGGCTCGGGCGGCACCATCACGCTGACATTCACGCCAGACGGCGTCTACCATGCCGGAATCGTCGCGTCCGCCATCGCGCTGGCGATCCTGGCCGTCCTGGCTGCCGGGTGGGGATGGTCGCGGCGCCGGCGGGAACGGACTCGGCGCCGGAGCGAGCGCCGGGGGCCGCCGGGGCCTGGCCATCTCGACATGGGACTACCAGGCATCCCGGCGCTGGTCCTACGGCCTGCATCTGCGCCGTCGTCAACCGCAGCGAGCGCCGCTGATAACCCTCGCGTGCAACTGGCGATGGGAAGCAGCCCGGACTCCCCCCCGATGCGCAGCGCGATGCCTAAAGCCCCTGGTGCCCACAGGCGCACCGCAGCTCCGGGCCGGGCGGCGGGCGCTCGTCCTGGCCGCCAGTGGCTCATCCTGCTGCCGCTCGCGGCCGTCATCTTCACGGTGGGCGGCCCGATCGTGATTGCGGTGCCGGCGCTTGCGCTCGCAGGCCGGTGGTCGGCGCGCATGCTGTCCGCTGTTGCCATCGCAGCAATGCTGACGGCAGGGCTCATCGCGGCTACCGCTACGTCGCCGACCACACTCGGCGACGGTTCATTCAGCGCCGCCGCCCAGGCAGCGGCGCTCATCGCGCTCACTGCTGCCCTCATGCCCGGTCAGAGCAGCTCTCTTCGCGGGCAGCCAGCCGCCAGCGAACGCGGCCGCCGGAGGCAGGCTCTTGCCGGCGCGACGCCGGGCGGGCCATCCGAGCCGCTGGACCGGCGGCGGTTCAGCACTACCGATGAAATGCTCTGCTATTTCGACACCACAGCGGAGCCGGTCAACGTACATCTAGAAGTGCGCGTCCCCGGACAGCTAGATATGCAAGCGTTCCGCATCGCCGCAGCCACCGCGATCACGGCAAATCCCAGAGCTGCAAGCAGGCGGGCTCAGGGCAGCGCGGTGCGCGCTCGTTACCTGTGGGAACTGCCGAGGCGGCTCGACACGAACCCTGTAACCTTCACTACCTTCACCGATGACGGGGAGCTAGCCCGGCAGCGCGAGGCCTTCATCGAGCGGTCTCCGTCGATCGATGAGTCCCCGCCCGTTCGGCTGCTTGTCGCGAGCGGGCCCGACGCCGACTACGTCATCCTCAATGCTCATCACGCAGCGCTCGACGGGCACTCGTGCCTGGAACTGCTGCGTGAGATCGGGCGGCACTATCGTGGCGTTCCGGCCGATGGCGCCCCGCAAGAGGACCGCCTGCGAAGACCCGCAGGTGCTGACCTGGGCAACATAAGCCTGTCCGCGGCAAAGCCGGGTCTGGCGCGCCTGCGCCGCGCCTGGCGCCCTGCCCGCATCGCTGCTCAGCGCGGCACTGAGCGCGGTTATGGCTTGCACCTGATGCTGCTGCCTGGCGTGCCGGTCGTCCGCGGGTTCGCCACCGGCGACCGGGCCACTCTGAACGAGGCGCTAATCACCTCGCTCATCGCGACCGTCGGGCGATGGAATACCTGGCATGGCCGGCCCGCCCGCCTCGTCCGGGTCACCGTCCCGGTCAATGACCGGAAAAAAGACGACCTGAGGTCGGCTGGAAACCACTCCCGGCTGGTGACCATCGCCGCGCTCGCACCACAGCCAACCGATGAGCTCATGCCGCTGCTGCTGGACGTAGCCCGGCAGGCACGGCGGGCCCGGCAGAAGCCAGGTCCTCAGCTCGGTGCCAGCCTCCGGGGCCTAGCGGCCATCTGGTGCCCGGCATCCGCGAAACGCTGGCTGGTCCGGGCAGCGTTGCGCACCGCCGGGCCACTGGTCTGCGACACGGTGATGCTGACCAATCTCGGCAACGTCACGGATCCGCCGGACTTCGGTATGGCCGGCGCCACCACTATGGCCTTCTCCGCGCAAGCGCAGATGCCACGCGGCCTGTGTATCGGCGTGATCACGGCAAGCAGCAGGCTCCAGATCGCCTTCCGGTACAACCGCGCGCTCCTCGACCAGGCAGCTGCGGAGTCGTTCGCGGACCTGTTCGCCGCCGCACTCGGCGAGATAACCCACATGACGGGCACGGATGAGCTGAGGGAGTGACCTTGGTGGCGCTAGACCAGGCATTGCTGAAGATTCTCGTCTGCCCCGTTGACAAGGGCGGACTGCTCTATTTCGAGGAAGAGATGGCGCTGTACAACCCGCGGCTGCGCCGTCGCTATCCGATCACCGACGGTGTCCCGGTTTTGCTGGCGCAGCACGCGGAGACCGTTAGCGCCGAAGAGCACTCGCGCCTGCTGCAGCGAGCCCGCAGTGGCCAGGCGGTCAAGACGGCTGGCTGACCCGGCAGGCTCAGCCCGGGGTGGCCGTGGTGAGGTTCCCGGCCTCGGCGTCGCCGACGCAGATGCCGCCCGCCTTCGGCATCGTGACGGTGACCTTGGTGGCGCTGCCGCTGACGGAGAAGTAGGCGCTGTTCAGTCCCTTTTGCGGGGTCAGCGAGAGCGTGGTGCTGCCGTACCTGATCGTCACCGGTCCACCGGGGTGCGGTCCGCTCAGGTAGCCGATCCGGAGGATGCCGGTAATAGGCGCTGACGGCCTGGGAAAGCGCAGGGTGGCGACGCCATCTCGGACGGAAGCGCAGTGCTTGCGGGCGGGCGCAGATGCGTCCACACCGTCCACATTGGCCGTGCGCAGGACGCCGTAGATGTCGAACATCCTCAAGCGGTCGATCGTACCGTCGAAATGTGTTTCCCAGCGCACGTGCTTCATCGTCGTCTGGCTCTCGAACGGGGCCAGCGCCCGCGACTGGTTGGCATAGCTGCCGTAGAAGATGTTCCACTCGACGATCTGTGGCATTGGCCGATCTACGATCACTGTGTCTTGCTGCACGTCCGCGAGTTGCGACTTGACCCGTGCCAGGTAAACGCCTCCGACGTAGTTGTAGAGTGCCGTGGCTTTCTCGTAGCGATTGACAGACCAGAGCGAGCCCAGCAGCACGGCCGCCGTCAGCACCACGCCGGTGACCTGCCAGGCAGGACGTGCGAAGGAGTCGGTCCCGGGCCGCGCTCGCTCGGTCTCGGGCGCCCGTCCTTCGTGGCGGACGACGGGCCAGAAAGCAAGGCCTACGCACAAGGCGGCCACCGGAGCCGCGTCGGCGACGTAGCGAGTGTCGAGGCCCAGTAGCTGGCTGAGTTGTGCCGTTGCCAGGCGGCCAAGGAGCAGCGGCACAATGTCGGCCAGGACCACCCAGATGGCAAGGGTCGCCCAGGCGCGCCATGCCCGGCCGCGGACGACGATGCTGAGCACGATGATCGCACCGGTGGCGAAGAGCGACAGCCATACCCGCGACGATGATGGGTCCGAGTAGGCGACAGCGGCGTTTGTCCATTGAGTCCACCCCCATGGCCCGCCCAGCAAGCCAGGCAGCAGCGACTCCCGGATCAGGCTCCAGGAGAACGTCACCGTCGTGGCCAGCGCCGGTGACTTCGGCTTCACGGTTGAGTGCTGCAGCGCGGGCAGAAGCACGGCCAGGTAGGCGGCGACGATGAGGGCGTAGAGAGCCCAGGCCCGCCAGTACCGGAGGAGGCTGGCCCGAATCGATGTCATGATCCGGGCGTCGATCAGGAACCCAGCCGTCACGGCGAACAGCAATACCGGGATAACCATCGCCTTCTCAAAGAAGGCCAGCCCCACTACAAGCCAGAAGGCGGCCGCGACCGCGTGCCGGTACCGGCCAGTGCGCACGTAGTGGACCTGCGACGTGACAGCGAGAAAGATCGTGATCTGCAACGGCAGCGACTCGATGGCCGAGGTCCACCAGCTGTCATCAGGAAACGTCAGCGGCGTAACCAGGAACAGCGTCAGCGGGATCAGCACGGCCAGCCGGTTGCCGAAGAGAGTCAGGAGCATCCGCAGGCATGCCAGGCTCGCGATCGCGATCAGCAGGAGCGTCATCCAGGTCGCGGCGGCCCAGTTGTAGGGCGCCGCATTTGCGAGGACCCACACCAGGAACAGCACTCCCGGGTGCAGGTGACCGGAACCGACGTAACCCAGGTACTTCCAGGTCAGGCCGTATTGCAGGGCGAGCTCGGTGAAGTGGAAGTCGTCCTGCCGGAAGTAGAAGTGGTGCAGGAACTTCGACTTCCAGATCAGATCGATCAGGATCAGGCCCAGCCCGATCAGGACGACCTGATGACGTTTCAGCCAGTCTGTGGCCTGCGGCCAGCCGATCTCCTCCCCTTCGCCGTCGTCGTGCAGGCGGGCGCGAGCCGGGAGCACAGGGTCTGGCTGGCGGGGACCGGCGTGGCGACCGGGAGTGGCCTGCCGGCGGTAGTAAGGATTCGTATCGCTCACGATGCTGACCTACTTACGAGCGCGGGCACGCCAGTACCCGGCAGCGGAACGAAGTAGCCTGCCACCGCCTTCTCGAAACAGAAAGTCCCGGCTGGCAGGTTAGCGTGTAGCGTGACCTGCGGTGAGCTGCCGCTCACCGACAGGTAGGCGTGGTACGCATTCGGCGCGACGGTTATCTTGCCCACGCTGCCTGCATACCTCACGGTCACGGTGGCTCCGGCGGCCGCCGCGGTGGCCAGGTAATCGATGCGCAGCACCCGCACGAAGGGGCCCAGGCCGATCCGAAGCGGCAATCGCACCACCAGCCGAGATTTATGTGGCGACAAGCAGTCTGCGAACTCGGACGGCGACTGGCCGGTGACACCGTCAATGGCGGCCGCGTACAGGCGCCCATCCGGCCCGAACATCTTGAGGCCGCCGATGTTCCCGGTCGGCTGCGAGACCCAGTCGAGATGCTTCTCCCGGCCGGACAGCGGGCCGAGCACGACCGACGTGTCGGCGTGCGAGCCGAATGCGCCGATCATCACAGTGCCCGGGACCTGCCTGTCGAGAATGACCGTCCCGCCTGGCTGCTGGGCCAGCGCCGCGCGGGCGTCGGTGATGTAGGTCCGGGTCGGGTCGGCGGTGTGCGTCATGTACTGCGACACGGTCCACACCGAGCCGATGGCAACGACTACCGTCAGTGCGACGGCGGCGCGTTTCCACTGTGTCGACGTGAAGAACTCACGCCGTGGCGCCGGGCTCTGCTCCTGGGCAGCCGACGGCCCGGCGAGCGGCCAGAAGATCAGCGCTACGACCACCGCTAGCACGGCGGCGGCGTCGTCGACATATCGCGTCTGGGTGGCGAGCACCGCGGCGTAGCCGGGGAAGAGGTCCAGCCGCCCGATCAGGACGGGCAGGATGTCGTCGACGACGATCCAGCCGAGCAGGATCGCCCAGCCGCGCCAGGCTCGCCGCCTCGTCAGCGCGCTCGCGACCATGAGGCCAGCCACCACCACGAGCGCGGCCCATGAGGCATCGGAAGGTGCCGCAGCGTTGCCGCCGGCGGCACCCGGCGTGATGGACCAGTGCCAGGGGCCGCCGAGGAGGCCGGGCACGAAGCTGTGGAACACCAGCCCCCAGCCGAAGACGACTGCCCTGTGCACCGACGTCGGCGTAGCCGGCTGCTGGCTCGAACCGGACAGGGAGGTGAGGAACACTATCAGGTACGCCGCGAGCACGACCAGGTACAGCGCCCACGCGCGCCAGAAGCGCACCGCTGCGGTCCAGATGGCGATGACCAATGAGCGGCGCGTTACCAGGAAGCCGGCTGTGACTGCAAACAGGAGGAGCGGGATGACCGCTGATTTCTCAAAGAAGAAGAGCCCGAAGCCCAGCCATGCCGCGGCTGCGATGGCGTGGCGGGACCGCCCTGTCCAGACGTATCGGACGTGCGCGTCCAGCGACATGAACAGCGCTATCTGCAGCGGGATCTCCTCGACGCCCGCGATCCACCAGCTGTAGGCCTGGAATGGCAGCGGGGACAGCACGTACAGCGCTAGCGGGATGAGCAGCGCGGGGCGGTTACCGAGCAGCGTGCGCAGCAGTCGCCAGGCCGCCATGCTCGATCCAGCGATCAGCACCAGCTCGATCCCGGCGCCGGCAGCCCAGCTATAGAGCGCGTGCCGGCTGAGCACCCAGGAGATCAGGTAGACGCCAGGGAAAAGGTGCCCGGAATGGAAGGTCGTCAGCAGCTTCCAGGTCAGCCCGCTCTTCAGGGCCTCGTCGATGACGTCGAAGTCATCCTGGCGGAAATAGAAATGGCTGAGGAAAGCGCCCTTCCAGATCAGGCTCGCGAGGATCAGGCCAAGGGCGGCGAGGGTGACCTGGTGCCGCCGAGCCTGCTCGGCGAGCTGTGACCAGTCCCGCGGTGGTTCCTCGGCACCGGGCCGCTCTTCGACGGACAGGCGGTCGGCCGACGGCCAACTCAGTGGCCGCTCAAAGTCGCCAGTCACCGGCCCCGAGTCCCGCCACGACGCACCGACGTCCCAGGGCGGCCGCGCGCGCCCTGTCCCCGAGTCGCGCCGCGGCGCACCGACGTCCCAGCGCGCCTGCGCACGCTCGTCGTCCGGTCCGATCTCCCAGGGCGGTCGCCCCTTCTCGCCCACACGGCGGAGCATAGTGTGAATCTTGGGATCATTCCGGAAAACAATGTGTAACAGGTTGTCATCCACCCGGTTGCGACGTCCCGGTCGACCTGGCCGGGCAAGCACCGGGCGGGGCCGGCCGGCTACGGCCGCGGGCTAGTCACAATGACTCGCGGCAGCAGCGCCTCATAAGCGCCAAGGTCCGGCGCGCCGTCAGCTGACACAGCAGCGGCCAGTGCCACGGCATGCCGGAGCATGTCTGGCCAGGACCAGGCCAGCGCGATACCCGGCACGAACCCGGCTACCAGCGCGTCCCGGAAGCCAGCTGCCGGCCGCGGCCCCGATCCGGCCTGGCACGCGCCGACTCCGGCCAGCCACTCCCCCGCGGCTGTCAGCACCCGGACGCCCCCATCGGCCTGAAGCACGACCGAGCCTGCGCCCGCGACTTCAGGCACCGGCTCTCCGGCGGCGAGATCAGGAATGACCAGGGCTGGCCCTCGGGCGACGCCATACCGCAGCGCGGGACCGCCGGCGTCCAGGACGACAGGAACGCCGGCATCGACGGCATAACTGGTCAGCGAGCCGTAGGTTTCGGCCGGGAGGCCGGCCGGAAGGCTGCCGCACAGCACGACGGCAGTCGCGCCGTCAAGCAGAGCCCGGTAGTCGGCCGCCAAGCGGCCGAGCTCCTCGGTAGTGATGTATGGCGCGGGCTCATCGAACGCAGTCTGGACACCGCCGGAAGTATCGGTCACCTGAAGCACTCGCCTGGACTCCGCGTTAATCCGGG
>Ga0335075_10018149_pt1 | contig 10434 bp, 8 predicted proteins | sample Lox_Sample_24_FD_206723 | JGI IMG/M metagenome (GOLD analysis project Ga0335075, IMG submission 206723) | Soil microbial communities from Loxahatchee National Wildlife Refuge, Florida, United States - Lox_Sample_2.4 | ecosystem: Environmental > Terrestrial > Soil > Wetlands | place: USA: Florida... | reverse complement strand
TGGCACGCCGGTACGCACTGCGCGCCGCGGAGCGGTGGCCGCTGGTTTCCGCCAGCACAGCGATTTCGACCAAGGCAACAGCGTTGTCGGGATCGCGCCGCAGCACATCCAGATAGCACTGCTTCGCCGCCTCATCGTCGCCGCTGGCGGCAAGACGGCGGGCTGCTTGAAGGGCGGTTGCCACGGTCGCGTTCATCGCCGCAGCCTAACAGACGCACGTTAACCAAAGATGAATCGAGGCGCAGCACCGGCTGCCGGCAGCCCGTCCGACAGCGGCGACACACCGCAACCGAAACGAAGCAGCGAACCCCACGCGCCGGCCCTGCCGCCTTCATACCTCCAGCGCGAACAGCGGTTCAGGGAATCTTAATATGACCCGGCTAAGCAAGCCCGGAACGAACCTGCACCCTGCCCCGCAATAACGGACTCGTCCTCGGAGAACCGCTGACATGCCCCCCATCCGGCTCAGCATCCGCGCCCGCATCTATGGCGGGATGGGTATCCTGGTCGCGCTCGGCCTCGCGCTGGCCGGACAGGGCATCCGGGAACTCACAACGATCGATCGGCAGGTCGGCCGCATGGGCAGCCTCTCCGATGCCAACATCCGCGATCTGAACCTCGCGCGCCTGATGGAAGTCATGCGGTCTGCCTCGCTGGCGCTGCGCTATTCCGAAGCGCAGGCGAAGCTGGAGCCGGCAGACGCCCAGGAATCGCAGCAGATGATCGCCATGTTGCAGGCCGCCAGCAACGCATCCCGTTCGGACCAGGAACGCGCCACCTATCAGACAATGCTGAATGGCTGCGCCAACTGCCATGCGCTGGCGGGGGAACTCAGCGGGCTAAGCCGGCAGGCCGCGACGGACCGCTTCACGCTCGCCGGCAACGGCGCCCGCATGGCGGCCGACGCCGGCCGGCTGGTCGCAGCGGCCGTAGAAACCGGCAATGCCGATATCGCGGCCGCGGCAAGGGATGTGCAGTCCGCGATCGATGCGGTCCAGACCGACAACTGGCGCTTTGTCGCCACGCGCGATGACGCGGCTGCCTCGGCGTTCAAGACCGATGCAGCCGCGACGGCCGCAGCCCTGGACAAGCTGGCGCAGAGTCAGCTCCCGGATGACGTCCGCCACCTGACCACGGCACTCAAATCGTCGGTCGCGGACTTTTCCACCGGCTTCGCGGCCTTGTCCGGAACCTTGCAGAAAAGCGACGCCTTGTTCGAAAGCAAGATGCAGCCCTTGGTGCGCAGCCAGATGGCTGCGGCCCTGGATGCCGCCGGGTCCCTGGGACGCGACTTCGCCAGCGAAAAGACTGCAACCGGACGCGTGATATCCAGTACCGTCGGCTTGCAGAAGATCATCGCCGGGACCGCGCTGCTGGTCGGCGCGCTGATCGCCTGGTTGGTGGGGCGCAGCGTGATTCGTCCCGTGGCGGGGATGACGGCGGCGATGGGCCGGCTGGCGGCGGGCGAAACCCAGGTCGATATCCCCTCGCGCGACGCCACCGACGAGATCGGTGCCATGGCAAAGGCGGTCGAGGTGTTCCGGCAGAACGCCATCGAACACGTCGGGCTGGAAGCCGAGCGGACCGCGCAGCGGGAGCAAGCGGCGCGCGACAAGCACGTCGCCCTGGTCGGCATGGCCGAAACGATCGAGGCCGAGACCCTGACCGCGGTGGGGCACATCCAGCACCGCACTGATGCGATGGCAGCGACAGCCGAGCAAATGAGTGCGTCCTCCATGCGCACCGGCATGGCGGCCGCCGATGCCGCAGGGCAGGCAGGACAGGCGCTGGCCACTGCACAAACGGTCGCCAGCGCGGCGGAGGAATTGAGCTCCTCGATCCGCGAGATCGGGGTCCAGGTGTCGCAATCGACGCAGGTGGTGGGGCGTGCCGTCGCCGCCGGCAGCGAGGCACGCGCGACCATCGAAGCGCTGAACCACCAGGTGGAGCGGATTGGCGCGGTTGCCGACATGATCAGCGAGATCGCCGCAAAGACGAATTTGCTCGCTCTGAATGCCACGATCGAGGCAGCGCGCGCCGGCGATGCCGGCAAGGGATTCGCGGTCGTGGCGTCGGAAGTGAAGGCGCTCGCGAACCAGACCGCGCGATCCACGCAGGAGATTGCGCAGCATATCGCCGAGGTGCGCAGCGCCACCACCGCATCGGTCGGTGCGGTAACGCGGATTGAACAAACCATCAGTGAGATCGACGCGATCGCAAATTCGATCGCCGCGGCGGTGGAGGAGCAAGACACGGCCACCACCGAGATCGCACGCAGCATCGGCGAAACGGCCGCAGCGGCGGACGGTATGAGCCAGCGCAGTGCCGAAGTCTCGGCCGAGGCAGAGAATACCGGGACCCGGGTCAGCCAGTTTCTGCACGAGACCGTCGCCCTGAACGATGCGGTCAACGCGTTGCGCGATGTTGTGCTGCAGGTGATCCGCAGCTCCAGCAGCGACACCGAGAGGCGCGGCGATCGCCGCCGTCCCTGCCTGGCCGAGGCGAGGCTGACGCATCGCGGGCAACCCGACATGATCGTCTTGCAGGATATCTCCGAGTCCGGCTGCTTTGGCGAAACGTCAGAGCAATACCAGGACGGGCAGGACGTCGAGCTGGTGCTGGAGCGGTTCGGGATACGACTTCAAGGCAAGGTCGTTTACGTGACCAAGACCGGCATCGGCATCGGCTTTGCCGGCACCGGGCTCAAAAGCCATGACGTCGACCGCGTCAGCCTGCAAACGCTTCCGGAACTGGTGAAGCGTGCCCGGGACGAACACACCGCATTCGTCGATCAGGTTTCGCAGTCGGTCGCCTCGGGAGAAAAGCAACCGCTCAGCAGCTTGTCCTCGGCGCATCAGTGCCACTTTGGCCGTTGGTATGACCGGGTCGCCGATCCGGCAACGCGTGCGCTGCCGGCATTCAAAGATCTGCACGAGCCGCACCACGAGGTCCACGACACCGCGACGCGGGCGGTGGTCGCAATTTCCGTCGGCGACATCGCGGTGGCGCAGCGCGAGGCAGCGGCAATGCGCGATGCGTCCAAGCGAGTGCTCTACGCCATGGACGCCTTCTTGCAGGCCTATCCGCGAACGATTGGCGCGCAGCTGTCCGGTGCGGCCCGAGCCGCGTAAGCGTGGTAGCGGATCGGCGTAAGTGCAGTGCTACTGAAGGACAGAAAAATCCCCCCTCCCCGCGTAGGCTTGTGCCGCGAAGCGGACCAAGGTTAGGGGGAGGGGATGCGAACGGGTGTAGCGGGACGGGGTTAGCGGGAGCAGATCAGCGGGACAGGGCTACGGGAACGAAACCTCACCCCCTCATCGCGGCCTCCACCGCCCCAACGTCGGTGAACTCCACCCGGATACGGTCGCCAGGTGCGATCGGGAATTGCCGGGTGAACGAACCGGTCATCACCATCTCCCCCGCGCGCAACGCTCTCCCGTACTCTGCCAGCTTCGTCGCCAGCCAGACCACCGAGTTCAGCGGACTGCCCAGCACAGCGTCGCCCGTGCCCGTGGCGACCACCGCATCATTGATCCGCACCGTGCAAGCGACCCCCTCCGGCGCCGCCGGCAACGGAACCGGCGCCCCCAGCACGCAGGTCTTCTGCTGCGCGTTGTCCGCCAGTGCCAGCGCGATCTGTGCAGTGAACGGACCACGCGTTTCGATGATCTCCAACGCCGGGTGCACCGCACCCACCGCCGCCCGCGCCGCAGCGAGATCGGCACCAGGCGCCAGGTCGCGCCCCAATACCAGGCAAAGCTCGCTTTCAAACCCCGGCTGGATCAGCGAACCGGCCGGAAACTCGTGCCCCGACGGCACCTGCTCCAGCACGCAGCCGAACACCGGCTCATGAAATCCGAATTGCTCCTGGATCGGCTTGGCGGTCAGGCCGACTTTCCACCCGATCTGGCGCTCACCCGCCGCAACACGGCGGGCAATCAGCCCAAGCTGGACGCGGTAAGCCTGGTCTATCGTCAGCCGATCGAACCACGCCTGCGGGAAGAACTCTCCCGCCTGCCGTGCCTGCCAGAACGATTCGATCGCCGCTCGCTCTTCGAACACCATGGCTTTGCTCTCCTCCCCCCACGGATTTGCTCGCGAGATTACCACGCGTGCCGCAGCGACATAGCCGGAGCAGATGCGCATGCCGGCCATGGCAACGCACCGCTTGCTCGCGTCAGTTGTGCTCGCTAAGTCGCGCATTCGATCCAGCAGGAGACACCACCATGGGCTACCGGGTCGCGGTCGTCGGCGCCACAGGAGCTGTGGGGCGGGAGATGCTGAAGACGCTCGCCGAACGGCAGTTTCCGGTAACGGAAGTGGCCGCAGTCGCCTCCGGCCGCTCCGCCGGGCAGGAAGTATCCTTCGGCGACAAGACCGTGCTCAAGGTCAAGAACCTGGAGACGTTCGATTTCGGTGGCTGGGACATCGGGCTGTTCTCCCCGGGTGCGTCGATCTCCGCGGTGCATGCACCCCGCGCGGCGGAGGCCGGCTGCGTGGTGATCGACAACACCAGCCAGTTCCGCATGGACCCCGACATCCCGCTGGTCGTGCCGGAGGTGAACCCGCAGGCGCTGCGCTTGTTCTCCAAGCGCCGCATCATCGCCAACCCGAATTGCTCCACCATCCAGATGGTGGTGGCGCTGAAGCCCTTGCACGACGAATGGAAGATCAAGCGCGTTGTCGTGGCAACGTACCAGTCGGTGTCCGGCGCCGGCAAGGAAGCGATGGACGAACTCTACGACCACACCCGCAAGGTGTTCGTGCACGAGCAAGAGAAGCCAGAGCAATTCACCAAGGAGATCGCGTTCAACTGCATCCCGCACATCGACCGCTTCATGGATGACGGCTCCACCAAGGAAGAATGGAAGATGGCGGTGGAGACGCAGAAGATCCTCGATCCGTCGATCGCGGTGCATGCCACGTGCGTGCGCGTACCGGTTTTCATCGGCCACGGTGAGGCGGTGAACGTGGAGTTCCAGAATCCCGTAAGCCCCGGCGAGGCGCGCGCGGCACTGCGGGCCGCCCCGGGTGTGGAAGTGGTGGATGTGCGCGAGGACGGCGGCTACGTCACCCAATTGGAATGCGCCGGCGAAGATGCGGTGTATGTCAGCCGCATCCGCAAGGACCCGACGGTGGCAAACGGCCTCTCCTTCTGGTGCGCGTCCGACAACCTGCGCAAGGGCGCCGCGCTGAACGCGGTGCAGATCGCCGAGGAGTTGGTCGCACAAGGCATGCTGGCAAAGCAGGCGGCGTGATGCGAGGCGGGGCGGCGCTCGGCCGCCCCGCCCGAGCCCTCACTTCAGCGCCAGGATCGCCACCGCATCACCGTAGTTCAGCCCGAGCTTCTTCATCAGCACCGGATTGCCGTTCGCCGCATTCCCACCGGCCGCCACCGCGATGTACTGCTGCCCATTGACCCGATAGGTGATCGCCGGCGCGTTCACCCCCGATCCCAAATTCATATCCCACAGTTTCTGCCCCGTCTTGGCATTGAACGCATCGAAATCGCCGTTCATCTCCCCGGCGAACACCAGGTTGCCCCCGGTGGTCAGCACGCCGCCAAGCATCGGCTCGCCCGACTTGTATTGCCACACGATCTTGCCGGTATCGGGATCCACCGCGGACAGATCGCCGGTCGGCACAATCGCGCCATCGGTATGTGCCTTATGGTCACCCGCCCCGGGCTCGCCCAGCTCGATCGGCCCCTGCGGCGTGATCGGCTGCAGCACCCCACCCAGCCGCAGATGCCCGACCACCGTCATTTCCGGCTTGTCGCCGCTGTACTCCCAGGACTCATTGGTGCCATCGACATAGAACAGATGCGTGTCCGGCGAATAAGCCTCCGGCGACCATTCGTTGCCGCCCTGTGCACCGGGATAGATGTTGACGTAGCCGTTGAGCGGCGGCTTGGTCCACATCGTCTTGCTTTGCTCGACGAAAGCAGCCGACTTGCGAATCAAGTGCCCATTGTCGCGATTGACGATGAACACGTTGCCTTCCTTGCCCGCCTCGGCAGCGGCCGCAACCATGTTGCCGCTCGCGTCCTTGACATTCAACAGTACAACCGGCGCGTCGGCATCATAGTCCCAAACGTCATGCGGCACTTCCTGGTACCACCACGCCAGCTTGCCGGTCTTCACGTGCAGCGCGACGATCGAATCCGTGTAAGCGTTGTCGCCCTTGCGGTCGTCGCCGTAATTGTCCGGGTTGGGGTTGCCAACGCCGAAGATCACCAGGCCGCGCGTGGGATCGATCGCCGGCGTGTTCCACATCGAACCGCCGCCGGTCTTCCACGAATCGCCGCTCCAGGTGTTGCCGCCCGGCTCGCCCGGCGAGGCAACCGTATAGAACCGCCAGATCTCCTTCCCGGTCTTGCTGTCATATGCGGCAACGAAATCGCGCGTGGGATACTCGGCGCCTGACGTCCCGACAATCACCATGCCATCATAGACCTGCGGTGCCATGGTCACGGAAAAAGCGCCGCGCGGATCGCCGACCTGCGTCTGCCATTCAACCTTGCCGGTCTTCGCATCCAACGCGGTCAGCTCGCCGTCGAGCAACCCGAGATACAACTTCCCATCCGACACCGCAACGCCCCGGCTCTCCGGGCCGCAGCACAGCTGGGTGTAGCCAAGATCGGGTTTGTACGACCAAAGCTCCTTTCCCGTGGCGGCGTCGTAGGCAAACACATGGTCATACGGCGTCGAGATATACATAATCCCGTTCACCACGATCGGACTGTTCTCGAAACTACCGACCACGCCCGTCTGGATGATCGCGACCGGTGTCAGCTTGCTGACATTGTCGGCGGTTATCTCGTTCAGCGGCGAGAATCGCTGGTTGGTATAGGTACGGCCATACAGGATCCAGTTGTTGAGATCCTGGTTGGCGGCGAGATCCTGCTTGGCGGTGACTCCGACATCGGCCGACACGGGGTGTGCATCCACCACCGTCGACGTCGGCGCCGGCAGCGATGATGCAGCCTGGTTAGTGGCGGCGGCCGAGTTCGCGGCGGGCGCCGCCGCATCCGGCGCCGCCCACGCCGCGCCAGCGCAGGCGCAGAGCATGCTGGTCCACAGCAATCCACGCAGAATGGTCCTGGTGGGATGATGCATGGCTGTCCCTCCTCATCGTTCGCTTTGTTGTGAAGTCCCGGTCGGCTCGATCTTGATCTGTGTCAACCGTTTGTTGTCCGCGGTAAGCGGCTGCTTGCCCGACGGATAGCCGTTCACCTTCAGAATGTAGGCGAGCGCATCCAGGTACTGCGTCTTGCTCAGGCTGCCGGGCGCGTTCTGCGGCATTTGCTTCGACATGAAGAGATAGAGATAATCGGCGTTCAGTTGCTGATATTGCGAAACGCTGAGGAACTGCTGCCCCGCAAGCGCCGGTCCGGCTTTGCCTTGCAGGTTGTCGCCATGGCAGATGGCGCATTTCGCACCGAACAATGTTTGGCCCGCCTGCGCCTGCGCTTCGGTGTAATAGCCGCCGGTGGCGCAGGCATCGCGCGCGGCGCCAACCATCACCACGAGCGCAAGCAACGCCGAAAGACCGCATCGGCGAGCCATGGCAATCGCCAACGTTTGCGCATGGACAAGGCTGGCCCCGGCGTGCGATGGCACGTGTCTCGTCTCCTCGCTCGCGGTGATTCTGTTGCATGCGGCAACCGCTTTTGCCGTGGTGTTGGTAATCGAAATACGCCGCGCGCCAGATCGGCACGTCAATCGCACGACAATCACGATGGCGCGACGCGTTAAAACGCATCGTTTCGGTGCGCTGCCCTCGTCATCGCCGGCCCAGTCCTCAAGTTTGACCCGGCCACGACGAGACAGCGCACCGCCCGCCTTGTGTTAGCTCTTATGCTGCGTCAGGGACCCGTCATCGCAAAGGCTTCGTCCGCAGTGCCTAATGCCCCCGCAAGATCTGACTCAAAAACAGCCTCAACCGATCCGTCTGCGGATCGCCAAACATCCTGTCCGGCGTGCCCACTTCGACAATCTCCCCCTGATCCATGAACACCACCCGGTCCGCAACACGCCGTGCAAACCCCATCTCGTGCGTAACGCAGACCATGGTCATGCCGGACTCCGCCAGTTCGATCATCGTATCCAGCACTTCCTTGATCATCTCCGGATCCAGCGCCGAAGTCGGTTCATCGAACAGCATGATCTTCGGTTTCATGCACAGCGCGCGAGCAATCGCCACGCGCTGCTGCTGCCCGCCCGACAACTGGCTGGGATACTTCCTGGCCTGCTCTGGGATTCTGACCCGTGTCAGATAGCCCATCGCCAGCACCTCGGCCTCCGCCCGCGGCATCTTCCGTACCCAGATCGGCGCCAGCGTACAATTCTCCAAAATCGTCAAATGCGGAAACAGATTGAAGGATTGGAACACCATGCCGACTTCGCGGCGGATGGTATCCAGTGCGCGCGTATCGTGCGTAAGTTCCGTGCCGTCAACGACAATGCGGCCTTTCTGGTGCGTCTCCAGCCGGTTGATGCAGCGGATCATCGTCGACTTGCCGGAGCCCGACGGTCCGCACACCACCACCCGCTCTCCTTCCGCAACGGTCAGCGACACGTCGCGCAGCACGTGGTGGGCGCCGAACCACTTGTTCACCTTGTCCAGCACGATCGCCGGCGGCGCGTGCGGGTCCGGGACGTGCGGCGGAACGGATGCAGACTCGGTCTGGCTCATGGTACTGGAAAAGCCCCGTCATTGCGTGTCCGGCCGTGCCGAAGCACTCTGCCACGCGACATTGCTGCGCTGCGATAAGCCGCGCAAGAACAGAGGGGGCACCCATGGCAACCACGATCGACATGCGCGAAGGCGGCTATCGCTACATCCCGGGCATGTTCCAATATTCCGCCGGTGTCCGCGCGCTGGACAGCTACCGGATCGAGCGCGTGGAATTCATGCGCCCGGTACCCCTCGCCGCCGGCTTCGCGTTCATCGAGCAATACCTGCCCCGCGAAGGCCTGCCGCTCGCCGCTTTCTGCGCCTGCGAATTGCGCTCGCCCGCGCCGTTCACCGACGCGGGTTTCATCGCCTTCAACCGGCATTACTGCGGCACGCTGGAACGTTGGGGCATCATGCGCGACGACAAGAACCCGGTGGCGCGCAGCAATGTCTGTCCGGAATGGCACAAGCCGTCCGAGCCCAGCTTTCACGCCTTCTGCTATGCCCGCCCGGCACCAGGCGAGGCCGGCGGTTTCGTCATTGCCGGCAGCGGCGAGGCGGAGGAAGGTCACGCTTCCTATCGCGAACGCACCGTCCGCTTCGGCGACACCAGCCCCGAGGCGATGCGTGCGAAGGGAACCTATGTACTGGACCGGATGGAGCAACGCATGGCGGCGGTAAGCGCAGGGTGGGCGGACACGACCGCGACGCAGGTTTATACCGTCTACGACCTGCATCCCTTCCTGGGCGACGAGATCGTACGGCGCGGCGCAGTGCAGCACGGACTAACATGGCATTTCGCGCGCCCGCCTGTTGTGGGGCTGGACTATGAAATGGATTGCCGGCGTGTGCCGGTGGAGCATCGGATATCCGTGTGACCGGTGGGTTGGTTAGTATAGTATGCGCCGGTGCACGCGAATGAACGCGGACCCGCAGGTGGCGGCGGAGTGCGTACCGATCCCCCGCCATCGCCCATAAAAGGAGAGAGAGCCTTATGCGTCGCTTTGCCTGGCTGGCAGTTCTGCTTTTGCTTTCCGGATGCGGTGGCGGCGGTAAACCCGCAGCGACGCTCTCGGTCGTCTGTGGCGAAGGTACCCAATTATACGGCGCCTCTTCTATCGAGGTCATGGGCGAGGTTCAGAACGGGCATTCGCAACTGCTTTATCCTGATCCCGTGAATCCCGGCAAAACCGGCACGATCACCGTGCAGCCCGGCGATCACTGCACGATCACGCCAACGATCACGCCCGCCAAGTAGCAGCGCGGCCAAGGCAGGCGAAGCGCGCGGCGCCGAACGACACGGCAACACCGGCGCGCCGCCCCGCCCTGAACCGATCCCGCCAAAAAATAATTCTTGCACCTTGCGATCTTGTTGGTTAATATGTCTGACGCACAAGACAGGAGAACAAACATCGCCGCCGCCGCCACTCTACCCGATGCCGCACCGGACCACGACGCCAAACCCATGCCCCAGCATGTCTCGGACGTGCTGTACATCCTCGCCATCCTCGTCGAATACGGCCGCCACTTGCTCGACACGATCCAACGCCGCGCCGGCCGCGCCGGCTTCTCCACCATCGCCCAGTTCTTCGGCACCGCAAGGATCCCGGTGATTCTCGCCCACCTCCAGCGCGGCATCATGCGCGCCGTCGCGCTCGAACGCTTGTTGCTCGAGCGCGCCAGAACCGGCCGCGACCTCGTCCTCCGCTCGCGCCGCGACGCCACCGCCCGCGCAGCCAAACCGCCCGCCCCGTC
>Ga0335075_10018148_pt1 | contig 10435 bp, 9 predicted proteins | sample Lox_Sample_24_FD_206723 | JGI IMG/M metagenome (GOLD analysis project Ga0335075, IMG submission 206723) | Soil microbial communities from Loxahatchee National Wildlife Refuge, Florida, United States - Lox_Sample_2.4 | ecosystem: Environmental > Terrestrial > Soil > Wetlands | place: USA: Florida... | reverse complement strand
GAAGGCCAACAAACTCCTCGTCCCAGCTGTCAATGTCAATGACAGTGTCACCAAGTCAAAATTCGATAACCTTTACGGCTGCCGAGAATCACTCATTGACGGCATAAAGCGAGCTACGGATGTCATGATTGCGGGCAAGGTTGCCGTGGTGGCTGGGTACGGTGATGTCGGCAAGGGTTGCGCAGAATCACTGCATGCCTTGGGCGCTAGAGTCATTGTCATAGAGGTGGACCCCATCAATGCTCTTCAAGCTGCTGTGAGCGGTTACCAGGTGACGACAATGGAAGAGGCAGCCCCCCTGGGACAGATCTTCGTCACCGCCACCGGCTGCAGGGACATCATTGTCGGCAAGCATTTCGAGGTGATGAAGAATGACGCAATCGTCTGCAACATCGGTCACTTCGATATCGAGATTGACGTAGCCTGGCTCAAGAAGACTGCCAAGAGTGTGACGAACATCAAGCCCCAAGTCGATCGTTTCACGATGCCAAGTGGACGACACATTATTCTGCTTGCTGAAGGGCGTCTTGTGAATCTGGGCTGTGCCACTGGTCATTCATCCTTCGTCATGTCCTGCTCTTTCGCCAACCAAGTGCTTGCTCAAATCATGCTGTTCAAGGCAGAAGACGAGGCCTTCGGTAAGAAGTATATCGAGTTCGGCAAGACTGGAAAGAAGGAGATCGGTGTCTACGTTCTGCCAAAGATCTTGGACGAGCAAGTCGCGCTGCTCCACCTTGATCATGTCAACGCTAAGCTGTCGAAACTGACACCTGTGCAAGCCGAGTATCTGGGCTTAACTGTTGAAGGTCCATTCAAATCCGATATGTACGTCTCCAACTCCCTTCTCTACCCTCTTCGATGCATGTGGACTTTTGGCTGACTTTGCGACTTCTAGCTATCGATATTAGGTCGGCTTCCTTGCAAGTCTCGCGGTTTCTCATTCATCATGTCGAACTGTAGACTTTCTTGCGCAGCATCATCGGAGTTACGGATTGGAAAAAGCTAGACTTTGCTCAACGCATAGAATCTAGACGCGTTATGCTCAATATTTTTTGCGTCGTTGATGATTGATGATAGATGACGATCCTATCAACCAGGATCTGGTCATGAAGGGAAAAGGAACATCCTGTTAACCAGGGTTATGGCTTTTGCAATAGAAACGGGGCATTCTGTTAACCAGAATGTGGATCAGGATGGAAAGACAAGATCCGCCATCAGGACAGGCTCCTAAATGAGTGGAGACGCTGTAGGGACAGAGCACGATTCGAGCCTGCCTTCAACACATTGTTCAGTTTCTGTAGCTAAAGGGGAACATCTCCTTATTGAATTCGTGACGCTCATCTTTGTTGAACGCGTGAAACGATCCTGCATTGTAGCAGTTCGTGCGCATGACGAGCGATATCTGTGCGTCTTTGGTGTCTGGCTGAAGGGGGACAATATGGTGAGACGGAGATAACATGGTCGGAAATATTGTTATCCTTGTCAATTTGGTATTTGATCATCTGCACTGAATGTCTACAAATTTGTCATAGTAGAACATTGCCTTTCCCGAGGGAGGTCCAGCCTACAGCTCATCCCTCTTCCTCGTCGCCGTCGGGTTCTTCCTCAGCCGATAGAACCCAATTCCATGACTCGGAATCATCGCGTTCAACGTACCCTGCGCCTGAACTGTGTCAATCATGCTGCCGAATAGCCTCGTGTCATTTGCCGCAAGACCCTTAGCGTAGCTCGTCTGGGTCGCATTGTAATATCCAGTCGAATTGCTCAAAGGCTGTGTTCCATTCAATGTACTGTCTCTTATGCTCGTTCCGTTCATGAGCGCCTGTGCAGTTGCATTGCTTATTTGGTTCGCCCACAGGTCGTACACATCCCATGCCTGGTTGTAGTACTGCGAACCGCCATCGATAAAGATGTCTTCGAGGGTGGCGTTCATCATCATGTCTGAAGGGCTCGCGTTCAATAATGCAACAACTTGGTCGCCATTGGCTAAGCTGCCAGTCCAGAGAGAGATCTCCCCGCGGCCATATTTGTCTTTATCTGTGTCAAAGCGCCATACGCGTTGGCCACTGCTACCCGCTGGGTCTTGATTGATCGCAATGACGGCAGGATTCATGAGAATTGATAGACTTTGCGCCGTGATCTTGTCCAGGCTATTGCCCATGATGAGTGGTGATTTCATCAACGCCCAAAGCGACATGTGCGCCACGTATTCGTTATCGGTCATGCCTCCATTGCCGACTTCAAGCATATCAAGGTCGTTCCACCCACCGGGTTGGGCTTTTGATGGGAAATTTGAGGCTTTATTCACGATATTTAGCATATTGCAGTGGAAACCCGGCAGTTCGCAGTAGTAGGTGTTGTCGTCGCAGGGGCAGCGGCGATCCGGGCGGTCGAAGCTTATGAAAGCAAATGTCAGCATTCGACGTCCTTCGCCAATTCATGATACATACTCACTTGTCGTAGATATCTCCCGACATTCGCCACGAATTGGCAATTGAGCTTCCCCAATCCCATGGCTTATCGTCTCCCCAATTGCACAGTGAGTACAAGATAGGACGTCCGGTGGCGTTTAGAGCATCCGACATGACCTTGTAGCGGCTGTAGCTGATCTGGGGAGTACCAGACTGGCCTTGGTTATAGCAGTTGTCATATTTGAGGTAATCCACGCCCCAGTCCGCGAATGTCTGCGCGTCGACCTTCTCATGACCCAGGCTACCAGGATAGCCCGCACAGGTAAACTGCAAGATGTCAGATGTGCAGGCCACTAACGCGCAAACCCCAGTTCCGTAGGCTTACCTCACCGGCACTCGAATACATGCCAAACTTCAGTTGCATCCCATGCAGCTGTTCCGCCAAGGCAGCCATACCATTAGGGAACCTCGTCATATTCGGCATGATTGAACCATTTGAGCCGCGATGCGTTGCCCAGCAGTCGTCCAGGATAATGTAGTTGTATCCAAGATCCCGAAGGCCCCAATCCACAATCTTCTTTGCAGATGACAAGAGGAGTTCCTCATTGACGTCACAGGCAAAGGCATTCCAATTGTCCTTGAAACCGACCCAGTTAGCTGGGGAATGTATAGAGAGCTGTTACAAGCCACTTGTACGTACCCAACCCATCTGTGGCGTGATAGCGAGACCATTGTAGCTCAGGTCAGCAGCATGTGCGATGGCCGCCAGCCAGGTCAGTGCGAGAGTTACGAATGCATTAGACGAACGCATCATGGGATACTTGAACAAAAGGAAAAGAGTAGGCTTGCAGGGAGCCGGGAGACACGTTTAAGAGGGAAACAAGCGGAGGGAGGGCGCTTTCTCAAGCTCATGCTGGATGTGTGTGTTGTGGGGAGGTGGGCACCGGGTCTGCCGATCAACATCGTCATCAGGCGGAGATGAGACTCTGCGTGCGTATGTGTAAAAACTTATGAACGTGACCGCCATTGGGGAGAAGCTTCTCTTTGCCCTAACACAGCCGTTGGTCCCGTTTGCGGGGTCGACAGGGTTTCCTCTTTGGTCGTGACATCAACAAGATGGGGCCAAAGTTACGGTATATGGCCCACAGGTACCACGCCGCAAGCGGAGTTCACAGCATCGAGCTGTCTGCTTGGTGGCCGCCGAGGGCTACTCGTGTCGGAGGTGTACGATACGAGTCAAGATCCGAAGTCATGTTGGCTCACGAAGCTCTTGAGCCAGCTTACATCTTCACCAGGGGGTGGGGGAGGGGGGGCGGGAAATTGTGGACAGCAGGGCAGAGACGGGAGATCGACGACCACGTTGAAAAGGCTAACCGACGGTGACGTTGAAGGTCGGCTCTCGTGCCTGCTGAAAAAGGCTGAATGGCTTTGAAATTGCCTCCGCGCCGTAATCGGCATGGCTTGATCCGCAACGCCTTTCGTAGGCTGCCGTGGGATGGATTCTACGATTCTACCCGTGGGGTGGATGCTGCTGTGCGCTGTAGTGACCCATCACGCCTAATGCTATGCTATGCTAGATTCAGAGCTCTGGCTGACATTATTCGCTATCGCTATTCAATGGTCCAAGAAACAAGAGGTCAAGGTTGCTAAAGAAAATCCGTGTTGCTCCAAGAGGTCCAATAACATCGTCCAAGTCGTTAAGTCATCATCTCACGTCCAATGTCTAAGTCTCTTTCTTGGTGAATGCCCAGACCAAAACAGCCATCACCTGCGCCGTCTGCTGCTGCCCATTCGCCTTCCCCACTCCCGCTCCCACTACGCGATCATCCCAGCAGTCCATCAGCAAAGTTGCCAAACAGTTTCACAGCTGCCCCTTTCCCGGACAGGAATGCCCCAAGCCTGTCAGTCAACACGTCCCCTCCTGGCTCCGGTTTCTTGCGCCCGTACTTGTCAAAGCGTTCAGGAAGTTCCACCGTCTCGTCAGACGCAGGACTAGCGGTCGTATTTCGATCCACTCTTGGTTGCGGGTGCGAAGAGCTAGGTCTAGATGACGGGTCGTATGAACGAGCACGCCGATGATGTCGACGTCGATTGGAGGATGCTTCACCAGCACTGCCGTTGGAGGGAGGAAATGGCCGGCTTTGAACGGAAGGCTGACCTTGCTGTCGACGTCGGTACTCGTCTAGCGTGGAATCAGTGTCGTCACCGGCGTCATAGCCACGGCTTAATTCACCACTGCGTTGATGACGGTGTTGGCGGCCATCCGGAGCAGATGGCTGGGAAGGCTTGTTGGGCGACTGTTTCGAAGTGTCAATACACTATTCCGCAGCTTTAGCGAGAGCTTCGGCCGCTACCTCTAGACTATCACCATGGTTTGCAATGCCATCGGTGAATTTGACGCTTTTCCGTCGTGACATCGATTCTGATCGGAGCTGCGAGGGGTCTCCTGGTAGGGATTGCGAACGTTCTGCCGGGGGCACATAGCTTGAATTGTAAGAAGCACCAGCCGGAGGGGGAGTTGGTGCGGGCGGATGGACAGCCACTGACGGCGGAGGTGGGCCACCGGTCGAGCCTAGACCTGCAACAACCATGTCAGCTTCGGTTTTGTAATGTGCCTAAAAAGTACACCACGTACCATACGGAGGAACGGATTGCTGGTCAGGAAAAGGATTGATGCCATTTGATGGCATAGCACTCACATTTTCATCTGCCTCACGAGTCCGTGCCGCGTACGGATCCATGTTCGCGCCGGAAGCAAAGGTTTCATTGTAATTCGCTGGAGGGCCTTGTGGAGGAACGTTGCCTGGAGGCGGAGGGAAAGTGGTTGGATTGTACCCTGTCGGATTGGGTGGAGGAGCGTATTGACCGCTAGGTGTAGCGTATTGAGGCTGTGCCGCGTACTGGTTGGGCATTCCACCGGGTGGTGGAGGGAAGCCAGGGTTAGGCGGGTAGTACCCTTGCTCACCACTGTAGCCTCCAGGTACTGCGGCTGGAGGAGCGGGAGCCGGTGGGGCCGGATCGTAAACATCTTCGTAAGGATCATGTCCTGCATGTCCTGCATTTTCCGCAGCACCTATCACAAGTTAGAGAATGAAAGTCAATCGGGGATTAGTAGCGGGCCTACGTCTGCGGGCTTTGTCCTCTCGCTTGCGCTGTTTTCTCTCCTGCTCTGTTTCGGCAGCTGCTCCGGCACCAGTAACACCATCGTTTCCAGCGCTGCGACTTCTATCCTTGCGATGACGACGGCGTCTCCTTTCATTAGGCTCCGGGCTTGAGCTGGTTGAAGGTCTCCTGTCCCGGCTTCGGCTTCGGCTTCTGTCTCTTGCCTCACGAGCACCATAGGCTGCACCAGCTGCGCCAGCCGCCGTAGCTACTGGTACCATGGCGTCGGAATAGTAGTTCTCCTGTTGGGCAGGGCGGCCATAATAATCGGGGCCATAGTTGTTCCCATACATAGGGCTATCGCCATACTCGATCAAGCCCTCATTCATGGCCACATTTCGGCTACCGTCGTAGTATGGCCCCACAGGATGTCTGCTGGTGGATCTCGACCGTTCGCGAGCAGCACGGCGTTCTTGTCGTTTATTTTCCTTTTCAGCAGCTTCAGCTTCCTTCTTCCCTTTGCTTCGTTCGTACATCCCGGCAATAGCGGCACTGCCAAGGCCTGCCGCGGCGACTTCCAATCCCTGACGGAGTCTGCTTCGAGAGCGCTCTCCCTTCTTAGCTTTGGACCTGGATCGCGCTGCTTCGATCAGACCTGCTACCGCAGCGCCCCCCAGACCAGCCTGTGCAACACGCTTGTTGCGATGGCTAGGGTTACGGGCGTCATCTGGTATCCCTACGTCAACTGTACTGTCATCCCTGCCCTGCCTAGATCGACTGCGGCTGCGTCCTCGCTCCTCTGCTTCGTTCTTTTCGTTGCTCTTTTTCTGCGCATAGGCAGCGGCTGCAGCTATACCAGCAGCAGCTAAACCAAGACCAGCGAGAGTCTTGACTTTAGAGCGAGAGCCTGACCCACTGCGGCTGCGGCTTTCCTTCTTATGCTTGTGATGGCGAGATTTGCGATGCTCCCTCGAGCCCGAGCGGGAGCGGGAGCGGGAGCGAGAACGGGAGCGAGAACGGTCACCCCGGCGGCTTTTGCTTCGGTAGCGACTTCGAGCTCTCGTGATCGCCTCTGCTCCAACGGCTCCAATAACACCAGCACCAATGTCTGTGCCAATACGACCAAGGGTACCAGAAGTCTCCCGGCCTTCTTTATTCCTGTGATGTCGGAGCAGCTCGGCAGCGCCCACTCCCGCGAGGACACCTTCTGCAATGTGACGGCGGTGATGGGGACTTTCATCACGTGAGTAGTCTTCCTCCCTGGTCTCTTTGCGGACATAGACCATGCTGTCGTCGCTCTCGTAGTCGCGATCACGACCACGGCTTCGATCTCGGCGGCCGACTTGAGAGACGGAATCGTGTGGGCTGACCTCTCTATCACGTCTTTCGTAGAATTCTTCGCTCTTCTCACGTCGCGGTGCTTCTACCTCTTTTGTCTTCTTTTCATAGAAGTATTCTTCCTCTCTGGGGGCCCCTCTTGGAGGCTCTCTCCGGACAACGGTGCGGTCTTCGACGTCCGACCGGCGGACTATGTCATAGTCATCATCACGCACTCTTTCTCGAATGATAATAGGCTCTTGCTTGATGATGATGGTTTGGGGGGGTTGAGGTTGAGAGAAGTACTCGGTCGAGCGAGAATACCGCTGTAAATCGGGATACCTATCGCGGTCTGGAGATAGCAGTTCATAGTCTCGCTCGCGAAACTCTCGGCGGTCCACCTCATACCTCCCAACGCGAAGGTCGCGTACCTCCTCACGAGGCTCATCACGAGTAGTCGTTCGTCTGATGACAAGCTCTTTAGTATCATCTCTATCTTCACGTAGACGATCGTATACAAAGTCCCGACGAGGCTCTTCCTCTCGGTCGCGGCGAATGACGAGGTCTGTCTCGGAATACCGAGGTTCGGGATCACGTCTTCGAGGCTCGTCGACGACGTCGAGCTCTCGTCGCACAATGCGAGTCTCCTCTACCCGCTCGCCGGGCCTGTTGACTTGAAATCGTCGATCAACGCTTGATCGACCATCGTCTTCTCCAATGCGATAGCGCTTGACTGTCGTATATGTGCCATCTCGTCGTGAGGAAGAGACCGAAGTTCTCGAGTCGTCGTATCGATCTCGCTCACGCTCTCTGTAAACGGTAGACATCGTGCGTGCGGCTTGCGTGGATGCCGATAAGGCTGTGGGATGACGTGCGCAGGCAGAAGGTTGAGGATTTCGGCTTGCAGATGCAAGTGAGGAGCCGTCGATAAAGCGGCTATGATGGATGAGTTCGAAGATACTTGAATTGCTGGACTTGGCACAAATGTAGTTGAAAGAGGAAAGATGTGTCTGCTGCCAGCGTTGATGTAGGTTTGCGTTTTGCCAAGGTGAATGCGTTGTCAGCTGAAGAGGTGAGGGGCGAAATGTGGGCTTTTGGGATTGCGAAGTGGGGGCCTGAGGCTTGTTGGGTTAGGGCGCTGGCCCAGGAAAAGGGCTGGAACAATAGATTCCGGGCGTCAACAATGCAAAGAGATGTGTATAACGTGATTCTTCGACAATACCGCTTTTGGGCTTGACCGCTTCAAGTCCTCTCAGTCTCTTACTCTCTTCGATGCCTGTGTCTCGTTGTTGGGCATGAAATAGCATGCAGCCAACATTCAAGCGACTCCATTGGGTGTGACAGTCTCAGATACGTCATACTTCATTTTGCCCGTCGAGGGTTTGCACTCGTTTTCAGCCTTGCATAGCACTGTTTTCATAGCGCTGTAGGCTAACAGCATTCGGGCAGCAGCAGATGCGAAAATCTACCCTAGGGTGAGGCTCAATATTTTTGTAGTGAACGCCCTAATCATCGTCTGTATGAAACAAACGATTCTGATCGCCGCGCCCGAAAACTGCTAAGTCTCAGCAACCATGATTCTGTGAATTCATCGTACACAAAACTATTGAACAAGAGTCACTTTGTCTATCCTAAAGCGCCTATCCATGTATAAGTACCATTGCTATGGCACATCTTCACGGGCCGAATTCGACATCGTGAATCTGAAGACCCTTCTTTGGTCAAACACCACTGCAGATACCAGCCCATAGCAAGATATTGTACTCCTTCCAACACGTTTCGCCTTGTGGGGTATACTGCGATTGAACAACGCTTGGGCATAATGATGCTCAAAAAAACAAATGAAATTCGTCAAGTCGTCGTGACGTCGCCGCCGCGGTGGTACACGGTGGTACACGGTGGTATATTTTGGTTAGTTATCTTAGGATATGTTGGCTGAGTTTCGTGCTCGCTCTGGTGTTGGTTCGTCGCCAACTGCGCCGTTTTTGGGCAGAACTTCTACTTGGCTGTCAATTGATGCCGACCTGGTTTTTGAACTGATCGGCAACTGGTATTTGATGACTCCTCGCACGTGCAATTCGAATGGGTGTTGAAGCACGCGTTCCCATCTAGCAGAGCCGCATTCTTCTGTTTTGTTGCCTGGCTTTGCGAGGCGGACCTCGCCCACAGACGAGGTTGACCTTTGGCGGAAGGGTGAAGGCTCAAACACAAGTGGCGAGTCAAAGTCAAAAATCTCGCCCAGAAGCATTGTTTGAAGATCACCTTTGGGGTCTTTGATGGGGTCGGTCCCCTTATCCACTCCTTCAGCGACATGATAGGCCGACTCATTCCCGCCCAAAAACTGTTCTCGCCTGGCTATCCATGTCAAATGCGATTGTCCATGACCCCCCTGGCATACAGAGGTAGTACCCGCATATTCGCTTTTTGCGAAGACATTGACATCTAGGTCATTGACGGTGATTGCGAACAAGTTCGGGTTTGTCGCTCGCACATCGAGATCGAGCATGAGCTCTTGTTCTGAAGCAAGCACATTTTGGATATGCCTGACAGAAACGTCAACAAGGGGTCTGTTCAAAGCCACCACAAACGTCCCAGCCCCAATGCAAAGCACAAGTAGTAACAGCGTTACTATAATGCATGCTCCGTAGCTTGAGCACCAGCTTCGCTCCTGCTGGGCGCGATAGTCGGAACGCCTGCTGCTACTACTGAATGGACGGCGAGTGTGCCGACTGCGATTGACCCGAACCGAGCCTACAAGAGGAGTTCGTTCGTCATCTGCAGCTTCACCTTCGAGATCATAAGAATATAGATCCGTTTTCTTTGGGCTGCCGGACAATCGTCCACCAGCGGTACGAGGACTATTGGGCTTAGATGACTTGTTCATATTGCCGACAGATGTCCGGGGCGACGAGGCTTTGTTCGCCTGCGTGAACGGTGAGTCGGCGTCGAAAAGTGATGCATGGCCCCCTCGACCATGTCGTCCAATGTGATGATGCCGAGGCGTTGAACCGCCGTTCCTGACGCTGCTGCGTATGCTACTATGATTCCCATTTTCGCCATCCAAGTTGTGGTTATAGGCATTGTTGGTGAATTTCATGCTCTTCTTTGCGGCAGCACCGTGGCTTGCATCTCGGGCGTTGAGCTTGCCCCGATTACCGTACTGGTCGATTTGGCTTGCAAGAGAAGTCGCGCTAGGCGTCCTCGAATGGTGGCCATTGCGTGTATTACGTTCAGCTGGGTTTGATTCGTAAACGAAAGTTTCCTCTGAGTCGGATGAGTCGGTCCCGTCAATGGCACTAGCGACCCTGGCCTCGAAGATATCAGCTTTCGAAGAGACCGTCCCGCTGTGATGAGAGGGTAGTTTTCTAGTCGACTTTTTCTTATCTTTCTTTGGCCTTATCGCCTCAGAGCTTGGTCGGGGTCGCACACTAGCGCTCGAGTTCATTCTGCCTGAGGCTCCCCGCTCGCCATTGACGCCAAGTACTACCTGGGGAATGGAGCTCACCGTTTCGGTCTCAACTGTCATGCTCCTCATTGATTCAGGGGCAGGTCTGTTCTTGGTCGAAGCAAGATTGGTGAACGACCTCTTTGCTAGACTAGAGGCA
>Ga0335075_10018147_pt1 | contig 10435 bp, 8 predicted proteins | sample Lox_Sample_24_FD_206723 | JGI IMG/M metagenome (GOLD analysis project Ga0335075, IMG submission 206723) | Soil microbial communities from Loxahatchee National Wildlife Refuge, Florida, United States - Lox_Sample_2.4 | ecosystem: Environmental > Terrestrial > Soil > Wetlands | place: USA: Florida... | reverse complement strand
CGTCTTGCCGCTTCTGCCCGACATCGGACCGCAATTCGGGCCGGTCCTATTCGGAGTGCTGCTGCTGGCAGTTGTCGCCGTCAGCATCGCGTGGGCCGTGATCGACGCACGGCCAGCCATCGCGATGAGCGTATTGTTCCTAGCTCTCTGGCTGCCGGCGGCGGTAAACGACCTGATGCTGGGACTCGGCCCCGCGATGACGATCGTGCCGGCGCTGGTGATCGCGACCATTGTCGGGGTAGCCGCCCTCTGGCTGCTGCGCCGCCAGTCGGCCCATCCAGGCCGACTAACGCGGGAGTAGCGCAGTGAAGTCAGTTCTGCTGACCGACATCACCGCGGCGCACCGGCTCGGCCGGAAGGCGAGGACTGCATGAACACCCTTGAGCGCCACTGCCGGTTCCTGCTGCGCGCCTACCCCGCCGCGTACCGGGAAGTCCGCGGCGAGGAGATCATCGGCACGTTGCTGGAGGCAACCACGCCTGGAAGGTCGTGGCCTCGGCTGCGAGACATCCGCGGCCTGGCTTTCAGCGGACTCCGCACCCGCGCAATGTTCAACCGCCAGCTCACTACGAGGGCGAATCTCCGCATAGCCGTGCAGGCCGGCGTTGCCGCCTACCTCGCCTACAGTGTTGCCGGCGTCGTCGTGCCCTACGTTCGCGCGGAAGTCTCGAATGGCGCGCAGTTTGTCCAGGCCGGGCCGGTCGGCTTGCCGCTCCTAGCCTGCGGGCCGATCCTCGTGACCGTGGGGCTCGTGTGGCTAGCCGGCAGCCGCATGGTCGTCCTGGCTGGCGCCCTTCCCTCGGCTGCTGCCGTGTGCGTCGGGGAATCGTGGCACCGGTACTCCCTTGGCGCGCCCGTCGTTGCGCTGGCGTCTCTCGCCGCCATGGTCGCTCTGTCGGGCAACGGCGCGCCGCCAAACCGCCGCTGGCTCGCGCTGATTGGCTTCTTCGCGGTCTTGCCGATCGTGGCGGAAGTTGAACCGCCGGCCGGGCAGTATCTCTTCGAAGTGTTGCTGCTGACGGCTGGAGCAGTCGGCATCGTCTGGGCAGTGATCGACGCGCGGCCAGCCATTGCGATGAGCGTGTTCCTCCTCGGGACCTGGCTGCCGACTGCGGTAGGCGACCTCACACAGGGATTGAGCCCCGTGTATGTCTGGCCGTACGTGGTAATCATGACGCTCGTTGCGGTACCTGCCGTCTGGCTGCTACGTCGCCAGTCGGCGCACGCGAGCCGGCCGACGCCGACGTCATGATGGATGTGAGGTTAGTGCTGCCACATAGGCGCACAGGATCAACATCGATCATGGTTGCGCCCGCGGCGGCGTTAGCCGAGCCCGGTCAGCTGAACTCGCTGAGAATCGCATCGCTGACGGCAGCCATGTGCCGGGCGCCAGCCGCGCGGGACACCAGGCGCGCGGACAGGTAGCCGACCGCGATCTGCCGCTCCGGATCAGCCCAGCCGAGGCAGACGTAACTGCCGTTGTGGCCGAACGTGGCCCGGCTGGCAAGCGTGCCCATCGGGCCTGGCCCGCCGCCGAGGCGCGCACTGGCCCTACGCTCGCCGCCGAGCTGGAAACCCTCCGACCAGCGGACGGGCAGCTTCAAGTACCGGTCGGTCTCGCCATCGCTCGACGGCATGGTGGCCTGCCGGATCGTCTCCGGCTGCAGCACGCGCGCGCCGTTGAGCTCACCGCCGTTCAGCAGCGCCTGATACAGCCGCGCCAGGTCGCCCGCCGTTGCGGACACGCTGGCCGCCGGAATGACGGCCTGCCTGGTGGCCCGCCGGTTAATCACCACCTGCGTGGCCAGCTCGGCGGCACCGCGGCCGGACACCGGAACATGCCGCGACCACTCCGCAGCAGGCAAGCCCAGGTAGGTATCGTGCAGGCCGAGCGGCTCGAGCAACTCGGCGCGCAGCACATCTCGGACCGGCATGCCGGTCACCCGCTGCACGAGCTCGCCCAGGATGAAGCCGTAACTGATGACGTGATACGCCGGGACAGATCCTGGCGGGAACGACGGTGCCGCCTCCTCCAGTGCGCGCACGGACGCGGTCCAGTCGGTCATCGCCAGCGCATCGAGTGCCATGCTGCGGGCCGCCGGCAGGCCGCTGCGGTGCTGCAGCACCTGGCGGACAGTGATGGCCTGCTTCCCGCGGCGGCCGAATTCCGGCCAGTATGCCGCGACCGGATCGTCGAGGCTCAGCTCGCCGCGCTCGGCGAGCATGTGCACCAGCAGCGCCACCATCGGCTTGCTCGCCGAGAAAAGGAAGAACAACGAGTCACGGCGACAGTTAACGGCCTCGTCGAGTACGACTTCGCCGCGCACCAAGATGCACAGCTGCGCCGGGCCACCTCGTTCCCGGACAATGTTGATGACTTTTTCCAGGCCGCCATCACCGGGACCGGGCACGTCAGGCCGGGGCGAGCTTGCTGATCGCCTCGGGGAGGTCGATTCCCGGCGTCGGCGTGATCGCGATGACCGGGGTATCCAGGCCGGTCGCGTGGTACTCGGCGACCCGCTCCCGGCAGTACTCAAGCGGACCATGGATAACTAGCTCATCGACCAGCTCGTCGGGGATCGCAGCCAGCGCCTCCTTGCGGTCGCCCGCGTTCCAGGCCGTCAGCATCGGCTCGATGATCTCGCCGCGGCCGAGCCACTGGTGGAAGGCTGCGTAGACCGGCACCGTGAGGTACGCCGCGATCATCCGCCTGCCAATGAACCGGGCTGTGTCCAGGTCGGTGGTCGGGCAGACGAAGATCCGGGCGACCAGCTCGCAATCGGGCCCCGCCACGCCGCGTACCTGCGGGACGTCTTTCGGCGCGAGCCAGTTAGTGATCGCTATGCCCGCCTCGGCAGCGGCCAGCCGGACCATGCCGGGTCGCAGCGCCGCCAGCGCCAGCGCGGGTGGTACCTCGGGCGCAGGGTCGAGCCGGAACCCGTCCACGGAGAACGTCTCGTACTTGTGGCTCACCTTGCCGCCCGCCAGCGCCTCGCGCAGGAACCGGAGCATGTCCCTGGACCGCTGGTACGGCTTCTCGAGCGGGATGCCGTTCCACTGTTCGACCGCGACCTGCGACGACGTGCCGATACCCAGCACGAACCTGCCGGGGGCGAGCGCTGCCAGCGTGCCGCCCTGAACGGCGAGGGATACCGGCGCCCTGGTGTAGATGCCGACGATTGCCGTGCCGAGGCGCAACTGCGGAGCCCATTGCGAGGCGAGCGTCAGCGGAGTGAAGCCGTCAATCCCGTTCAGCTCGGCCGACCAGACGTCGGTGTAGCCGAGATCGGGCAGGCCCGCCACGAGGTCGCGCTGAGCCGCCAGCGGCACTCCGGTCAACGGCAGCGTAAGACCCCAGCGCGATTGCGTTCCCATGGCCATCCTTCCGCGGCGTGCTCACGTACCTCGCGAGTATGCCAGGGAACGGCTGCAGTTCACCAAGCTGCCGTCACCAAGCTGCCGTCACCAGTCCGCGGTCGTGCAGTTCGCGCAGGCGGTCGGCGGTCTGCTCGTCGGCCGGGGTATAGGTCGTCAGCCGGGTGCCGAGTCGCTGGCCGAGCCACAGGTGCGTGTAGTTGAGCTTCAGCAGGCCCACGTCGGGATGCAGGTAGCGCTTGGTCAGGTTCTCCGGACCGGCGACCTCATGGCGGTCCCACAGTTCAGTGAACTCGGGCGAGGCCTTGGTCAGCCTTGACACCAGGCACTTCCAGGCTGGCTCGGCTACGTGCTCGGCCATTGCCGAGCGGTACTCGGCCACCATCCGCCGCGTGCCTTCCTCCCAGTCGAGTGTTCGCTCCCGGCAGTGCGGGACCGTGAACATCCGCCACAGTGAGTTCCGCTCTTCGAAGGGCAGGTCGGAAAACGGCCCGATCAGTGTGTCGTAGGCCTGGTTGTAGGCCAGCACGTCATACCGGGCGTTGCGGATGACTGCCGGGAACGGCTCAAGCTGGTCCAGCAGCATCTGGGCGGTCGGCGGGAGCGTCCTGCACTCGGACTGCCCGTTGCCATCCGGCGCGTCCGCCAGCCGGAACAGGTGATCGCGCTCGTGCGGATCGAGCATCAGCGTCCGCGCGACGGCGTCCAGCACCTGCGGGGAAGCGTTGATGTCGCGGCCTTGTTCGAGCCAGGTGTACCAGGTCACGCCGACCCCGGCCAGAGTGGCGACTTCCTCGCGGCGCAGGCCAGGAGTGCGGCGCCGGGAGGCTGGCGGCAGACCGACCAGCTCAGGCGCTATCCGCTCGCGCCTGCTGCGCAGGAAGCCGGCCAGCTCACGGCGGCGCATGGCCGCGATGTCCCTCGGATCCGCGGCTGGCGGCTCGTGCATCTCGGCCTGGCCGGGTTCAAGCAAGGCTGTCTCAGCCAGGGTCTTTTCAACCAGGGTCTGCTCGCTCATGGCTACTAGTATGACCTCACATAGATGGTATTGCCAGGTACTGCCACTACCAGTATAAACGAGCTCTAGTACCTGGCTAGGTTTCTCGGCCAGTCTGTGTACATGCCTTCCACAAACGTGTCTGAGCCTGCGCTGGCGCAGGTGAACCAACCGTCTGCGGTGAACGGGCCGTCGTCGCGCGCCCGCGGGCACGAGCCGCGGACGCTGACCGCAGCGGGCCTGGCCGTCATCCTGGTCGGAGTTCTGCTGCCCATGATCGATTTCTTTATCGTGAATGTGGCGCTGCCGACCATCGACCGGGACCTGCACGCCAGTCAGCCGCTGCTCGAACTGGTCGTGTCCGGCTACGCCACGGCTTATGCGCTGCTGCTGGTGCTCGGCGGCCGGCTGGGTGACAGCATCGGCCGCAAGCGGCTGTTCCTGATCGGCATGGCCGCATTCACCCTGACCTCGCTCGCCTGCGGGCTGGCGCCCACGGCTGACTTCCTGGTGGTCGGCAGGGTGGCGCAGGGCGTCTCGGCCGCGCTGATGGTGCCGCAGGTACTCGCGACCATTCAGGCGGCCACCACCGGTGAGCGCCGGACCAGGGCGCTGGGGCGGTACGGAGCCACCGGCGGCCTGGCCGCGGTGCTCGGCCAGGTCCTCGGCGGGGTCCTTGTCTCCGCCAACATCGACAACCTGGGCTGGCGGCCGATCTTCCTGGTCAACGTGCCCATCGGCCTGGTCGGCCTGGTGCTGGCCCGGCGGTACGTGCCCGACACCCGGCACGGGGCGCCTGCGCCGATTGACGGGGCAGGAACGGTCCTGCTCGGCGTCACCGTGCTGGCGCTGCTCGTTCCGCTGACTGAGGGGCGCTCACTTGGCTGGCCAGCCTGGACCATCGCGCTGCTCGTGATCGCGCCAGTGGTGGCCGCCGCATTCTGCCGGTACGAGGTGCGTGCGGAGCGGGCTGGCCGAACTCCGCTGGTTCCGCCGTCACTGCTCGTGCACCGGAGCATGCGTCGCGGCCTGTACCTGGCGCTGCCCTTCTTCGCCGGCTTCGGCGCGTTCATGTTCTGCTACGCGCTGCTTGTGCAAGAAGGTCTGCATGCGAGTGCGCTGACAGCCGGCCTCGGACTGGTTCCGATGGCGGTTACGTTCCTCCTCGCATCGCTGTCCACCTCGAGGCTGCTCGCGCGGTTCGGTGCGAAGGTGCTCGCCGCCGGCGGAATCCTGCAGGCCGTCGGTCTCGTCATCCTCGGCGTCACCGTCTACCTGGGCTGGCCGCATCTAGCCGTGGCCGCGCTGGCACCCGGCCTGGCGGTCGCCGGCCTCGGCCAGGGCCTGGTGATGAGCCCGCTGTTCGGAATCGTGCTCTCCGAGGTACCGCCCGCCGTGGCTGGCGCGGGCAGCGGAGTGCTCACGACGACTCAGCAGACCGCGCTGGCGCTCGGCGTGGCAACACTCGGCAGCTTGTTCCTGGCCCTGTCCGGTGATGGCACGGGCGTCAGCACAGCATTCGTCGTCGTGCTCGCCATACAGGTCGTGGTGGCGATCGGTGTCGCGGCCGGCGCGCGCAGGCTGCCGGGATGGCGGACGCGAGTGAACGCGGTGAGCCGCGAGCTCGCGGCCGCCGGGCACAGCTGAGCCGCAAGTCCGCAGCGGCGCCGGCGTCATGGGGGTGACGCCGGCGCCGCGTTCGCGTCCCCGGACGCCGCCGGGTTGCTATGCGACGGGCGGAGGCGGCGTGTCAAGCAGCGCGGCGCAAACGGCGGCGTGACAAGCGGCGGTACCGCAACAGGTCCCTACTGCACAATGCCCGCTCGTCGTCGCCTGGTGCGCCGGCGGATGTATCTCGTTCGCTCCTAGGTTCGATGCCGGCCGTACAGTCCCTGCTGCGCGGCTGCGATCGTGGGTCGCTCACAGGCCTTGTCGTGCACTCTCGCGTCTGAGACGCTCGCAGCGGACTGCAGCGCCTGGAGGAGGATATGGTGCGCGAACGTCGGACCGAAGCAGGCGAACTTACGGTCAGTGCATCTGGTGCAGATAGTCCGCCGCCAGGGGACGGGCATACCAGGCGCCGCGTCCTGCAGACAGCCCTGGCCGCCGGCCTTGTCGTCGGAACGAGCGGATGGCAGGCCGCCGGCGCGATGGCCGCCGAGGCCGCGCGGCCCAGAAAGCTCCGGCGTCCCGGCTCGCTCCCGCACCCGAACCTGAAGCCGGGGACGGACACGATCCCCCAGATCAAGCACATCGTTGTGCTGATGATGGAGAACCACTCCTACGACAACCACCTCGGCATGCTGAGTCGGGCAGGCGCGGACGGATTCAAGCTCGGCTCAGACGGTAAGCCGACTGCGCAGAATCCGTATCCGAACGGGGATATCCAGCACGCGTTCCGGATGCCGACCACCTGCCAGCTGTCAGGTCATCCGAGCCAGACCTGGCAGAACGCCCACGTTCAGCTGGCCGGCGGCAAACTGAACGGCTTCGTCAAGTCAGGTAGCGGTCCGGTCGCGATGGGCTACTGGGAAAAGGCCGACCTGCCCTTCTACTACTCCCTGGCGTCGACGTTCCCGATCGCGGACCGATATTTCTGCTCAGTTCTCGGCCAGACCTTCCCGAACCGCCGGTACTTGCTGGCCGCGACCTCGATGGGCATGGTCAACGACACTGTCCCTGACCCGCTCCAGTACCCTAAGGGCGGCACCATCTTCGACCATCTGCACCATGCCGGCGTCTCCTTTGCGGACTTCTACTCACCGCTCGTCGGGTTCCTCCCGACGCCCACGGCGGGTCTTTATCCCGAGCTGCTCGTCAAGTACGCGGGCGAGATGCATGAGATCGACCGCTTCTTCGATGAGGCCAAGGCCGGAACGCTGCCGGGCTTCTGCATCGTCGAGCCGAACTACCTCTCGACATCCGAGGAGGACCCGCAGAACATCGCGAACGGCGAGCAGTTCGCTGCAAAGGTCATTGACGCTGTTGTGACCGGGCCGGGCTGGAAGAACACGCTGCTGATCTGGACCTACGACGAGCACGGCGGCTACTACGACCACGTCGCACCGCCGGCTGCCATTGCGCCGGACGACATCGCGCCCAGCGTGGGCAGCGGCAAGGCTTACACCGGATTCAAGCAGTACGGGTTCCGGGTGCCGTGTGCGATCGTCTCGCCCTGGGCGCGCCACGGATACGTCTCACACAAGGTCTTCGACCACACGAGCATCTGCGCTCTGGTCGAAGCGAAGTGGAACCTGCCCGCGATGACCTACCGGGACGCGAACGCGAGCAACATGCTCGACATGCTGGACCTAAGCTCTCCGGCGTTCTTGCACCCGCCCAAGCTCGCCCGGCCGCTGCTCGATACCGATCCCTCCGCAGCTGCTTGCAGCTCGAGCGGGCCAGGCACGATCCCGCCGCCTGGCTCAGTCTCTCCGCCGCCGAAGTGACAAAGCTCGCGCAACCGGGCGGGCGTGTTCGCTGTCTTTTAGTGCACAGCCGCCAAGACGGCCTGCCCCAGACAATTGATGACGGCGTGAGCTGTCGCCACGAAGTGAAAGCAGGGCTCATGATCAAGAACCGAGTAGTGGCCACAGCCGCCGGGCTGACACTGGCCACCGGCGCTGCGCTTGCTGTGGTCGCGCCAGCCGCGAACGCGGCGTCTGCGCCGCAGACGAAGCCACGTGTCGGCCCAGTACCAGCGGGCTTCAAGGTGGCCTCGGTTACGTTCGTGTCAGCTAGCGAGGGCTGGGTGCTCGGCACGACAAAGACCTGCGCGCACGCGCCCTGTACGTCAGTGCTGCGGACGACGAACGGCGGACGGTCCTGGGTCGGGATTCCCGCCCCGAAGTACAAGCTGGCGACGTTCAATCTCGCGGCAGGCCTGGACAGGCTCCGGTTCGCCGACCCATCCGATGGCTTCGCCTACGGATCGCAGCTGTGGGTGACACACAACGGCGGGTCTTCGTGGCACCGAGTCCGGCAGGTTTCCGGCAACATCGGTGACCTGGAAGCCTCGGCGGGTCATGTGTACGCGGTGAGCAGCAACGTCAACTCGGGCAGGCAGGTCGTCTACTCCAGCCCGGCAGGGACCGACTCCTGGCACCGGGTCACCGGATTGCCGGTGACGAAGGGCTACGGCGGACTCGGCACGATCACGCTGCACGGAAACGCCGGCTGGATCATCCTGGCGAACCGGCTGTACTCAACGAAGACCGGCTCGCGGTGGGTTAAGGACAGCTTCACCTGCCCGTCGAACTGGGGCATGACCAGCGCGGGTGCCTACAACTCGAAGCAGATCACGCTGCTGTGCGTCGGCGGCGCGGGATTGGGTTCGACGCAGAAGGCGCTGTACGCCTCCAGTGACGGGGGTACGCGATTTCGCAAGGTCGGCACGCCGCCAGCAGCTGGGGACGGCGGGGTGCTGGCCGAGCCGACTGCGCGGCATCTCTTCATGGCGACCGCATCCGGCGCGTCCTGGATCTACGGAAGTACCAATGGCGGCCGCCGCTGGCACGCCAGCCTCACCCGTGATGACGGGGGGAAGGGCTGGAACGATTTCGGCTTCACGACCGCGACCCAAGGCGTGGCCGTCGAAGGAAGTCCGGCGCTCGGCAGCCTGCTCTGGATGACCACAAATGCGGGCCGCAGCTGGCACAAGGTGAAGTTCTGAGCGTGACGTCCTGAGCCTGGCGGGCTCACTGGCTAGCCCAGCGGCCCGCCAGGCTAGCCAGTGAGCGCCAGGGTGGCGCCGGTCGGGTCAACTAGCCGGTGGCAGCCGTCAGCCCCGTCGAACTTCGCGAGCTGACCGCGAACGCGGGCAAGCGGGCCGTCCGGACCGGTCAGGATCGTCCCGTCGCCGTCAACGGCCACGAGCTCGTCGCCGGACCGCAGCAGGACAGGACCGCCCCGGTCGGCTGAGATCGCGGTCCGGCCGGCAGCGAGCGCCTCGAGCACGGCCGCCGGATCGGTGTCCTCGGCCTCCACCCACGTAGTAGGCAGTCCGGGCGGCGCATCTGATCCCGGCCGGTGCCAGTCACTGCCGCCGACCGGGATCGCTGCCGGATACCAGGCCTGCCACCAGCCGAGCGGCATGGTCCACCGGGTGTCGAGCCAGCTCCAGTGCCAGACCTCCAGCAGCGGAGGCCTGCGCTTCATCGGCGCGATCCAGCTCAGCTGCCCGCCATACGGATGGTTCACCGACATCAGGCCGCCCGCCTGCTCACAGGCTTGCAGCCAGTCGTCGGGCGGCTCGCGGAAGTCGATCCAGCCAACGTCGCCGAGTGCTCCGGCGTGGCCGGCCGCGGTAGTTACTTCCTGGCCGGCTAGCAAGCAGATGCCGTGCATCGCGGCCGCTGCCGGAAGCTGCGGATGATGGCTGATCGTGTTGTGGTCGGTGACCGCGAGGAAGTCCAGGCCGCGGCCGGCTGCGAACCTCGCTAGCTCGGCAACGGTCATCACGCCGTCTGAGTGCACAGTATGGGAGTGCAGGTCTCCGGCTAGCCACTGGCGCCCCGCGGTGGCGGGAAGGATCCGACGCGGCGGCCGCTCGGTCAGCGGAGGCATCGGCTCCGGCGGCTCGTCCGGGGCTAGCTCGCCGGGCGTGGACGACACCTCGATCATTACGCGGTAATCGGCACCCTCGGGCGGTATCCGGTGCAGCCCGATCATCACCTGCCATTGACCGTCCTCTGGCTCGCCCGGCAGGTAGCCGGGCGTCGCGGCATCAGCGGTGATGACGAAATACCTGCGCGCACCACCGGACCAGCCGCGGAACCCAGCTGAGCCAAGGCATCCCAGGTCGATGACGGCTCCGGAGCGCTCGTAATCAAGCTCGACCCGCAGTGCGCATGCTCCGCGCGGGACCTCGAACGGCAGGTAATGCCAGGCCGAGGCGAACCGGTCCTCTAACGTCCACCGCCCCGAGTGCGAAGTGATGACCATGCCCTCATCTGATCAGATCAGCGCCCTGAAGCGAGCGCCGGGGCGTCGGGCGTCCTCGGGTACTCCCTGCGGCTTCGGGCGGTCTGGTCGCAGGTCGGCGTCGTCGGGTCCTCGGGAGTT
>Ga0335075_10018146_pt1 | contig 10435 bp, 9 predicted proteins | sample Lox_Sample_24_FD_206723 | JGI IMG/M metagenome (GOLD analysis project Ga0335075, IMG submission 206723) | Soil microbial communities from Loxahatchee National Wildlife Refuge, Florida, United States - Lox_Sample_2.4 | ecosystem: Environmental > Terrestrial > Soil > Wetlands | place: USA: Florida... | reverse complement strand
CGCCGCACGGTCGGCGGCCGGCCGGCCGCGATAGCCGGCGAGCAAACGGGCAAGTTTGAGGCTGTCGATCATCTTGCCAACCTCGCGCGCGTCGAGGGGAAGGAGCCGCTGCGCCACATCTCGGATGAGTTCGACCATGATCCCACCGGAGCCGACCAAAAGGAGCGGCCCGTAAAGCGGGTCCGTGTGCGCGCCGACAATGCTTTCGACTCCGGACACCATCTGCTGCACCAGAAAGCCGTCGATCCGCGCATCCGGATGCGCCGCCCGCACTGATTTCACCAGCGCGTCGGCCGCGTTGGTCACCTGGCGCTCATCGGCGAGATCAAGCGCGACGCCGCCGGCCTCGGTCTTGTGCACGATCGCCGCGGAACGGATTTTCAGCGCCACCGGAAATCCGAGTGCCGCAGCGGCTGCGGCGGCTTCTTGCGTCGTGGCGGCGACGCGGCTTTGCACCAGCGCGATGCCGTAGCGTGAAAGCGCCGCTTCCAGATTGGCCGGGGTGAGATCGCTTGCTGGCGGCGGCGGGAGAGCTTGAGGCGCTCGGCCCGTCCGCTCGGCGAAGAACCAGAGCGCGTTGAGCGCGCGCAGCGTCGCTTCCTGGCCCTGCAGGAAAGGAAACCCGGCCTCTTCCTGCACGGCCAAACCCTCGGGTGTCATCTGATGGCTCATGCGGCCGAAGCCGATCACCGGCTTGTCAGTCGTTTCGAGCAGACGGCGCAGTTCATGCGTGTCCTTCCAAATGTCGCCCTTGCCCGGCAGCGGCGAAGCCCAGGCGACCATGTCGATGCCTGGATCACGCGCCACGACCTCGCACTGGTCGGCAGCCGCCTTCAAGGTTGTCGGAATGCCGGTGTCGAGCGGGTTCTTCGGCGAAATGCCCTCCTGCATGTGCGGGATCAGCGCCGCATTGGTGGCAGCGGAGAATTCGGGAACGACCGCGTGCTCGGTCTCGGCATAATCGTAGAGGAGATCGACCGTGCCGCCGGAGGTGGTGACGAAGCCGATGCGCGGTCCCTTCGGCAGCCGCCCGCATTGGAAGGCAAGCGTGATTTCCAAGAGATCGTCGAGCGAGCGGCAATTGACGATGCCGTAGCGCTCGCACATCGCGAGATACGCGGCGTAATCGCCGCCGATGGCGCCGGTATGCGAGCGTGCCGCCGCACGGGATTTGGCCGTGGCGCCGGTCTTGATCGCGAGCACCGGCTTGCCTGCGGCGAGAGCACGGGCAGCCGCGCGCATGAACGCCTCCGCACGCCTGATGCCCTCGATGAACAGCACGATCTGTTTGGTCTGCGGATCGTCGGCCAGAAAATCCAAATAGTCTGCGAGATCGAGATCGGCCTCGTTGCCCGACGACACCGCATAGGAAAATCGCAGCCCCCGTTCGGCTCCGCTTTTGAGCCAGAACTGCATCGTTCCGCCCGACTGAAAAATGCCGGCCACCGGTCCCGGCGGCACCGCGCACAACTCCGTATTGGGATAGGCGAACAACCGCTCGCGATACGAATAGGACCCCATGCAGTTCGGGCCGCTGACGCGCAGCCTGCTGCTTGCCAAAAAATTCCTCAACCATTCACCGCGTGCGCGCGAAGCTTCGCTCTCGCCGTCGCCAACCGCCGACGCATAGACCGTCGCGGATTTCACGCCGGCCGCTTCGGCGTCGGCTAGCACGTCGGCGACGTACGCCGCCGGCACGATCACCATGGCATGATCGACCGGCGCGGCGAGATCGCGCAAGGACGGCAGGCACGCCTCGCCGAATACAATTGGCTGCCGCGGATTGACCAGAACGATGCGGCCGCCATAGCCGAACTGGCGCAAATTCGAGTAGATCTGGCTCGCCCAGCGCGCCCGCTCGGAGGCGCCGACGATGGCCACCGAGGAAGCCTGCAACATGCTGGCCGGCGATCGCGCTCTGCCTTCGCTGCTGGCCACCTGTCCACCCGGTGGTTTGTTCGCGTCGCCTCATCTGGTATCGCATTTCGGCGCGTGCGGCTATGCTTGCCGCCAAAGGCCCCACCCACAATGAAGGAGACAATGCGAATGCGCCTTGACCGATTGGAAGGAAAACCGGACGACCGGGTGGCGTGGGGCAGCGATATCGCCGCGCAAATGCTGCGGCGCTTCGGCATCCGCTACATCAGCCTCAATCCGGGCGCGAGCTATCGCGGTTTTCACGACAGTCTGGTCAATCATCTCGGCAACGAAAATCCCGGCATCATCCTGTGCCTGCATGAAGACCATTCGGTCGCGATCGCGCACGGCTATGCCAAGGCGACCGGCGAGCCGATGGCCTGCGTGCTGCATTCCAATGTCGGCCTGCTGCACGGCATGATGAGCCTGTTCAACGCCTGGTGCGACCGCGCGCCGATGTTCGTCCTTGGTGCCACCGGCCCGGTCGCCGCAGAAAAGCGCCGCCCCTGGATCGACTGGATTCACACCTCGCGCGACCAGGGCGCTTACATCCGCTCCATCATCAAATGGGACGACCAACCGACCTCGCCCGACGCTTTGGTGGAATCGATGACGCGCGCCAATCTGCTGACGCGCTCGGCGCCAACCGCGCCGGTCTACATTTGTCTCGACGCCGGCTTCCAGGAACAAAAGCTCGACAAGGAACCGGAATGGCCGGACGTGAAGCGCTTTCGGCCGCCGACACCGCCGCGGCCCTCGAAGGAATCTTTTGACGAAGCAGCGGCTTTGCTGGAAAGCGCACAACGTCCGGTCATCATGCTCGGCCGCGGCTCGCGCAAGCCGGAATACTGGGCGCCGCGCATCAAGCTTGCGGAAAAACTTGGCGCCTGCGTCGTGACCGACCTCAAGCAAGGCGCCAGCTTCCCGACCGATCATCCCGCCCATTACTGCCCGCCGTTCAACGTGCTCGGCAAGGACGCGCGCGAGCTTCTTTGCGAGGCCGACGTGATCCTCGCGCTCGACTGGGTCGATCTCGGCGGCGCCTTGCGGCAAGCCAAGAACGTCGGCACCGTCAGCGCCAAAATCATCGCCTGCTCGCTCGACCAGAATCTGCACACCGGCGCCAACATGGAATATCAGGCGCTGCCGCCGGTCGACGTGGCGATGGCGTCGACGGCCGACGTGGTCGTGGCGGAGCTCAACGGCGCGCTCGGTGACGGCCGCAAGGATCCGTGGAAGGTGAAGGTGCCGGCCAAGGCCAAGGCGGCGAATGGCGCCGCCATCAGCATGGAACAGGTTGCTGTCGCGCTTCGCGACCAGTTCAACGATCCGGAGAACGTCACGTTCTGCACGCTCGGCCGCGGCTGGCCGTTCGATCTCTGGCCGCTGCACAACGGCATGGCCTATCTCGGCAAGGACGGCGGCGGCGGGCTGGGCTCGGGTCCGGGCCTCTCGGTCGGCGCCGCGCTCGCTCTGGCCGAACAGGGCCGCTACGCCATCTCGATGCTCGGCGACGGCGATTTCTGCATGGGCGCCACCGCGATCTGGAGCGCGGTGCACCACCGCATTCCGCTGCTCGTCCTCATCAACAACAATCGCTCGTATTTCAACGACGAACTGCATCAGGAAAACGTCGCGCGCACGCGTGGCCGCGACGTGAAAAACCGCTGGATCGGATTGCGCATGGAGGATCCGTCGCCCGATATCGCCAAGCTCGCCGAGGCGCAGGGCGCCGTCGGCATTGGCCCGGTGACCAAACCCTCCGACTTAAAAGGGGCGATCGAGAAGGGCGTCGACGTGCTCAAGAAGGGCGGCGTCTGCGTCATCGACCTGCACATCGATCCGCCGTCGGAGCGCCAGGCGAGCCACGCGCTCGGCCACCGCGCTACGGGAGGGTGATGAGGCGTTTCCCGGGCGCAGCGCAGCACCATAAGCGCGTTCACGCGCGTCTTGCGCGCGCTGTGGTGGTGCCCTGCAGGCCCGGGATCATCGGAGTCTGGAACGATCCCGAATCAGCGGTGCACCGCTTACGCGCTGCACCGCATCTAGGAAATGCGCCGGAATAATTGACTGACAAAATGTCCTGGCTTGTCTTTGCGTTTTTCGGTCCGGTCTTGTGGGCCATCTCGGTGCATCTCGACAAATATCTGGTCGAGCGTTTCTTCAAGGAAAGCCCGGTCGCGGTCTTGCTGGTCTTCACCGCCTTCATCGGCGTGCTGATTCTGCCGTTCATCTGGATCTTTGAGCCGGATGTCACGAGCCCGGACGCAGCCAGCATCGCCGTGATCATGCTTTCCGGCATCCTCTACATGGGCGGGATGCTGTTTTACCTGCAGGCGCTGCAATCCGAGGAAGCTTCGGTGGTGGCGCCATTCTTCCAGGCCTCGCCGCTGTTCGGCTATGTGCTCGCCTATTTGGTGCTCGGCGAGAAATTGACGTCAATGCAAATGACCGGCGGGGCTTTGATCATCGCCGGAGCGTTGATCGTTTCGATTCGTTTTGGTCAGGGCAGCGCCCTCAAGCTGCGGCTGGCCGTGCTCATGCTCACCTGCGGATTCGTGTTGGCGCTCGCCTCGCTGATCTTCAAGATTTTCGCCGTGAAGGTGACATTCTGGACCACCACCTTCTGGATGTTCGTCGGCGAGGCGATATTCGGCACGGCGCTGCTGATGATTCCTTCGTACCGCAGGCAATTCGTCGCGCTGATACGCGCCAACACGGCCGCGCTTCTTTCGATCAACGCGTCGAACGAGCTGATCAATCTCGGCGGCGGGCTGGGCAGCCGCTATGCGCTGTTGTTCGCGCCGTTGAGCCTGGTGCAGGCGATCGGGTCAACGACGACACTATTCGTCTTTCTGTTCGGCGTCGCGCTGAGCATCATTTCTCCGCGGTTCGGCCGCGAGAATCTGTCCCCCCGAGATCTGGCGCAAAAGGGCGTCGCAGCCGCTTTGGTCGCAGCCGGCGTCGTGCTGGTGACGCATTGAGGCCGGGTGGACACAGGCCCCAAACTCCTGAAGACCGACGCCCTCTTTGTCCGTCAAATACGCCGTTGATCGCTCAACATGTCTCACCAGGCGCCGCGCTATTCAAAGCGCTGCAAGCGAAACGGCGCGAGGTCGTGCGCCGTTGTCCCCGAGGTGACAAGGTCGGCGAGGATTTCGCCAATAACCGGCGAAAATTTGAAGCCGTGACCACAGCACGGCGAGGCGACGACGACGTGGGCGTATCCCGGCATGCGGTCGATGATGAACGTGTCGTCTGGCGTCATTGTGTAGAGGCAGGTTTGCGCGTCGAGCAGCCGGCCATTGGCAGCCGGTAAATAGTCGCCAAGCGGCCCGCGAATGGCGGCTTCGTCCTCGGCCGAGACCGTTCGGCGGTAGCCGTCGACGTCAACGGCTTCCTGAAGATGGTGATGCTTGGCGAATTTGATTCCCGACCGGCCATAAGCGGGGAAGCCGTAATGGTGGCCGTGCTGCGTTTCGAGAATGAATACGGGAAAACGATCCGCAGCAAATTGCTCCGCATCGGCCGGTTCGAACCACCCGACCACCTGGCGAGTGACGCGCAGCGGAAGACGAAGTTGCGGCAGAAGCTTGCCCATCCACGGCCCGGCTGCGACAACGGCGCCATCGGCGTCGATCACGTCGCGGCCCGTGGTGATGCGTACGCCTGTGGCGTGAGGCTCGATGGCGGCGACGGTTTCGAAAGTGCGCACCGTCGCGCCCGCCGCCGTCGCGATACGGATATTGGCCTCGATTGCGCCGGCGGCCTCGATATAGCCGCCGTCAGGCTGCAACACTGCGACGAATTTTTCCGGCAGCTTGAAATTCGGATAAAGCTGCATCAGCGCTTTAGCGTCCAGCACCTCATGGGCGAGCCCGTAATGCGCCACCGCCGCGAGTGTCCCGCGGATAAGCTCGCCTTCCGGCGGACCGATTTCGGCAATGCCGGTACTAACGACGAGCGTTTGTCCCGCGATCGCTTCGAGCTCGCGCCAGAGCGCGTAGGCGCGGCGCAACAGCGGCACGTAAGAACTGTTCTCGAAATGCGCGAGTCGTATCATTCGCGTCGGACCGTGCGAGGAGCCGTTCGCATGGCCGATCGCGAATTGCTCGATGCCCGTGGCACGGACGCCGCGGCGCGCCAATTGGCAGAGCACGGCGCTGCCCATGGCGCCAAGGCCGATCACGACAATGTGCGGTCCAGGCATGCGACGACGTTCCGGGCTCTAACGAATTGCGGAATTTGGCGCACAAATATATCTGGCGGGGAAAGCGTGCTACAATGCTCCACGCGAGTATCGCGAACGCTGCAAGGCGAACGGAATACCGGGGTAAACGGAATACGATGAGCTGGATCTCCCAGGTGCGGCCGAAAATCCGGAGTTTCCTCAAGCGCGAGGTGCCGGAGAATCTCTGGATCAAATGTCCTGAGACCGGTCAGCTCGTTTTCTACAAGGATGTGGAGGCCAACCAGTTCGTCATTCCGGTCTCCAATTATCACATGCGCATGAGCGCGAAGGCGCGGCTCAAATCGATGTTCGACAACGAGACCTGGTTCGACATCGCCGTGCCGGAGGTGCCGATCGATCCACTCAAGTTCCGCGACGAACGCCGTTACGCCGACCGGCTCAAGGACGCGCGCAGCAAGACCGGCATGAACGATGCGGTGAAGCTCGGCTATGGCAAGCTCGATGGGCTTGCCACCGTCATCGGCGTGCAGGACTTCGATTTCATGGGCGGCTCGCTTGGCATGGCGGCGGGCGAAGCGGTGATCAAGGGCCTCGACACCGCGGTAGAGAAGGCCTGCCCCTTCATTCTGTTTGCCGCCTCCGGCGGCGCGCGCATGCAGGAGGGCATTCTCTCGCTGATGCAGATGCCGCGCACCACCATCGCGGTACAGCGGCTGCGCGACGCCCGCAAGCCATACATCGTCGTGCTCACCAATCCGACCACCGGCGGCGTTACTGCGTCGTACGCGATGCTGGGCGACGTGCAGATTGCCGAACCGGGCGCGCTGATCGGTTTCGCCGGCCCGCGCGTGATCGAGCAGACAATTCGCGAAAAGCTGCCGGAGGGCTTTCAGAAGTCCGAGTATCTGCGCGATCATGGCATGGTCGACATGGTGGTGCATCGCCACGAGCTGCGCGCCACCATCGCTCGGCTCTGTCGGCTGTTGACGAAGGCGCCGGCCGGTTCGGTGCAATTGCACCTGCCGGCGCCGGCGCCAACCCCGGCGGTGGAAGCCGCGCCGGTGGAACCAATCGCTCCGACGGCGCTGGCGTGAGCCTCCCGCAATCCGAACCGACCCCGCTGGAGGCGGTCGCCGAGCGCCTTCTGGCGCTGCACCCCAAGCGGATCGATCTTTCGCTCGGTCGCATCGAACGGCTGCTTGCCGCGCTCGGCAATCCCGAGCGCCACGTGCCACCCGTCATTCATGTCGCCGGCACGAACGGCAAGGGCTCGACCGTCGCGTTTGCGCGCGCGATCCTCGAAGCGGCGGGCAAACGCGTGCATGTTTACACTTCACCCAACCTGGTGCGCATCAATGAGCGCTTTCGGCTCGCCAAGCCGGGCGGCGGCAGCTTCGTCGAGGACGCCGAGCTCGTCGAAACCCTGACCGAGTGCGAAGTGAAGAACGCAGGCTCCCCGATCACCGTATTCGAGATCGAGACGGCGGCGGCCTTCCTGCTTTTTTCGCGGCATCCGGCCGATGTTGCGCTCCTTGAAGTCGGCCTCGGCGGCCGCCTCGACGCCACCAATGTCGTCGACAAGCCGCTCGCCAGCGTGATCACGCGTGTCTCGATCGATCACCGTGACTTTCTCGGCGACACGATCGAGCAAATCGCCGCGGAAAAAGCCGGTATCCTCAAGGCAAACGTACCGGCGGTGATCGCGAGCCAGGCGCGCGAGGCCCTGGCGATCATCGAGCGGCAGGCCGCGCGGCTGCGGGCGCCGCTTCGTATCGCCGGCGAAGACTGGACCGCGACCGAGGAGCGCGGGCGCCTGGTCTATCAGGACAGTGACGGATTGCTCGACCTGCCGGCGCCGAAACTCTACGGGCGGCATCAATTCGAGAACGCCGGCTGTGCGATCGCCGCCCTGCGCGCGGCTGGCTTGAAGCTTCCCGCCGCCGCATTCGAGGACGGCATGATCCGCGTCGAATGGCCGGCGCGCATGCAGCGGCTGTCGCAAGGCCAGCTCGTCGCCATGCTCCCGCCGGAAAGCGAGCTGTGGCTGGACGGCGGCCACAACGCGGATGGCGGGCGCGCCATTGCCGCGGCGCTCGCCGATCTGGAGGAGCGCGTGTCGCGCCCGCTGGTTCTCATCGTCGGCATGCTGTCGACCAAAGACAGCGCCGGATTCCTGAAAAACTTCTCCGGACTCGCCCGGCGGGTCATCACAGTTCCGATGCGCCATGACAAGACGGTGCCGCCCGCCTTACTCGCCGACATCGCCCGTGAGGTGTCCATTCCGGCGCTCGCCCGTGACGATCTCCAAAGCGCGCTCGAGGCCGCCGGCAAGCTCGATCTGCAACCCTCGCCGCGCGTGCTGATTACCGGCTCGCTCTATCTCGCCGGGGAAGTTTTGGCGGCCAACGGCACGCCGCCGCAATAAACACGCGCCACGCTCGTTTCCCGGATGCGGCGCAGCGCGTAGCGGCGCTGATCCGGGCTCGTCCCACGATTAGATTTACGAAGGTCCCGGGTCTGCAGCGCACCACTTCGCTGCGCTTGTGCTGCGCTGCGCCCGGGAAACGTGGCTACTGAATGGAGTTGTGGAGCGGGCCGGCATCCGCTAGGTTCCGCCAAATTTTGGCCGTGCGCGGCCAAACAGCAGCAACTTCGGGTAGCGAATGGCGAAAGAAGAGCTCTTGGAATTTCCCGGTGTGGTAACGGAACTGCTTCCGAACGCCACCTTCCGCGTCAAGCTCGAGAACGAGCATGAAATCATTGCCCACACGGCCGGCCGGATGCGCAAGAACCGCATCCGCGTGCTCGCCGGCGACAAGGTGCTCGTGGAAATGACGCCGTACGATCTGACCAAGGGCCGGATTACCTACCGGTTCAAATGATCGGCCGCCCCAAATTCGTCTTGGCCTCGGGCTCGCCGCGGCGGCTCGCGCTGATCAATCAGGCCGGGATCGAGCCCGACGCGTTGCGCCCTGCCGACCTCGACGAAACGCCCAAGCGCGGAGAATTACCGCGCGCCTGCGCCGTGCGGCTTGCGCGGGTAAAGGCGGAGGCCGCGCTCGGCATGGTGCGCATCGACGAGGAACTGAAAGGCGCCTTCATCCTCGCCGCCGATACCGTGGTTGCCGTCGGTCGCCGCATTCTGCCCAAGGCGGAAATGCTGGACGAGGCGGCGCAATGCCTGCGCCTACTGTCGGGTCGCAATCATCGCGTCCATACCGCTATCTGCCTGGTGACGCCGAAGGAGACATTCCGGCAGCGGCACGTCGAAACCCGCGTGCGCTTCAAGCGGCTGTCCGAGGAGGATATCGAGGCCTACCTCGCCTCCGGTGAATGGCGCGGCAAGGCCGGCGGCTACGCCGCACAAGGGATTGCCGGAACCTTTCTGGTCAAGATGGTCGGTTCCTATTCCAACATCGTCGGCCTGCCGCTCTACGAGACGATGTCGCTTTTGGCCGGCGAGGGCTATCCGATCCATTTCGGCTGGCTCAACGCGGTGGCGTGAGGCTAGGCTAGGGTCCCGTCTGTCTGCACAGAACCACCGCACTGGCGCGTCTGCGAAACCCCACCATATTCCGCCGATGGCCGATCCCCCGAAACCCAAGGCATGCCCGATTTGCGGCAAAGAAACCGTGGAACGATTTCGGCCGTTCTGCTCGCGGCGCTGCACCGACGTAGACCTCAACCGCTGGCTTTCCGGCGTCTATGCGGTGCCGGTATCGGCGGACGAGGAAGAAGACGAACTGCCGCTGGCCCCCGATCAGGGGCCCCACTGAACACCGTATGTAGTGGAGATTTGTTGCTCGCCGACGCGTTCTGGACAGTCGGGAGGCGAGCCTCTATAAGCCTCCGCTCGGGTCCGTCTCGTGCAAATTCTCAAAGCGGTCCCGGTGAGCCCAGGTAGCTCAGTTGGTAGAGCACTGCACTGAAAATGCAGGTGTCGGTGGTTCAATTCCGCCCCTGGGCACCATCCTGCTTCGCGCTGACGCGCTTCGCAGGATTGCACCAGTGAAAATCGCGAAGCAGGATGCCCTCCGGAGCCTTGGCGGAGGAGGGCCAGCGGAATGCGCTATGTCTACCTGCTGCAGAGCGAAGCGTTCACGGGCGAGCGCTATATCGGCATCACCGCGGACCTGAGAAAGCGGCTTGCCGAGCACAACGCCGGAAGATCGCCGCACACTTCCAAATATGCGCCATGGCGAGTGGTGACCTATGTCGCATTCTCCGACAAACAAAAGGCAAACGTCTTCGAGCGCTACCTCAAGTCCGGCTCCGGACACGCCTTTGCTAGCCAGCGGCTCTGGTGAGCGTTCATGGGAGCACAGC
>Ga0335075_10018145_pt1 | contig 10435 bp, 8 predicted proteins | sample Lox_Sample_24_FD_206723 | JGI IMG/M metagenome (GOLD analysis project Ga0335075, IMG submission 206723) | Soil microbial communities from Loxahatchee National Wildlife Refuge, Florida, United States - Lox_Sample_2.4 | ecosystem: Environmental > Terrestrial > Soil > Wetlands | place: USA: Florida... | reverse complement strand
GAAATACCAATATGATTGCTTTGTCCTGTCTTGCAGCTGTCATGTTTGAAATTCGGCATCCAACGTAATCTTTCCATAAAGGCAAAACAAAGACTTTCAGGAAAAATATTTCGAGTATGTTTGAGTTCCATCTCATCCACTACATTCCCGGGCAATACGCTCCCACAGCTCACCCCATGCATCAGCATTCGTTGCGGTCTCAACAGTTTCTTGAACCGTTCGGCGAGTTCCACCTTCCAGGCGATATACATCAGTAAGCCACTCTTCACATGTTTGACGACCTGCTTCCCACATAATCCTATGCAGCTTCAGCTCCGTCATACACACTCCCTCCACCTCGGGTCCGACCTCGACAGCATTATAATACATGTCTATAAGGTCTTGTATGTTTTCGTTCGGGCAGTAGTGAATACATAGGGCGATTAACCGATCGATATTATCATCGGGAAAGCCCTGTGAAATGGCTATGGCAGCGAGCAAAGTGGCAACTCCAAAGCTATATGTACCGTGTAATCTGAGCCTGGGCCAGCGTTGTGTGATGCTCCGCCAGTAGGAATGAAAATAAAAAGACCGCTGTAGGATGCCTTCTCTGTCCTCAGTGTCGAAGAAATAATCAATTTCAAGTGCTTCTACCTCCTCGCTTGTGTCTTCGTATACGGCTTCTTCGCCGGCGGATTCTCTGTTTGCGTCTCTTTTTGGTGTTAGTGTTTGTATATCTCTTGCGGTATATTTGTTCACTGCGTCTTCGAGTACCTCATCTTGGTTTGATATATTCTGTTCCGCAGCCTCTCCATTCCTTACCTCTGGGTTCGTTTCTTCTTCAGCCATTGCTCCACCATCTATTGCTTCTTTATGGACATCCTCTTCACCAACTGCAACTTCATTCAATGGCCCTTCTTTTGCTGCCTCCTTACCCGTTGCCTGTTCAATTGCGTCCTTCACCGGTGTTTCTTGATGTATTTCCTCCGGCGCTGCATAAAGTCTACTGTGCTCTTGTAATAGAGTGACACACTTTGCGAAACATTCTATGTCGATACTTCCGCGAAGTCGTAGAGCGGTCGCATGAAGACTAAATTCCCTCACGCGGCACGACTGTTCAGCAAACCAGATTCTATTATCCTCGACAAATCTAAGTAGCACCTGGGGGAGGTAGAGGTTGCTTGAGAGCCTCAGGGGTGTCACGTATGAGTCCCATTTTATAATGTAGTCTTTTGCATTAGAGCTGATATCGGGACGGCTGTTGACCATTTCAACATGTTTATTGGTGCGCCAATCTGTCTCCAGATTATCATCAATACCATGGAGCTCTTCTTCTGGTGTAAGAATATGTTTGTTAATTGCATCGCATAACCGCCGCTTCGTCTTAGGGACGTTCATTCTTTGAAGCTTCTGAGGTTCCTGAGAGGGATTTTCAGCTGATTCGTTGTCTTGCATACGTACATCAACTTTCCAATTTCGGGGACAACGTATCCTAGTAGCAAGATCTGGGCTATGGGCCGCAGATATCTGTCCATTTTCGCCTGGGGAATCGAGAACTTGGAGGTTTGGAGTATCTAGCCATGCCAAGGCTTGGGGCGGCAGCGAGTACTTGATGTCAAGTTTGAGGGTGTATTTAGTTTGTATTTGGACACCTCCAAGCTTTAAAACCATATCGAAGCTGCTACTTACTCCTTCCTCTGGAAATAGGACTCCTTTGCACGTAAGGCGTAAATCTGTACTTGGAAAGGTTCCTTCGCGCAGCCATATCATCATTCTACCGTTGGGGTCCAGGGCTGATTGGAGTTCGAACGGGGGCCATTGACTTTCTGACATGGGCGCTTCGAGCCAAACTTTGACAACATACTGATCAGCAAGACCGAGTCTGTATTCTTGATCATCTGCATATTTCATTCTCTTTGATTGCTTCTTGACCAAAAGGTCTTCGGCTGGGACGACAAAAGGCTTTGGTAAAATGATGTAACTCGTGATATGTCCGAAGTCATCATTTATGTTTCGTATAAGCCCCATCTGTTGACTACGCCAAACATCTTCCCCGCATTTCAGTTTCATCCCGCCAGGTTCTTGTTCGTACTTTGCGATAAAGACTTCTAGCGTGCAACGGGTTTCAAAATCCGTGTCTATCAAAGAATGTAATTCATCCCTTTCGCCCAGCTTATCCACTATTTCGAGTAACTCCATCCTAATTTCTCTCTGAAAACGACCGGAATTGTGTGGTCTGACTGTTGATTTGGCGGAAATATCTGCTCCTTGGAGTACTTCAGCGCTCTGATTGTACTCGTGGCTCAATGCATTTGTGAAGGAAACTGTAGGTTCACATGAGATTGCACCAATTGCCTCATCCCTAGAGTTGTCTTCTTTAGGCGACCTACTTTTTCCATCCAAACGCCTGCGTTTAACCATTGGCGGATCGAGAAAGCCATGCTTAAGTGTATATGACTGAGGTGGTACCCGCAACAAGTTTGAAGAGACCTGTCGAAGATGATTTGAGATCACGGAGCCCATCGCTCTGCTGGTCCTAGGCCGGATGCGAGTCTTTCTCATTCGATCGGATGACCTCTGTTTGTGGGGCATGGTCGCGTCATCGCATCGCCCGTAGCATGAATTGGAGCTTCTAAGGCTGTTGGAAAACAATTTTTGTACTGCCAGGTAGTGTAGCAAGTCTATAAGATCAGAAGCCCCAATTAACCAAAGAGCCACTCATGTGAGAAGGAAGGACACGTCTTGAGGTTTGTCTTGTAAGGAAGCTGAGTCGGTGTAACACAAACTAGGCACTGCGCTGTCACGGAATTTGAGGTCGGAGGGAATAAAGTTTAGTTGCAGCTCGCTTATTGATAGCGCAATGATTCCGCGTCATTCCTTGTTCATTTACGAAGATTCAAGCCATTTTACGTCTTGGTGATTTCATTAGCAATGACAGATCTTAGGACTTTCACAACATTCCAGTGTGAAGATTGAAATCACCTATCTAGGGATATGGCTCAGCAAAAACGGAGAGTCTTGCGTGCGGCGACCGCAACAACTCACCGAGCGTCTCGACATGCAAAGCCAATAGCATCATACAGAGAACCATCCTCAGAGGTGGAGTCGCAACCTAGCGAAACAGAACGTCAAGAAGACTCGGGCGTGTTGGCGCATGAGACTCCCGTAAGGGTACGATCAACACGACGAGGACAAGACACAACGCCTTCTTCGAAACGGCAACGTCCTTCCTCACCGTTAGAGAAACCCTCTAATTCTGCAAAAAATCTCTTGGGAACCCGGAAAAGAAAGCGACCAGTAGATCCGCAAACGAACCGCTCCAGTTCAGAAACGAGCATTCTGTGAGTCCTGCTGTTACACCTAAGACGTCATTGTGACTGACTGCTGCAGCAATAACCCGGTTTCGCAGCAGAACGCCTACAGCAGCGACATAGTCCCACCATGGGCGTCTCTACCGTACGAAATTCTCATCTCGATTTTCCAATATGCATCCTACCCACTCTACGATGAGCGAACATTTGAACCATCAGCCTCAGTCGACTGGCTGTTGAAGACATCAAGACTCTGCCGAGCTTTCGCAGAACCCGCACTCACTGTGTTATATCGCTCACCGCCTCTAGTACCTATGGAGAGAGCCCACAAGCTTCGTCAATTACTGATAGCAGATCCAGAGCCCATGTCTTACAATTACAGGGCCAAGGTTGAGCGATTACAAATGGAAGTTTCGCAGACGGCTGCCTATACCTTGGCGGGCTCTGGTCTTCTTGACCTGTATGGACTCATTTATCACTGTCCTCGATTGTTAGACCTCGAGTTATATCACCAGAAAGACTTTTCGCCATATAGGGATCTGGATGATTCGATCAAGTGGACATATCCAGATTCTCTATTCATTGCTTTGAACTGCAATGTGAGCGGAGTTCCAACAACCTTAAGGAGCTGGAGATGGAGCTCTAGATTGGCTGGAAAGAAGAGGCCTATCGAAAGTCTCTTAGATATTCATCAAAGTCCAAGTTTTAACGGACTTCGCAAAGTAGCTTTCGTCAACTATCAGAAAGTTTGGGTTCGGAAGAATGCAGAGGATCCCAGGCATGAGAAGCTGTTGGCAGACAGCCTCCACGTGCTATTGGGTCTCGAACACCTGGTGTTTGAGTCAAGTACTCTCGTCAATTCTATCCTTCTTCCACTGTTACCAAGAAATCTCAAACATTTAGAAATCATTAATTGTTCGGAGGTGGAATCGGATGACATAGCTGCCTTCCTAGTCTCGCACGGAAGCCAACTGCGCACTCTCACCCTCAATCACAACATATCATTGAGTCTCTCTTTTCTGAAAGTGCTTGGAAGCTCCTGTCAGCATCTAGAATCGCTGAGAATGAATCTGACGTACTACAATGCGCACTCATCATACCGAGATTCAGACCCTGAATATAAAATACTTCTCAGTGTTAATGAGAGGCCTCATTGGCCTGCCTCTCTACGGACCATTGAGTTCATGCAGCTAAGGAAATGGGACATTGACACTGCGAAGATGTTCTTCCAGAGCTTACTGGAAAGCGCGGACACTCTGATTAACCTTCGCCGTCTTGTCATCAAGGCGATATTAAACACAAGTTGGCGTGATAGATCCTCGTTTCGCGATGAATGGGTTGGAGCTTTTGAAAAAGTTTTCAAAAGGCCATTTGATCCACCTAATCCGCACTTGCAGTCTCTTGGTGCTTACGAAGCATATAAGAAACAAAACGACGAGATCTCCAACCTCAATTTGGATAACAGCGATGACGACGCATTACAGCGGCCGTTGAAGAATCGTCTCACAACCGCTGTCAAAGGAAATAGACATCAGTTGCGCGAAAATAGAACCCTGCCATTATCGAATAAAAATCATTTGCTGCTAACAATGCATGGCATTCCTTCCACTGTCCAAAATCACCGCGGGGAAGAAGAAAGCAGCAGCAAATATAATCAGGAGCCTCAAGCGCCGAATATGCGCCGAAGTACTCGCCATGTCCCTACCAAATTGGAAGTTGGAGAGTACCGAGTAGGGCAGAATTTGAGGGTTGAAAAGGAAGAGCCTTCTATGGCCAATGCCGATGCCGAAATAAGACATCTAAGCTTCCGTGAAGCGAAAAGGAAGCATATAATAAGCCGTGAATTGGAGATCTTGCGCAAGACCGCTGGCGCTGATGGACCATCGCAGGACGTTTATATCGATGCTCCTGAGGACGACGTTGGCTCAGACTATAATTCAGACTCTGACGAAGTGCCGCTGGCTACTCGAAGGCATGTTCCAAATGAGAAGAAAGCCGAATATATTCAGGGTATGTGCGATGTGGTGTCCATCACCATCGACAATCTTAGGCCTACAGAGACTCAATTCGTGGAGGCCGACTTTTTAGACTCGGAGCCGGAAGGTGACGAGGACTGGGATGGAAGTGAAGACCTTCCAGGGGATGGAGTTTACGCATGGTAAAATGTATTATGATTGTCATCTTTCAGGGTGTATTATAGAGCTCCATTGAGTCTCGAAGGCTGTAGGACAAGAAGCATTAAGTAGTAGTAGACAGGCATGAAAGCGCAATACATCTTACGCGTAGGGTAAAAATTGTTTTATTTTCAGCCGGCTGCTCAAAGACAAATCAGCAGGAATATAAGGTACATATCACTCTAAGAAAACACTGCAATTCTGGGCAATTCTGGGCAAACATCGGGAAAACACTTGACGCAGGGGTGGGGGTTTCGCGTGGGTGAAAACATGTGATTCGTCGCCTTACAGTATACTATAGATCCTTGGGGCGACAGAATATGCAGCTCAGCAGAACCTGGCGGTCAGATCGAGGATTACGACACATGGTTGAGTGCAGAAGCATCAAGAGATGATTGTGACTGGAATATTAGCGTATAGTGAGAAAAGCATTCCCAGCTATCAATTATTTACTGCTGCAAAACCATAGCTGTGGCGGGCCTGGATAATCGGCAGAATTTTCAATTGCCGCCTTTGATGACGGATTTGGCGGCACTGCTTAGTTTTAGCGCGCTGCGAATCAGCCTCGCGAACGGGACGGCATCCCAGATCAATTGACAATCCGATCTATTGTCTCCGCAACCTCACTTCCACCATAATTGGCGGCAACCGCGATTGATTAACTCAATAGCCATCTTTCTATTCTCCCAATACGCTCGCTACGCCAATACTCGCATGAGGTCTGCGGTGCGTTGTCGTTGGGTTCAGCACCTTCCGACAATCAATGAGGCTATTGAAGCTTGAGGATGAATGGTTCTACGACAATACGACAATAGCAACAATACACATCGCGCTTCTGCATAGCACGAAAACGAGTGGGATATCCCTACGGGTTATCTTCTTCTCTGATTCACAGGTACGAAGTCTCGAGGTATCGCCGGTCGATACAGCAAACTTTACTCCATTTCTTTAATTTGAAAACCCAAGCTCTAGCTAACATGCTCTTTTCAGCTCCCCCCAGGGTTGGAGAACTCAAGAAACCTCGAGAAAAGAAGACACTTCTTCCAGCCTCCCTCGAGAGGCGCGTTCCCCACCCTTCCCTGTTCGTACAGCACGGGCGAGCTCAATATCGTGGAACTCTTCAAGCAGCTGCTATTGCCAGTGCAGGTGCTCTTCATGCCGCCCATCGCTATCAACGCGTCCCTCATTTCACCATAAAACTACCAAGTCCGCTTTCAAAGTGTTTTACACTTGTTTACCACACAATGCCGGACGGCCAAACCCTTATCCTCAAGGACACCTCGGAAAAACATACATCTATCTCAAGACCCGCAGATCACAAGCTTAAAGCCCAAACCTACGGCAACAAATCTATACCCCAAGGCGCTGAGGATAGTTTGGACATCGAAGCTTCAGCATTTACTCGTTTAGACGAGAGGATCGACGTTATTGTCCAGCAGATTCTCCCTGACATCCCACATCTCGTTTCGGTTCCCACAAAGACCCCTTACGTACGCGAGTTTCCCAATGAGAATCTAAATACACCATTTGAAGACTGGGAGGTTCAAAAGTTACAGCATATGACGCTCGTTTCTAATGGTAGCCGTGGCGTTGCTTGGGTCAAAGGCAATTGGCTGGAGGAATATAACGCAGCATCGCCATACAGTGGTTTCCGGAGTGGAACCGCCACACCACGAAGTGAAAGAGATGCCAACAGGATTCGAACCAAGATGACTCTGGCGGACTATAAGGCTAATAAGAGACCCACAAGTTCGTCTCAACCACCGCGTCTTGGTGGCTCTCAAGCCGTCCCCAATGGACAGAGCAGGTATGACATCGATTTAACCTTATGTAAAGCAACAAGCGCTAATTTATGGCAGCATCTCGAAGGATCCAGATTCACCTACGCAACAAATGATCGATCAGATCGTTGAAAACAGCACATCCAAATTAGTGCCCAAATTCAGTGCAGATCACCCAATAGATATTGCCCGCCCTCCACGATCCGATCCTCCGTCTAAGTCTGATGCCCCGCACCCCCAACCGATGCCGAAGCCTCAGAAACAAGCAGAGGAAGGTCGAGCAGTGTGGCCACCTTCCAACGAGCCCGATTGGAAGCAGAAACAACGTCAAGAAGAGCCTTCAGAGCAACGGGCCAAAGCGAGGAGATCTGATCATGCTAGCAATACGTCACATCCTCAGCACCCCTCAAGCCAGCAGAAACACCAAGGACTTGAGCAGAAGCGTCAAAAGCTTGAGCAGAAGCAGCCCTCCAAGAAGGGGGCCCTTAAACAGCCGCCCTTAAATTCTGCCAATGAATCATCATTCAAAGAACTTCGTGGCCCCAAAACTGTTCCAGCGAACCTAGTTAAAGTCGGCACAGCGGCTATTCCGTTGAGTGGCACTCAGAATATTAATGAGCGCAAGTCAACTTCAGGAATTTCTCCACCATCGAAGCAGTCTAGGTCTTCTAATAAAACCTTACAAAATGAGCATCTTGAAAATGAAAAACACATGTCAATTGATGTCAATATCTCGAATTCGATGGATACCATGCCACCGCTCCTATCACCACTGTCGGCGAGTCTACTCAGTCCCGATCACCCTAGTCTCGAGGGCGACACCGTCTCTCATAGCTCTAAGCCAAACCATATCACTCCGCTGAGCTCAGCCAAGTCGAAAACTGCATATGCTGGACCGGCTGAGTTAGCTCATCAGGATGTCGTTTCGCCATTGGAGTCACCAATCGATATGCCACCCTTACTCTCGCCTCTTCCAGAATGGTGGATGGAAAAAATCGGTATTGACGCAGAAAAGCTACGTCTTCATGACTCCGAGATTCAAGCCACAACTATTGCCACCCTTGGGGCTCGTCGCGAGAGAAGTCGTCAGCCAGACACACCTGGTGTCGCCAGAAAGACCACCAAATCAAACAAGGCAAAATCTACTCTTGCGAAGGATGTCAGCACTGATCCCAGCAGCGCTACTTCCACCAAGACTGGTGAAATTATTGATGTGCCCAATAAAAAGCTCGACTTCAATAGGACGGACCGAGACAAGTTGTTGGTGAAGCTCAAGTATGGAAAGCGCAATAGCAAAGCTATTACCCGCCTCCTGCAAATGACTGCTCGGCCAACTACTGCAGCTGGAAGTGAAGCTAGAAGGCATGCTCGCATGGGTGATGACCCTGAGGAGCCGTCCACGAAACGTAACAAAGTCGCCAACAATGACGCATCTCTTTCCATTCCGTCGGGAACTAATACCAGGAAGCACGCTCGCCTTGCCGACGATGCTGAGCAACCTTCCACGAAGCGCCCCAAGGTATCAAACAAGGGGGGACCTGCTGCTAACTCATCAGGTTCCGAGGTTAAGAAACATGCTCGCCAGGCTGATAATGCCGAGGAGCCTGCTAAGCGACCTAAGGTGACTAGCAACGTTGATGTCCAGAGAGCTCGTACTCCAGTCACTCCGAGCGCTCAATCGCCTGCTCCACCAGCTGCTCAGAAAACATTCAGCACGCCAAAGAAAGGCGATGCAATGAAGAGTGTCGCTATGCGTAGGGTTGATTCCAACGATGGTCAAGTCCTTACACCCCATGGAGGTTCTGTTTCTACTCCTGCCAGTACCGAGAAGCCAAGAACCAGTGGAAGTGATTCTAAATATACAGAATTAGACGCTCTCAAGGCTGCACATACCAAGTATGCAGCAATCGGCACAATGTTGAAGCGACAGGCAGATCAAATCTTGAAAATAAAGGAAAAAGATCCTGGCCCTGTCTCTGACGAAGAAAAGAGACTCGGTGCAGTCATTGCGATTGAATCTGTCATTGCATACATGGTTGGCTTTCACTCTGGTGATCTTTCACGCCAGAAAGAGCGAAAAGTTGGCTATGCCGACCAATGGTCTCAATTCTTGCCGTTCATGGTCTTTGCTACGGAGCGAGCAAAGGGGCAAGGAGAGCTCTTCACACTCGCTTTACTACTCAACGCGGTTTCTCGTGAGTGTCTCGAACGCATCTACATGGAGCGGCTGACTGCGGAGCCGGCCGGGACTGCTCCAAGTTATCTTAAAGAGCTCGCAAAGAACTCACATCTGCGCCAATCAGCCTGGTCCGGATACCGTGATCAGTGCAAGGAACACCCTGTTGACTTCACGATTTCAGTGGAAGAAGCTAAAGGAGTTGCTGTCACCGTTCTCACCGATTATTGTAGGAAAATGGGCATTGCTTGGGAGACAAAGTTGGAGTTTTAAAATATGGCGGATAGAGATGAACATGATTTGAAGACACTGGAGTTCTGTTTCATGGAGGTTCACGTCGCGGAGTCTATCACAAGAGAGGTTATCGTCATCGGAGTCCACAATATGGGTTGTTTAATTCACAAAGGGTGAAGTCGATGGAGGGTTACATGATAATAAAGCAATGGATTTATGCGGCGTTAGTTACAGACAGGCAGATACCCAAAGGGATGAGCTCACACGATGCTCAATTTAGCTTTTGCTAGTTTGCAGATACAGGAATCGAAACAAAGATATCAATGATCTTTTAATAAGTCGATGCACAGTGATCTGCACTAAGTACTATACATGACTTCTTCTATAATAGAGCGTAGGTTGTCTTCTCCAGCAAATCTCAATATCCCAATACTCATCATCCAGACGCCAAATAACTTCACCGGATCGCCACTCCAACCCCTTTATTCCATTATATCACCATATTCCTTCACGTCCGTATCTCCACTTCCCTGCAGCGCAAGCCTTGCATCCGTCCCAGCGCCTTTTCTATTGGTGGTTCTCAGCAGGACGCTTACCACCATGCCTTTCTCCTCCTCTATCCATTGCCCTGTCCCCGTCTCGACTCCCCTTCCTTTTGCTCTCGACTGCAGTTCATCTCCCCCTCCCCCCCGGGCCTGCAACTCCAGCCCTGCATTGCATTGTTACACCATTAACACAATCGCAAAACCATCCATATTTTTTTTCTTGTGGTCTGGAGCA
>Ga0335075_10018142_pt1 | contig 10437 bp, 7 predicted proteins | sample Lox_Sample_24_FD_206723 | JGI IMG/M metagenome (GOLD analysis project Ga0335075, IMG submission 206723) | Soil microbial communities from Loxahatchee National Wildlife Refuge, Florida, United States - Lox_Sample_2.4 | ecosystem: Environmental > Terrestrial > Soil > Wetlands | place: USA: Florida... | reverse complement strand
TCGCCGAGCAGCCGCACCCGGGTTGGCGCGCTTCCCGCCTCGGGGATCTCCGCCGTCAGGCAGGCCGGCGTCCAGTACCGCCGCAGCAGCTGGCCCATCAGCGTCCCGGGCCCAACCCGGGTCAGGATCTCGTTGTCTTCCGCCCGCAGCACGCCGCACCTCCGCATGACGGCCCGGCCGGGCGCCGAACCGGCTATTTCACCGTCTCACCGGCCAAACAAGCCTGTCAATTAACGAACAACCAAGATTGGCAGCGGTTACTTGGACTCCAATCATGACGCCGGCGTCGCGCCCCCTTGCCTGGCCAGCCACCTCACTGTACGGTGGTGACCGAACAGCATGTCCGGTACTGGACGTTGAACTACCCCCTGGTCAGGTCGCTTAGAACCGCGGAAGCGGGGTAGCCGAGACGTCCCAGATCCGGTTTCCGGCGGGTGGGAGCTGTCAATGCCGCAGCAGCCGATCGTGCGCCGCATCGCTGTCCGAGCGGTGCAGCTTGCGATCGCGGCTGCCGGAATCCTGGTCATCATGCTGGTCTTCTCGCGCCAGGCACACGCCGCGACGCTGGATACCCTGCCGTCCCCCGCGTCCGCCGTTCAGGCTGCTGCCGCTATGGGCACCGCCCACCCGCGCGCGGACGCCGCTGACTCGGGCACCGGCTGGAGCGCCAGCCACCCGGGGGCGGGAACGGTCAGCTCGGGCTCGGCGAACGGCGGCACTCACCGCGACGGGCCGGTGCCGAGGACGGCCGGGACACTGAGCGGACCGTCCGCGATGGGGACGTCAGGAGCGAACCAGCAGACCGCGAGCGCCTTCCACGCTCCGCGGGCCGGATTCGCCGCGGGCGTGTGGCCTACGGCGGGAACCAGGTCGGTGCTGCCGACCGGCGGGACGCTGGGTTGGCCGTCAGGGACGGGACCATCGGCGGCGGGAGAGCACCCCGCGAACGCCTCCCGCACATCGTCGGCCGGCTCGGCCGCGGGCACGGGGTCAGCCGGCACCGGGTCGGTGCTGCCGACCGCCGCGGGCCGTTTGGCGCCGGTGACGGGCGCGGTCGGCTCGGTCGCCAAGCCGGCCATCAAGACGTCCGACGCCCAGTGGGCCGCGTCGGATAGCCACACCGATGGCTCGGTCATCCCCGGTGCTGGCGGCGGCCTTCTGTCGGCTGGCGGCGTCACCGGCGTGCTCGCGTCGGCCGCCGACACCGTGACCCCCGTGCCGTCCACCGTCTCCCGGACGCTGCCCCCGGTCACCACGACCGTGACGCCGGTGCTATCGGCGGTCAGCGGGACGCTGGCCCCGGTCACCAACACGGTGACCCCCGTGCTGTCGACCCTCAGCGGGACGCTCGCACCCGTCGTCACAACGGTGACCCCGGGGCTGTCTAACGTGACCGGGACCCTGGCCCCGGTCACGAGCACGGTGAGTCCGCTGTTGTCCACGGTCTCCGGGACGCTGGCGCCCGTCCTGGGCACGGTAACGCCGGTGCTGGCGGTCGTCTCGGGGACGCTGGCCCCCGTCGTGAGCACGGTGACTCCGGCCCTGTCCGCGGTCTCCGGCATGCTGTCCCCGATAACCGGCGCGCTGGCGCCGGTCTTGTCGGCCGTGTCCGGGACGCTATCCCCGGTGACCGGCGTGCTGGCGCCGGTGGTGTCGGTCGTGTCCGGGACGCTGGCACCGGTGGTGTCGGTTGTTTCCGGGTCGCCCGCGTTCGCGGCGGGGGCGGCTGCCGCTGGGCTGGCCGCGGCGGCCTCGGTGCTTCAGGCCGGGGGCGGGCTCGCGGGGCTTGGCGATCGCCGGGGTCTTGGCGGTGGCGTGCGGCTGCGGCCGGCGGGGGCCGGCGGCGGCGCGGTCTCGCCGGCGCCGGGGCTGCCCGGTACCGGTGCGGGCGCGGGTGCCGCGTCGGGGAGCGCAGGCGGGTTCGGCGGGTCCGGCAGCGGCGCGGGCCTGCCTGCCGGGCTGTTGGCCGCGCTGCTGGTGCTCGTGGTTTTGCGGCTCGCGCGGCGGGCGGCCGCCGGGCCGGTGTGGCGCCCTTATCTGCCGGAGGTGCCGCCGGCGTAACTCTCTTTCCTTCCCGGTTTGGTTCATCCCCGGCGCCGGGCCAGGACCTGGCGCCGATCGCAGTGGAAGGAAAGGGAAAGCACCTTGCGTGTGTGGACGAAGTCCGCGTGCGCCGTGCTTGCCTGGGCCGTCCTGCTCACTCTGGTGGTGGCGGGAATCGGTATCCGGGGAACAGGATCCCCCGCCCAGGCGCGGATGCGCGACGCGGCAAGCATTACCCAGGTCACCCTGGCGAGCCCGCAGGCCACCGTGGCCCCCGCGGCCCCCGCGGCAGCGGGGACCCCGGCGGGCTATGTGGTGCGGCCCGGTGACACGCTGAGCGGCATCGCCGCCGCACTCGGCGTGCCCGGCGGCTGGCCCGCGCTGTATGCGGCCAACCGGCGGGTCATCGGTCCGGACCCGGGTCTCATCCAGCCCGGCATGGTGCTGGCGCTGCCTGGCCCGCGTCTGACGCGGTACACGGTGGCCGCCGGGGACACCCTGGCGGGCATCGCGGCAGCCCTCGGCGTGCCCGGCGGCTGGCCCGCGCTGTATGCGGCCAACCGGCGGGTGATCGGCCGGGACCCGGACCTGATCCGCCCCGGCACCGTACTGGCCATCATCTGGCCTCCGGCGGCCACCCGGCCTGCGGCAGCCACCCGGCCGCCGGCCCCCATCCGGCCCCCGGCACCGGCGCAAGCGCCGGCGTCGCCGACCCGGCCGCCGCGGCCCGTGAGCCCGCCAGCACCCGCCCGGCACCACGCCGCGCCCCCGCGCACGGTCACCCGGGCGCCGGCCGGCATGCCCCAGTGGCTGCGGACCATGCTGATCGCCGTCGGGCTGCTCGTCGGCGCCGCATTCCTCGCCGAACTGGTCCCGGCGATCGCCCGCCGGCGCCGCGATGTCACCGGACGCACGCGGCCCGAGTCCGCCCCGGCGGTGCCGGAGGCCGTCAGCCCGGAGGCCGTCAGCCCCGAGGCAGCCGGACCTGCCCCGCCGCCGGCTGCCTCGTCCCGGCCGCCGTTCTCGGGCCGGTTCGTCGTGGCCGACTATGACCGGCTGGTCGTGACGCACTGCCGGACCGATAACACCGTCTACGTGCTGCGGCCACCCGGCGCTGATCCGCGGGCGATCTTGCGGGTGGCCCGGCTCGTGCTGGCGGAGGATCCCTACCAGGAACTGGCCGGCCAGCTCGGGGTGCCGGCCAGCTGGCCGATGGAGTGACGGAGGGGAGGAAGTAATTGGGTTGACCCGCTCACCCGGCGGCGGAACACTCGGCTCCATGCACGCGGTAGTGTCCACCGTCCGCATCGAGGATGTCGGCCAGGCCCGCGCGGAGCTGGGAGAAAAGCGGCTGAAGCTGCTCCCGAGGGCGCCTGGTTTCGTCAGTGCCTACTACCTCGAGCCGGTCGATGGCATCGGCATGTCCGTCATCGTCTTCGAGACCAGGGAACACGCCGAGGACGCTGCCGCCTATCCCGTCCCGCCCCTGCCCGGGGTCACGGTGCTGACCGTCGACGTCCGTGAGGTGTACGCCAGCGCCTAGCGTGCCGCTGATCAGGCCGCCGACGATTCCCTGAGTCGCCCGAAGTCGATGTCCAGCCACGCGTCCAGGCCGGCGTAGCCGGCCGGGGTCACCGTGACGATGCGGCTGCCGTCCTGGCGGCGCAGCCAGTCGCGGTCTTTCAGCTCGGCGGCGAGCGCGGCGCCGAGGCCGCCCGCGAGGTGATGCCGGCGTTCGGTCCAGTCCATGCAGGGGCGCAGCAGCGGGCGGGTGCGGTGCGGCACAGCCCCGGCGTCGATGCCGAGGTCACCGAACACCCCCGCCCCGCGGGAACCGAGCACCCAGGCGCCGTCCCGCCCGCCGATCGCCTGCTTGGCGACGAGCGCCTCGGTGACGGCCACACCGACGACTCCCGCGAGGTGGTCGTAGCACATCCGCGCCCAGCGCAGGTTTCGCTTGCGCGACGCGTCGCGCAGCGACCGGACCGGTGTCGCGGGCGCGAGGATCAGCAGGGTCTCGAGCGCGTCGGCCACCGGCTGCGCCGCGATCGAGTACAGCTGCTGGCGGCCGCTGGGCTCCGCGCGGACCAGGCCGCCGGCGGTGAGCTTCTTCAGGTGGGCGCTGGCCAGCGACCGGGAGATGCCGGCCGACGCGGCCAGCGCCGAACCGGACTGTGGCGTTCCCCCCAGCAGGACATGCAGGATCCGCGCCCGGTTGGGGTCGCCGATCAGGCGGCCAAGCGCGGCGAGGTCAGCATCGGGCTCCATAACTCGCACCCTACGGCAAGGACCGTCAAACGCTCATTTGACAATTCTCCGGCTACGTTCGGGGGTATGCCGATCAGAACTCCCGCCGCCTGGGTCCGGGTCGCGTTCGCGATGTTCGCGGTGGGCTGGGGCGCCAACCAGTTCTCCCCGATGCTGATCGTGTACCGGCACGCCCTCGGGCTTGGCCCCGGCGAGATCGCCGGGCTGTTCGCCATCTACGCGGCCACGCTCATCCCCGGGCTGCTCGCCGGGGGACCGCTGTCCGACCGGTTCGGCCGCCGGGCGGTCGTGCTGCCCTTCACGGCCGCCTCGCCGGTGGCCACGCTGCTGCTCGTCCTTGGCCCGCACGACCTCGCGCTGATAGCGGCCGGGCGGGCGCTCGCGGGCCTGTGCTCGGGCATGGTGTTCGGCCCGGCGACCGCCTGGGTGCAGGACCTGGCGGGCGGGGACGCGCTGAGCGCCCGCCGCGCCGCGCTCGCGCTCAGCGCCGGGTTCGGCCTCGGCCCCGTGGTGGCCGCGGCGCTCGCGCAGTGGGCGCCCGACCCCCTGGTCGTGCCGTATCTCCCGCACCTCGTGCTCGGCGTCGCGGCGCTGGCCGCGGTCTGGACCGCGCCGGAGGCCAGGCACCCGGCACAGTGGGAGGCCGCCGGAAGCGGCTGGCCGCCCGCGGCGCTGCGGACTCGCGCGTTCTGGCTCGGCGTGGCGCCGGCCGCCCCGTTCGTGTTCGGCTCGGTGTCGATCGCCATCGTCGTGCTGCCCGAGGAGGTGACCAGCGCGCACACGCTGTCCGCCGGGTACGCCGGGCTGATGACCGTGCTGGCCTTCGCCGCCGGGATCGGGGTCCAGCCTGCCGCCAGGCGGCTCGCGGTCGGCCGGGGGGAAGCGGGCATCGTCGCGGGGGTGGCGTGCGCGGCGGCGGGCGCCGCGGTCAGCGTCGCCGCCGTCGCCGGCCCGAACCGGGTGCTCGCCGGACTCGGCGCGGTGCTGCTCGGCCTCGCCTACGGGCTCTGCCTGGTCTGTGGCCTGCACCAGGCCGGGCAGCTGGCCAGTCACCGCGATCGTGGCGCCGTGCTCGCCTGCTACTACGTGCTCGCGTACCTGGGCTTCGGCGCGCCGTACGGCGTGGACGTCCTCGACGCGGTGTTCGGTGAAGCGGCGGCGTTCGCGGTGCTGGCCGGGGCGGCGGCGGTGCTCACCGGGCTCATGGCACTGCGCGCCGGGCGCGTCCGGCCCGCCGGCGGGCGGGACGCGGCGGAGCGAGGTGATGTCAGCGTCCCGGTCACAACCGTAGGCCCCCGGTGACCGTCCCGCCCGCGGGCTCGCATACTGACGTCATGTCCGACCATGAGATCGCGCTCGACCGGGCGGTGAGCCATGCCACACGGTGGCTCGACAGCCTCGCGACCCGCCCAGTCCCGCCGCGCGCCTCCGTCGCGCAGGTCGCGGCCGCGCTTGGCACCGGTCTGCCGGACGGGCCGACACCGGCTCCTGAGGTCATCGACCTGCTGGCCAGCGCCTGCGAGCCCGGCCTGACCGCGATGCCTTCCGGGCGCTTCTACGGGTTCGTCATCGGCGGCACGCACCCGGCCGCGCTGGCCGCCGACTGGCTGGTCAGCGCCTGGGACCAGAACGCGGGGCTGCGGCTGCCGACTCCCGCCGCCGCGGCCGTTGAGGACGTGGCGGCGGGCTGGCTGCTCGACGTCCTCGGGCTGCCCGCGGGCAGCGGGGTGGGCTTCGTCACCGGCGCGACCATGTCCAACTTCACCTGCCTGGCCGCCGCGCGGGACGCGGTGCTGCGCCAGGCGGGCTGGGATGTCGCCGCGGCCGGACTGACCGGATCGCCGCGCGTGCGGGTGCTCGTCGGCGCGGAGCGGCACGACACCGTCGACCTGGCGCTGCGCTACCTCGGGCTTGGCGCCCCTGACGTCGTGGCGGCCGACGACCAGGGCCGCATCGATCCCGGTGCCCTGGAGGCGGCGCTGGCGGCCGGTCAGGGCGCCAGCGCCGGCCCCGTGATCGTGGTCCTCCAGGCGGGCAACGTCCACTCCGGCGCGTTCGACCCGTTCGGTCCCGCGATCGAGGCCGCTCACCGGCATGGCGCCTGGGTACACGTCGACGGCGCGTTCGGCCTGTTCGCCGGCGCGTCGCCGCGGACCAGGCACCTCGTCGACGGCTGTCAGGACGCCGACTCGTGGACCACCGACGCGCACAAGACCCTCAACGTGCCCTACGACTGCGGCATCGCCATCGTCAGGGACCGCGCCGCCGTGCGCGCCGCCATGGGCACGCACGGGGACTACCTGATCAGGGACGCGGCGGGCGATCCCTTCGAGTTCGTCCCCGAGGTCTCCCGCCGCGGCCGCGCCATTCCCGTGTGGGCGGTCATGCGCGCCCTGGGCCGCTCCGGGCTGGCGGCCCTCGTCGACGGCTACTGCCGGCACGCCGCGACCTTCGCCGCGGGTGTCGCCGGGATCGACGGCGCGGCCGTGGCGAACGACGTGGTGTTCACCCAGGTGTGCGCGAGCTTTGGCAGTGACGAGCGGACCGAGGAGGTCACCCGCCGGCTGCTGGCCGACGGCACCGCCTGGATGTCGGGATCGCGCTGGCACGGCAAGCCGGTGCTGCGCATCTCGGTCTCCAACTGGTCAACCACCGACGAGGACGTGCACCGCAGTCTCGAGTCGTTGCGGGCCGCGGCGAAGTGACGGGCCCGTTCCGGATAGAAAGGCTTGTCGCAGCGAACCTCAGCGGAAGCGGCCGGGCAGGCTGGAATCGGCCAGCGCGTCGGCCGCGTACCGGTAGCCGGTCTCGATGAGCCCGGCGCCGGCCTTGAAGTTGTAAGCCCCGATGGCCGGGACCGGCGGGTGCAACAGCAGGTCCACGTGGTCGCCGCCCAGCGTCGCCCGCTGGTGCCGCGTGCCCGACAGCCCATTGGCGGTGCTCACGATGTCGAGCAGGCTGGGGACCGGCCGCGGCGGGCTGGCCGGGTTGAGCCGGTTCGCGAGCACCCCCCAGCCGGACAGCCCCGGGCCGAACGGGGCGACCGCCTTCGACTCGACGGCGGGGGAGATGTCGACCGCGATGACGGTCCCGCCGCCGACCCGCGCCCGCATCACCTCCGTCGGCACGTTGTCGAGTGCCCCGCCGTCGATCAGCAGGTCACCGTTGTCATAGACCGGCGGGAAGATGCCAGGCAGCGACAGGCTGGCCCGGACGGCCCGCCACAGTTCACCGCGCTCGTGGATGACCTCCTCCGCGCGGGTCAGGTTCGCCGACACGCAGAAGAACCGCACCGGCAGGTTCTCGATCGCGCCCCCGAAGTACTCGGCGAGCAGCCGGTCCACCCGGCTTCCCGACGACAGGGCGACCAGCGGGAGCGTGGGGCTCATCAGCGGGCCGCTGCGGGTGAAGGCGCGCAGCGCCCGCTCGACCCGTTCCGCGTGCGGCAGGCCCTGCGCGCACAGCGCGCCCATCACCGCACCGATGCTGGTCCCGCCGACGACGTCCACGGGTACGCCGGCCGCCTCGAGGGCGTGCAGCACGCCGAGATGCGCGAAGCCGCGCGGCCCGCCGCCGCCGAGCACCACGCCGCACGCCGTGCCCGTGACCATGCGCGCGAGCCTGGCGACGTCCGCCGGGTGCCCATCGCGGACGTGGTGGTAGTCGGCCACGTTGCGTTCGGCTAGCCAGCGGGCCGCGCCGCTCGGCCGGGACCCGTGCACAAGCACGAGCTCGCAGCGCAGCCACGTGGTGGCCAGCGCGCGCGCCTCGACGGGGCCGAGCCGTTCGTCGGCGCCGCCGCCGGCGAGCAGCGCGACGTCGCTCTGGCTGAGGCAGAGCCGGCTCCATTCGGTGTCCTCGGCGCCGGTCAGGTAGACGACGTGGTCATGGGCGCGCTCGACCGTGTCCAGCCAGCCGGTCAGCTCGTTGCGCCGGGGGTGGGACGGCCCTCGTTCCGCGGCGTTGGGGCCGAGCTGCCGGTCTGCCGCGTCCCTGTCGAGCAGGATGGCTGTGCCGCCGCTCGTGAGCCGGTCCGTGAGCGCCGCGGCGACGGCTTTCGCGTGGGCCGGATCGGCGCCGGCCGGGGCGACGGCGATGGCGCGGTTGGCCGCGTGCGGCTGCGGCCGGTCGACGGCGAGCAGCCGGTCGATGAGCAGCCGGGCCATCTGCGCGAGGAAGCCAGGGTCTTGCTCGATCAGCGCCTTGAACGACGCGGTGCGCAGCAACAGCAGGTCGCTGTCCCGCACCGCGCGGACCGTAGCGGACCGGGGCCGGTCGGACAGCAGCGCGATCTCACCGATGACCGCGCCGCGGCCGAGGTCGTGCAGCACCCGCTCCCCGCCGCGCGCGGCGCCGACGGTGACCCGCAGCCGCCCGCTGAGCAGCACGTAGAGGCCGTCGCCAGGATCGCCCTCCACCATGACCGCGTCGCCCGCCTGCGCGCGGGTCGGCTCGAACTGCCGCGCCAGCCAGACCAGAGTGCTGGCGTCGAACGAGGCGAAAAACGGGATGCCAGCGAGAAACGCGCTCAGCTCGTCCGGGCGCTCGGTGTCGCTCATGTCGGCAGGATCGCAGCCGCCGGGCCAGCGTGGAAGGAGGAAAACACCACTGCGGGCCGGGATGCCTTCATCCTTCCGGCCGGCGGCGCGGGCGTGCGTTGATGGGACCATGACCCCGGTGTGGCTGATCGCCCGGGCCGGACTGCGCTCCGGCTGGCGGTCCTGGCTGGCGCTCGCCGTGCTGACAGGCCTGCTCGGCGGCCTGGTCCTGGCGCTGGCGGCCGGCGCCCGCCGCACGGACGCCGCCTATCCGGCCCTCGTCGCCTGGAGCCGGGCGCCCGACGACGAGATCAGCACCGGCACCGGCACCGGGTCCGGGTCCAGCGCCGGCGCGGCGTACGCCAGCGTCTCCGCCGCGGCTATCAGCCGGCTCCCGCAAGTCACCAGCTCGGCGCCGCTGACCTCGTACACCGTGCTCGAGCCCGCGTCCGCGACGCTGGCCGCCCCGCTGAACGCGGCGATTCCCGGGGCGATGTGGCACAGGAAACTGCTGGCCGGCCGCCTGCCCACGGCCACAAGCCCGGACGAGGTGGACGTCTCGTTCACCGTCACGCAGGCCTCGCCGCAGCTGGCGGTCGGGGATGCCCTGCCGGTGGTGCTGCTCGGTGCGGCCGGCAAGCCGGTGCGGGTGACGCTGCGCGTCGTCGGGATCGACGCGGCGCCGGGCGAGTTCCCGCCGCAGTACGGGCCGGGCGTCGATTTCATCTGGGCGACGCCGGCGTTCGCCCGCGTGTACGGGGCGCGCCTGCTCGCCGCCCCGGGTGTCGCGGTGCGGCTGCGGGACGGTTCCGCGGGCGTGCCCGTGCTGGAGCGGGAGATCGCCGCGATGTCCGGCGGCAAGTTCATCAGCGACTACCCGCTCGGCCCGCAGGCGGTGAACACCGAGAGCTCGATCCGGCTGCAAGCGGTGGCGCTGTGGCTGCTCGCCGGGGCGCTGGCGGTGCTGGGGGTGCTCCTCCTCGGGCAGCTGCACGCGCGGCTGACCGCGGCCGAGCAGGCGGACTACGGCACGCTCCGCGCGGTTGGCGTCATGCCGCGCCAGCTGGCGGCGGCCGGGCTGGCCCGGGCGGCGCTGATCGGCGTGGCCGGCGCGGTGGTCGCGCTGGCCGTGGCGGTCGCCGTATCCCCGGTGTTCCCCGTCGGCCTGGCGGGGGTCGCGGAACCGCACCCCGGCGTCGACGCGGACTCGGCGGTGCTGGCGCTCGGCGCGGCCGGGGTGCTGGCCGCCACGATCGCCGTCGCCGCGTGGCCGGCCTGGCGGGCGGCGGCGCGCACGGTGCCTGGCAGGCCGGCCGCCGTGGCGGCGTACTGGGGGTCGGTGGTGCGGGCCGCCACGAGTTCCGTGCCGTCCGTCCCGGCCGCGACGGGGATCCGGCTGGCGCTCCAGCGGGGCGCGGCGCGGAACGCCGTGCCGGTCAGGTCCGCGGTTGCCGCGACCGCCGTCGGCGTCGTCGGGCTGAGCGCCGCGCTGGGGTTCAGCGCGAGCCTCGGCCACCTGCTGGCGACCCCGCGGCTGTACGGGGTGAGCTGGGACGCGCTCGTCACCGACGAGGAGTTCACCACATCG